>Ga0157376_10000013_pt1 | contig 304287 bp, 258 predicted proteins | sample M45metaG_FD_121801 | JGI IMG/M metagenome (GOLD analysis project Ga0157376, IMG submission 121801) | Miscanthus rhizosphere microbial communities from Kellogg Biological Station, Michigan, USA - M4-5 metaG | ecosystem: Host-associated > Plants > Roots > Rhizosphere > Soil | place: USA... | reverse complement strand
GGATACGGCGGCGGCGGTGGCGGCGGCTACAACGGTGGCGGTGGCGGCGGCTACGGCGGCGGTGGTGGTGGCGGCTACGGCGGCGGAGGCGGTGGCGCCTACGGCGGCGGCGGCGGAAAGCCGAAAGGCAGCCGGCGCAACATCCGCGCAAAGAAACGCGGTCTCTGATCGAAACCAAATGGGCCTCCTTCGGGAGGCCTTAGTTTTTGGCTGTCGGCTGTCGGCTGTCGGCTGTCGGGAGATAAGAGTAAGAACCAAACTCCGACACCCGACACCCGACACCCGACACCCATTTCCCATTTGTTTTTCATCTTCCGCAAGCAAACGGTAGTAATTTCCTCCGATGACCCCCATGACCCGCGCCGGCTGTGTCCTGATGGTGCTGTTTGCCGCTGCCTGCAATTCGCCCGCGCCGCCAACGCCGGCGACGACGCCCGGCGCGATCAACATGAAAGAGCCGCGGCGGATGGTGGGGACGGAAAACAACGTCCGCGTCGATGCCGAGATCTATGGCGAGGACATGATCCAGGGCACGAGCATCTCCATCAAATACGAGATCACCAACCAGCGTCCCACGGCGATCCTGGTCGCCGATCTGGTGGCGTTGTCGAACTACGATCCCGACACGCGTACGGTCGTGATCGACATCGGCTCCGAGGTGCCGGGCGCAGAGCTTCTGCCGCGGCTGATCGCGATTCCGTCCGGCGAGCGACGCACGTTCAACACCGGCGCGCATATCAACGTCCGGATGCCGATGAACTCCCCCTGGACGCCCCGGCCTCGGGCCCTTCAACTCCGCGTCAACTTCCTCGGCGATCCTGCTCCATTCGCGATGCTGGTCGACATTCCGGAGCGGGCCGTGCACGACAAGAAACTCGCCGACGAACTTTTCCCGAAGTGGGTCGAGCGGACGGAGTCGGTGACGACGAACTCACTTCCGATGCACTGGCAGGGTCCACGTGGATCGGGCTTCGATGAACCGCCGCCGCCGAGGAGACGGCGGGGACCGGGGTAGTGGATTAGTAGATTAGTGGATTAGTAGATTAGGAAAGCTATCGTTTCGTCTCGTCCTAATCTACTGATCGACTAATCCACTAATCGACTTTCGCCGTGCCGAATCAGAAGCTCGCGATTGCTTCCTGTTCGTTCTCGTAGACTTCGAAAACGGTAATGAGCTGGGTCACGTGGAGCAGCTCGTTGAGTTTCGCGGGAAGGTGCAGCAGTTTCAGCTTGCCGCCCTTGTTCGTCACGGTCGTGTACGAGCCGACCAGTTCGCCGATGCCGGACGAATCGATCGTCGTCACACCGGAGAGGTCGAGCAGGATTTTCTGGCTGGCGGCGCTGGCGATCACGTCGCGAAGCTGCTGGTCGCCTGCGCCGATCGTGATCTTGCCATCGACTTTGATGATCGCAATGTCGTTTACGAGGCGAGTGCTGGCTTTCATCTCTCTCTTCTCCTTTGTCTGCTTCCCCGCGGCAGGCCGCGGACGCGGAAGATATCAGGCTTTTCCGCTGGCGATACCGCTTCCTTTGGCCAGATTCTTGGTCATGATCAGCGAAGTCCCGCCGCCGGCATCGAACGAATAACGGATCTGGTCCATGAACGTGCGCATGTAGAAGATGCCGCGGCCGCTCGTCTTCATCAGATTCTGCGGATTGAGCGGATCGCTGACCTTCTCCGGATCGAAGCCGGTGCCCTCGTCGGAGATGGTGATGGCCAGCTCGTGGCCGTGCAGTTCGAACGTGGCATTGACCTTCTTCTTCACGTCCAGCTTGTTGCCGTGCTTGATGGCGTTCGCCACCGCCTCGCGGACGGCCATGCCGATCCAATGCGAGCCGTCTTCATCCATCCCGGCGTTTTCGCAGAGATGTTCGGCGATCACCTGCACGAGCTCGATGTTCTCGAACCGACTGCTGATGGTGATCTCGATCCGCTCGCCGTCACGTTCCATCAATTTTGAACCGCCGCGCATTGTAAAGGCTAAAGAGTGAATTCGGAATCGCGAGCACGGCACCGCCGTTCCGAGGCGCATGTTCCGACGCCTCCCGCACCTGGTCGCAGTGCTGTTCCTCGTCACCTCGTCCGCGCGCGCGGCATCGCTCGCCGCCGAGATGAAGACGGTCGAGAAGTTGCGCGGGCTGACGTTCGCGCACGCCGTCACGTCGAAAACCATCACCCGCGCCGAGCTGCCGAAAGTGCTGCGCGCGCAGATGGAGAAATCGCTGCCGTATTCGCCCGAAGACTACGCGATCGTTCTTCGCGCGCTGCAACTCGTCGACGGCGGCAAGAGCGATCCGGTCGGCAGCATGCTCGCGCTTTACGAGGCGCAGGTGCTCGCGTTCTACGACCCATTGACGCACACGTACTTCGCCATCGACAAGATGCCGTCCGCCGCCGCCGGAATGGCGGACAGCGACATGCTCCGCGAATCGGTCGTCATCCACGAGCTGACGCACGCGCTGCAGGATCAGCGCTTCCGCGCCGGCGCGCGCGATCTGGCGCTGCAGAAAGACACCGACGGCGGACTCGCGCTGCATGCTCTGCTGGAAGGGGAAGCGACGCTGGTGATGCTCGACTTCGTGCTCGACAAAGCCGGTCAGAAGCTCGACGATGTCCTCGCCAATCCGGAAGTGCTGTCGATGCTGACGTCGTCGTTGAGCGCGGACAAGACCATCGACGCGTCGACGCCGCGCTACTTCGCCGAGTCGCTCAAGTTTCCGTACGCGGAAGGATTGAAACTGGTCATCGACGGCTACAAACGCGGCGGCTGGAAGATGGTCGACCGCATGGACGAGAATCCGCCGCGTTCGACGCGCGAGGTTCTGCATCCCGCCGAGTACTTTGCACGCCTCGGCGGAACCGCCGCGGTGGCCCCGGCCTTCGACGACAAGTCGCCCCTCCCGCACGCCCTCACCGTCGAGCACCTCGGCGAGTTCCATTGGCGCTTCCTCGTCGGCGACGCCGGAGCGGGATGGATCGACGATCGCGTCACGGTCGTGCGGGATCCGAAATCCGATCCGACGGTGCTCGTCGACTCGCGCTGGGAAAACGCCGAACGCGCCGTCGCCTTCCGCGACGCTTACGCCGCGTTTCTGCACGGCCGCGGACTCGAACCGAAGATTGCGCTCGACGGCGTTCGCGTCCGCGCCGCGTACGGCGCCGACGCCAAACTCGTGGAGTCGTTCATCCGATGAATGTCGATTACGAGAGTCTCGAATCCGACGTCGCCAACGGCCTCTTTCGCGAATCGCTGCGCGAGGAGCTGCTCTTCGGATTCCGCCAGATCCACAACTCCGGCGAACGCCTTCCCCTCGCCTCGTACTACGCCGCGCAGATCGCCGACATCGTCAACCGCGGCGCCGCCGAGCCGCTGAACAAAGACCTCGCATTCAACCTCTACCAGGAGATCCTGGCCGCCGTCGAAGCCGCGCGCGCCGAGGTGATGGGGGAGCAGATTTCGTCGTCGTAGTGACATTGTCATCGCCGCGTTAGCGGCTTCAAGAAGGTAGCGAGGGGTGCGAGCAGTTTCATCGCGAGCACCCCTCGAACGAGAGGCGAGAATCAAGTTGTGCCGCGTCAGCGGCACTCGATGGAGTGTCACATCTTCCAGTGCCGCTGACGCGGCACGAATCGTGGTCGCGCTCCATGTCGAGGGGTGTTCGCTTCGCTCTCACCCCTCGCTACCCTCTCAAGCCGCTCCGCGGCGATGAATAGGACTCATGTGGGTGTGCTTTGCGCAACTGAACCAGCCGCGCCCGACGCCGAAAGCACGTTTGGCATGTTGCCGCGTTAGCGGCTTCAAGAAAGTAGCGAGGGGTGCGAGCAGTTTCATCGCGAGCACCCCTCGAACGAGAGTCGAGAATGAAGTTGTGCCGCGTGAGCGGCACTGGATGGAGTGTTACATTTTCCAGTGCCGCTGACGCGGCACGAGTCGTGGTCGCGCTCCATTTCGAGGGGTGTTCGCTTCGCTCTCACCCCTCGCTACCTTCGGACGCCGCTCCGCGGCGATGAATAGGACTCGTTGGGCGTGCTTTCGCGCAACTGAATGAGTCGCGCCCGGCGCCGAAAGCACGTCTGAGCCACATCGCCGCGTTAGCGGCTTCAAGAAGGTAGCGAGGGGTGCGAGCAGTTTTATCGCGAGCACCCCTCGAACGAGAGGCGAGAATGAAGTTGTGCCGCGTCAGCGGCACTCGATGGAGTGTCACATCTTCCAGTGCCGCTGACGCGGCACGAGTCGTGGGCGCGCATCGATTTCCAGGAGTGTCGCTTCGCTCAACCCCTGGCTACCTTCTGAAGCCGCTCCGCGGCGAGTGGCCATGTGCCACATAATCCATCCCTGATGACGCTGCTGCTCGGCATTTACGCCTTTGCCATCGGCGCGATCGTCGGGAGCTTTCTCAACGTCGTCATCCATCGCTATCCGCGCGAGGAGTCGATCGTCTTTCCGGGGAGCCATTGTCCGCAGTGCGATGCGGCCATCCGCTGGTACGACAACATCCCGGTCCTCAGTTTCCTCGCTTTGCGCGGACGCTGCCGCGCATGCGGCGCCGGAATCGCCTGGCGCTATCCGCTCGTAGAGCTGGCGAACGCGCTTTTCTACCTCGCCCTCTACTTGCGCACCGGTCCGACCGTCGCATTCGTCATCCTCGCGGCGGTCATCTCGATGACCATCGTCCTCATCTACATCGACGCCGACATCCAGATTTTGCCGGACGTCATCGATCTTCCCGGAATCGCCATCGGAGCCGGCGCCGGCGCGCTCGGCCTCGGCGTCCTGCATCCCACACTGATGCTGGCCGATTCGCTCCTCGACTCCCTCTTCGGCGCGCTCCTCGGTGCGGCCATCCCGCTGGCGATCATCGGCGCGTACTGGCTGATTCGGCATGCCGAAGGGATGGGATACGGCGACGTCAAACTGCTGGCCATGTTCGGCGCCGTCGTCGGATGGCGCGCCGTTCCGGCGGTGCTGATGCTCGGCGCGGTCAGCGGAACGATCATCGCCCTTCCGGCGGCGCTGAAAAGCGACCGCGGCATGCAACTCCCGATTCCGTTCGGCGTTTTTCTTGGCTTTGGATTTCTGGCCGTTCTCTTCTTCGGCCCGGCGCTCGGCGAGTGGTGGCTGCGCGTCTTCATGCCGTGATCTCGTTACACTGACGGCATGGCGCGATCCGGTCCGCTGCAGCGGGAGATTCAGACGCTCGTGCGCGGGCTGCTCGTTTTTCTGGCCGCGCTGATCGCCGCGCTGCTGCTGCTCGTGCTGTCGATGCTGGGGATGAATCGCCCGGCGACGATGGGCGACGAAGTGTTGAGCGCCATCGCTCCGCTCTCGCGCGCATCGCGAACCGACTTGCAGGCGCGATTGAATCTTCTGATCGGCGACAACGGCATCAGCCGCATCGAGATCTATCGCGACGATCGTCTGTACGCCGGCGTCGGCGCCGTTACGCCGGCGGCGGAAGTGGTCAGCCGCAGCCTGCCGGGCGGCGGGCGCATGCTCATCTACTTCGACATGTCCGGTTGGATGGGCGGGCGGCGCACCGCGCTGATCGTTGCTGCGTGCGCCACTTTCGGCACGATGGCCGGCGTGCTCCTGCTCATTCTCTACGTGCCGAAGTTCGTACGGCCGATCGAGGAAATGCTCGTTCATGCGCGGCAGCTCGGCGAGCCCGATCGCGGCGACGACGACGCCCGCTATCTCGTCCACTCATTCCGCGAGGCGGTCGAACGGATCCAGCAGCAGTCGCACGAACTGCAGAATCTGCGCGACGTCGCCGGCGGCGGACCCGACATCCGCGCGTTGGCAGGCGCCGTTCATCGCAACTTCAGCTCGGGATTCATCGCCATCGACGCCGGTGGAACGATCGTCGCGCTCAACGACATCGGCCGGTCGATGCTGCGCCAGCCGCCGGAAGAGGAGCTGGCCGACGTGCCGCTGTCCGCGCTGCCGGCGGGATTTGCGGCGGTCGTCGAAGCGTCGCTCGCATCGCGCACGGCGGTCACGCGGCGCGAGATCGCGCTCGAAGAATCGGAGTCGCTGATCGGCATCACCACCGTTCCGCTTTTCGAAGAACAGCGATTCCTCGGACTCTTCGGTCTCTTCACCGATCTGACCACGATCCGGGCGATGGAAGGGCGCGTCCGCGATCTCGAGAACCTGGTCGGACTCGGGCAGGTTTCAGCCGGCATCGCGCACGAGTTCCGCAACTCGCTCTTCACGATCCTCGGCTACCTTCGCCTCGCGCAGAAATCCGCGACACCGGAATCGGCGGACAAGATCGCCAGCGCCGAAACTGAAGCGCACCGGCTGGCCGGCGCGGTCGACACGCTGTTGAACTTCGCCAGCCCGCTCAGCATCCGCACGCAGCGCGTGCGTCTCGACGAGCTTGCGGCGGAGGTTGTCGAGCGCGTGTCCGCGGGCGCGTCCGACGTCGAATTCCGAACTTCGCTCGCGACTGCCGAGGTGCATGGAGATCGGGAGTTGCTGGCGCGCGCGGTCGAGAACATCGTCCGCAACGCCGTCGACGCCGTGCGCGAACGGCATTCCGACGGCGGCGGCATCATCGACGTCAGCGTCAGCAGCGATCCGCATCCGAAGATCGAAGTGCGCGACAACGGCGTCGGCCTGAGTTCGGAAGACACCGCGCGATTGACATTGCCATTCGTCTCCGCAAAAGCGAAAGGATTCGGCCTCGGCCTCCCGCTGGCGCGCAAGATCGCGCTGCATCACGGCGCGACGCTGTCATTGACCGGCACGCCCGGCGAAGGCGCAGCCGTGACGATCGAGTTCTTTCCGTGAGTCCCGGTCATCAGGAGCAGGTGCTGCAACTTGCCAAAGCACAGACAAGAGTGTCTGTGCCACACCATCCTGCTCTACGGGCGGAGTGATGCTACCGGCAGAGCCGGTGTGGCACAGACACTCTTGTCTGTGCTGGTGAGGCTCGGGAGGTCTGGTGCCAGTTCCACTCGGTTTTTCGCGATTTTCACGAGTTGAGCGACCTCATTCACGAGGTTATCGATGCCTTTCACGAGGTCGAGAACCTCGTGATCGAGGTTATCGATGCCTTTCATGAGATTGAGAACCTCGTGATCGAGGTTGTCGATGCCTTTCATGAGGTTGAGAACCTCGTGATCGAGGTTATCGATGCCTTTCATGAGATTGAGAACCTCGTGATCGAGGTTGTCGATGCTTTTCACGAGGTTGAGAACCTCGAGATCGCGGTTGTCGATGCCTTTCACGAGGTTGGGCAACCTCGTGATCGAGGTTGTCGCTGCCTTTGGACCAATCAGCAGCATCGTGTGTTACAAAAGGTAACAGAATTCGACATGCCGAAAGCATTCAAAAATCCAAGCGATGTCGTAAGCTATTGTCATTAAAGCGCTAACGTCATTTCCACCGCGTGGCAAGCGCCTCGCTTAAGGAGCGGCCATGGTCAACGAAGCATCGACAGCCTGCCGCGGGCAGATGCGCGGATTCAGCCTTGCCGAGGTGCTGGTCGCGGTCGCCATCATGGCGGTCATCATCCTCGCGCTGTTCGGACTGGTCACCGCCGGCGTCCGCCAGGTTTACGGCGGCAAGAAGATGACTGAAGCCGCGAGCATCACCGAGTCGGCAATGCAGCGCGCCAACATCAACAAGCCGCAGGATCTGCTCGACGGCGTGAACGCCGATACCACGAAGACCATCACCTGGAGCAAGACCGGGCCGGTGACGGTAACGCCTGATGTGGAAAGTGGAACGAGCGTCCCGATCACGACGCGGAACGCCTGGCGCACGCTGATCCTCAACTCCGAACTGCCAGCCACGCCAACCCATCCGGCCACGCTGACGGTGACGATGACCGCGCAGCCCGGGGGTAAGAATTTCGGCAACGCGTCGATGGTCCAGATCATCGTCGAAACGGAATGGTGGGAGTGGGGCACCCGGCAACGCCGCGTTCGCCTGCAGACGCTTAACCTCAGAGTCGTTCCCTCGTGAGATCGGGGAACAGGAACGTGCACATGACCCCTTCGAAACGGCGCAATCAACGCGGTATGACCTTGATGGAAGTCCTGGTCGCGATGCTGATCTTTACGATCGTCTTCCTCGTGGCCCTCGGCCTCTACCAGGTCGCCAACCGCGCCTATCTCCGCACGGACGCGGCCACGATTCAGCAGCAGAACGTCCGTTTCGCCATGGACCGCATGGCGGAAACCATCCGTGACGCCGGCGCCAACTACAACACCCTCGGCGCGAACAACGTCCCCGACGAACAGGTCGAGGGTGCGTGGGAAGCGGCAGTCTTCGTGCGCGGCGACTTCGACAACTCGCGCGAGACTCCGCTGGAATCGACCACCTTCCCGATCGTCACCACCGGCAACGACGAGATCGTCGGCTACGTTTTGCGCAAGCCGGGCGGCGACGCCAACAATCCGATCAGCCTGACGATGAAGATGGATCTGACGCCGGCCACCGGCCGCGACGCCACGCTCACCGGTACGACACTCGCCGGCGAGGAGACCGCGACCGTCAAAGTCGCGGCCAAGGATCTCGCCGACGAAACGGATCCGCCGTACCAGCTCACGCGCGTCACCTTCGACGCCTCCGGCAATCCGCAGTACGAAGTGGTTGCTGAGGATGTCTTCCGCCTGTCGTTCAACTACTTGAAGAGCGACGGCACGGCCGCCGTGTCGACGTTCGGCGGCGACGACGCGCAGCGCGCCCAGCGCGCCTCGGTGCGCCAGGTGGACGTCAATCTCATCGGCATGTCCAGCCGTCCCGATCCGGGCTATACCGATAACAACGTCTATTCACCGGTCGAAGGAGCGACGACCAAAGATCGTCGCAAGCTTTCGCTGACGCAGCACATCGTTCCTCCGAACCTCGGGCTCAAAGGACATCGCCACGCTTCGTTGCCGGCCATCGCCGTCCAGCCGCCGGCGTCGATCATGGTTTGCACTGGACACTGCCAGTACTTCGGCGTCTCCTGGCCGGCATCCATCACCGCCGGCGTGACCACCTACAAAGTCCACGTGACCGCGGCCGCTGGAGCGAATCCGGTTACCGACCCGGCCATCGACGAGATCCACACGGTTACGGGATTGGCGTACGACTACCACCAGCCGACGCCAGGATCGCGCGCCTATACATTCTCCGTCGCCGCGACCACCGACGACGAAGACAGCGTCTACACGTCTACGGTCTCCGCCACTTCGACGGAGGACACTGCAAGCGTTCCGTCGGCTCCGACGGGCGTGATCGCGGCGCAGAACTCGCCGGGCGAGAACGCCACGCTCGTGAATTGGACCGCCGTGACGTCGAATACCGGTCCGATCACCGCAACCACCTGCGTCAGCTCGGCCGGAGGAAGCTCGGCTCCGACGGCGCCGTGGAACGTCACGCCGATCGATCTTTCGTACTACAAGATCTACCGCATGCGATCGGACGGTGTGATCACCGGCGGGTTCACGGCCGGACCGACGAACCGCGTCGATAACCAGGTGCAGGGCACGCTCGTCAACGTCACTCCGTCGGGCGCATACAGCGCCGGCGGCGACTCGCGCGGCGCCTTCACCGACCACACGGCCGCGCCGTGCAGTGCGTACTTCTACCGCGTCCAGGCCTTCGATTACTGCGACACCGCAAGTGCCAGCTCGCCCGCCATGGGCACGGCGTTCAGCTACGACATTCAGCCGACGTCGATCGTGCCGGACGTTCCTGGCGGCGTGGCAGGCGCATCGACCGCAGTCACCGGTTCCACGGTAACCTCGGGAGGCAATTACACCGTCACCATCGCATGGCCTGCGGTGACGCAGACGTCGACCGGTGTTCCGGCCGGAACGGCCCACTACAAGATCGACCGGTATCGAAAGATCGACCCCGCGACAACGTACACGATCGATGGCTCTCCGCTCGACGCATACGAGAAAACGACATACACCGACGTCGTTCCGGCGACCGTGTCAGGAAACACCGCCACGTATCAGTACTACGTGCGCGCCGTGTACGACTGCGCCTCGCCGCGCAGCAGCACGCAGGCCGGCCCGTACACGTCTACGTGTACACCGTCGGGAACGATGACCATTGCCTCGCCGTCAGTTGGCGCCGACATTCCGCGGCCGGACGTCACCGCGCTGACGCCGTCGTTAGTCGTCACCGGGTCCGGCTGGACCGGCGCCACCGTCACGATTACCGGTCCGGCGCCGAGTCTGGCCACCGTGTACTCGCAGACGATCAGCGGCCCACCGAGCTCGAGCACCTACACGTTCCCGACATGGGACGCGTCGAACACCGGCACGTATCCGAACGGCACGTATACGATCTCCGCCACGGCGTCGGCCGGCTCGTGCACGACTCCGGCGCAGGTCCGGAGGTTCACTCTGTCGACGGTCGTCTGCGGACTGCAAGTCGCGGCGTCTCCTGCTCCAAAGCTCCTCGGAAATGGAGCCAATGCCGCCGGCAAGTTCACATTCAACATCACGAACACCTGCAATGTGGCGTCGATCACCTTCAACAGCCTGAAGTTCACGTGGACCGGCGTTGATTCGCGGGTGTTCATCAATTCGATCACCTATGGAGCGTCGACCCTCGCCAGCGGTAAGACGTTGGCGACGGGCGGCAATGGCGTGGCCATCTCGTTGAGCGCCGCGCAGAGCATCGGACCCGGTGCAACTTCGCCGACCGTGACGCTCGACTTCGGAGACACCTTGAGCCCATCCCATCCGAACTTCACCCTGGACGGCACGGCAAGTGGTGCGCAGGGCAAGTTCACCTCGATCATCGCGCACGAAACGAACTTCTCACCGTCTGACGACGAGCTCGTACCTGGTTCCCCGATTCCCTGATGGAGAAACGATGAAAAAGATCGCTACGCGCCGGCGGCTCCGGCCCGCAAAGCAAAAGGGCGCCGCGCTCATTCTGACGGTCGTCGTGGTCATGGTTCTGACGACGCTCGGTCTGGCCATGGTCGGCTTTACGACGACCGAGGAGCGGACGGCGACGTCGTACCGCGACGGCCTGCAGGCGCGCGCCACGGCCGAAGCGGGCGTACGCCTGGCCGAGGAAATGTTCCGCGATCCTACCAACCGCGGGTTGGTGCCTCTCTTCAGCGCGACGGTTTCCGACTGCGCCGGGACCGCTGCCGACTACTGCGGTACCGATGAGGCCACGACTGAAGCATCACTGCACACAAAGGGAATCTGGCGCGCCTCGCGGGCACTGCTTACGCCTCCGCGCTACACCGGCAACGGGAACCTGTTCTTTCAAGGACCCTTCGACGGCAACTGGGGCCGGACCTTCGGAGGGGTCTATAGCTCGACCGTCGCAAACGACAAGTACGACCTGAAGTTCAACTGTACCGATCCCTCCAACTCCGCGACTGTGGTGTCCAGCGCCAACTGCTGGCTCGACAGCAAGTTCAACGCGCTGCTGCAGGCGTCGACCGACTGGAACCTCAGCACAGGCAAAATCACGGACATTTCGTTTTACGGTCCACCCAATGTCAACGGAAAGGCATATGGCATTTGCACCGTTCGCGTGACCGCCGTCAAAACCGACTCGGCCGGCGCCGTCATCGCGCGTGAAGTCATGGAAGCGGTCATCGGCGATGCGCAGCCCAAGCCGGCCGTTCTCGGAAATGGCGACATCGTTTTCAAGACCACCGCGGGAGTCATGTGCGGCGACGGCTGCGAGAACATTCACGCGAACGGAAACGCCGACGTGGGCGACATCAGCGGCGGCCAGGATCCGATGATCACCGCCACCGGAACGGTCAGCGGAGGCAGCGGCAGCACAAAGCCGGGAGCGGGGACCATCCGGTCGCCGGAGATCAATCCGTGGGATCTGGCCTACAAGCCGACCACGACCGCGGAATTATCGAAGTACTACCTCGCGGCGTCGCGTCCGCTCGACACCGCCTGGACCGATAACGATCTGACCAACAATCCTCCGGCTCGCCCCTGCGGCGTCAACAATCTGGCGCGTTGCCAGGACTACAACCTCGAGTACGACACAGCGGGCAATCCGAAGCCGGCCCGGTCGGCGGGCAGTCTCCCGGTTCTGTACAAATGGGACAAGACCAAAGCAGGTTGGACGATGTGCAGCAGCGGGACCACGCTCACGGGCGTCGACGCTGGCGGCGTCACTACTTGCCCCGGTGCGCCGACGTTCTCCGTCGTTCCGGCTGACGATACTGTCGTCGTCGGAAGCGCGGACACGTCGCACATCCCGTTCAACGTCAATCGCGTGCCGCAGACCGTCTTCACCATCCAGAGCGACCAGAGCGGATCGACGGTGCTCATCGACGGGCAGTGGTACAAGAACGGGAACATGGACACCGCCATGACGGTCATCGCCGCCGGCTCGATTCGATTCCACGCGAATTCCACCTGGGCGCCGGCCATGGCGAACGGCGTCATGTGGATCACAGGCCGCGACCTCTACACGCACTCCGACTGCTGCGCGCCGAGCAACACCTGCGCGACAAACCTCAACAGTCCGCAATACGCGGCCATCATGGCCGCGCACGAGCAGGTCCTCACCGACTCGCAGAACGCGCTCCTCGGCGTCCTGGTCGCGGAGAACCGCGTCAATCTCGACCCAACCGTCGACAGCACGCTGGCCATCGACTCGAGGCAGGGCGATCACGCCTCGCTTTGTGACAGGCCCGACTGGCCGTGGGCGTTGCCGACCATCCCGACGTTGCTTTCGCTGAAGAGTGTTCCGGAATAGGGAGTGACTTTGAGATCCCATTGCAAGCATGCCCGCGGATACAGCCTGGCTGAGCTCCTGACCGTCGTCGGAATCCTCGGCGTGGTCACGCTGGTCAGCCTGCCGGCGCTGTTTCAACTCCTGCCGCAGTACCGGATCCGCAGCGCTTCGACCGAGCTCTCCGCCGCGTTGCGCATGACGCGGCAGGACGCCATCTCGTCGCGCAGGCCGTGGCGCATCACGATCGATGGCCCCGGTTCGCGCTACGCCATCTCGATGCTCAACTCTCCCACCGCCGACATGAAGGTCTCCACGAACTGGACGCGCATCGGCGAGAACAACCGTACCGCGCCTTCGAGCGCGGTGTGGTGGAAGCAGTTGTCGAAGGACATTCAGATTTCGACGACCGGCTTCAACGACATCGATTGCGCCAACGGCGCGGACATCATCTTCCTGCGCGACGGATCGATCGCGCCCGATTTCAACAGCAGTTGCGGAACGACTGCCGTCGACTTCACCGCGCCGCCGAAAATCCGCGTTTACTACCCGTCGCGCATGGTGCGATACAACGCCTACTACATCTACGGCAGCGCCGGCGGCAACCTGACCACCGATCAGGCAAAAGAATAGGCGGCGAACTTCTCTCAGCCCTCGCGAGCCTCACCAGCACAGACAAGAGTGTCTGTGCCACATGGCTGCGCCATTGATCCAGGCGTGTACTACCGGCACAGCTGGTGTGGCACAGACACTCTTGTCTGTGCTTTGGCAAGATGCAGCTCTTGACATTGCCATCCCGCCTCCCGACGTCTGCTTTAAGGCAAGAGAATCGTGCCTTTGCCCGATTTTTTGACAAGAAACTACGCTCGTAGACCTGCATAACTGTCTTTTTATCAATGACTTGGTAGCTCTAGCGTCCTCGTCATCCCGCTCGCTCTGTGTCCTCGCCGGAGGAACACATGAGCAAACAGGAACGAGGACAAACTCTGGTCGAGTTACTGATCGCGTTGGCAGTTGGCGGCGTCATCCTGACGACGGCGTGGCATGCCGTCGATTACGCGCGACGGACGGTGGCGCTGGTAAGTGCGACGTCCGAATTGCGCGCGCTGTTTCAGAACACGCGCGCGCTGGCCATCGCGCACCGGCGCAACGTCGCCATCCGCTTCCGGCAGGACGGCAACTTATGGACGTGGCGCGTCTACGAAGACCGCGACAACGACGGCGTCCGCAACGACGACATCAGCCGCGGAGTGGACGTGCCGTTGTCGCCAACGCGCACGTTCCAATACGTTCCCGCGCGAATCGGCATCCCGATCGAGACGATCATCGATCCGACCAATCACGAGCCGCTGGCATCGCGGCTGCCGGTGCGTTTCGGCACGTCGCAACTCTGCGCCTTTTCGCGCGAGGGCGAATCGTCGAACGGCTCCATCGTGCTGACGGACGGCCACAACGTCCGCATCATCCAGATCGAAGGCCACTCCGCGCTGATCCACGTCCTGCGCTGGGACGGCGCGAAATGGACCACGACATCGTGATGAGATGAACCCTCAAATTTCGCTGGTAACCAAACGCCGGCGCAAGCCTCCCATTCGGCAGCGAGGACGCAGCCGGGCCAGCCGGCGAGGACGCCAGCGATCCGGCACGCGAAAAATCACGTCACGATGCGGCGCGCGACGTTGGGCGGGATGGCTGGCGCGGCCGGCGTCGCGGGATCGGGATATTCGTACGCCTCGGGTGGCGTCGTCGCGGGATGCTTCTGCAGCCACTTGTTCGCGTACAGCTCGCGGTCGGCCGCTTCGAGCAGTTGATGGATCGTCGCGCCTGGGATCAACGATGAGCAGCCCATACCGATCGTCACGCCGGCTTGCAGTGTGGCGCCGCCTTCCTGCCATTGCAGCGACGACAGTTCCGTCGCAAGACGCTCGGCCACGGCGCGCGTTTCATCGACCGTCAGGTTCAGCACGAGCAGCACGAACTCGTCGCCGCCGTAGCGCGCGATGACGTCGTCGCTGCGCGTGCGGCGCAGAAAGAGCGCGCCCATATCCCGCAACACACGGTCGCCCGCGAGGTGGCCGTAATCGTCGTTGATTTTCTTGAAGTCGTTGACGTCGAAGAGAACGACGGCGATGTTGTCGTTCGCTGCGATGTGCCGCTCCGCTTCTTCGAAGAAAAAGCGGCGCGTGGCCACGCGGGTCAGCTCGTCGCGATTGGCGATGTCGCGCCACTCGCGGGCATCGGCATCGAGCGCGCGCTGCCGCGCGAGGATGCGGCGCGCCGCCGCCACCTTGGCCACGACTTCGACCTCGGTGCACCCCTTGGCCAGGAAGTCGTCGTAGCCGAGGGTGAGGGCGGTGACTTTGACGGAGAGCTCGTCGTGCGCGGTCAGCATCACCGCATACACCCCGCTCCACTCCGGATTCGCGCGGACCTCGGCGATCAGCGCCAGGCCATCCTTGCGCGGCATTTCGAAATCGGAGATGAGGAGATCGAAGTGCGCGGCGGAGAGCTTCTTCAACGCGTCGACGCCGTTTGTGGCGACGGTGACGGCGAGGCCGAGGCGGCGGGCGATTGAGGAGAGCCAGACGGCGAAGTTTTCGTCGTCCTCCACGATGAGGACGCGGCTCGGTTCCGCGGACGGGTCCGGTGGAAAATCGTTACGCCGGCGAAGGGGAGTCACCACGTGGCAGCGGAGACATTCACGTTCGAAGCCATCGCGGGCGGCCGGCGTGATGCCGGTCACAACCGCGACGGCGCCAACATCAGCCGCGTCAACGAAATCGCGGAATCCGTTTCCGTCCGACCCCGTTGTAAGCACCCTGCCCGAGTCCGGAACGTTTCGCGGCGTCAGCCGTCGTAGAGGGCAGACTACGGAACAGCAATGCCCGAATTTATTGTCAGAGTCGGCACACCCGACGGAGCGATCACCGAACGCCACGTGCAGGCGGTGAGCGGCCGCGCCGCGGAAGACGAGCTGCGCCAGCAGGGCATGCACGTCTTCGACGCCCGGCGCGGCGACCGGCGGCTTCGCGATCTGCTTCCGCGCGGCAAAAAAATCATCTCCACCGAGCACTTCCTCCTCTTCAACCAGGAGCTGCTCGCGCTCGTGAAAGCCGGACTGCCGATCCTGCAGTCGTTCGACATCATGCTCGAGCGGCAGAAAAACCTGCGCTTCAAGGAAGTGCTCACCGACGTGCGCGAGAAACTGAAGTCGGGCATCGCGCTGTCGGATGCGTTCGCCGCGTACGGCGACGCCTTCCCGCCGATCTATTCGACCTCGCTTCGCGCCGGCGAGCGCTCCGGCGACCTCGAGGGCGTCCTTCGCCGATTCCTCCGCTATCAGAAAATCATCGTCAACCTGCGCAAGCGCGTCATCGGCGCGCTGATCTACCCCAGCGTTCTGGTGATCCTGTCGATCGGCATGGTCTTCATCATGTTGATCAAGGTCATCCCGAAGTTCGCCGAGTTCTACCAGGGCTTCGGCGCCGAGCTACCGTGGTTCACGACGTTCATGATCAACGTCTCGAACGGACTGAACACCAACCTCCCCATCCTCGTCATCGTTATGGCGGCTTCATACTTCCTTTTCCGGAGGTGGATCAACGGCAGCGGGCGGGTGGCGTGGGACACCTTCAAACTCAACATGCCGCTGGCCGGCGGCATCCTGCACCGTTTCGCCATCATGCAGTTCACGCAGTCGCTCGGCACGCTGCTCGCGGGCGGCACGCCGATGGTTCCGGCCATCGAAATCTCCTCGCAGTCGGTGACCAACCAATCCGTCTCCCGGAAAATCTTCGGCATGGTGCAGAACGTGCGTGAGGGAGAGCCGCTGTGGCGCTCGCTCGAGAACACGGGAGCGATGAGTGACCTGGCCGTGGAGATGATCAAGGTCGGCGAATCGACCGGCGCGCTGACGGAAATGCTCGGAAATGTCAGCGAGTTCTACGACGAGGAAATCGAATCACGCCTGACGCGCCTGGTATCGGCCATCGAGCCTCTCATCCTCGTCTTCATGGGCACCGTGATCGCGATCCTGCTCTACGCCTTCTATCTTCCGCTGTTCCAGCTCAGCAACGTATCGCAGCAATAAGAGACCACATGGCCGCCGATCCACGCACGCTCCTCTACAAGAACGCCGACCCGACCGGTGAAGCCGCGCGTGCCCAGCGGCTGGCCGAGCAGTACGGCTTCGAATTCGTCAACCTCGAACACTTCCAGGTCGATCACCAGCTCTTCAAAGACGTTCCGCTGGAGCTGATGATCCGCTACCAGTTCCTGCCGGAGAAGCGCGAGAACGGACACATCGCGGTCGTGGTCGGAGATCCGACCGACGTCCTCAAGCTCGACGAGCTGGAGCTGCTCCTCGGCGCGCCGCTCAAAGTGAAAGTGGCCTCGGCCGCCGCCATCCGCGACAAGCTGCAGAAATCCGAGTCGACGCAGCGCGTCCTCGACGAAGCGACCGAAGGCTTCCGCATGACCCTCGTCGGCGAAGACGAGGAAGGCGAAGAGACGCTGACGATCGATTCGATCACGCAGCAGGAATCGTCGCCGATCATCAAGCTGGTCGACTCGATCGTCTTCAACGCCATCCAGCGCCGCGCCTCGGACATTCACATCGAGACGCGCGACAACGAAGTAGTCGTCAAGTACCGCATCGACGGCGTCCTCTACGAAGCGCTCGAGCCGATCGACAAGCGCCATCACAGCACCATCATTTCGCGCATCAAGGTCATGTCGGAGCTCGACATTGCCGAGAAGCGCGTGCCGCAGGACGGCCGCTTCAAGCTGCGCATCACCGGCCGCACCATCGACTTCCGCGTCTCCATCGTCCCCACCGCGCATGGCGAGGATTCGGTCATCCGCATCCTGGACAAGGAGTCGATGAACTCCGACTTCAAGAGCCTGCGCCTCGATGTCCTCGGCTTCGACGAGGAGATGCTGCTCAAGTTCCGCAAGTTCATCAAAGAGCCGTACGGCATGGTGCTCGTCACCGGCCCGACCGGCTCCGGAAAAACGACCACGCTCTACGCCGCACTTTCCGAGATCCAGACCTCCGAAGACAAGATCATCACCATCGAGGACCCGGTCGAATACCAGCTCCGCGGCATCACCCAGATTCCGGTGAATGAGAAGAAGGGCTTGACCTTCGCCCGCGGACTGCGCGCCATCCTCCGCCACGATCCCGACAAGGTCATGGTCGGCGAGATCCGCGACGAAGAGACGGCTGCCATCGCCGTGCAGTCGGCGCTCACCGGCCACCTCGTCTTCACCACTGTCCACGCCAACAACGTCGTCGACGTTCTCGGCCGCTTCCTGAACATGAAGGTCGATCTCTACAACTTCGTCTCGGCCCTCAATTGCGTTCTGGCGCAGCGGCTGGTGCGGAAAATCTGCGACTCCTGCCGCCACGAGGTCACCTATCCGGACTCCTTCATCATCGAGTCGGGACTCGATCCGAAGGAGTTTCAGGGAACGAAATTCTGGGAAGGCTCCGGCTGCATCGACTGCAACGGCACCGGCTTCCACGGCCGCGCCGCGATCTCGGAACTTCTCGACCTCTCCGACCGTATCCGAACCATGATTCTCGACCGCCGTCCGGCCTCGGAAATCAAGAAAGCTGCGAAAGAAGAAGGAATGCTGTTCCTCCGCGAATCGGCGCTCCGGAAAGTGATGACGGGTCAGACCACGTTGCGCGAGATCAACAAGGTCACCTTCGTGGAGTGATATGGCGCGTTCGTTCCCACCTGATGTAGTCGTCCTGGATACCGACTCTCTCGTCCACGCCCGCGTAGGCCGCGGACGGAAAGAGATGCAGATCCTGCAGGCGAAGAGCTACCCGCTGCGCGACGACGTCTTCGCGCCCGGCGTGGTCACGCCCGAGCTGCGCAACGAAGCGATGCTCGCCGAAACGATCCGGCGCCTGAAGCTGGAAACGGGACGATGGGACAAGCTCTCGCTGCTCCTGCCCGACTCCTGGTTCCGGATGAACATCATCGAACTGCAGTCGCTGCCGGAGCGCGCCAACGAAGCCGACGAAGTGATCCGCTGGAGCCTGCGCCGCACGATGCCGATCGATCCGACGGAGCTGCGGCTCTCGTACGAAGTGCTCAGCCGCACGCCGCCGCGCATCCTCGCGGTGAGCGCCGTCGATGCCACCATCAGCGCCATCGAACGGCTGTTCGAAGCCGCCGGAATCGAAGTCGTCCTCATCGAGCCGGCAGGACTCAGCGTCTGGAACGCGATCACGGCACGCGAAGCGAACACCACCCGCGACCGCATCTTCTTCTACATCCGCGATCACGACTTCACCACGGCCGTCTTCCGCGGCCCGCAGCCGCTCTTCATCCGCTCGCGCAATCTGAACGGCGAACGGACGCTCCAACAGGAAATCCGGCTCTCGGCGACGTACCTGCGCGACACGTTTCAGACCACGTCGGTCGAGAAATGCTACGTCGTCGGCAACGGCGTCAATGGTGAAGTCACCGGGACGATCGGCAGCGAATTTTCGGCGCCGGTCGTGAAAATCGCGCTGCGCGATGTGGCCGAAGAAGCATCCGGCGACACGAGCGCCTATGACGCGGAGCTGGCCGCCGCCACGGGAGTATTCACAGGGTGAAACCGATCCACCTCAATCTCGCGTCGCGGCCCTTCCGCGATTACCGCCCCGTCTATGCGGCCGTGGTGCTGATGGCACTGCTGACGGCATTCCTCGCGCTCAACAACGTCGACACGTTTCTGCGCTACCGCACCGAGACGAAGACTACGCGCGCGAACATCGCCAAACTCGAACAGCAGATCGCCGAGGAACATAGCAAGTCGGACGTGCTGGCGCAGAGGCTTCGCGGCGTCGACCTCAAGCTCCTCGCATCGCAGACCGAATTCGCGAACGCGCAGCTCGCCGAGCGCGCTTTCTCCTGGAGCGAACTGCTCGACCGCCTCGAGAAAGTGCTGCCGAACGACGTGCGCATCCAGTCGGTCACGCCGTCGTTCGACAAAGACGGCCTGGTCCATCTTTCCATGTCGTGCATCACCAAGACCGGCGAAGGTCTGACCGCCACGATCAATCGGTTCAACGGCGATCCGCACTTCGCCAACGCCTTTCCGACGAGTGAAACCGCCATGGCCGGCGACTATCACTTCGGGCTCGGCGTCGACTATCGTCCGTCGATGATCCGGAGGGCCGAATGATCTGGCGAGAGAAGCGCGTCCTGCTGATCATCCTCGGCCTGCTCCTGCTGGCGAATACCGTTTTCTTTTTCACGTATCGGGTCCAGTACGTCAGCCGCCTGCAGGACTTCGACACGCGCCAGGAGCAGGCGCAGGCGCAGCTCGATCAGGCCCACGCCGCACGCATCGCCGCCGAACAGCAGCTCGCCGCATACAAGAAAGTCGAGACCGATCTGCAGGTGCTCTACAACGAGCGCTGGTCGACGCCGATGAAGCGCCTCACCGCGCTGATCGATGAGGTCAAGCGGCTCGCAGCGGCCAGCCATCTCCAGCCGCCGTCGTACGCCTTCACCACCACCGAATCGAAGCCGCTCGCGGGCACGACTTCCGGAGCGCCGTCGAAGAGTTCGACCGGCATCACCACCGTCGGCATTGCATTCACCGTTCAGGGGACGTATGAACAGGTGCGGCGTCTCATCAATCTGCTCGAATTGTCCGACCAGTTCGTGATCATCGACAGCATCAGCCTCGCCTCGGCCGGAACGGAAACCGATAAAACTCTGACGCTCAATATTCGACTCAAAACCTTGTTCCTCGACCTGCGCACGAACGCGCCGGCCGCGAACAGACAGTTGTGATGGACTGGATGAACTGGAAAACCTGGACGACCGTTGGCGTGATCCTGATCGCCATCTTTGCGATCTATTCGTTCGCCTCGACGTCGAAATCCGTCGAACCGGCGCCCGCTGCAACGACCGCGGCCACGGCGCCGCGCCCGCGCATTGCCAAGAGCGCCAACACGACGGGTCTTCCGGTGCTGCACAACGAATGGCTCGACGCGCAAAGCGGCAGCTACAAGAGCGAACGGAATCTCTTCGCGTACGTCCTGCCGCCTCCTCCGCCGCCAGCGCCCGTACCCAAAGCGCCGCCGCCGCCGCCCGACAAAGACAACGATGGCATTCCTGATTTTCGGGATAACTGTCCGACCACGTACAACCCCGATCAGAAGGACAGCATGGGCAGCGGGAAGGGCGACGTATGCAACCCCGACTATCCGGCCTGGCTCGCGGCGCATCCGCCTCAGCCGCCGCCTGTAATTCCGCCGCAATTCACGATGAAGTACATCGGCACCTTCGGACCGGCCAACAACCCGATCGCGACGTTCAACGGCAACGGCGAGATCGTCAACGTCCGCATCGGTGAAACGATCGACGGCAAGTTCGTACTGCGCAGCATCGGCATCGAATCGGTCGAGATCGGTTATGTCGGCTTCCCTGCCGACGTCAAGACGCGAGTGCCGCTCGGCCAGTGACCTTTACGAAACGCTACCGTCAGAGTGATCAGCAGATAACTCATGCTGGCCACCCAGGATCGAAACGAATGAAACTTACGAAAGCCGGAATTACAGCCATCGCCTTGTCGACGCTGCTCTCGTGCACGAGCTATAACGCGTTCCAGAAAGCGCGCACCGCCGAGCAGACGAAGGACTGGGATGAAGCCGTCGTCGAATACCAGAAAGCGCTCGACGTCGATCCCACGAATTCCCTCTACCAGATCAATCTCTCCCGCGCGAAACTGGAAGCGTCGCGCGTGCACTTCCAGAAGGGCAAATCGCTGCGCGCCTCGGCGCTCAACGCCCGCGGCGAGGATCAGATCCGGCTCACGCAGCTCGCGGCTACGGAGCTGGAGCTGGTCATCAAGCTCGATCCCACCAATCAGTACGCCGCCGTCGAATACGGCAAGGCCGTCAACACGCTGCGCGAAGCTGCGCTGGCGAATTCGCCGGCCTCGATCGACGAGCTGAAGAAACGCGCCAAAGCGAACATCACCAAGTCCGCGCCGCCGCAGCTCAGCCCAACCTCCGATCAGCCCATCACGCTCTCGTTTCCGCATGAGACGCCGGTCAAGGAAATCTACAAAGCACTCGGCGGCGCCTTCGGCATCAACATTCTTTTCGACCAGGCCGTGAAAGACGACCGCATCGCCATCGAGCTGAAGGACGTCACCGCCCAGCAGGCGCTCGAGCGCGTCATGCAGGCCGCCAATCATTTCTACAAAGCGCTCGACGAGAAGACCATCATCATCGTCCCCGACAATCCGCAGGCCCGCCGCGATTACGAAGACCTCGTCATCCGCACCTTCTACCTGTCGAACGGCGACGCCGAACAGGTCACGAACGTCGTCCGGACCATGATCGAGGCGCGCAACGTCTTCCCGCTGAAGGCGCTCAACGCCATCACCATCCGCGACACCGCCGACAAGGTGCGCATCGCCGAGAAGATCATCGAAGCAAACGACAAAGCGAAAGCGGAAGTCGTCGTCGACGTCGAGCTTCTGCAGATCGATCTCGACAAGCAGCGCGACATCGGCGCCGTCGTGCAGGGCCTCGGCGGAACGCTGCAGGTCGGAAAGACAGTTGACGACAAGGGAAATCCGGTTCTGCAGAACCTCGACTTTCTTCGCGGCGTCAAGAGCGCCGACCTCGTCTTCACGATTCCGTCCATCGCCTACAACCTGATCAAAAGCGTCGGCAACACCGAAACCCTCGCCAATCCGGAGCTCCGCATTTCCGAGGGGGAGAAGGCCACGCTGCACATCGGTCAGCGCGTCCCCGTGCCGGTCACCACGTTCGTCACCGGCGTTCAGAGCGGGACGCAGGGAAGTCTGCCCGCCACGTCGTTCCAGTATCAGGACATCGGTATCAAAGTGTCGATGGAGCCGCGCGTCCATCACAACGGCGAAGTTACGCTCAAGCTGACGGTCGAAGTCTCCGATATCGCCGCCGCTGCCAGCGCCGACGCCCCGCCGTCGTTCAACACCCGCACGATCGAGGCGACCATCCGCCTCAAAGACGGGGAGACGAACTTCCTGGCCGGTCTCATTCAGGACACGCAGCTCACCTCGAGCAACAAGACGCCGTTCCTCGGCGACATCCCCATCCTTGGCCGGCTCTTCACCAAGGACCACAACATGCACCACCGCACCGATTTGATGCTCACCATGACGCCGCACATCGTCCGCATGCCGGACATCACCGAGGACGACATGGCGCCGATGTGGGTCGGCACGCAGAGCAATCTCAGCTTCCGCGGTCTTTCGCCGCGGCTCGAGTCGCAGAGCACCGCCGATCCGTTCTCGCCGCGTAGCGCGCAGCAGTTCAACGCCGGCAACGTCGATCCGGACGGCAATCCGATTCCGGCCGGCAACATGGTCGTCACGCCGCCGAGCGCGCCGACCGATCCCTTCCGTCGCGTTCCGAACTCGGCGCCGCTCAATCCCAACGCCGTACCGCCGCCGCCACCACCGCAGCCTCAGAGCCAGCTCAGCACGCCGGTCAACGGCACCGCCGTGGCGCAGTCGATGATCGCGGTTCCGGACGCGGATAATGCCGGCCTCGCGCCGCGCATGCAGCCGCAGCCGATGCACATGGCTTTCAAGCCCGGCGAAGAAAAGACGTGGGACGTCGTCGGCATGGATCTCGACGGTCTGACCACGAAACAGATCCTTCTGCACTACAACCCGATGACGATCGACGTCAGCGAAGTCGCCTTCGGGCCGGCGCTGTCGATCGATCTGAAGACGCCTCCCGTGGCCACGATCGACCGCGAGCACGGCACGGTGCGCATCACGTCATCGAACGGAAAGCCGCTACAGTTCAACAACGGCGGCGGATCGATTGCCTCGCTGCGCGTCCGCGGCGGCGCGCCCGGCGACACCTATCTCGTGCTGGAGGATCCGCATCTCACGAACGGCGCCGGCACCGTCGTCAACGCCTCGGTATCCGGAGGCCGCGCCAAGGTCGACTGATGCATGAGCATACGCACAAAAAAAGTTCCGGCTTCACCGTCGCCGAGCTGATTACCGTCGTCGCCATCGTCGGAATCCTCGCCTCGGTAGCGATGCCGCTGGCCAACTTCGGCATCCGCCGGCAGAAAGAGCTGGAGCTCCACGAGAAGCTGCGCAAGATCACGGAGGCCATCGATCGCTATCACGAACTGCGGTCGGCGCCGGTCGGATCGCCAGGCGCGATCAAGGATCCCGGAGACGTCATGCAGAAGGGATGGCCGAAAAGTCTCGAGGAGCTCACCAAGCCGATCGAGCTCAATAGCGGCCAGTCCATCCGCCTGCTTCGTCCGCGCGACCTCATCGATCCCATGACCGGCAAGGCGGAATGGAACACGCTCTCCTCCGACGATGATCCCGATACGCAGTCGGGCAACGGCAACAACGTCTACGAGATTCACTCGAAATCAACCGCGCCCGCCCTCGACGGCAAGACGCACTACAACGAATGGTGATTGAAGAAGTGGCCACTCCGAGGCACGCCATGAAACGACGCAAACAGCAATCCGGCTTCACCCTGATCGAATTGATCGTCGTCGTCACGATCATCGGCATCCTCGCGGCCGTGGCCGTCTCCAACGTGAAATGGGCGCAGCAGAAGGCCCGCGAGTCCGCGCTGCGCCACGACCTGTTCGAGATGCGCAAATCGATCGACGACTACTACGCCGATAAGCAGAAGTATCCGGAGAGTCTGCAGGCGTTGGCGCAGGAGCATTACCTCCGCGGCATTCCCAAGGACCCGATCACCGGCAAGGCGGATTGGGAGGAAGTGCAGAACACGCCCGACCCGTCCGATCCCAACGCGGTGCCGACCGATCCCGCCACGGCGTCGGAAAACACGGCGCCGGGCATCTACGACGTACACAGCCAAGCCGCCGGCAATGGACTCGATGGGACTGCCTACAAGACCTGGTAAATCGGGCGAATCGGGTTTCACGCTCGCCGGCGTCATCGTCATCATGACCCTCATGATGATCATCGTCGCGTACACGGTGCCGCGGATGTGGTCGACCGTCATGAAGCGCGAGCGGGAGCGCCAGACGATCTACGTCATGCAGCAGTACGCCAAGGCCATCGTCGAATTTCGAGAGAAGAACAAGACGTACCCGACCTCGATGCAGCAGCTCAAGGACGCGCGCCAGCCGCGCATGATCCGCGGCGTGAAAGGGGAGTTTCCCGACCCACTCACCGGCGAAGTGGACTGGCTGGTCATCCCGCAGGCCGCCTCCGCGTCACTCCCATCACATTTCACGACGACGAATGGCACCCCGCCGGGAGTGCCACCACCTCCTCCTCCGCCGCCTCCACCCGACACCAGCGGCCCGACCGGCGCAAGCGGTGCCACCGCCACGCCCGCCCTCCCCGGCATCCCAATCAAAGACTACGCGGGCGGCCCGTTCATCGGAGTTCGCCCCCCGACCCACGGCAAATCGCTCATGACCCTCTTCGGCGCGGACACGTATGAAACATGGGTTTACACCACGCTCGACTACGACCAGGAGAAAACGGGGCGGCTTCAGGCCGCGTCAACTGTCTATCACTAGACCGATTTACGGGGTTGGCCCACTACAATCCCGATACGAATGTCATCCAGCCTGAAAAACGTCAGCCGGCACGTCCTCCCCTCGGGGCTGACGATCCTCATCGAGACGCTTCCGTACGTCCGATCCGTCGCGCTCGGCTACTACCTGCGCAGCGGTTCCGCGGTGGAATCGGAAGAGCACAGCGGCGCGTCGCACTTCCTCGAGCACCTCGTCTTCAAGGGCACCGAGACCCGCTCGACCAGCGACATCGCCAAGGTCATCGACATCCTCGGCGGCGACGTCGATGCCTTCACCGGCAAGGAGTACACGTCGTTCTACTGCCACGTCCTCGACGAACAGGTGCAGACCGCCATCAGCCTGCTCACCGACATCGTGATCGCGCCTCGCTTCACCGACGACGATCTTGAAGTCGAGCGCGGCGTCATCCTCGAAGAGATCAAGATGGTCGAAGACACGCCCGACGATCTCGTCCACGAAATCTTCGTTACCGCCTTCTGGCCCGATCATCCCCTCGGCCGGCCGATTCTGGGCACCGAGGAAACCGTGAACCGCCTGGGACGAAAGCAGATCCTCGCGCACTACGACGAGACCTTCCACCCTTCGAACATGATCTTCTGCGCGTCCGGAAACGTGCGCCCCGAGGAGATCCTCCCGTTTCTGGAGAAAACGTTTGCGAACGACACCAAGCCGCCGGTCGTGCGCACCTGGAACGCGCCGACGCCGGCGCAGCACGTCATTCTTCGCCCGAAGCGGGAACTGGAGCAGGTTCACCTCTGCCTCGGCTCACGCGGTTTTCCGCAGCAGGGCGACGAGCGCTACGCCGCGGCGCTCTTCAACGCCATCCTCGGCGGCGGCATGTCCTCGCGCCTCTTCCAGAAAATCCGCGAGAAGGAAGGCCTCGTCTACACCGTGATGTCGTACCACAACGGCTACGTCAACGGCGGCTACGAGGCCATCTACGCCGCCTGCGCGCCGAAGAATCTGAAGCGCGTCCTCGACATGACCCTGGCCGAAATGCGTCTGATCAAGAGCGGCGGCGCGACCGACGAGGAGCTGAGCTCAGCCAAACTGCACCTCAAGGGATCGATCCTGCTCTCGCTCGAGTCGACGGTCAGCCGGATGTCCGGACTGGCCCGGCAGGAGTACTACTTCGGCCGCCAGTTTTCACCGGACGAAATCATCGCGGCCATCGATGCCGTTACGCTCGAAGATATTGCTCATGTGGCCGGTACGATCGTGGACCCGGAATCGCTTTCGCTCACACTCATTGGAAATCTGAAGTCGCCCGGCATCTCCACGGACATGCTGCGGCAGGCAGTCGCGTAATTCCGGACCCAGTCGAACGGCCTCTTGTGTACTCTTGCACCCCGAAGGAGGGTTAGCGCCCATGCCCGCTCCCGTCATCGTCCCACGGGATAAGTCTCTCGATCAGGTGCTCGCCACCGATCAGGTCCGAATGCTCATCGTCGGCTCCAGCCGCCGCGCCACGGAATTGGCCGAGCTCGCCGGCGAAATCAGCGGCCGCGAGACGTTCGGACCGATTCCGCGTTGCGCCGTCCAGGTCACCACCGACGCCGCCATCACCCCGTCGCTCCGCCAGGAAGTCGGCGAAACCCCCGACCCCACCATCATCACCCTCAAACGCGACGGCACCGTCGTCCGCGCCGTCGTCGACGACGGCGACATCGAGAAAATCGATCTGGAGGATATGTTTCTGGAGGCGGGAACGTAGCTAATCAACCTCCGCGTCTCCGCTCCTCCGCGTTCTCCGCGTGAACCCGTCTCCCTTGCGAATACGCGCAGCAGAAGATATTCAACGCGCCGGTCGACGATCTTCGAAGAAGTTATCGTAGTCCGTTCTCCTCGCTTTGCCGTTGGAAGGGGAGCGAAGACCGCAGGAACACTTCAGGAGCGGTCTGGATGTTCTACCGAACCGTCGACGGCAACCACCTTCGGGAGGAATTTCGCAATACGAACGTCTCCCTCCCAAAGCTCCACGATCTCGCCGTTTCTCACCGCTTCGATCACGTCATCCAACCGTTCCTTGAGATCGCTTACCTGCACGTTTTGCATGCGGGCGAGTCTACCTCGGCGTGCGCCTTCCAGAGTTGGTCTTGACATCATCCACCTTTAGACTTAGTCTAATTCCCGTGCGCGACAGCGTAGCGATTCTTCAGGAGCACGGCATCCAGCCCTCGGCGCAGCGCGTTGCGGTGGCGGACTATGTGCTCAAGACGATAGAGCATCCCTCGGCGGACGTGGTCTGGAACCGCGTCAAGGCGCGCGTGCCGTACATCTCGCGGGCTACGGTCTACAACACGCTCAATCTGTTCGTCGAAAAGGGGCTGCTGCGCGCGCTGACGCTGGCCGAGGACAGCGTCGTGTTCGATCCGAACGTCGAACGGCACCATCACCTCGTCGACGAAAGCGGCGCGATCCACGACATCCCGTGGGACAAGGTCCAGGTCTGCAACATCGAAGCGCTGAAGGGATTCGAGATCCACGATTACCAGGTGGTCATGCACGGCGTGCGGAAGAGCGCCCGGCGCAAGTCCTGATTTTTTTTCATAGGTAGTTAGACGATGTCCAGAACGCGACATCGTCCAAATCGAAGAAGGAGAGTCGACGCAACATGCCCATGCTTACCGTTGGAGACACGTTTCCGGAGTACAAATTCACAGCCTCCGTCAGCACCGAGAAGGGGAAGGAATTCGAGACCATCAGCACGAAGGACAACGCCGGGAAGTGGCTCGTGTTCTACGCCTACCCGAAAGATTTCACGTTCATCTGCCCGACCGAGATCGTGGAGTTCGGCAAGAAGGCCGGCGATTTCGCCGACCGCGATGCCGTCGTCCTCGGCGGCAGCACCGACAACGAGCACTCGCACCTGGCGTGGCGCGTTTCGCATCCCGATCTGAAGGATGTGAAGACGCCGCTGGTGTTCATCACGCCGGCCTTTGCCGCGCAGCTCGGAATCCTGCATCCCGAGGCCGGCGCCGCGTTGCGCGTGACGTATGTCGTCGATCCGAACGGCATCATCCGCTGGGTCAACGCCAACGATCTCTCGGTCGGCCGCAACGTCGACGAAGTGATCCGCGCGCTGGACGCGCTGCAGAGCGATGAGCTCTGCCCGTGCAACTGGCGCCCGGGCCAGCAGACGCTGGGAGCGGCGTAAGCATCATGAGCGCCGTCGAAACGCTGCGCGCGCGTCTGCCCGAAAACGCGCGCGACACGAAACTAAATCTGCAGAGCGTGATGCAATCCGTCACGCTCTCGGCGGCGCAGCGGTGGGGGGTGGCGGTCGCTTCGGCGGCCGCTGCCCGAAACTCCGAGTTGCTCGAGGCGATGCTCGCCGACGCGCGCGACGAAGCCGGCGACGCCGTCATCGACGACGCGCTCGCGGCCGCGTCGCTGATGGCCATGAACAACGTCTACTACCGCTTCCGCCACATGATCGGGAAGCCGTCGTATGACGCGAAGCCGGCCCGCCTGCGCATGCAGCGCATCGCCAAACCGGCCACGAACAAAGCGGACTTCGAGCTTTTCTGTCTCGCCGTCAGCGCCATCAACGGTTGCGAGATGTGCATCCGTTCGCACGAGGCGGCCGTGATCGAAGGCGGTCTGACCGAGGATCAGGTCGTCGATGCCGTGCGCATCGCCGCGGTCGTGAATGCGGCGGCGGTTGCACTCGAACTGCCGGTCGTAATCGGTACGACGGCGTAACGCCTCGCGGCGGCGGCTCCGATTACGATACGCGGCATGAAACGCATCGCCATCGCTCTTCTTTTGGCCGTCGTTGCGCTTGCTGCCGCGGCGCAGCAGTTCGATCTCTCCATCGACAACATCATGCGCGGGCCTGGGCTCTATGGCTGGACGCCCGAGGACGTGCGCTGGTCGCCGGACGGCCAGCACGTTTACTTTTCGTGGAAGCTCTACACGGACACGCTGGAGCACGATCGCGACACCTACGTCGTCAATCGCGATGGCAGCGGTCTACGTAAGTTGTCGGATGACGAAAAGAAGGATGCGCCGCCGGCGAATGCGCAGTGGACGCGCGACAAACATCGCGCGGTCTACCTCGATGACGCCGATGTGTTTCTCTGGGACGGTGCGACCGGCAAACGGCGCGCGCTGACGCTGACCAACGACGTCGAGTCGACGCCGCAATTCACGTTCGATGAGAATCGCGTGACGTTCGTCCGCGCCAACAACGTCTTCGCCATCGACCTCGCAAACGGATCGATCACGCAGCTCACGAACATCGCCGGTCCGGACGACAAAGGTCCGAACGTCACGATGTGGGACGACGCTGCGAAGAAAGGCACCGCCAGCCAGGAGTACATCAAAGCGGAGGAGCGGAAGCTGCTCGACATCGTCGACCGCAAGGCGAAGAAGCGCGAGGAGGACGAAGCGAAGCGGAAGCGCGAGCATCCCATCAAGCCGTTCAAGCTCGACAAGAAGCAGACCGTCGTCAACGCGCGGCTCTCGCCGGATGGCAAGACGATCGTCCTGGTGATCAACAACGAGTCGGACAAAGCGAAGAAGACGATCGTTCCGAACTACATCACCGAGAGCGTGTACACCGACATCATTCCGGGCCGGGAGAAAGTCGGCGATGCGCAGCCGCCGTCACGGATTGCCGTGGTCAGTACTTCCAATGGTGACGTCAAGTGGTTCGAGCACGGCCTCAAGCCGTTGCCGACGGCGGAGGCGCAGCAGAAGAACGACGAAGGGAAGGCGAGCGAGCAGAAGACGGAGAAGAGCGCCGACACGCAGCGCGAGAGCGCGCAGCCGAAGGAGCGCGAGGTTAATCTTCGCGCGCCGGTGTGGTCGGAAGATGGCAAGCACGCATTCGTGGTCGTGCGGTCATCCGACAACAAGGACGCCTGGGTGATGGACTTCGATCCGGCCTCGGCGAAGGGGCGCACGATCCTGACGATGCACGACGACGCGTGGCTGCGTTTCGCCGACGCGCAGTCGTTCGGCTGGGCGAACAACGACACCATCTATTACCTCTCCGAGGCCTCGGGATTCATGCATCTGTACGAGGTGCCGTTCAGCGGCGGCGCGCCGAAGCAGCTCACCAGCGGCAAGTGGGAAGTCGATTCCGCGGTGCTGTCGGACGACAAGAAGTCGTTCTTTCTCACCACGAGCGAGGAGAGCCCGTTCGTTCGGCACCTCTACCGGATTCCGGTTGGCGGCGGCGCGTCGACGAAGTTGACGTCGATGGATGGCGACAACGAGGCGGTGGTTTCGCCGGACGGCAACGCGGTCGCGAACGTCTACTCGTACACGAACAAGCCGCCGGAGTTGTACGTCAGCGGCAAGCGCGTCACGACGTCGCCCGCACCTGACTTTGCGAACTATCAGTGGCTCGATGTTCCCATCGTTCGTGTGCCCGCGCGCGACGGCGTTGAGGTTCCGGCGCGCATCTACAAGCCGGCCGACTGGAAAGGCGGACGCGCGGTCATTTTCGTCCACGGCGCCGGCTATCTGCAGAACGTGAATCGTTTCTGGTCCAGCTACGCGCACGAGTACATGTTTCATCACCTGCTGATGTCGAAGGGCTACCTCGTGCTCGACATCGACTACCGAGGATCACGCGGCTACGGGCGCGACTGGCGCACGGCCATCTACCGGCACATGGGCGGGAAGGATCTCGAGGACAACGTCGATGCCGCGCGGTGGCTGGTGAAGGAGCACGGGGTCGATCCGAAGCGGATCGGTGTCTACGGCGGCAGCTACGGCGGTTTCATCACGCTGATGGCGATGTTCACCACGCCGGACGTTTTCGCGGCCGGCGCGGCGTTGCGTCCGGTGACGGATTGGGCGGCGTACAACAACGGCTATACGTCCAACATCCTCAACCTGCCGCAGAACGATGCCGAGGCGTATCGAAAGTCGTCGCCGATCTACTTCGCGCAGGGGTTGAAGGGGCACCTGCTGATCTGCCACGGCATGGTCGACACGAACGTGCACTTCCAGGACAGCGTTCGCCTCGTGCAGCGTTTGATCGAATTGCGCAAAACGAATTGGGAGATCGCGCCGTATCCGGTCGAGAACCACGGATTCGTCGAGCCGACCAGTTGGGCCGATGAGTACAAACGGATTTTGAAGTTGTTCGACGGGATGTAAGCCGCGACGCCTACAACCGCGATCTTGCCGCGACTGCGGCGTCGCGGATTTGCGGCTGGTGCGGTTCGATCGAGAGCGAGCGGTTCCAGTAGTCGAGCGCGCGGCCGTAGTCGTTCTGTTTCGCGTAGAAGAGGCCGAGGTTGTTGAGGGCGAGCGTTGATGACGGCTGCAGGCCTAGGGCGCGGACGAGCTCGGGGACGCCTTCGGTGTAGCGCTCCGCGGCCAGTAGCGCGGAGCCGAGGTTCGCGCCGATCAGGTACGACTGCGGGAAGAGTTTGCGTCCCTGGTAAAGCAGCGCGATCGCGCGTGAATTCATGTTGCGCTGGCGGTAGAGCGCGGCGAAGTCGATGAAGTAATTTTCCGCGTTCGGCAGGCCGAGGGCCACGGCTTTCAGGAACTGCTCGTCGGCGGCCGTGTATTGCTGGCGATCGAACATCGTCATCGCTTCATTGAGATGCGGAGTGGGGCGCGTCGGATTGATGTCGATGGCGCGGTCGAACGCATCGACGGCGTCGCTCATCTTCCCTTTTGACCGAAGCTCGATGCCGAGGTTGTTGTAGTACGCATACTGACCCCAACGCTCCGGCGACAGCGGCGCGGACGCGCGTTGCGCGGCATCCTGATCCTCATCCTCGAGCACCGGCGTGAGATTGCGCGTCGGATCGTTGAGATGACCGATGGCCTGCAGCTCCTGCGCGTACGGGCCGGCCGCGGCGCGCGTGGACGTCGCGGCGGGCTTGCTGGTGACGAACTCGCCGTAGCTGACCACGCGCACCGAGGTGATCGGCGCGATGTCGCGGAAAGCCCAGTCGGCGGCATGGCCGGGCATCTCCATCGACTGCGGCAGGCCGAGGAGCGAGAGAATCGTGGGCGTGACGTCGTAGACCGACATCGGATGCGTGCCGTGGTTCGGCGCAACGTGCGGACCGTAGGCGATGAAAATGCCGGGATTGCGATGATCGGACAGCGCCGCGCCGCCGTTGGGGATGTTGTGCGGCCGGTTCTTCCCCCAGCGGAAGCCGTAGGACGACACGATCATGACGGTGGTATCGCGCGGCAGCACTCCCATCCACTCGCCGATCAGCCGGTCGACCTCGGCGTAGTAATTCTCGACGGCCGGCCAGTACTTGCGGTAGTTCGTTTCGCTCACTCCTTCGCGATACGGCGGATGAAACGGCGCGAAGAGGTGATTGACCGCGTCGGTGCCCTCGTACGACACCATCACCAGTTGCGGGTCCTGCCCGTGCTGCCGCTGATCGTTGTACAGATTGATGGCCACGCGATGGTCGTTCCAGGTCTTCGCCAGGATGCGGCGGAAGATCACGACCGGATCGGCGGGGTTGTTGGCGTTGATGGAAGCATCCCATTCGGCCGGCGCGATGTTCAGGAAACGCCGCACCTGCGGATAGCCGACGGTCTCGAGCGGAACGGCCAGCGAATTTACGCGGTCGGTCAGTGACGCGGGGTAGACGGCACTGGTCGTCTCGTCGACCGGCATGTCGTAGAAGATGCTGTTCGGCGCGGTGGGAGGCCACGACGTCCACCAGCCGGCGACGAGGGCCGGCCGTCCGAAAGCGTCGGCGATGTCCCAGACCGCCGGCACGCGGCGCGTGAACGCGTCGACCGGCGTGCGCGTGCGATCCATGAAGTCGATGACGCCGTGGCGGTCCGGCGTGAGGCCGGTGGCGACGGTGGTCCAGACCATCGGCGAGACGGTCGGTTGAATGGTCTGCAGCGAGGCCGCAACGCCGCCCGTCGACAGCGCCTTGATGTTGGGTATGCGGCCGTCGTTGGCGAGCTCGTGGAGCAGTTCCCAATCGGCGCCGTCGACGGCGAAGACGATGACGCGCGACGGCGAGCTGCGCGCGTCGCGACGCAGTTCGGCGCGTTTCGCGCGAAGGAGCGCCTCTTTGTCGACTTCGAACCGCGCCACTTCGAACGCGGTGACTTTCAGTCCGCTTCGGGCGAGATGGTTGGCGACCGTCTTCCGCAGCGGGTCGCGTTGGGAGTTGAACGAAGAGTTGGGCGAAAGCAGATCCTCGATCGGGATCTGTTGCGTCACCGCCGACACGGCCTCGGCGACGCGCGCCCGGATCCAGCCGTTCCATCCCTCATCCACCATCCGCCGCGCGTCGGGCAGCCGGTCGCCGGAGATCCCGAAACGAAGGCGGTAGTAGACGGTAACCGGCACACCTTCCTTCGACGTGATGCGGATGATGCCGTCGCGCTGCGCCGATCCTTCACGGCGCTCGAACCTCAACCGGAAGAACTGGTGCGGCGGCAGAAAGGTGACGGTGTTCTGCACGATGCGGACGACGCCGGTGTGTTTGTCGACGCCGAAGATGAGCCAGCGCGACGACGGCAGATAGAGGCTGATGAGCAGATACATCACCAGCACCAGTCCGGCGAAGAGGCTCAGTGCACGAGTAAAACGATGCCGAGGCATTGCGGAATGAGGTGCTTTTGCAGGAAGGAGACCAGCTCTTAGCTGTTAGCTCTTAGCTGTTAGGGGATACGGTCGCACCTAAGAGCTAACAGCTAAGAGCTAAGAGCTTCATTTTTTCCTCTTCACCAACTGCTTCACCTCATCATTCCCGATCGGACTCTGCGCGGAGATGATGATCGCTGCGGTCCCCTCAGCGAATGGCGGAACGGTGCAGCGGATCACGGTCGTGCCGTCGCCGGCGGTTTTGCCGCGGAAGATCACGCGCGGCGGCTCGACGGTGGAGATGACTTTCACCTCGATCGCGGCGGCTGCGATCGGATTCTGCGACAGGCTCTTCTTCGCCGCCACGCGCAGCTCGACCGGCATCCCGGCGTAGAACTCGGTGCTACTCATCAGCGACAGTTCGAGGTGCTCGCTCTCGGCCTCGGAGGCGAGATAGTCGATGATGACCTGATCGAGCGTCCGCTCTTCGTCGACGGCCAGCGGTGGTGGCGGCGGCGGTTCCACGGGCGGCGGGACCGGCACCGGCGTCGATAACGTCGGACGCGCGGTCGTTTTCGTGATGTCCGCGGTGACGTCGAAGCGTCCGCGCTTGATGGCCGCGATCATCGTCCGATGCTGTTGCTCCATCAGACTGCCGATCCACTTCTCGTCCACGCCCGCGCCGGCCTGCTCGGCATACGACGTTTTTTTCGACGCGAGAATCTCACCGCCGACGTAGACAAGCGACTCGATGTACGGGTTCTGGAGTCCCTTGTCCTCGGTCTGGATGTGGTAGACCTTCTCGTTGTGCTTGATGTCGGTATTGAACCCGGTGATCACGAGGAAGCTCCGCCGCGGCCGTGAGTCAAGCCGCGGAGTGTATCAAATGGATTTCGGCGTCTCCGCCTGCAACGCGCGCACCTTCTGCCGCAGCTCGTCGCTGATGGGCATCTTCGTCTGCGCCTTCCAGTCGAAGAGGACGACCACCACCTTGCCGGTCGCCGCCACCTTCCCGCCGCGCTTGCGGATTTCGTAGACCGTATCGAATGACGTCGTGCGCATCTCCGTGATGCGGATGCAGATGTCGATCGGCTCCATCCCGATCTGCAATTTGAAGTCGATCTCGGCGCGCGCCACGATAAAGCCGATGTCGGTCGGCAACCCCGCCGCGCCAGTCAGCGCGAACCAGAGCTGCGCGCGCGCCCATTCGAAGTAGGTGAGGTAGACGGCGTTGTTGACGTGCCCGAAGGCGTCGACGTCGCGAAAGATGACCTGCCAGGGAACGACGTACCAGCCGTCTTCGAAGCGTGCGGAATCAGCCACGGCTCATTGTACTGTCGCCGTCGTCGACGCAACCGGCGCCGCCGCGCGCGTGCACGACTGCAGGTAACGCCCCGGCAGCGGATGATCGAGGTACGGCGCGATGATCTGCGATGCGGCCACGAGCATCTTCAGATCGACGGCGGTGTCGATGCCCATTTTCTCGAGCATGTAGACGAGGTCCTCGGTGGCCATGTTGCCGCTGGCGCCGGGCGCGTACGGACATCCGCCCAGTCCGCCCGACGACGCGTCGAACGTGGCGATTCCCATTTCCAGCGCCGCCAGCGTATTCGCCAACGCGGTGCCGCGCGTGTCGTGAAAGTGCATGGCCAGTTTCGAGGCCGGAATCACCTGCAGCAGGATTCCGATCACGCCCTGCACCTGCACCGGCGTGCCGACGCCGATCGTGTCGCCGACCGAAACTTCGTAGCATCCGAGGTCGAGAAGGCGTGCGGAGACTTCGAGGACTTTCTCGGGAGCGACGTCGCCTTCGTACGGACAGCCGAACGCGGTCGACACATACCCGCGCACCTTCATCCCCTCGGCGCGCGCACGCGCGGCGACTGGCGCGTAGTTCTGGAACGACTCGTCGATGGACATGTTGATGTTGCGTTTGTTGAACGTGTCCGACGCCGCCGTGAAAATCGAAATCGACTTCACGCCGGTCTCGATGGCGCGATCGAGTCCCTTCATGTTCGGCACGAGCACGGGATAGTCGACGCCCGGGTCTTTCGGAATGTTGCGATAGACCTCGGCCGTGTCGGCCATCTGCGGCACCCACTTCGGACTGACGAACGCGCCGGCTTCGATGGTGCGCAAGCCCGCATCCGCGAGCGCGGTGATGTAGTCGATCTTGGCCTCGGTGGGGATTACCACTTTCTCGTTCTGCAGCCCGTCGCGCGGACCGACTTCGACGACATGGACGTGATCGATGGTGATTTTCATGCGAGTGTCACGAGGTCCAAACCGGGTTGCACCATCTCCCCTTCCTTGCAGTTGATCGAGGCGACGGTGCCGTCGCGCGGCGCGGTGATCTGGTGCTCCATTTTCATCGCTTCGAGGATGAGCAGCGGCGCGCCTTTCGTCACTTCGTCGCCGACCTTGACGAGAATCTTCAACACGACGCCCGGCATCGGCGCGCTCATGGAGTGATCGCGATGCCGCGCGCGGGCTCGCGATTTCTCCGCCGTCTCGACCGTCCAGATTTCGCCGTCGTACGCGAAGTTGATCTCCGAGCCGTTGTTGATGAACGGGACGAAGTGCGTACGCCCGTCGATGTTCAACTCGGCTTCGTTGCCGCGGACTGCGATGAGCTCGATATTCATCGTGAATACATCACCTTGAGAACCGCGAGCCAGGAGAGTCGATCGCGACACCCGAGGCGCACAACGGACAATGCGCCTCATCGTACGTCGCGAGATCCAGCGCCAGCAGCGACGCGTACGGCGCATCGAATGGATTCGCGATCCCGCTCCGGTTCAGGATCGACGCGAAGCCGGCCACAACTGCTCCGAGGCCTTCGACTACGGTAGCCGTCTCGCGCGTCGATTTCCCCGTCGTCACGACGTCCTCAACGATCACCACCCGCTCGCCCTCGGCAATCCGGAAGCCACGGCGCAGCGTCATCGCCCCTTCCTTCCTCTCCGTGAAGATCGACGGCACATCAAGCGCCTCGGCCACCGTGTAACCGATGATCACGCCACCCAGCGCCGGCGCGACGATCTTCGCCGGCTGCATCGTCTGCACCTTCTCCGCGAGCGCGATGCCGATTGCCTTCGCGTTGCGCGGATGTTCAAGCAGCAATGCGCATTGCACGTAGCCGGCGCTGTGCAGGCCGGACGACAGACGGAAATGGCCGTTGAGCAGCGCACCCGTTTCGCGCAGGAGTTCGGCAACGTCGAGCGGCATGGCCGGCGAGAATAGAATGCGCCGAGGAGTGAGCGCAACATGGGGCAACTGACTGAGAAGATTCGCGCCGAGATGACCGCGGCCATGAAAGCACGCGATGCCGAGCGCCTTTCCACGCTGCGCATGCTGCAATCGGCGTTCAAGTATCAGCAGATCGAATCCGGCCACGAGCTGAGCGACGAAGAAGCGATGACCGTGATCCGCAAAGCGGTCAAGCAGCGCCAGGATTCGATCGAGCAATACACGAAAGGCAATCGTCCCGAGCTCGCCGCAAAAGAGCAGAGCGAGATGGAGCTGCTCAAGACCTGGCTGCCAGCCGACCTGACCGACGACGAGATCGAAGCCGGCATCCGCGAGATCGTGGCCTCGACCGGCGCGCAGTCGAAGAAGGACATGGGCAAGGTGATGAAGGAGGCCTCCGCCAAGTACAAAGGGCGGGTGGACGGGCGGAAGCTGCAGGAGATCGTTTCGAAGTTGCTGGTGTGACCTTCCATGCTGACTAAATCCGAACGCGCCCGTTATGCGCGCCACCTCATCCTCCCCGAGGTCGGGGAGGCGGGCCAGGAGAAACTGAAGGCCGCATCGGTCCTCGTCGTCGGCGCGGGCGGATTGGGAAGCCCGGTCGGACTCTACCTCGCCGCCGCCGGTGTCGGACGCATCGGACTCGTCGATTTCGACGACGTCGACGCCAGCAATCTCCATCGCCAAGTGCTGTATGGGACATCCGACGTCGGCCGTCCGAAAGTCGAAGCGGCCAAGGCGCGGCTGCAGGATTTGAATCCCGACATCGTCATCGACACGCACGACGCCGCGCTGACCTCGGACAATGCGCTCGGCATCATCGAGAAGTACGACGTCATCGTCGACGGCACCGACAATTTCGCCACGCGCTACCTCGTCAACGATGCCTGCGTGCTTCTCGGCAAGCCGAACGTCTACGGCTCGATTTTCCGTTTCGAAGGCCAGGCCTCCGTTTTTTCTGCCGCCGACGGCCCGTGCTACCGCTGCCTCTATCCCGAACCGCCGCCGCCGCATCTCGTTCCGTCGTGCGCCGAAGGCGGCGTTCTCGGCGTTCTTCCCGGCGTCGTCGGCACGATCCAGGCGACGGAGACGATCAAGCTGCTGACCGGCATCGGCGAAACGCTCGTCGGGCGGCTTCTGCTCTTCGACGCGCTGCGAATGTCGTTTCGTTCGCTGCGTCTCAAGCAGCAACACGACTCGCACGCGGCGATTACGGAACTCATCGACTACGACCAGTTCTGCAATCCCGCGAATCTGCACGAAGTCGCGGAGATCGGTGACGCGATCGCGATCGACGTCCGCGAAGAATACGAATGGGATGCAGGTCACATCGACGGCGCTCGCCACATCCCCCTCGGCGATTTGCCGAATCGCCTCGACGAACTTCCGCGCGATGCCGACATCGTCTTCTACTGCCAGACCGGCGGCCGTTCCGCGCGCGCCCTCGACGTCGCGCGGGATGCGGGCTTCACGCGCGCCAAGCATTTGCGCGGCGGGTACGCGGGGCTGTCGCGCTGATTTCGCAGCCGTCCCAAGCCTCGCAAGCACAGACAGGAGTGTCTGTGCCACACCGGCTGTGCCGGTAATGCACACCTCGGGATCAATGGCGCAGCCATGTGGCACAGACACTCTTGTCTGTGCTTTTGCAAATCGCGCTGGCTGCACCTGATAACCCTGATTACAATTCTCCGAATGGCTAACGGCTCGATCATCGGCGGCGTGCTCGCTCCCCATCCGCCGCACATCGTTTATGGCGAGAACCATTGGCGCAATGAGCCGAAGTCGGAGTGCGGCTGGGAGGTTTTGCGCTGGGGTTATGAGCGGGCGCGGAAACATTTTCTGGAGAAGAAGCCGGACGTGTTTCTCGTCCATTCGCCGCATTGGCAGACGGTGATCGGCCATCACTTCCTCGGCATGCCCGAGTTTCATGGCCTATCGGTCGATCCGATTTTTCCGAACCTCTTTCGCTTCAACTACGACATCAAAGTCGACGTCGAGCTGGCGGAGTTGATCGCCGAGGAGGGGGCGCGCGACGGGTTGATCACGAAGATGATGCGCAACCCGAATTTCCGCGTCGACTACGGCACCATCGTCTCCTGCCACATGATGAATCCGGAGTGGGACATTCCGATCGTAGGAATTAGCAGCAACAATTCTCCGTACTATTTTTCCAATGAAATGGGGCAGCAGCAGATGCTGCGGCTCGGCCAGGCCACGAAGCGCGCAATCGAAAAGAGCGGCCGGCGCGCGGTGCTGCTGGCGTCGAACACGCTCTCGCATCGCCACTTCACGACGGAGCCGGACATCCCCGAGGACATGTCGCGCGAGCACGTGTACGAGCACAGCGGCTACCTCTGGGACATGAAAGTGCTCGACCTGATGCGCAAAGGGCGCACGCGCGAGTTGATCGCGGTTCTGCCGGAGTTCATGGACATGGCCGTGAGCGAAGTGAAGGCCGGCTCGCTGGCGTGGATGCTCTCCGCGCTCGACTTCCCGTCGTATCCGGCCGAGGTTTATGGCTACTGGACGGTGATCGGAACGGGCAACGCCGTCGTCGGCTGGGATCCGCAGCTGAAAGCCGAGGCAACCACGCAGGGAGCGGCATGATCGCGGTACTTGCTCTCTTTTTTGCGACCGCGTTTCCGTCGAACAGCAAGACTTCCTGGATGCGGCCGGAGTCGTTTCATCTGACGATCGGGATGAATCGCGCCGCGGCGGTGAAGGCGCTGGAATCGAACGGCTGGAAGACGAAGAAGGGCGATTCCGCGGGCCAGATCCTCGTCGACTACGCCGAAGACAAATCGCTCACGCTGCAGTTCGCGGGCGAACGTTTGACGTCGATCCGCTTCGAGCTTTTCACGATTCTGCAGGACGCTCCGAAGGCGTTCGAAGAGGAACGCGTATTTCTGCGCGAGTCCCTCGGCAAGCCGCGCAAGGCGACGAAGAAGGTGGTCATCTACGACCACAAGCTGCCGAACGTGATGGCAGTGCTTTCTGCCGATCCGAAGTCAGAGCAGGCGCAGAAGGGCGTGGGGATGCTGGTGGTGCGTTACTACGACCCGGTGAAATAAAGGCTTATCACCACAGAGACACAGAGAACACGGAGGTGACCTCGGTGACCTCTGTGCCTCTGTGGTTAATTCGTCCCCGTCACCGCGGCCGCTTCCGCCACTTTCTTCTTTGCCCCGTACTTTGCCGACTTTCCTTCGTAGATGAAGATGCCTTCGCCGAGGGTGCCGACGTAGAGGCGGGCGGTGTCGAAGGGGTCGAGGGCCACCGACGTCACCTCGGCGGTCCACGACGGGAGCGGGAACGAGCGCCAGTCGGCGTTTTTCGGTTCCGCGACCAGCATCTGGTGCTGCTGGCGCGAGGTGAGGAAGACGAAGTTGTCGGTGCTGCGCGAGCTGCCGAAGACCGACGCGAACTGCGCGTCGGGCGCTTCCATCTCCGTCCACTTGCCGTCAGCGGCAATGTGGCCGGCTTTGACGCCTTGCGAGCCGGCGACGAAAACGAGTTGATCCTCGCCGGAGCCGCGGACGGCCAGCGTGCGCCCTTTTGCCGTCGCGCCTTCAACGGCCATCCACTGCATGCCGTCGAACGCGCGCAGGCCGGCATTCGTCAGCGCGAACAGCGCGCGTTTTTCGCCGAGGTTGCCGATGGCGATGTCGACGGCGCGGTCGTCGGCACCGGCCAGGCGATACCAACTCTTGCCGGAGTCGCGGCTGGTGAAAACGCCTTCCGCGGTCGCGGCGAAGTAGCGGACTTTGTTGAAACGCAGCACCTTGTCGACGCGGATCGGATAGCTGGCCGGCGGCGCCTGCGACCACGTCTCGCCGTCGGTGCTCCAGAAGAATCCCTTCTCCGTTCCCGCCACGAACTTCACCTCGGCATCCTCGGTGATGACGAGCGAAAGGATCTGCGGCAGGTCATTCGTCGACAGCTTCTTCCACGTCGCGCCGGCGTCAGTCGAGCGGTAGATGCCACTCGACGATCCGACGAAGGCCACCGCCGCGTAGACGTTCTTCGGCTGCGCGGCGTCGGCAGCGATCGAGGTGATGGTCAGATTGCGCAGCCCGTCACACGAGCGCGTGAACGTTTTCGCGTTGTCGTTGGAGATGTAGACGCCGTCGCCTTCGACGCCGAGGATCACGCGGCCGGGGCGCTGCGGATGAAGGGCGATCGTGTTGACGACGAGCGACTCGTCGCTGATCGTGTACCACGTCTTGCCGCCGTCATGGCTGCGATACAGGCCGGCTACCGATCCGGCGAAGATCGAGTCAGGATCGCACGGATCGAGCTCGATGTCGTGGATGCGGCGATTGTTGAATCCATCGCGATAGCGCGTCCAGTTCTCGCCGCGGTTCGGCGTGTTGTAAACCCAGCCGCACGTCGACACCCAGACCTTGTCGGGGTTGTAGCGGTCGATAGTGATCGAGAACATGTCGGTGTCGAGCACCATGCCGTTGTTGATCAGCTTCCAGGTCTTGCCGCCGTCGTCGGAACGCGTTCCCTGCCGCCACGTGCCGACGTAGATGCGGTCGTGCGTGCGCGGGTCGAGCGCGAGCGATTCAACGTTGATCTGATCGGAAATCTGCTCCCACGATTCGCCGCCGTCGGTGGAGCGATAGACGCCGGTCAAGCCGCCGATGAGGACGAAGTCGGCGTCATGCGGATCGATGGCGATGGCGCGGACGGAGAAATCCTCGAGGCCTGCGTCGCGCCGCGCCCAGTTCTTTCCGCCGTCGTCCGAAACCGCCACGACGCCGCCGCCCCACGCGCCCCAGCAGGCCGCCCACAGCCGTCCCTTGCGGTCGAGGACGAGGTTATCGACGACGTAGCCGGGGAAGGGGATGCCGCCGCGCGGGTTCGTCCACGACTTCGCGCCGTCGTTGGAGACGTAGACCTCGCCGCCGCTCGTGCCGAGGTAGAGGGTGTCGGGATGCGAGGGATCGATGATCAGCGCGCGGACGTCGGCGCCATAGAGATTGGCGCGCCGCCACTGCGCACAAAGAGGAAGTGCCGTGAAAAGAAACGTGAGAACGATGAGGAGTTTACGCATGCCCGCCCGTACCGAAGAGTTTTACCACGACGAAAGCAATATCGCTGCCGTGGGGGCTGTCATTCCGAGCCGCCGATACCCCGGAGGGGTTGAGGACGGCGAGGAATCCCCAGCCGATAGCCGCCGCCCGCCCGCGGTTGCAGCCGGGGATTCCTCGCCGCGCTTGACCCCTCCGGGGTGTCGCCGGCTCGGAATGACAGGTATCCTTCGCGCGACATGACCACCCTCCGCACCTGCGTCTTCCCTTGTGCCGGCTTCGGCACGCGGTTTTTTCCGGCGACGAAAGTCATTCCGAAGGAGATGTTGCCGCTCGTCGACAAGCCCATCCTCCAGTACGGCATCGAAGAGGCCCTCCGCTCCGGCATGGACAAGCTCGTCGTGGTGATGTCGAAGGGGAAGGACGCCATCCTCGACCACTTTGACCGTACCGCGGAGCTGGAGCGGTCGCTGCAGGAGCGGAAGAAGAACGATCTGCTGGACGAGGTCGAGACGGTCAGCCGGATGGCCGACATCATCTCCGTCCGCCAGAAGGAAGCGCTGGGCCTCGGCCACGCCGTTTTGCAGGCCAAGGATGCCGTCGGCCGCGAAGCGTTCGCGGTCGTGCTGCCCGATGACGTGATCCTCGCAGACGAGCCTTGCCTGCTGCAGATGCGGCATGTGTTCGAGGAGACCGGGCGGCCGGTGGTGGCGCTGATGGAAGTGACGGCCGAGGAGACGTCGCGCTACGGCATCGTGGCCGGCAACATGCTCGGCAACCGGCGCTTTCACATCACCGACATGGTCGAGAAGCCGAAGGTGAAGCCGCCGTCGCGTTACGCGATCATCGGACGCTACATCCTGCCGCCGGACATTTTTCCGGTGCTGGAAAAGACCGAGCGCGGCGCCGGCGGCGAGATCCAGCTCACCGACGCGCTTCGCGAGCTGGTGCGCACCGGCGAGTTTTACGGCTACGTTTTCGAGGGCAAGCGCTACGACGCCGGCGAAAAGCTCGGCTATCTAAAAGCGACCGTCGATTACGCGCTACGGCATCCGGTTCTCGGCGATGAGTTTCGCGAGCATCTCGAGGCGCTGATCGGCGAAGATCAACCGCAATCCCATGGACAAACGCTTCGACATCCTCGACGCGCCTGAGGACGTCCGCGCTCTGGTCGGCGAATGCGAGCTGACCGGAAACCGGACCACTTTCCTGCGCAACGACCGACCGATCGCGATCCTCATCTCGCACGATGAGTACCTCGCGCTGCGCGAGACGATCGACATCGCCGACGACGCGCCGCTCCGCGCCGCACTGGACGAGGGGGAGGCGGAAGTGGAGCGTGGGGCGATGATCGCGGTCGAAGATTTGCTGGGGGTGTGACCAATGTGGAACGACCGCCTGCGCTTCGCGGAGCGCGTGGAAAAAGACTGGAAAGCGCTCAACGACGAACAGCGCGCCGTCGCGACGAAGGCGCTGGAGACGATCGATGAGGATCCGATCATCGGCGCGCCGCTGTTCGAGCCGTTGCGCGGATACTGGAGCTACCGCAGCGAAGGGATTCGCATCATCTACCGCATCGTCACCGAGGCGCGTTTCATCGTCGTATTGAACATCGGCCTGGTGATGGCGCGATGAGGTTCATCCTCGCCTCGCAGTCGCCGCGGCGGCGGGAACTGCTTGCTTCGATCGGACTTGAATTCGACGTCATGCCGAGCGATGTCCCCGAGGTGCATCAGCCGGGGGAGTCGCCCGAGGAGTACGTGGCGCGGCTGTCGCGCGACAAAGCGGCAGCGATCGCGGCGAAACACGACGACGCCTGGATCATCGCCGCCGACACCACCGTCCTGCTCGGCGACGAACTGCTGGAAAAGCCGGTCGATGACGCCGACGCGCGGCGGATGCTGGCCACCATCGCCGGCAAGACCCACATCGTCTACTCCGGCGTCACGCTGCAGAACACGGCGCGCGGCTGGCGCGATACGCGCGTGGCGGAGTCCGAGGTGAGGATGCTGCCGCTCGACGAGCGCGACATCGCGTGGTATGTCTCGACCGGCGAACCGCTCGACAAAGCGGGCGCCTACGCCGTTCAGGGCATCGGAGCGATGTTCATCGACTCCATCCACGGCAGCTACACGAACGTAGTTGGATTACCACTTGCTTTGCTTTTTCAGATGCTGAGACGGGCAGGTATCGATCCGTTGCGGCGCGAAGGAAGCTAGAGATGTCATCCGCGGCAAAAGTCGGCATTTTCATGCTGATCATCCTGGCGATCCTCGGGTATTTCATCCTGAAGATCGAAGACGTGCAGATCGGTCACGGAACCGGCGCGCGAAAAATCACCGCCGTCTTCGACTCCGTGGCGGGACTCGACAACAAGTCCGCCGTGCGCGTGGCCGGCGTCCGCGCGGGGAAGGTTTCGAACATCAAGCTGCGCCCGGATGGAAAAGCCGAGGTCACGCTGGATATCGATCCGGACGTGGTCCTGCATCCCGGTGCCAGCGCGCACGTCGCGAACCTCGGCCTGCTCGGCGATAAGTACATCGAGCTCGATCCTGGTCCGGCCAATACTCCGGCCATCCCACAGGAACAAAGCGTGGTGTTACGCGGCTCGCAGCCGGCGTCGATGGACGACATCACCAACCAGGTTGCGGCGATCGCGAACGACGTGAAAGCGATTACCGCCTCGCTGCGCGGCGCGATGTCCGGCCCTCAAGGCGAGCAGCGGCTGGTGGACATCATCGAAAACGTCCGCACGATTACGGCGCAGGTGCGCGATCTCGTCGCCGCGAATCGAAGCAACGTCGATGCGACGGTGGCCAACGCGCGCGTCATCAGCGACTCGCTGCGCGTGGAGATCCCGAAGCTGGCGGCGTCGCTCGACCGCATGGCCACGCAGATGTCGGGCACGGTCGGCGAGAACCGGCAGGACGTGCGGCAGATCGTGGAGAACCTGCGCACGCTGTCATCGGATCTCAAGACGACATCCGACAATCTCAACGCGGTGACCGGCCAGATTCGCAGTGGCGAAGGCACGGTCGGCAAGCTTTTGTACAGCAATGAAGCGCACGACCGTCTGACCGCCGCACTCGGCTCCGTCGAAAGCGGCGTGAACGAGCTGCGCAGTACGCTCGGACGCGTCGGCAAGATGCAACTCGACCTCGGCCTCAACGGCGATTACTACGCGGGACTGCCGGACAGGCAGGATGGCAGCGACAAAATCGGCGGCAACTCGCGCTCCGCGGTCTGGCTGCGCCTGACACCGAATCCGGAGCGCAATCGCTTCTACAACGTGGAGCTGGCCGACACGCCGTACGGCAAGCGCAACGACAAGACGATCGAAGAGACCGTCACGAATCCCGCCACCGGCCAGTCGCAGACCACGATCACGCACCAGACGAAGTTCGATCGCTCGTTCCTCGTCTCCGCGCAGGCCGGCTGGAACCTGAAGCCGTTCGCCGTCCGCCTCGGCATGATCGATTCCACGGGCGGCGCCGGGGTCGACTATTTCTACAACCCCCGCATCCGCGTCACCGGCGAAGCCTTCGACTTCGGCCACCGCACCGGCGACAGCAACCCCCACCTCCGCCTCTACGGCGAGTACGTCTTCCGAACGGAGAAGCCGACCACGCCGACGATCTTTCTCCGCAGCGGCGTCGACAACGTGCTGAACCACACCGCGTTCACACTGGGCGGCGGGATCCGGTGGCGGGACGATGATTTGAAGTACTTGCTGGGGAGCATTCCGTTAGGGAAGTAACGTCTCTGTCTAGCGAAGCCGACCCGCCGCGGAGCGGCTTACGAGGTAGCGAGGGGCTGTGAGCGAAGCGAGCCGCCCCTCGACTTCGAACGCGCCCTTGATTCTGTGCCGCGGTAGCGGCACCAGAGTTCTTGTGCCGCTGACGCGGCACGAAAAATTCGAACGCGTCGCTTCAACGAGGGGTGTCGCTTCGCTCAACCCCTCGCTATCCTCTTGGTGCCGCTCCGCGGCGCTCCCAGGAACGCGGGCGTCTCGCCCGCATTTCTCGCGCGGATCAAAAGCGAGCGGGACGCCCGCGTTCCCAGCCTAAATCACGCCCAAATCAATCGCCCGCAACACTGCGCGCGTCCGATCGCGGACGCCCAACTTCGAGAGTAGATTCGAGATGTGGTTCTTCACTGTTCCCTCGGTAATGTTGAGCAGCTCGCCGATTTCGTGGTTGCTGTAGCCGCCGGCTAACAAGCGGAGGATCGTTCGTTCGCGGTCGGTGAGCGGCTCGGGGAGGTCGGCGGATTCGAAGGACGAATCGCTTTTTTCCAGCGCGCGCATGATCCGTTCGGTGATGACCGGCTCGATGCAGGTTCCACCCTCAGCGAGCGTGCGGATTGCGCCGGCGAGGCGTTCCAGCGAGACGTCTTTGAGCAGCCATCCTTTCGCGCCGGCGCGGACGGCTTCGAACAGGATCGCGTCGTCGTCGAACGTGGTCAGGATCAGCGTGGGACGCGCGGCGTTGCGTTCGCGAAGCGTGCGCAGGACGCCGACGCCGTCGAGCTTCGGCATGCGCAGATCGAGCAGGACGACGTCCGGCTTCTCGCGCTCGATCACCTCCACCGCTTCCTCACCGTCGCTGGCCTCGGCCACGACTTCGATGTCGGGCACGAGCGCGAGAAGGCTGCGCAGCCCCTGGCGGACGATGGTCTGGTCCTCGACGATGCAGATGCGGATCACGCGGCGGCTCCGAGCGGCAGCGTGACGTGGAGCGCGAAGCCGCGGCCGCGCGTCGACGTCACTTCAAACGTTCCTCCGGCCTGTTGCACGCGCTCGCGAAGCCCGAGGAGGCCGTTGCCGAAGCGGATGTCGTCTGCACCGACGCCGTCGTCGCGCGCGTCAATCGAGAGCGCCTGGTCGTCCGTCTTCATGTTCAGCCAGAGATTGCGCGCGCCGGAGTGGCGGACAGCGTTCGTCACGATTTCCTGCACCGTCCGCAGCGCGACCTCAGCGACATTCGCGTCGGCCACGGCGAGCTCGCGCGGGAAGTCGAGATGGAGCGATGGCGTCACGATCACGTCGCGCAACGATTCGAGCGACGCCGTCAGATTCACCGGCTCGTCGTTGCGAAGACGGCTGACGACGTCGCGAACGTCCGCCAGGAGATGCTTCGCGATCGACTTGCTCTTCTCGACGTGCTCCTTCGCGTCGCCCGTGGCGAGGTGGCCGGCCACTTCGAGGTTGAGACTGAGTGCGGTGAGGTGATGGCCGAGGAGATCGTGGAGATCGCGCGCGATGCGGAGGCGTTCCGAGGTGCGGCTGCTGATCTCGAGCAGCTCCGTGGTCATGCGCAGCTCCGCATTGGCCTCGGCCAGCGACTTCCGCGCCTCCATCTCCGAATGCGCGACGTGCATCGAGAAAAGCGAGAAGAGCGAGAAGGCGAAGTAGACGAGCGCGTAGATGACGGGCGATGCGTCGTTCTGCGAAACGATGATGCCGAGAACGATGCAGTTGATGGCGATGGCGATGATGGCAACGCGCGGGCGGTACGCGCCAAGTTGCGCGGCGATGATCACCAGCAATACCGGTTGAAAGCCGGTCGGCTGCAGAGCGACGCAGACATACGCCGCCAGCGTTTCGACGATGATCATCGAAATTCTCGTCGGCGTGCCGCATCCGGGACGCGTGCCGAGGAGGAACGCGACGATGAAGATGATGAAGGCGGTGAAGAGCAGCGCGGCGCGCGGACCGGCCAGCGAACGGTATTGCGCCTGCCACAACACACTCGGAATTCCGATGATGATCCAGGTCAGAACGCCGACCCACTTCATCTTCTGTTCGTTCACGTTCATCGCATTCTAGGCGGGCACGGCCCGCGGCGTTGGTTGCCCAAGGCTCAGTCGACACTGCAGTTTTGAATTTCCATCGCACAGACTCCTGGGTTCCGGGAGATGTCTGAGTGGTGACTTAGAAGTACACGCGCGCGCCGGCAGTGGTCACGCGCCGCACCTGCATGTACGAGAGCTCGCTGCCGCGCGCTCCGGCGAATTCGGTGTCGATGGCGTAGATGCTGACGTTGGCGCGCACGCGCAGCGACAGCGTAGCGCGCGCGAGCAGCGATCCGTCGCGCAGATTGGCGATGGCGATCAGCTCTACATCGAGCTTGTCGTGCGGGACGTCGACGCGGACGAAGCCGTAGTTGCGCGCCATGTGCAGCGGCGAATACGCGGCGTTGGCGGCGCGGAAGGACTTTTCGTCGTGCGCGAAATCGGCGGCGGATCGAAAGGCGCGGAAGGCGTTTTCGTCGAGTCCGTCGCCGCCGTGATACAGCTCGGCCACGGCATTGATGCTGTTGCGGAACGTGTACTGGCCGCCGATCAACGCATGGCGCCGCGCGATCTCGCCATGCAGTTCGAGCGCATCGCCGAAGACGCGCGCGGCGCTGATGCCTTGCCGCGTACCGTCGCCGTCGCGGCGGAAGTGGAGCGAGACGTCGGTGCCTGCGACGAGACGATAGACGCGTCCGGCCACCGCGCCGTCATCGAGCGCGTAGAGCGACACGTTTGTGCCGCGGATGAAGAGATCGGTGCGGATCATGTCGACGCCGATGTTGGCGGAGCGACGGTCGGACGGATCGGCGGGATTCTTTTTCGGACTGACGAAGGCGGTCGGATTCCAGGCGTAGCCGGTGCCCCATTTTTCGATGACGCGTCCGATGGTGACGTCGAGCCACGGTTTCGGATTGAGCTGAACGAACGCTTCGCCGACGTCGGCGCGTTGATTTCCGCCCTCTTCCGCATCGCCGCGCAGTTTGAGATGAAACTTCCACGCGCGGCTTTCGGGGGCGGCGTCGAGGAACGTGACGGCGTCAGCGGAGCCGCTGCGGTACGGCAGGCCGGCGATGTTGCGCGGGTTCAGTGCGGACGCGGCGTTGGCGGGTGTGAGCTGCCATTCCGTGCCGGCAGAGCCGAAGAATTTGAAGGTTTCGGCGTGAATCGATGTCGCGACGATCAACATCGTCGCGATGATGATCGTCTTCACCATTTGCCTAACGCGTCCTTCGTGAACATCTTTTCGGCGTTTTCTTTCGGGGTGAGATTCGCGTAGCGCATCACGGTGCGGTTGCCGGGGCGCAGCAGGTCGTCGATCTCGATCTCCGTCACCACGCGGCGGCCGGCCATCGTTCCGTACGCTTTGTAGGTGGCGCGCTTGATCAGCTTTCCGGAGACGACGTAAAAGTCGGCGCGGCGCGGCTCGTACGACTGCTTGTCGATCCACAGCCGGACGCGGTTGTAGGCGACGGACGGATCCTTGGCCACGAGGTCGATGACGAACGCGTCGCCATCCTCGGCCACGGCCGTCGCGTTGTAGTCGACGGTAAAACTCGTGCGGGCGACGTCGCCATTCGAGGCCTGCCCCATCAGCCGTTGCAACGGCGAGATGCGGATCGGCCGGCTCGCGCTCGGCAGGTAAATCCACATGGCGTCGCGCAGCATGAGCAGGTACTTGCCCTTCTCCGTCTGCGGGAAGGTGAACTCAACCACGCTGCGGTCGCTGCTCTTTCCGTAAACGCGAAAGCGCGAGGTGTCGGTTTTTCCGCCGGTCGCGAACGAGGTCAGCTCGACGTCGACGGAAAAGCTCTCGATCGGATTGCGGAAGACGTCGGAGCGCGCGAGAACGGCGGCGGCTTTTTCATCCGCAAGCAGCGGCAGCGCGCAAAAGAGAATCGCAATGAGTCGTTTCATGGTCAATCCTTAAATGTGTCCCAACGCGTCGACGATCTTCAGGCGCGACGCTTTCAGCGCGGGGAGGATCGAGGACAGCGTCGACGTGATGACGGCGATGAGGAAGGCGGTGATGAGAATGCCGGGCTGCAGCATCACGCGAAGCGGATAGCCCTGCGTGTAGCCGGGAGGCGGCGGAAGCATGATGTGCACGCGGTTGATGAGGCTGGAGATGCCGGCGCCGCACAGCAGTCCGGCCACTCCCCCGATCACGCCGATCATCAGCCCCTCTGCCAGGAAGAGCCGCCAGACGCTCGCTCGCGTCGTGCCGATGGCCATCATCGTGCCGATCTCGCGCGTCCGCTCGAAGATCGACATCACGATCGTGTTGGCCACGCTGAAGATCACGATGGCGAAGACGACCATCCCGATGAAGCCGAAGATGCCGTTATAGAGCGCCACCACCTGGTGGTAGAAGGTCGCCAACTGCGACCAGTCCTTCATCTCCAGCGACCAATGATTTTTCGCGAAGAGCGAGGTGAGACTGGCGCGGACGGCGGCGGTGTCGTCGGTATCGTTGAGCATGACCAGCAGGCGCTCGACTTTCGTCGTCTGCAGGAGCTGCTGCGCGCCGGCCAGCGGCATCTTGACGGCGCGGTCGTCGTACTCCTTCACGCCGCTCATGAAAATGCCGGCCACGCGAACGTCGATGGCGTTCAGCGAGCCGGAAGTCGTAGTCGACATCAGCGTCAGGTAGTCGCCCGGTTTGGCGTGCATCGAGGCGGCAAGACCGCGGCCGATGATGATGGCGTCCGATTCGTTGGTCGGCATATCGGTTCCGGCCACGAGGCGCTGCGCGTTCATGGCCTTGTCCTCTTTCGGCTCGACGCCGGTGGCGATGAACGTCTCGGACTTATCACCGTTGCTGACCAGCCCCATCAGCGTGATCTGGGCGGTGGTCATGCGCACCCGCTTGTCGGCTCCGATGGCGCTGCGTAGTTGGGCCACATCCTCCAGTCCGTACTCGAGCGGCTTCCTGGCCTCGGCGCGCTCGAAGCCGGCTTTGTAGATCTGCAGATGTCCCAGCCGGTTGCGGATGGTGCTTTCGCGCAATCCGTGGAAGGTGATGGCTTTGTAGCCGCCGAAAAGAATCAGTCCAACAGCTCCGAAGACGATAACAAGGAGCGTGATGGCCGAGCGGCGGCGATTGCGGAAGACGTTGCGAAGGGCGAGTTTGGTCAGCATATGGGTTCCTTTACGAAGCGCGCGCTTCGAGCAGCGGTTCGTTGACGATCGCGCCGTCGTGCATGCGCACGCAGCGTCGCGCGCGCGACATCAGCGCCGGATCGTGCGTGGCGAAAATGAAGGTGCAGCCGGTTCGGGCGTTGAGCGTTTCCAATAAGTCCAGGATCTTCGCGGCGGTGACGGAGTCGAGATTCGCGGTCGGCTCGTCGGCCAGCACGAGTTTCGGCTGCCCGGCCATTGCCCGGGCGATGGCCACGCGCTGCCGTTGACCGCCGGAGAGCTGGTCCGGACGCTGCCGCGCCTGATCGCTGAGTCCGACCTGCTCCAGCCACTCCAGCACGCGCTTGCGTCGCGCCGCCGCCGGCACGTGCTGCAACAGCAGCGGGTACTCGACGTTCTCGTACGCGGTGAGCACGGGAATGAGATTGAAGGTCTGGAAAATGAAGCCGAGGGTGTGGAGGCGCGTGGAGGCCAGCCGGTGGAGCGGAACGGGCGTGACGTCGATGCCGTCGATGATGATTCGTCCCAAGTCGGGCTTGTCGATACAGCCGATGAGGTTGAGCAGCGTGGTCTTGCCGCTGCCGGACGGGCCCGCCAGCGCAAGGAAATCGCCGCGGTCGACGTCGAGCGAGACGCCGGTCAGGGCGCGGACATTCACGCGTCCCAACGGGTAGGTTCGCGTCACGTCGAGCAGGCGGATCAGTGGTGGTTGGTGCATCGGTATCTCCTTCGCCGCCCAATCTAGGCGCCGGCCGGAGGCACCGCATGTGCAGGAAGAACGGCGTCCGCATCATGACTTTCGGCATACCCACCGAAAATCGACGTTTGACGCGGAGAGTGCGGTAGAGCACAATCGGCCGAAAACGTAGTAGGAGAGGAAACAAACTGATGGCGACAACGAGTAAGAAGAAGAGCGGCGGCAGCGGACTGTCCGCGCTAGTTACCCCGAGCAGCGATCTGGCGGCAATCGTCGGCAGCAATGCCATGCCGCGCAGCGAGATCACCAAGAAGGTGTGGGACTACATCAAGGCCAATGGTCTTCAGGACCAGACCAACAAGCGGATGATCAACGCGGACGACAAGCTGCGGAAGATCTTCAATGGCAAGAACCAGGTCTCGATGTTCGAGATGACGGCTCTGGTCAGCAAGCACCTGAAGGCCTAAGCCGGCACGGCCGGCGGCGTTGGTTGCCTTCGGCTCCGTCCACATTTGCGCACTGAAGGGAAGGCCGGCGTGATGCCGGCCTTTTTGTGTTTGCGGTTACGCGTTACCGGATGCCGGTATCGATGTTCACATCCACGCGTGTGACGGTGTTCGCATGGATGTCGACCACCTTCGGCAGATCGGACGTGTGGTCGATTCCGTTCGGCTTCAGGTCGACGGTGTACTTGGCCGGCGCGGCGAGATCGATCAGATACAAGCCCTGTGAATCGATGTCGACGGTGAAGAGTAGGTTCGTCCTGGCCTCGTTCCAGACCTGAATCTTCCGCGCCGCGTAGGCGGACGGCGGCGTCGGACACGGATTGCCCTCGCGCTCCGGTCCGGGACAATTCGGCCCGATCGTGACCACGCCCGAAAGCCGTCCATGATCGACGGACGATTTGGCGTCCGTCGGCGACGTCGGACTATGGCAGGCCATCACGACGGCGAGAAGGGCGGCCGCAAGAGCAGGGCGTTGGGGGCGCATCGCGATATTGTAGTCATCCACGCGGCGAGTAGCGCCGTAGTTGAGGACGAGGGGGAAGCCAATGAAGCGATTCGTTCTGGTAGCTGCTGCCGTCATTTTCACCGCCTGTGCCTCATCGCCGTCGATTTCCTCCGACTACTCGCCCGGCGACGCCGAGAACGCCATCCGCCGCGCCAACGCCGATTTCGCCGCCAACGCGCGGGTCGGCAATGCCGGAACGCTGGTCGACAACTTCTACGCGCCCGACGCCGAGGTCATGGCGCCGAACCTGCCGGCCTTCCGCGGCCGGGACGCCATCCGCGCATTCTGGACGGCCTTCCTCGCCACCGGTTCGGTCGACGTCGCGCTCACCAGCACGAACGTCACGCAGCCGTCCAGCGACGTGGCCATCGAGACCGGACGCTACGATCTTTCTCTTCGTCCCGCCAGCGGTCAGGCCGTCAAAGACGCCGGCAAGTACATGGTGCTCTGGAAGAAATCGAATGGCCGCTGGTGGGCGGTCGAGGACATCTTCAACTCCGATAATCCCGCGCCGAAGTAGACCGGGTACATCCATTGCTCCGCACAGCCGTTTGCGGAGCGAGAGATGAAAAAATACCTGGGGCTTTTCAAACAGACGATCAGCGAATTCATTGCGGACAAAGTGCCGCGCCTCGGCGCGGCGCTGGCCTACTACACGATCTTTTCGCTGGCGCCGCTGCTGCTGATCGTCATCGCCATCGCCGGCCTTGCCTTCGGACACGACGCCGCGCAGAACAAGATCTTCGCGCAGCTCCACGGCGTGCTCGGCGCCAGCACCGCGGAAGGCGTGCAGGAGATGGTGAAGAACGCCGCCAAGCCGAAAAGCGGCACGGTAGCCACCGTCCTCGGCATCGCCACGCTGCTCCTCGGCGCGTCGGGCGTTTTCGGCCAGCTCAAGGATGCGCTCAACACGATCTGGGACGTGAAGCCGAAAGAAGGCCGCGGCATCATGGGGATGATCAAGGATCGCTTCCTCTCCTTCGCCATGGTCTTCGGCCTCGGCTTCCTGCTGCTCGTTTCGCTCGTGATCGACACCGCCATCGCGGCCATGGGCAAATACGCCGGCAATCACCTTCCCGGCGGCGAGGCGCTCTGGCACATCGTGGAGCTGGCCTTCTCGTTCTGCGTGATCACGGTTCTGATGGCGGGGATTTTCCGCCTGCTGCCCGATCTGAAAATCGAATGGCGCGACGTCTGGTTCGGCGCGGCTCTCACGTCGCTCCTCTTTGTCCTCGGCAAGTTCGCGCTCGGGATCTACTTCGCGAAGAGCGCAGTCGGCTCGAGTTTCGGCGCGGCCGGATCGCTCGTCCTGGTCCTGCTGTGGGTCTACTACTCCGCGCAAATCCTCCTCTTCGGCGCCGAGTTCACGCAGGTCTTCGCGCGCTCGCACGGCAGCCTGAAGCAGGAAGCGGATGTGAAGCGGACGGTGAAGGAAAAAGAGGAACAGGCGCCGCCACCGGCCCAAGCAGCAAAGCCGGTCGTCGTCTACAAGACCGTGCCATCAAAAGGCGGCGGAGCGGGAATCGCGAAGATGGCTGCGGGCGGCGTGGCCGGACTGTTGATCGGCGCACTGGTCGGCGGCATCAGCGCGACGATCGTCGTGGTGAAGTCGGTGAAGAAGCTGTTTACGCGCTGACCATCATTTCGACCGCGTCGCCTTCGTCATCAAGCCGATGCCGACGGCGATCGCCGCGGCGCCGGCGGCGAGCCATGAGGAGTTCGCCCTTGCGTTCTTGATGCCCCGTTTGATCGACCGCGTCGCGCTGTGCCGTTTTTTATAAGCGAGCCCATCCAGTTCCATGACGCTGCCCTTGACGCTGGGCGTATCGAGAATCTTGCCGATGGCCCAGATCGTCAGCGGCGGAATCAGCCGTGTCAACGTAGTGTGAGTCGGCGATTTGACGTTCATCACGTCCTCCTGCGAAGAGAAGAGCAAGGTCCGGGCCGCTTGCTGTCATCCTGAGCCGCCGGAGCCGGGAGTCGCGAAGCGACGGAAACGGCGTAGGACGGCGAAGGATCTCAAGTTTCCCAAGCTGCGTTGAATCCCAAGGGCTCTGGATGGAACTGCGCATCTTGAGATCCTTCACCGTCCTGCGGCGTTCCGCGCTTCGCGCTCCAACGCCTCCGGCGGCTCAGGATGACATCTTCACTTCGCGCACCGCGTCCGCTGCGCCGCAAACATAGAGCTGATCGCCGGGTTGGATGACCACGTCCGCCGTTACCGGCACGAACGCGCCGTCGCGTTCGATTGCCAGCAGCGAGCAGCCTTGCTGCCGCAAGCCGAGGTCGCGTAATGCATGCGTCGAACGCGCGGTGAAACGTTCTACGCGACGGTGCTCGTCGCGCGAGCGCGCCACGCGTCCGAGGAGCCGCGACGACAGCATCTCGCCGGAGATGTCAGAGATGGACAGCGCGAAGTCGGCGCCGGCGCGGTAGATGTTGTCGATGTTGCGCGAGTGATTGACGCGCGCGATCACCGGCACGTCGGGCGCAGCGTCGCGCGCGATCACGGTCGCGAAGAGCGTGGAGTCGTCGCTGTTCAGCGCCAGCACGACGGCGCGGCATTCGTGCAGCGCCGCGCGTTGCAGCACCGAGGAATCGAGAACGTTGCCGACGATGTCGACGTCCGGAGCCGGTTGACGCTCGACCACGCGCACTTCCTCGCCGGCGTCGGTGAGCAGCTCGTGCACTTTGCGGCCGACTTCGCCGAAGCCGGCGATCAGATACGGCCCGTTGCGGCGAAGGAACCGGCTGCCGATCATCGCCGCGGCGCGATCGAGCGACTCGGCATCGCCCGCAAGCTCGAGGATCGCGCCCGGCTCGATGATCATGGCCGCGTCGCAGCGCGCGTGCAGGCGATTGCGCATCCACTGTCCCACCACGATGGCGCCCGACGCCGCGCCGAGGTTGGAGGAGGCGAGAGTGACGCCGGCGAGCGGACTCGCCGCCGCCACGCGGATTTCACGGCGCTCCAACGGCAAATGCTCGGCGCCCGGCAATCGCGGACTGATGCGATCGCTCGCATGCGCCGCCAGCGCCGCGGCCACGATGTGCCGCGGCGTGTACGCGGCCGTCGCGCCCGCCAGCTCCATCGGCTTCCGATGCGCCGGCTCTTCGACGAACGCGAAAATCTCGCCGCGAAACCCCATCTGCCGCGCGCGCAAAATCAGCGCCGCGTTTTCTTCGTCGCGTCCGTTGGCGACGAGTGCGCGCGCGTGCGGCAAGCGGCAAACGTCGAGCGCGTCCTCTTCGTCGCGAGTGAAGACGGCTGGCAGTCCTCGTTCGAGCACCGCCCGCGCGGCGCTTTCATCCGTTTCGACGACGATCGAATCGACGTCGTGATCGGCCAGCCGCTGCAGCAGCGTCTCGACCGCCGGCCCGTAGCGATAGACGACGACGTGATTGGCCATCTTCGGTGCGATGCGCGGCACGCGGCGCTCGAACCGCTCTTCCAGAAACGGGACGAGGAAAATCGGCACGATCAGGAAAACGAGAAAGACGCCGGCGAACTGCACGACCACCACCAGCACCACCATGGCCGGATCGCGCCAATGGCTGTCGGCGCCGTACCCGGTCGTACTCAGCGTCTCGGCGGCCCATTCGAAACTGTCCCAGAACGTGCGCGGTTTGTTTTCGAGCCGAGCCATCCCGGCTTGATACAGCAGCGCCGAGGCGATGAGGAACAGGAGCAGACCCGCGACGAGCCACAGCAGGCGCCGCGTGGAACGGTGCATGGTTCAATTGTAGTGGCCATGCTCCTCTGCACCGTCCGCACGTGTCACCAGCCGCTCGTGCGCGAGGATCGCCGCGTGATCTGCGCGCGCGGCCATTCGTTCGACGTGGCGCGCAGCGGCTACATCAACCTGCTCCAACCGCAGGACCGGCGATCGAAACAGCCCGGCGATACGGCGGACGCGGTTGCCGCGCGCCGACGTCTGCACGATCGCGGCGTGACCGCGCCGTTGCGCGACGCGATCGCGGAGATGGCGAATGTGAAACCGGACGACATCGTCCTCGATGCCGGTTGCGGCGACGGCTTCTACCTCGGATCGCTCGATGGCGACGCGCATGGTGTGGACATCTCCCTTCCAGCGATCGAAGCCGCCGCCAAGCGCTATCCCGATTGCGAATGGATCGTCGCCAACGCCGACCGCTTCATTCCGTACGGCGACGCGACGTTCACCCGCGTCATGAGCATCACCGCGCGCATGAACAGCAGCGAGTTCCGGCGCGTCCTTCGCGGCGATGGCCAGCTCCTCATCGCCATTCCCGCGCCGGACGATCTGATCGAGCTGCGCGGCGCGGGACGCGATCGGATCGAACGGACAATCGAAACGTTCGCGAACGAATTCGCGATCGTCGACCAACGCTGCGCCACGACGAGAGCTGACCTCGATCGCGAAGCCGTTCACGACGTCCTGCTCTCGATCTACCGCCCGCGCGACATCGAGCGCGTGGAGCCGATGCGCGTCACCTTCAGCCTCGACCTCCTCCTCTTCGCTCCACGCTGACGCTACAATCCGCCGCCCGATGTCCGAGCCGTATTTTTCGATCGTCATCCCGACCTACAAACGCCTGCCGATGCTGCTGCGCGTGCTCGACGCACTCGACGCGCAGGTCGATGCGCCGGAGTTCGAAGTGATCGTGATCGACGACGGTTCGGGCGACGAAACGCCCTCGGTCATCAGCGAACGGATTGCGAAACATTACGCGCTCACCTTCCGCTCGCAGTCGAACGCCGGACCCGGCCGCGCGCGCAATCACGGAGTTTCGCTCGCGACCGGACGCTACGTTCTCTTCATCGGCGACGACACCGTTCCCGAGCCGCGATTTCTCGCCGAGCATGCGCGCATCCACCGCGACGCCAACGACGACCGCCTCACCGCCTGTCTCGGCTACACCGGCTGGCCGCCGGGCGCGCGCGTTACCGCGTTCATGGACTACATCAACGACTACGGCCTGCAGTTCGGCTACAAACTGATTCGCGACGGCGAGATCGTCCCCTTCAATTTTTTCTACACCTCGAACATCTCCATCGATCGCCTGGTCCTCGGCCACGAACCGTTCGACACGACGTTTCCCGCCGCGGCGTGGGAGGACATCGAGCTCGCCTTCCGCCTCGACTCGTTCGGGCTCAAGATCCGCTACAACGCGAAGGCGGTCACACGCCACTACCACCCGATGACCGTCGATTCCTTCGCGCGCCGCCAGTACACCGTGGGCCGCTCCGGCGCGATCTTCTACCGCAAGCATCCCGAACTGGCCGGCTTCCTCGGCGTCCACGAGCTCGAAACGCGCACGCTCGCCGATGAGCGTCGCCTGGCGCACCTCCGCCGCCGCGCGCGATTAGGCGAACGCTTCCGCGTGCTGGCTACGAACCGCGTATTCGAGACGCTGATGCGGGAGCATTACTTGCGGGGGTTGCGCGATGGGTTAGCAACCCCGAGATCCTGACGGCTCGCTTCGCGATCCGCAGGATAGAGTTAGAAAAAAATGTTCATCACGTTCGAAGGCATCGAAGGTTCCGGCAAGTCGACGCAACTGCGGCGGCTCGCGGAGCGCATTCCGGGCGCGGTCATCACCAAAGAGCCGGGCGGCACGCCGCTGGCCGACCGCATCCGCGCCATCCTGCTCGACAGCGCGTCGCAACTCGATCCGGTCGCGGAGTTGTTTTTGTTTGCCGCGTCGAGAAGGCAGAACGTCATCGAGGTCATCAAGCCGGCGCTGGATCGCGGTGCAGTCGTGCTGTGCGACCGCTTCACCGACTCCACGCTCGCGTACCAGGGATTCGGACGGCTCATCAACCTCGATCAATTGCGCACGCTCAACGCCTGGGCAACTGATTCGCTCGTGCCCGACCTCACGCTGCTGTTCGATCTGCCGGAAGAAGTCGGATTGACGCGCGCGCGGTCGCGCAACGCGGGAGCGGCGCAGGATGAAGGGAGATTCGAGGCGGAGGATCTGCGATTTCATCGCCGCGTTCGCGAGGGATATCGAACGCTGGCCGTCGCCGAGCCGGAACGGTTTGCGTTGATCGATGCTGAGGGATACGCGCACGACATCTTCGCGCGCGTGGTCGCCGAAGTGCAGAAGAGAACGGGGCTGCTGCGATGAGCGCGACCGCGGAACTGCTGCTGCACACCGCGCAGCGCGGCGAGCTGCATCACGCCATCCTCTGCTATGGCCCGAATCCAGCGACGTTGCGCGAGGTGGCCGTTCGCATCGCCAAGACGCTCAACTGCCTCAACGGGACGGAAGGGGACGACTGCACCGCGTGTACGCGCATCGAGCGGCGCATGCATCCCGACGTCCACTTCATCGAAGTGGCCGGCGAGCGGAAGATGATCAGCGTCGAGCAGATCCGGGAGATGGTGGCCGCGGCCGCGCTGCGTCCGTACGAAGGGCGCAACAAAGTCTTCATCATCGATCCGGCGCACGCGCTGAGCGTCGGCGGCTCGAACTCGCTGCTCAAAACGCTCGAGGAGCCGGCCGGCGACACCACCTTCATCCTCCTGACACGATCTCCCGATCTTCTCCTGCCGACGATCCGCTCGCGCTGCCAGCCGGTGTTCATCGGCGGTGAGGCGAAGATCAACGACAAGCTTGCTGCGTCGATCGTAGCCGGCCTGACGCGCTTTTCCGACGATCGCGACACCGCCGCACTCCTCGGCATCGCCGCGCTCGTAGCGTCGGAAGACGAAGTCAGCGATGCCGTCGCGCTGCTCGGCCAGGTTCTCTGCGATGCCGTGGCCGGGCGCGTCCCGCTGTCGATCGATCACGACCGGCTGCTCGCTGCCGCGGACGCGACCACGAACGCCATTCGCTGGTTAACGGTCAACGCGGACGCCCGGATGATGGTCGAACAGGCACTCGCGGAACTGGTTACGTAACCGGTTACAAAAAAAGCCGGCCCCGCTTTTGGCGGGGCCGGCGAAATCTACTGGATTGGGTGGGTGCGAACGCTCGGGTGGAGTGAATTTCTGGATCGGTAAGATTCAAAGAAGAATTCAAGCGGTGAAACTGGAGGCGGGCTGTTACTTCAGAAAGCTAATCCGCCCCCACGTCATCCAGTAAACCTTTAACTTTTCAACGACGCGATGGATTATCTCACGACCTTGTGAAACTTTTCACCATGTAACAGCAACGTGACAACCTGCTGAACTGCTGAGAGATAACCAACATTTTCGGAACGACTGAAAGGCTACTACAGAACGACTGTTCGGTCAATCTACGTACGAACTCGGCTTCAGGTTTCGGTTTCGCCGTACCCCTTATGCCGATCCGGTGCCCACTCCCGCCCTCGGGTACACTTCGCGCCCCCATGTCCCGCAAAAAACGCGTTGTTGGAACCGCCGGCCACATCGATCACGGCAAGACCGCGCTCGTCCGCGCGCTGACCGGTGTGGACACCGATCGGCTCCCCGAGGAAAAGAAGCGGGGGATCACGATCGATCTGGGGTTTGCGAGCTGGTTCACCGACGACTACCAGATCGGCTTCATCGACGTCCCCGGCCACGAGCGCTTCGTGAAGAACATGCTGGCCGGCGTCGGCGGCATCGACAGCGCGCTGCTCGTCGTGGCCGCGGACGAGTCGATCAAGCCGCAGACTCGCGAGCATTTCGCCATCTGCCGCCTGCTCGACATCAAGACGGGAGTCGTGGCGATCACGAAGCGCGACCTGGTCGAAAACGACATCGTCGATCTCGTGCGCCTCGAGATCGAAGAGCTGGTGGCCGGCAGTTTCCTGGCAGGCAAGCCGATCGTTCCGGTCAGCAGTGTCACCGGCGCCGGACTCGATGACCTCCGCCGCGCGCTCCTCACCTCGGTTTCGGAAGTCGAAGACCGCGATGCCGCCACGCGCGTGTTCCGCCTGCCGATCGACCGCGTCTTCACGATGAAGGGATTCGGCTCGGTGATCACCGGCACGACCTACGCCGGCCGCCTGAACGTCGACACCGACGTCGAAGTCCTGCCCGACGGCAAGCGCAGCCGCGCGCGCAACATTCAGGTGCACGGCGAAGCCCGCGATTACGCGTCGGCAGGCGAGAGGACGTCCGTCAATCTTCCCGACATCGATCTCGATCAACTCCATCGCGGCCAGCAACTGATCACGCCGAATACGTTGCGGACGTCGCAGGTCATCACGGCGCGCCTCGATCTTCTTCCCGATGCGAAGCCGCTCAAGGAGCAGACCCGCATTCGTTTTCACCACCTCTCCGCCGAGCTCCTCGGCAGCATCCGTTTCGTCGATCAGACGGCGGAGCTGAAGCCGGGAACGTCCGCATACATCCAGGTGCGGCTAGAGTCGCCCGTCGTCGCGGTAGCCGGCGATCGCTTCGTCATCCGCCGCTACTCGCCCGCGCTCACCGTCGGCGGCGGCGTGATCCTCGACGCGCATCTCCCGAAGCTGAGCCGCAACACGCGCGGCGAATTGCTCGACACGCTGGCCGCGGGAACGCTGCAGGAACGCGTCGAACTGATGGCCAAGCTGGAAGGGCTGCGCGGCCTGACCATGCACAAAGTCCAGGCGCGCACCGGCATCCGCATCGAGACGCTGACGAAGGAGCTGAAGAACGTGCCGCACCTCGCCGACAGCGGCGAGCGGCGCTGGATCCATCACGACGTCCTCATCGACTTCCGCCGCAAGTCGATGGAGTTCCTGCGTGCCTATTTTGAAGAAAACCGCATGGCGCTCAACGTCCCGAAGAGCGAGTTCGTGCAGAAGCTGCTCCCGCGCAACGCCGACGGCGCGATGATCAACTTCCTGCTGCAGGATCTGGCGCGCGAGAAAATCGTGGCCATCGCCGGCGACGCGCTCGACATCCCCGGCCGCTCGAAAACACTCGGCGGCGCCGAAGGCGAGCTGGCGCGCATGATCGAGTCGCGCTTCGCAGAAGCCGGATTAGCGCCGCCGCCGGTCTCCGAGTTGATCAACGAACGGACCCAGAAAGCTCGCGTCATCGAAGGCGTGATCGGCTTCCTCGTCAAGCAGGGAACGCTGGTCCGCCTGGCCGAAGGCATCTACGTCCACCGCGACGCCCTCGCCGCCGCCCGCGAACGCATCGCCACCCGCGCCGGCGAGATGATCGATGTCGGCCACTTCAAAGAGTACTTCGGCCTCTCGCGCAAGATCGCCATCCCGCTTCTGGAGTGGATGGACCGCGAGGGCGTGACGAAGAGGGTGGGAGATTCGCGGAAGGTGTTGTAGGAGCAGTGCGCCTCAGTATCCCAGCGCGAAAAGAAGCGCCTCACGCACTTCCGACATCCGGGTTTTCGTCAGAGTGGTAATGACTTCGCCCAGCTGAACCTTCGAGACCGTTTGTACGTGATCGAGATTGATTGCGCAGTACCGCGGTACGCCGTCTTCCGGGCCAACGATAACTTCTGACGGGATCTCACGGATCGTGCTCGTGATCGGGGCGATCGTCACCTCATTCAAATACTCCAATACGGAGTCACGAGTAAGGACTACCACGGGCCGGCGTTTGTCGGGAGCGCGAAAGCGGTACCACCGGATTTCTCCGCGCTTCATTCCGGCCACACTTGTTCGCCAGCCCAGTCGCTGAATTCGTCTTTCCCTTCGGGCTTCGCTTTGTAGCCTCGGCGATGCTGCGCTTCGCGTTGCATCGTCACGATGTGATTCAGTGCGACGGTGAGCGCCGCGCGCGTGAATGCAGACCTGGTGGTTTTGAGCTTCCGCGCAGCACGATCCACACGTTCTATAAGTTCTTCATCGAGTGTCATCTGTACGGTTTTCATGTCGCTATTATAGCTATTCGAATGTGGATTCGTACCCACATCACGGCCGACTCCTAGTCGAAGCCGCCGGAGCCGGTTTCTCTTGCGAATACTTGCTGCTCACCGTCAGCAACGTCGCCGGTACATCCCGTTCCTCGATCTTCACCACCGTGTTGTCGACGACCATCTTCTTGTTTTCGTACGGCAGTTCGGCGTGGTCGGCGAGGGGGAAGCCCTGGACTTCCATGAGCGCTTCATCGGCGGCGCGGGTGATGCCGGCGAGAGGCGATGAGGCGGGTTCGCTGGCTTGCAGCATCGCGAAGAGGCCGCGCGGGATGAGAGGGTGCGATCCGATCCAGAGCTCGCGCTGGTAGGCGCCGAGGCGGATGACGGATTGTTTGGTGACGACGCCCTGGAGGGTTTTCTGCGCGTTGGTTACGGTGAATTGGGCGCGGGGCATTCCGTCCGGGACGGAATGTGCGAGCGCAGCGCGGCGGGAGGCGATCGCATCCGCGAAGGATTGGACGCGAACGCTGTGCGCGACGTCGTCGACGAAGGTCACCTGCTTCTGCGCGAAATCGAACAGGCGCCATTGATCGGCTTCGTCGGTGCTGCGGGCGCGGTTGTTGGCGATCACGATCTCGTGCGAGAAGGTCTTGTTCGCCGGTTGGATCGTGGTCTGGATCGTCACGACCGTTGCGCGGATGGTCGGTTCATTCTTTTTTGCAACCGGCGTCGCCGGAGCGGGCGGTTTGTTGCAGGCGAAAAGAATTCCGAGTGCGAGCAGTAACCCGGTCAGCCTCACTCGTCACTCCTTCGCGTCGTACCAGCTCCGGCCGTAGTGCGCGTCGACCTGCAGCGGCACGGCCAGCGGGAAAATGTTCTCCATCGTCTCTTTCACGATTCCCGCCACGTCCGTGGCGCGCGACTCGGGGACCTCGATCACGATTTCGTCGTGCACCGTCAGCAGCATCGGAGCCGCGTCGTCCAGACGCTTGTCGAGCGCGATCATGGCCAGCTTCAGAATGTCCGCCGCCGTCCCCTGGATCGGCGCGTTCGTGGCCATGCGTTCCGCGTTGCCGCGCACCGTGAATGACTTGTTGTGAATCTCCGGGATGTAGCGCACGCGGCCGAACAGCGTCGTCACCTTGCCGCTGCGGCGCGCCTCCTCCAGCGTGCGGTCGAGATACTCCTGAATCTTCGGGTAGCGCGCGAAGTAGGCGTCGATGAAATCCTTCGCCTGGCCGGTGGGGATATTCAGTTCATTCGACAAACGGAACGCCGACATGCCGTACAAGACGCCGAAGTTGATTGTCTTCGCCGCGCGGCGCTGGTCGTGCGTCAGCTCATCCTCGGGGACATTGAACATCTTCGAAGCCGTGGCGCGATGAATGTCGGCGCCGCGCTGGAACGTCTCGATCAGCTCCGCGTCCTGCGAGATGTGCGCGAGAATGCGCAGCTCGACCTGCGAGTAATCGGCCGCGAGCAACACGTTGCCTTCGTCCGCGATGAATGCCTTGCGGATCTCGCGTCCCATCTCCGTGCGGATAGGGATGTTCTGCAGATTCGGATCGGACGACGACAACCGCCCCGTCGCTGCCACGGCCTGATTGAACGACGTGTGGACGCGGCCATCCTTCGCGACGAGTTGCGGCAACGAATCGATGTACGTCGACTTCAGCTTATGCAGCTCGCGGTGCAGCAGGATCAGTTTCGGCACCGCGAAACCGTGGCCGGCCAACTCCTGCAGCACCTCCACGTTCGTCGAGTACGCCTTCGTGCCCTTCGTTTTTTTCAGAACGGGATACTGCAGTTTTTCGAAGAGGATGTGCGCGAGCTGTTGCGGCGAGTTGATGTTGAAGTCCGTCCCCGCCTCGGCGTAGATCTCTTTCTCGAGTTGGGCGAGTTGCAGGGCCATCTTCGCCGACATCTCGTGCAGCAGCGCGACGTCGATGCGGATGCCGCGCGCTTCCATGCGCTCCAGCACGGGGATGAGCGGCAGCTCGATGCGGTCATAGATGTCGACGAGCGCAGGATCGCGTTGCAGCTCCGTCGTCAGCATCTCCTTCAGCGCGACGGTGACGTCCGACTTCTCGCCGAGGTATTGCTGGTAGGGGGAGAGCGCGGTGGCGCCGATTTCGTGATCGAGCGCGAAGAGTGGCGCGGTCTTGGCGACTTCTTTTCGCGACGTGACGTCGCGCTTCAGCCAGTCGCGCGCCACGTTGCTGAAGGCGTGGCTCGGCAGGCCGGGATTGTTGACGTACGACATGATCATCGTGTCGGAGAAGCGCGCCGGCAGCGGCCAGCCGTTCGACGCGAGACGCCGCAACTGCAGCTTGATGTCGTGCGCGACGAAGAGGCGATCGGATTGCAGCAGCGTCTTCAGCGCGTCGCGCAGTTCATTCGTGCCGCCGACCGAATCAGCGATCGGCACGATCAGCGATTCCGACTGCTTCACCGAGAGCGACGCTGCGAACAGTTCGTCGTGACCTTCCGGCGTCGTCGACTCGAACCAGATCGCGACTTCCTTCGCGTCGCGGACGAGATCGCGCACGTCATCCGCGTTCGTCGCAATCCGGTAATCGACTTCGACCGGTGGCGCCTCGGGGAGAAACTCCTGCATCAGCGACGCGAATTCGAGGCGTGAGAAAACGTCGTGCAGTTTGGCTCGATCCGGCTCCTGCCGCTTCAGCGTTTCGAAGTCGATCTTCTCGGTCGGAAGGTCGCACTTGATGCGCGCCAGCTCGCGCGAGATGAACGCTTTGTCCCGGTTCTCCTCGAGCTTCTTGCGCTGCGCCGGCTTGAGCTTGTCGAGATTTTCGTAAACGCCTTCCAGCGATCCGTACTCGCCGATCAGCGCTTTCGCGCCTTTCTCGCCGATGCCGGGAACGCCGGGAATGTTGTCGATGGCGTCGCCCCAGATGGCCATGACATCGACGACTTTTTCCGGCGGCAGACCGAACGTTTCCTCGACGCCCTTTGCGTCGTAGAGCACTTCGCGGCCGGTGTGAAAAAGCTTGATGCCGTCGCCGACGAGCTGGAAGAAATCCTTGTCCGAGGTCGCGAGGACGACGTCGTAGCCGCGGTCGCGCGCGACGCATGCCAGCGTGCCGAGGAGATCGTCGGCTTCCCAATCCTCGACGCCGATGACCGGGATGCGAAAACCTTCCAGCACCTCATTGACGAGCGGCAACTGGATTGCCAGATCGTCCGGCATGGGACGGCGATCCTTCTTGTAGTCGGCGAATGCTTCGTGGCGCGTCGTGGCGCGGCCGATGTCGAAAGCGACGGCGATGCAGTCCGGTTCGAAATCCTTCAGCAGCTTCTTCAGCGTCTGCGTGAATCCGTAAACCGCGTTCGTGGCCAGGCCGGAAGAGTTGGTCAGGTTTCGGATCGCGAAGTACGAGCGGTAGACGTTGTTGGAGCCGTCGATCAGAAAAAGGGAGGGACGTTTCGCCATGGGCGGGCGCGATTATAGGTCGCCGCTCTCGACGTACGGCGCGAGCTTTTCGCGCACGGCGTCGGGCACCGAGGTCGGCTTGAATTCGCCTCGCTTCACGGCCACGAGCACGTACTTGCCGGTGGCGACGATGACGTCCTTCGCCTCGCTGCGGCGCACTTCGAAATTGAGGTGGATCGAGCTCGCGCCGATCTTTCCGAAGTACGCATCAACGATGAGCAGCTCGTCGAGCGTGACCGGATGGAAGAAGTCGCACTCGACGTGCACGCGCGGAAGCCACAGGCCGAGGTCGTCGAAAAGCGTTCGATACGGCAGGCCGCACGAGCGGAACAGCTCGACCTCGGCCAGGCCGAAGAAACGAAGGTACGCCTGATAGTTGATGATGCCGGCGGCGTCGATGTCTTCCCAGCGGACGTACTCGGAAACGGAAAAGCGCATGGCCTTAGAATTCGCGATCTATGAGAAACCGTATCACGGCCGTTGCGCTCGCTCTTCTCGCCGCCGCAGCATTTGCGGCTGACGCTCCGCCGAAAGTCGTCGCGCTTCGCGCCGCGCGAATGATCGACGGCCGCGGCGGCGCGGTCGTGTCGCCGGCGGTGATCGTCATCCGGAGCAACAAGATCGAATCGATCGGCGGCGCCGTTCCTGCCGATGCCCAGGTCATCGACCTCGGCGACATGACGCTGCTGCCCGGCCTGATCGACGCGCACGTGCACACGCTGCTGCAGGGCGACATCACTTCCGAGGATTACGACAATCAGCTCTTCAAGGAGTCGCTGGCGTATCGCGCGCTGCGGGCCAGCAAGGCCGTGAAGATCGCGCTCGGCCATGGATTCACGACCGTGCGCGATCTCGAGACTGAGGGCGCGATGTACACGGACGTCGACGTCAAGCGCGCCATCAACAATGGCGTGATCGATGGGCCGCGCATGGTGGTGTCGACGCGCGCGCTGTCGGTCACTGGCGGCTACGGTCCCAGCGGTTATTCGCCCGAAGTTACGTACCCGATGGGCGTTCAGATCGTCGACGGCGTCGATCAGGCGCGCAAAGCCGTTCGCGAACAGATCGCGCACGGCGCCGACTGGATCAAGGTCTACGCGGACCGTTCGTACTTCGTTGCGAAGGACGGCACGCTGTCGTCGACTCCGACGTTCAATGCCGAGGAGATGAAGGCGATCGTCGAGGAAGCGCACCGGCTGCGGCACAAGGTTGCAGCCCACGCCATGGCGCGGCCGGGGATCGAGAACGCGCTCAACGCCGGCGTCGATTCGATCGAGCACGGCATCTCCATTCCGGACGATCTGCTCGACGTCATGGTCGCGAAGGGAACGTATCTCTGCCCGACGCTGAGCGTGACGGATTACGTTGCGGCCGGCCGCGGCGGGATCTGGCTGAAGATCCCCGCCTTCCATCGCGACAGTTTTTCGCGCGCGCTGAAACGCGGCGTGAAGATCGCGTTCGGCACCGACGCCGGCGGCTTCGACTGGACGGCGATGAACGAGGCCAAGGAGTTCTCGTACGAGACGAAGTTCGGCATGACGCCGATGCAGGCCATCCAGACCGCGACGCGCAATGCCGCCGATCTCCTCGACATGTCCGACCGCATCGGCACGATCGACGCGGGCAAACTCGCCGACATCGTGGCCGTTCCCGGCAATCCGTTGAACGACATCACGGTGATGGAGCAGGTCGGCTTCGTGATGAAGAATGGCGCGATCTACAAACGACCGTAGCGCGTTAATCTACTGCTCGTGTCTAACCTACTCGTCGTCGACGTCGGCAACACGAACATCGTCCTCGGCGTCTTTCGCGGCGAAGCGCTGGTGAGCTCGTGGCGGCTGGCGACGGCGCGCGAGCGGACGTCGGACGAATACGGCATCCTGGCGCGGCAGCTTATCGGCGAGACGTTTTCCGATGCATTCGACGGGGCCATCGTCTCGTCGGTCGTGCCGCCGCTGAATCATTCGATCGCGTCGATGGTGCGCAAGTTTTTTAATCTCGACGCGCTCTTCGTCGAGCCGGGCGTGAAGACCGGCATCGCCATCCACACCGACAATCCTGCGGAAGTCGGCGCGGACCGCATCGTCAATTGCGTTGCGGCGCACGCGGAGTACGGCGGACCGGCCATCATCGTCGACTTCGGCACGGCCACGACGTTCGACGTGGTGACGCACGACGCGCGCTACATCGGCGGCGTGATCGCGCCTGGCCTGACGATTTCCGCCGAGGCGCTGTTCGCGCGTGCGGCGCGCCTGCCGCGCGTCGACATCCGGAGGCCGGAGTCGGTGATCGGCACGAACACGATCGTGAACATGCAATCCGGCATCTACTTCGGCTACCTCGGCCTGGTCGACGGCATCCTCGGACGGATGAAGCGCGAGGTGCCGGACGTCCGCGCGGTCGTCGCGACCGGCGGCCTGGCGTCGCTGCTCGCGCCCGACTCGGAACACATCGAGTACGTCGATGACGATCTGACGCTGAAGGGTTTGAAGATCATCTACGACCGCAACCACGCGCCGAGGCGCGTACGGAAGTGAGTGTTAAGAAAAGCACAGACAAGAATGTCTGTGCCACACAAGCAGAGCCTGCGGCTCAGACCAGGGCCAGTGTGGCACAGACACTCCTGTCTGTGCGGGTGGGTGTGCGGCTGCTGAGTGCTGCAGCGGCGTTGATGATCGCCGCCACGTCGTTCGCCGGCTCGCAAGTCACCGCTACCCATGCCGCCATCGCCACCTCGTCGCCCGCGGCGACGCAGATCGGACTGCGCGTCCTGCGCGACGGCGGCAATGCCATCGATGCGGCGGTCGCGGTTTCCTTCGCGCTGGCGGTACTCGAGCCGAAATCGACAGGCCTCGGCGGCGGCGGATTCCTGACGTACTTTGACGCCGAAACGGGCGGCGTCTGGACGCTCGATTTCCGCGAAGCTGCGCCGGCGGGCGCGAAACGTCCGGCCAGCGGCCCGTTCATCGGCGCGCAGGCAGCCGCGGTGCCGGGATTCGTGGCCGGAATGGACGCGATGCGCGAGCGATTCGGATCGCGCCCGTGGCGCGAGCTCCTCGCGCCGGCGCAGCGCCTCGCCAAAGACGACTTCGCGAAGACTTTGCAGCGCCTCGGCGAGCAGGGCGCGCACGATTTCTACGACGGCGAAATCGCCAACAAACTCGTGGAGGCGGTTCACTTCGCGTTCCGCGATCTGCGCGATTACAAACCGACCTGGCGCGCTCCCGTTCGCATCGCGTTTCACGGCGCGGACATCTACACCGTTGCGCCGCCTGCCGCGGGCGGGCTCGTGATCGGCGAGATTCTCAAGATCGCCGGCGGCCTCGATCTGTCGCGTCCGAACTACGTCCACCTGCTCGCCGAAGCGGAGCGCCGCGCCGCCATCGATCGCGACAGGTTTCTCGCCGATCCCGCCGCCGGCCGCGTGCCGCTGCACGACCTCCTCTCCGATGAACGCGCCGCACTCTGGCGCCCTTCGATCGACCCGAATCACGTCACGCCGACCATCGCGCTGGCCGAGCTGGGCGCCCCGGCGACCGCTCCGTCGCATACGACGCATGTCTCGATCGTCGACGCGCACGGCAACGTCGTGTCGCTTACGACGTCCGCCGGCGACGAAGCCGGCACCGGCTTCAACGTCCCCTCCCTCGGATTTTCCCTGAACGATTCGCTGAACGATTTCAGCCCGATGCCGACCGCCGCGAACGCGCTGGCCGCCGGCAATCGTCCCGCCTCACCACTGTCGCCGGTGATCGTTCTGCGCAACGGGAAACCGCTCCTCGCCATCGGCACTCCCGGCGGCGCGACGATTCCGACGACCATCGCGCAGATCCTGCTCGATCTCCTTCTCTTCAACCGCACGCCGTCCGAGGCCATCAACGCCCCCCGCTACTCGCAGCAAGCGGTCCCCGAGGAAATCGCCTACGAACAAACGCGCGCCCCGCAACCCGTCATCAACGCGCTCCTGGCAATGGGCCACGGCGTTCGCGCCCGCGACGCCATCGGCGATGTACAGGCGATCTGGATCGCGAATGGAAAGTTGCTGGCGATTTCCGACCCGAGACACGGAGGCGCTGCGGGCGGCTTCTAGCTTTTCTCCGCTCGAGAAGGCACAAGATCGCTCACTCGAAAGCGGGAGGCTTCCGCCGGCGCCGTGCCCGCAGCGGAGCGACAGAAACGTCCGCTCGCGGTGCGACGGCGAGCAACAAGTCTTTCAGCCGAGGGCGTGTGACCACCTCCATTTGGTGCCAGTCATCAACACGTACGAGATCGCCCTCGTCCAACCAGTCTTGGCGTTGGTCAACTTCATATCAGCCTGCTAGAAGTCTCCTACTTTTTATAGATATAGAAACAGTTGTGCACGATCAGATCTGCGTACATCTGCGTAATCTGCGGATACGGCTCCTACCCCCGCGTCATCCGTCGCACGCCGTCCGCGGTTGCGATCAACGCCTCGGACGCTTCCGTCGGAAAGAAGCCCGTCTCGACGACGCCGGCGAGCTGGCGAAGATCGGAGACGACGTCGGCGATGTCGGAAACCTCGGGCACGCGAATGTCGAGGATGCGGTGACCTTCGTCGGTTATCCGCGGAGCACCATCGCGAAGGCGCAGCACTGGAGAGAGGCCCATCGCCGTAAACCGCGCGTGCAGAACATCGAGCGCGAATGGTGTCACTTCCACCGGCAGCACTCCGACGCCGAGGCGCGACACGATTTTCGAATCGTCGGCGATGACGATGAATCGTTTCGCCTGTTGTTCGACGATCTTCTCGCGCAGCAGCGCGCCGCCGCGGCCTTTGATCAGGCGGAGTTGCGCGTCGATTTCGTCGGCGCCGTCGATCGCCAGATCGAGCGGTGTGATAGCGGCTAGCGGAAACAGCGGGATGTTCAGCGATCTGGCCTGCTCCTCGGTCTGATTCGACGTGCAGGTGCAGCGGATGTCGCGCAACTCCCCGCGCGCGATCGCGTCGCCGAGGAGCGTTACGAATTCCTTGGCCGTGCTGCCGGTGCCGAGGCCGAGGGACATGCCGCTGTGGACGGAGCGGAGAGCTTCGCGGGCGGCTTCGATCTTCTGTTGTTCCGCGGACATGAGCCCGAGTTTATCTGTTATCCTTTTCGCCTCGACACTGACGGTTTGCGGGAGGGTGTGATGGGGGATATCAAGCTGTTTCAGGTCTGCTATGAGGGCGAGCTGACGCTGGCCGTATCCGAAGCGATGCGGCGGCTCGGCGCCGAACCCAATTTCGATCAGAGCTGGAACGTCTGGCTGCCCGAAGGCGGCCACGCCGAGCTCCTCGTGCGCTACCTGCGGATTGAAGTCGGCGATGAAGCGCGCGTCCTCATCGGCTGCTCGCAGTTCACCAGCACGCGCGACTTCCTGCTCATCCGCCACAGCCTCACACCCGGCGCCGATTACAGCGAGCTGCACGATGCGATCGCCCGTCTCGGCGTCGTCGTCGATCTGCCGTTCGAGTCGACGTTCGTCGTGCAATCCGACGACCGCACCGACGTCAACACGCTCGGCATGGCCCTCGGCGAGCTCTGTCCCGACGATGCGCTCTTCGTCACCGGCATCAGCCACGACTGGGCGTACTGCGATGGAACGACGAGCCGGATGTACGTGGCGGAGCAGGAGCCGAAGAGCATTCAGTTCCGGACGTTCTAGCTTGTGTGGCACAGACACTCTTGTCTGTGCTTTCGAAATCGCGCGAGCGGAAAATTGAGCGCGAGCCTCCCAGCCGCACAGACAAGAGTGTCTGTGCCACATAGGCCGTTTCGGTATCATGTTCGTCCGCCCGAAACGGACCAATCATGTCAGTCACCGAAGACCGTCCGCGGCCCGACCTGTCGGCGCTCCGCATTCACAGAGAGGATGACGATGCGCAGCGCGTGTCGTGGGGGAAGATCGTCGGCTGGATCATCGCCCTCGGCATCCTCATCGCGGCCGCAATCGCACTCTACAAGGTGTGGATTGTGCCGCGCCGCGCGCCGGTCGTCGACACGCTCGTGGTCAAGCCGACCATCAACGTTACGAATCCGCCTCTCCTGACCGCGACCGGCTATCTTGTCGCCGACCGCCAGTCGAAAATCACGCCGAAAATCTCCGGCAAGGTCGTCCGCCTCAACTTCACCGTCGGCGACAAAGTCTCCGCCGGCCAGGTGCTGGCCGTGCTCGAGAGCACGAACATGCAGGCGCAGTTGGACGAGGCGAACGCCGCGCTCGAGCAGGCCGATCGCGATTGGAAACGGCAGGCCGCAATGTGGAAGGACGGCGTGACCACGCGCGCCCAGCTCGACACGGCCGAGTCGCAACTCAAGGGTGCAAAAGCGAGAGTTGCGCAGATCAAAATCAACATGCAGGACATGGTCGTCCGCGCGCCGTTCGCGGGGACAATCGCAACGAAGAATACCGAGGTGGGCGAGGTGATCTCGTCGGTGATGATGGGGCAGGTCGGCGGCACGCTGCCGGCCGGCGCCATCTGCACGCTCGTCGATCTCAACACGCTCGAAGTCGTGGCCGACGTCAACGAGGGCAGCATCGGCCAGCTGCGCGAAGGGCAGGCCGCGGAAGTCAGCGTCGACGCCTTCCCGAATCAGAAGTGGAAGGGCGTGCTGCGGCAGATCATCCCCACCGCCGATCGCGCCAAAGCAACAGTTCAGGTGAAGGTGAAGATCATCGATCCCGGCGACCGCCTGTTGCCGGAGATGAGCTCCAGCGTCTCTTTCCTGCAGAGCGAGCGCACCGACGCCGAGATGCACGAGCCGCCGAAGATCTGGCTGCCGGCATCGGCGGTGTCCGGCGGTCATGTCGCCGTCGTCGGCGCGGACAAGCACGTCACGATGCGCGCCGTTACGACCGGGGCCGTGGTCGAGAAGCGGATTGAAATCAAGAGCGGCGTCAATGCCGGTGATCGCGTCGTCACCAGCGGCATCGATGGGCTGGAGAGCGGCCAGCTGGTTAAGTTCGAATAGCAACACGGAGGCAGCGATGGACACACTCGTCGACATCAACAACGTCCGGAAGGTCTACAAAAGAGATGCGTTCGAGGTGCCGGTGCTGAACGGCGTCACGCTGGCCGTGCCGCGCGGCGACTTCCTTGCGCTCATGGGGCCGTCCGGATCGGGCAAGACCACGCTGCTCAACCTCATGGCCGGAATCGACCGCCCCACCGGAGGCAGCATCGTCGTCGACGGCAAGGAGATCTCGCGCTTCTCCGAGACGCAACTGGCCAGTTGGCGGTCGCGCCACGTCGGCTTCATTTTCCAGATGTACAACCTGATCCCGGTGTTGAACGCGTTTGAAAACGTCGAGCTGCCGCTGCTGCTCACCAAGCTCTCGAAAAAAGAGCGCCGCGAGCACGTCCAGGCCGCCCTCGGCATCGTCGGACTCGGCGATCGCTCGCTGCATTATCCGAGGCAACTTTCGGGTGGCCAGGAGCAGCGGGTGGCCATCGCCCGGGCCATCGTCACCGATCCGACGCTCCTCGTCGCCGACGAACCGACCGGCGATCTCGATGCGAAAAATGCCCAGGAGACGCTCGATCTGCTGCAGCGATTGAATGGCGATTTCGCGAAGACCATCGTCATGGTCACGCACGATCCGAAAGCGGCGCAGCACGCCAAACGGACGCTGCACCTCGAAAAAGGATTGCTCGTCGAAGGGCGCTACGGCGCGGAAACGGCGGCCAACGCATGAAGTTCGCGAAACTGATCCGCCGCAATCTGTTCCGCAACAAACTGCGGACCATCCTGACGATGCTGCTGCTCGCGGTGATCTTCTTTTTCGTGGCCACGCTTCTGGCCATCCTCGATAACTTCGAGAGCTTCTCCAACGCCGGCGAAGGCGCCAATCGCCTGGTCGTGCAGTCGGCCATCTCGCTTGCCAACCTGCTGCCGTACGCCCACGAACAGAAAATCCGTGCGATACCGGGCGTCGTCGACACCGCCAAGCTGCAGTGGATCGGCGCGTACTACAAGGAGAAGTCGAACTTTTTCGCCAACTTCGCCGTCGACGTCGACAAGTTCCCGACCGTCTTCGACGACTACAAAGTCTCTCCGCAGGATCTGGCCGCGTTTCAGGCCGACCGCCGCGGCGCGCTGGTCGGCACCGACCTGATGAAGCGCTTCAACTGGAAGGTCGGCGACCGCATCACCCTCAAGCGCCAGATCTTTCCCTTCGATCCCGAGTTGACCATTCGAGGCACGTACGTTCATCCGGTGCAGACCACGTCGGTCTTCTTTCCGATGGAGTACTTCCAGCAGTCGATCGGCAACCAGGGACAGGTCGGCACGTTCTGGGTCAAGGTGCGCGATCCGAAACAGATGGCCGCCATCAGCCAGCAGATCGACGCCATGTTCAAGAACAGCGACTACCCGACCGAGACGTTCACGGAAAAAGAGTTCCAGCAGAACTTCATGTCGATGATGGGCAACGTCAAGCTGCTCTTCACCGCCGTGTCCACCTGCGCCATCTTCATGGTGGTCTTGCTCGCGGCGATCACGATGTCGATGTCGGCCCGCGAACGCGTCACCGAAATCGCGGTGCTGAAAGCGATCGGTTTCGAGCAGCGTCTCGTGCTCGCCATCATGCTCACGGAGTTCATCCTGCTCACCGCGATCGGCGGCGCCATCGGTAGCTACGGCGCGCACTTCCTGTTCATGTCATTCGACGCCGGGAAGGCCACGCAGGGCTTTCTGCAGAACCTCGGCGTCCACGCGAAGACGCTCACGATCTGCATGGCCACGGCGGTCGGCGTCGGCTTGATCGCCGGCGGCTTCCCCGCGCTGCGCGCCTCGAATCTGCGCGTTGTCGACGGATTGAGGAGGGTGGTCTGATGATTCCGCTCAAGTACAACGTCGGCAACCTCAAGGCGCGCCGCGTCTCCACGCTGATGACGATCCTCGGCATCGGCGTCGTGATTGCGGTGATGATCTCGATGATGGCGCTGCAGAACGGCGTGCACTCGGCAGTCGTTTCCTCCGGCTCGAAAGACAACCTGATGGTGATGCGCGAAGGCGCCGCCGCCGAGCTCTCGAGCTGGGTGACCAAGGACGCGTTTCGCATCATCCGCGCGCTTCCCGGCATCGCCCAGGAAGCCGGCAAGCCGCTCATCTCACCGGAGCTGGTCATCATTTTCAAGATTCCGAAGAAGGACGATCCGAAAGGCTCGAACGTCCTCGTGCGCGGCGTGACGCCGATGGCGTTCACGATGCGCCCCTACGTGAAGATCGTCGACGGGCGGATGTTCCGCCCCGGCGTCAACGAGGTCATCGTGGCGCGCCGCATCCGCGACCGCTTCGTCAACACGGCCATCGGCGACAGTTTCAAATTCGGCTCGCAGACCTACAACGTGGTCGGCGTCTTCGACGCGCAGGGCACTGCCTTCGACTCCGAGATGTGGTGCGATGCTGATTTCCTCGGCCAGGCCCGCAAGCGCGACGCCTATTCATCGCTCATCCTTCGCCCCACCGACCGCGATGCGTACGAGTCGATCAAGGCCGCGATCAAAAACGACAATCGGCTGAAGCTCGAAGTGACCAGCGAGTACCAGTACTACGCCGATCAAACGAACGGCCTGGTGGGCATCGTGATCCTGGTGGCCATCGTGACGTTCTTCATGACCATCGGCGCGATCCTCGGCACGATGAATACGATGTTCTCGGCGATCGCATCCAGAGGACGCGAGCTGGCCACCCTGCGCGCCCTCGGCTTCAAACGTCGCACGATCATTCTCTCGGTCGTGATCGAGAGCGCCTTCGTGGCGCTCCTCGGCGGCCTGGCCGGCCTGATCCTGGCTCTGCCGATCAATGCCATCTCCACCGGCACGACGAACTTCCAGACGTTCTCGGAAGTGGCCTTCAACTTCCGCGTCGACAGCCGCGTGGCGATGACCGGCATCCTCATCGCCCTGATCTCGGGAATCATCGGCGGGATGCTCCCTGCGCTGCGCGCGGCGAGGACACCGATCACGACGGCTCTGCGCGAGATTTAACTGAGAACGGGTTCACGTGAGTCTCGCGTGAACCGTTCCCCCTGCCATTCGTATACGCTCACGAACGTTCACGTATGTTGCCCGTCCAACAGAAGCCCGAACTTCCGCGCAAGCGCCGCGGCGCGCGGCTTTTTGCGCTCTGGGCCGCCGCGCTGGCCGTCGTCATTTTCGATGAGGTCGTCACGCGGCTGCTCAAGCCGGCCCACATCCCGGGCGTCGGCATCTTCAGCTTCATCACCTTCCTGGCGTCGCTGCTCCTCATCGCGCTGACGCTCTACGGCTTCGCCGTCTTCGTCCGCTGGATGCTGCGCAAGCTGTTCTGGCGCGTCGGACGCCGCCTCTTCCTCAGCTACGTCCTCATCGGCATGCTGCCGTTTTTCCTCTTCGCCATTCTGCTGCTGACCGTCGGCTACCTGATCTGCGGCGTCATGACGCACGCCGCGTTGCGCGGCGAGCGCCTGTCCAGCCTGGGGCAGCTCGAGACCGCGAACTTCGAGTATTCGCTCACCGGCAAACGCCCCGCCGGCGTGACGAAGAGCCTGGAGATCTACGACACGAACGACGCCTCCAGCGCGAAGCTGCCGCCGTGGCTGAAATCGACGACGTTCAGCGGCATGGTCTGGCGCGACAATCAGGGACTCCTGGTCGCGTCACGGCAGTCGCTGCGCGAAGGCGCCGAGCCGCGCACGATCGTCTTCGTCGAGCCGCTCGATGCCGAATGGACCGAGCAGTTGCAGGACAAGTCGGGCATGACCGTGCGCATGTCCGTGGAGGGTGCCGGAAAAGCGCAGAAGGGCGGACTGAAGGTCACGAAAGGCGACCATTCCTTCAACATCGACGCCGATGACAAGGGCGAGACCACCGACCTCGTGCTCAAGTCGATCGGCCGCAAGGTGATCTGGGCCGACGTGACGGCGCTGACGGACTGGAACACGGGCGCCACCATCGACGGCCACCACGAGCTCTTCACGCTCATCGTCAATCCGTTCCAGAACCTCTTCCACTTCTACTTCGGCGCGCAGGCGGACGACTACGTTCGCAGCTTGCTGCAGTTCATGGGCGTGGTCATCTTCCTGCTGCTGATTTTTTACGCGCTGGCCGTGCTCTTCGCCGCCGTGCTGATCTTCTCCATCACCCGCGCCGTGAACCGCATCGAGAAGGGCACCAAGGCCGTCGAACGCGGCGACTTCACCTACCGCATCGCCATGAAGCCGCACAACCAGCTCGGCGAGATGGCCAACTCGTTCGACCGCATGACCGAGTCGATCGCCACGCTGCTGGTGAACGTGGCCGAGAACGAGCGCCTGCAGAGCGAGATCGAGATCGCCGCCTCGATCCAGCGCAACCTCCTGCCGAAGGAAGGGCCGCAGTTCCGCGGCGTGTCGTTCTCCGCGCATTTCGAGCCGACCGCATCGATCGGCGGCGATTACTACGACGTCTTCAACATCGACAAGACCCGCCTCGCCGTCGCAATCGGCGACGTCTCCGGCCACGGACTTTCGACGGGTCTGGTCATGGCCATGGTCAAGGCCGCCATCACCACACTCGTCGAAGAGGGCGCCGAGGAGACGGCGCTGTTTCATCGACTCAACGATCTCGTCTTCCGCTCCACCGAACGCCGCGCCTTCATGACGTTGGCCTTCACCATCTTCGATCTCGAAAAGGGAACGATCCGCCACACGAACGCCGGCCATCTCTATCCCTACCTGCTGCGCGAAGGGCAGAAGCCGCGCGGCATCGAAGTGCCCTCGCTCCCCCTCGGCGTTCGCAGCACGATCAGCACGCACACCGCCGAAGTCGACCTGCAGGAAGGCGACGCCATCGTCTACCTCTCCGACGGCATCGTCGAAGCGCAGGACGAACACGGCGAGCCGTTCGGCTTCGATCAACTGGAAGCGCTCCTCTCGCAGTCGACGGAACGCTCACCGAGCACGATCCGCGATCAAATCCTCGAAGCCGTGGCCCGCCACTGCGGCACCCGCCCCGCCGACGACGACCGAACCGTGATGATTCTCCGCTTCGACAACTTCAATCACGGCTACGCGCAGAAAGCGGTACCGGTGCTCGAAGAAGTCACCGCGTGACGGTGTGGCACAGACACTCCTGTCTGTGTTTTTGAAGTCGCGAGACTTGGAGAGTCCAGCGCGAGCCTCCCAGCCGCACAGACAAGAGTGTCTGTGCCACACAGGCAGCGACTACCGGCTCGCAGCGTTTGCGACTTTCGTCGTCGCGGCCGCCGGCGCCATCGCGTTGCGGATGTGTTTCGCGATGCGGTTGATGTAGGTGATCGTCTCGCGGAAGGGCGGCACGCCGTTGTACTTCCAGACGTTCCCTTCGCCGGCGTTGTAGGCGGCTACGGCCAGATCGGCGTTGCCGTGGAAGGTCTGCAGGAGCCAGCGCAGGTAGCGCACGCCGGCGTAGATGTTCGCGGCGGGATCGTAGGAGTCCGTGACGCCGAAGCGCTCCGCGGTCGACGGCATGAGCTGCATGAGACCGCGCGCGCCTTTGTTGGAAACCTCGCGGGCGTTGAAGTCGGATTCGGCTTTGATGACGGCGGAAACGAGCGCCGCGTCGACGTCGAATTTCTTCGCCGCTTCGATGATCAGCTTGTCGAACTTCGATTTGAAGATCGGCCCGCGCGCCTCGTCATACCGCCACGAGCGCGTCGGAAAAACGCCGCCGTCTTTCTCGACCGCCTTCTTCACCTCTTCGACGATGGCCACGGGAACGATCTCATCGTCGACGATGCGGTCGACGCGCGTGAGCGGCACGGTGATCGCCCCGCCGCTCTTCAGCGTCAACTGAACGTTCGACTCATCGACCACTTTGTAGTCGCTGATCTTCATCGACCGCCCGTCGACGAACAGCGCGATGCTCGCGCCGGCCGGGGTGGCGAGCGCAGCAAGAGCGATGAATGGTAGAAGCCGCTTGAGCATCGGGAACATGGTCGTCAACTGAGACGCGACAGATGTTATTGCAGTTTCGCGGCTCATGCGCGCGGGTGGAATTGCTCGTACATCTTCTGCAGCCTCGCCCGCGACACGTGCGTGTAGATCTGCGTCGTCGAGATATCGGAATGGCCGAGCATCATCTGCACGCTGCGGAGGTCGGCGCCGTTTTCGAGCAGGTGCGTGGCGAATGAATGCCGCAGCACGTGCGGCGAGATGTGCGTCGTGATGCCGGCCAGTCGCGCGTACTTCGTGATCTTCATCCAGAACGACTGCCGCGTCATCGGCCGCCCGCGGTTGGAGAGAAAGAGATGCGGATCGGCGTGCTTGTTGAATTCGGCGCGGCCGTGCTCCATGTAGACCACGATCGCGTCGCGCGCGCTGTCGCCGAACGGGACGATCCGTTCCTTCGATCCCTTGCCGATCGTGCGCAGGAAGCCGGCGTCCATCACCAAGTCCTCGATCTTGACGTGGATCAGTTCCGACACGCGCAACCCCGTCGCATACAGCAACTCCAGCATCGCCGCATCGCGCAACCCCTCGGCGGTACTGCGATCGGGCGCGCGCAGCAGCGCCTCCACCTCCTGCGGCTGCATCGACTTCGGCAGCGTCGTCCAGAGCTTCGGGTTTTCGAGGTTCTCCGTCGGATCAGATTTCAGATGCCGCTCGGCGACGAGAAATCGAAACAGTCCGCGGATCGCCGCCAGCGCGCGAGCCACCGAACGCGCCGAGATGCCGGACGAACGAAGCGCCTGGAAGTAGCGGACGATGTGGATCCGCTCGACGGCATCGAGCTCGCGCTTTTGATCGCTGAGCCAGTGTCCGAAGTGCTTGAGGTCCGTCTGGTACGCAGACAGCGAGTTTTTCGCCAGCCCTTTTTCGACCGCGAGGTAATCGAGAAAGATCGGCAGCCAGGTCAGAAAGTACGGTCCCGACTCCTTCTTTTCCGGATCCTTCGCCCGCGGGGATTTACGCATGCGCGGCTTCATGAGCGACCGCGTCGGCCATGTACGAGCTGCGGACGAACGGGCCGGAAAAAACGGCGCGGAACCCGATCTCCTCGCCGATGACGCGATACTCGTCGAACACGCGCGGCGCGACGTACTCGACGACGTCCAGCTTCTCCCGTTTCGGCTGCAGGTACTGGCCGATCGTGACGATCTCGACGTGCGACTCGTAAAGCCGCCGCAGGACGTCGATGACTTCCTCGCGCCGTTCGCCGAGGCCGAGCATCAGTCCCGATTTGGTGGTGATGGTGGGATCGATGCGCTTCGCTTCGCGCAACACCGCCAGCGACCGCTCGAAACGCGAACCGGGACGGACGAAGTCGTACAACCGCGGAACCGTCTCCACGTTGTGGTTGAAGTAATCCGGTCGGGCTTCGACGACCGTCCGCACCGATTCGAAATTGCCGCGAAAATCCGACGTCAGCACTTCCACCGCGGCATCCGGCAACGACTCACGCAACGCGGCGATCGTGCGTGCGAACTGGGTCGCGCCACCGTCGTCGAGGTCGTCGCGCGTCACGCACGTCACCACCACGTGCCGCAACCCCATCCTCTTCGCCGCCTCGGCCACGGATCGCGGCTCATCGATCGATGGCGGGGCGTAGGGACGGCCGGTGGTCACGTTGCAGAAGCCGCAGGAGCGCGTGCAGACGTCGCCGAGGATCATGAACGTGGCAGTGCCGCGGAAAAAGCATTCGCTGCGATTCGGACAAGCCAGCGATTCGCATACCGAGTGCAGCGACTTCTCGCGCAGCAGCGACTTGATCTCGTGCAGATCGCGAAGGTTGACCTTCTTCTCGCGAATCCAATCAGGCAGGCGTCCGGACATCGAAGACATGCTAACAAAACGAAACCGCCGCCCGTTTGGGCGGCGGTTGATTTGCGTCTGATGCAGTGTGCCGGCTAGTGGCCGCCGAAGGACTTCTCCAGCGAACGGGCGATCAACTTCTCCGCCTCGGCCTCCGGGATGTTCTTGACGATGGCCACTTCGGAAACCAGCAGGTACTTGGCGCGGTCGTACATCTTCTTCTCGCGGAACGAGAGGCTCTTCTTCTTCTGCACTTCGCTGAGGTTCTTGAGGACGTCGGCCACGTCTTCGAGACGGCCCGTCTTCATCTTCTCGAGATTCTCGCGGTAGCGGCCCTTCCAATCGGTATGGGCTTTCTGCGTGGTCTCTTCGAGAAGGCTGAGAAGGCCTTTGATCTGCGTCTGTTTGTACAGCGGGCGAAGGCCGACGCGATCTGTGTTCTTGATCGGAACCATCAGGCGCGAATTGTTCGCGAGGAGCCTGAGGTGGTAGTACGTGTCATCCGCACCCATGATCGGCGACTCGCCGATCTGCTCGACGATGGTCACGCCGTGGTTCGGATAGACGAGTTTTTCCCCGACCTTGAAACCTAATTTCATTGACGACAAGTGAAGCTCCTTTCGGAAGACTGGCGAAGCTGAGGGATCGGCATTCTACGTCAGCCGGCCGGAATCGTCAATCAGCCGTGCGCCAGAATGTGAGCGTTGGAAGCTCAACAGTTGTCGTTTTCGACCGCGTCAATGACCCGCATTTCGAAGGCGCCGGAGGAGTTGGTGAAGACGGTCAACTCCTTGACGGCGTTCAGCTTCCGTCCCGGTGAGGAGGTCTTCGATGGCCTGCAGTTCGGTCACGGTCTCGGCGTCCTCACGACCCGCGGTGACATTGACTTGTGACACTGCCGGAGTCGCGGCAATTGTTGCCGGAGGAGTCCCAATTGGCGCCGGATTGACGGCAGATACCGCCACAAACGAGTTCGAAATCCGCTGGGCCATGGCCCGGATCGACGACTTGTCGGCGTGGTCGATCGCCTTCAGGATCGCCTTCGCACTCTCGACCGCATCGGCGTAGGGACTGGAAGGTTCGTCGAAGATGCGCGCCTCGATGAACGTCAGCGTGACGTTGGCGTAGCCGCCCGCTTCGGCGTGCGCGTAGACGCGCGCAGTGGCCTGCTTGCCGATGTCGCCGAGGTCGATGGTCTTCGAAGTGCCCGGCTCGAGCCAGGCGTCGACCTTCACCGTCTGGAACTTCTTCTCCGAGGACGTCTGCGGCAGCATCTCGATCTCGACGCGGTCGATGTAAATGTGATGGTTCTTGGCCACCATCATGCGCCGCGATGGGACGGTCACGATGAGGCGGTACGGGAAGGCGTCGCGCAACTCCAGCACCGACTCCTTGCGCTCCGGATCGACGGAGAAGCTGTCGGACTTTCGGCCCGCCTCCATCCGGTCGTACGCGGCGTACTGATATGTGCCGTCGGCGCGCTTGCCGCGCAGCAGGTCGATGTCCTCGTTGACGATCCGCTTCAACAAGTCTTTCGGCAGATCGTTCGTACTGGCCTCGGCCACGCGATCGATGACCTTTGCATCAGTCGCTACACGCGCAGCCGGAATCTGCGCGGCGAGGTTTGTTGCGGCCAGACAACTGAGGACGATCGCGATCCGTTTCATCGCATCACCTGCTGCAGGACGCTGGTACCAGGAAGTCCGTCGCGTGCGATGCCGAGGTGCTCGCAGATCGTCGCGCCGAGGTCGGCGAACGTGGAACGCGTGCCGAGAGACTGCGCGATGACGCGGGGGCCGGCTATGACGAGCGGCACGTATTCGCGGGTGTGGTCGGTGGAGACGTCGGTGGGATCGCAGCCATGATCGGCGGTGATGAAGAGCAGATCGTCGTCGCGCATGTCGCCGAGGAGCGCGGCCAGCTCGCCGTCGAAAATCTCGAGCGCTTTCGCATATCCGGGCGCGTCGTTGCGGTGCCCGTACTTGGAATCGAAGTCGACGAGATTCGTGAAGATGAAATCGGCGTTCGATTGCCGAATGAGATCGATCGTCTTGCGCATGCCGTCCGAATTGTTCTCGGTGCGGATTTCCTGCGAGATGCCGACGCGGTCGAAGATGTCGGCGATCTTGCCGAGGCCGATGACCTGCCTGCCGGAGTTGAAGGCGCGCTCGACGACGGTGAGGCCGGTCGGCTTGACCGAAAAATCCTTGCGATTCGCGGTGCGCTTGAAGTGTCCCTTGCCGGTTCCGAGGAAGGGCCGCGCGATGATGCGTCCGATGTTGTGCTCGCCGCGCATCAGTTCGCGCGCGATCGCGCAGATTCGCCACAGCTCTTCGACCGGGATGATCTCCTCGTGCGCGGCGACCTGAAAGACGGAGTCGGCGGACGTGTAGACGATCGGCGCGCCGGTGCGCATGTGCTCTTCGCCGAGCTCGTCGAGGATCACCGTCCCCGAGGCGGGCTTGTTGCCGAGCGTCTTGCGTCCGATGCGCCGTTCGTATTCAGCGATGACGTCGGCCGGAAATCCGTTCGGATAGGTGCGGAACGGATCCTCGACGATGAGCCCCATCATCTCCCAATGCCCGGTGGTGGTGTCCTTCCCCGCGCTGACTTCATTCATCCGCCCGAACGCGCCGCGCGGCGTCTCGGTGGACGCCGGCTGCGGAAGTGTGTGCAGCAATCCGAGGCGGGCCAGCGTGGGCAGAGACGGGTGTTGCGTGTCGAGCACGTGACCGAGGGTATTCGACCCCTCATCCCCGAACTCTTTCGCATCCGGTAATTCGCCGACCCCGAGGGAATCACAAACGATGACGATGGCGCGATTGGTCATGCTTTCTTCTTTTTCGCTGCGACAGCTTCGGATGTAATGCGCAGGATCGTGCGGAGCGCTTCGTTCACGGATTTGGAGTCTGGAAAGGCCACAAGAAGGTCGGGAGCGAGGATTCGAAGGTTTTCGCTGCGGCCGTAATCGCGCGCGTACTTGCCGCGCACGCCGTGACGAAAATTGTAGTGAGGCAACATATCGTCGTTGGGGAACCCTGGTGTCAACCGCGCGTCTTTTTCTTCGGCCTTGCAGCGCTGACAGTCTTTGCACTTACTTTGCGCGGGACGCGCGCTGCTGCCTCGGCGACCGACCGCAACGCGGCATTCATCGATTCGTTGTCTGGAAACATGGCCGCGAGATCCTTGTCGATGACGCGAACGTAATCAGCTCCATGGACCTTGACAAACCACGGATTCGGAATGGCCCGGCTGAAATCGAACTCCGCAGGCATCTCGTCGTCATCAGGAAGGAGGTCTTTCTTCATAGGCTTTTTGTTCCCTTGCAGTCGCAAGTCGCGCACCGATGATTCGGATTAAAGGCTCGCGGTAGGTGTGCCACACGGCCAACAGCCGCCCGCGAGCTGAGTACCCAACAATCATAAAGCGATCTTCAACGATCGAGTGTTCCTTATCAAAGTCCAATAGCGAGTGGCCATCATCGAAAACCGTTGCGCCTTCTTCGAACGAAACACCATGCGTACGCTCATTCGAGCGCGCCTTGGCGTCGTCCCACTCGAATTCTTCGCTCACACCAGATGCTCGTGAATCAGCGGCCGCTCCTCCGGTTTCTCGTCGCCGAATGTCACGAATGAAAGGTAGCGCTTCGTCAGCTCCTCGGCGTCGCGATGTGCATGGCCGAGCTGGATACGGGCGATGGTCTCGCCGGCGCGGACTTCATCGCCGGTCTTGCGGTCGAACATCACGCCGGCCGCGTAGTCGATGACGTCGTCCGCCTTCTTGCGGCCGGCGCCGAGGTCGACGGTGAACATGCCAGCCTGGTAGGTGTCCATGAAGGTGATGAAGCCGGATTGCGGCGCCTTCACCTCGACCGTCGTGCGCGGCTGCGGCAGGAGCGAATAGTCGTCGACGATGGCCGGATCTCCGCCCTGGGCAGCGATCCATTTGCGGGCCTGCTCCACCGCGCTGCCGGAGGCGAGCGCGTCGTCAAGCGCGGCCCCGGCGGAGGCTTCGTCGAACTTGCCGGACAGCACCAGCGTGCGAACGGCCTGTGCGCGCGTGACGTCCTCGACGTCCGCGGGACCATTGCCCTTCAGCACTTCGATCGTCTCGATGATCTCGTTCGCGTTGCCCGCGGCGACTCCGAGCGGCCGATCCATGTCGGTGATGAGAGCCTCGACGCGCGTGCCCGATCCGGCCGCGGCAGCGATGAGACTTTGCGCCAGCGCTTTCGAATCCTGGTAGTGCCGCATGAACGCGCCGCTGCCGGTTTTGACGTCGAGGACGAGCGCCGAGGCGCCCATGGCCAGCTTCTTCGACATGATGGACGCGGTGATCAGCGGCAGCGACTCGACCGTGCCGGTGACGTCGCGAAGCGCGTAGATTTTTTTATCCGCAGGCGCGATTCCTTCCGTCGACGTCGAGATAACGCAGCCGGAGTCGGCGATGCTCTGATCGAACTGCTCGCGCGACAAGCGCGCGTTGAAGCCGGGAATCGCTTCGAGCTTGTCGAGCGTGCCGCCGGTGTGGCCGAGGCCGCGGCCGGAGAGCATGCCGATCGGAATGCCGCAGGCGGCCACCCACGGCGAGAGCACGAGCGAAACCTTGTCGCCGACGCCGCCGGTGGAGTGTTTATCGGCGATGAAGTCGTACTCGCTGCGCAGGTGCCACTGGTCGCCGCTGCGCAGCATGGACTGCGTCAGCGTGGCCATCTCCTCGGCGGTCATCCCATTGATGGCGATGGCCATCAGCAGCGCGGACATCTGATAGTCAGGAATCTCGCCGCGCGTGTAGCGCTCGATGAACAACTCGATCTCGCGCGCGTCGAGTGGCGCGCCGCGGCGTTTGCGGTTGAGAACTTCGTACACGTTCAGTTCGGACATGCGCGCGATTGTAGTATTCGCCGCGATGAAAGCCGTCGTGCTGTTGAGCGGAGGACTCGATTCTGCGACCGTGCTGGCCATCGCGAAGAGCGAAGGACGATCGTGTTACGCGCTCTCGTTCGCGTACGGGCAGCGGCACGGGATCGAACTCGCGGCCGCGCAGCGCGTGGCGAAGTCGATGGGCGTCGACGAGCATGTCGTCTTCCCGATGGACCTGCGCCTTTTCGGCGGCAGCGCGCTGACGGCGGAGATCGACGTTCCGAAGGACGTCGCCGGCGCCGCGGGAATCCCGGTCACTTACGTCCCCGCGCGAAACACGATTTTCCTGTCGCTAGCCCTCGGCTACGCGGAAGCGCGCGAGGCGCCGGAGATCTGGATCGGCGTGAACGCGGTCGACTTCAGCGGCTATCCCGATTGCCGTCCCGAGTTTCTCGATGCATTCCAGCGCGTGATCGTGACCGGCACGCGCAGCGGCGTCGAGCACGGCGAGCCGCGCCTCGTCGCGCCGCTGGTGACGATGTCGAAAGCCGACATCATCCGCCGCGGCGCATCCCTCGGCGTCGACTACTCGCTCACGCATTCCTGCTACGACCCCGATGTCCGCGGCCTCGCCTGCGGCCATTGCGATTCGTGCATTCTGCGCAAGCGCGGATTCGAGGAAGCGGGAGCGAGCGATCCGACGATGTATTTGTAATTTCGCGATCCTGCCGAGCCTCACCAGCACAGACAAGAGTGTCTGTGCCACATGGCTTCGCCATTGATTTACAAAACCCTACCGGCGGCGCCGGTGTGGCACAGACACTCTTGTCTGTGCCGTCGCAAGATGTAGCGGCTGACGTTGAATCACCGCAACGCGTCTTCCACCGCGTCCATCGTCGCGTCGATCTCGATCGTTCGCTCCGGCGGCACGTTGCGCATGATCGCCTCGGTGTCTTTGAGCAGATGTCCGGTCAGCACGCAGACGATTTGTTCGCCGTCGTGCATCACGCCGGCGGCGCGCAGCTTCTTCACGCCGGCCAGCGTCGTCGCGGATGCCGGCTCGCAGCCGATGCCCATCTCGTCGATCTCCCGTTTCGCGAGCATCAACTCATCGTCGGTGACCTGTTCGACGATTCCGTTCGTGAGTTGGATCGCGGACACCGCCTTGCGATGGCTGACCGGATCGCCGATGCGGATCGCGCTGGCAATTGTCTCCGCAGCGATGCGATGGCGTTGCGCGAATGCGTCGGCGTAGCTGCGATAAAACGGATTCGCGCCCGTCGCCTGGATCGACGCGAGGCGCGGCATCTTCGTGATCCAGCCGGCGTCGAACGCTTCGCGCAACGCTTTGCCGAAGGCGCTCGTGTTGCCGAGGTTGCCGGCGGGGACGACGATCCAGTCGGGCGCGTTCCACTCCAGGTCCTGCAGCAGTTCCCAGACGATCGTCTTCTGCCCTTCGATGCGGAACGGATTGATCGAGTTGACGAGGTAGATGCCGAGGCCGTCGCTCGCCTCGCGGACGAGTTGCATGGCCGCGTCGAAATCGCCGCGGATGTGCAATGCGGTGGCGCCATAGGCGAGCGTTTGCGCGAGTTTTCCGGTGGCGACTTTCCCGGCGGGGATGAAAACGATGGCGCGCAGTCCCGCCTGTGCCGCGTAGGCGGCGAGCGACGCGCTCGTGTTGCCGGTGGATGCGCAAGCCACAGCGCGCGCGTCGAGGCGCTTGGCCTGCGTCATGGCCACGGTCATGCCGCGGTCTTTGAACGAGCCGGTCGGATTTTCGCCTTCGTGTTTGAAGAAGATTCCGCCGCGTTCGTAAAGCCGCGTCGAACCTTCCGGATGCGTGACGATCTCACTCTCGTCGACGTTCAGCACCGCTTCGCGAAATCGCCACACGCCGCTCTTGTCGATCGTCTTACGGCTGGCGAGGCGCGCGTCGAAGATGGCGCGATCCGGCATCGAGTCGCGCTCGACGCTCAGCAGCTCGCCGCATTCGCACGTGTAGCGAATTTCCGACGCGGCGAAGCGGCGTTCGCATCCGATGCACTGCAGCCATTCCCTCATAGCGCGCGCACTCCCTCTTTTGCGATCGGCGAGACGTGCGCGACGGATCGCACTTGTTCGAATGCGACCTGCATCGCCGCGGCAACATCATGCGCGACTGCATCGTCGATACAGATGGCGACGAGCGTCGGACCGGAACCGCTGATCGTGCAGGCGAAGGCGCCGGCGTCGATGGCAGCGCGTTTCACCGCGTTGAAGTGCGGGATGAGCGCGGCGCGGCGCGGTTCGGCGTAGCGGTCGTCGAGCGCGCGGCGCAGCAGTTCGCCGTCGCCGGTGGCGAAGGCGTGCACGACGCCGGCGGTGTTCGCCATCTGCTGCACCCACACCGCGCGGCCGGACGTCGATGGCAACACTTCGCGCGCCGCCTTCGTCTGGATGCGGACGTCGGGCGTGACGAGCGCGAGGCGCCAGTCGCCGGTCACTGTCAGCGCCACGATATCGATCGGCCGCACCGATCGCGAAAGCGCGAGGCCGCCAAGAATCGACGGCGCGATGTTGTCGAGATGTTCGCCCGCTACCGTCATCTCGCCCTGCAGCGCAGCGGCGGCCAGTTCGATCGGCGTCGTTTCTGATTCCATCGCTAGCGCGGCCGCGAACGCGCCGGCCACGCTGCTGGCCGCGCTGCCTCCGAGGCCGCCGGAAAGCGGGAGACCCTTGTCGATCGTGATGATCGGATTGCGCGCGTCGCCATGCGCGCGAAGCCAGGCGATCGCCGCGATCGCCGCGGCGTTGCGCTGCGGATCGAGCGGTACGAGCGCGGCGTCGACTCCCGTGATCGCATCGATGCGCGCATCGCCATCGGTCAGTTCGATCGTGACGCGATCGCCGAGTCCTTCGATGGCGAGGCCGAGGACGTCGAAGCCGGGTCCGACGTTGCCGATCGAGCCGGGAGCGAAAGCCGTCGCCTTCATCGTGGACTTCTCCGCCGTTCCTCCATGGCGATCGCCACGATGTCGTTGAGCACTCCGGCCGCGGTCACCTTCGCGCCCGCGCCCGGGCCGGTCACGACGAGCGGATTGGTTTTGTAGCGCTTCGAGTAAATCGCGACCTGATTGTCCGTGCCGCGCAGGTGCGCGAGCGGCGACGTCACCGGAACGGCTTCGATGCCGACCGAAATGGCGCGGCTGCGGATCTTCGCGACGTAGCGCAGCACGTTGCCGTTCCGCCGCGCGCGTTCGATGCGTTCGCGATAGGCGTCATCGAGTGCGCCGAGGCTGTCGACAAACGCTCGAGCATCCACGTGCGCGCCGTCGTCGTGGAAGAGCGGCTCGAGTCTGATCTCGTCAGGCTCGGCGCGATAGCCGAGCGTGCGCGCCAGGATCAGCGCCTTGCGCGCAACATCTTTGCCGGAAAGATCGTCGCGCGGATCGGGCTCCGTGTAGCCGAGCTCCCACGCTTTTCGCACGGCCTCGGAAAACGGAACGCCATCTTCGAGCGCGGTCATCAGGTAGCCGAGCGTTCCCGAAAAACAGCCGAGGATCATCTCGATTTTGTCGCCGGCCTCCTGCAGTTTTGCGATCGTGTCGAGCACCGGCAGCCCTGCGCCGGCGGTGGCTTCGTAGCGGATCGAGAGTCCGCGTTCCTTCGCCGTCTCCATCAGCCGGTCGAATTCGATCTGCGGTCCCGCCAGCGGTTTTTTGTTCGCGCAGACCACGTGGAATCCGTGCTCCAGCGCTTCCTGCAGCAGCGGCGCGGTTTCCTCGGACGTCAGATCGACGAGCACCGGGCGATACGACGGCAGCATCCACAACTCGCTGCGCATCATCGCTTCGAGCTCGCGCAGCGACAGCGGCGAGCCGCGTTCGAACAGCCGCGCGCCGGACGCTTTCTGCTTCGCGAATCGTTGCAGCGCGGCGGGCGTGAAGCCTTTGTCGTCGAGCCGGATGCCGGATCGATCGGCGACGGCGACCACTTTCAGATCGATGCCGAGATCGCGGCGAAGGTGCGGCTGTTGCGCGATGAGTTGCCGCGCCAGCTCGCGGCCGATCTGTCCGAGGCCGAGGAGCGTGAGTTTCGCCTCGCGGCCGGTCGTGTCGGCGAGCGGGCGAATTTTGTGGAGTTGATATTCGGAATGCAGCGCGCGCAGCGCGCGCGTGGCGTCTGCTTCGGAAACGGCAACGGTAATGTTCAGTTCCGACGATCCTTGCGCGATGGCGACGATGTTCACGCCCGCCGCCGCGATCGCGGAAAACGTGCGCGCAGCGATGCCGGATGTTCCGCGCATGCCGAGGCCGACGACAGCGATGAGCGCGACGCGCTTCTCGGCGTCGATGCGATCGATGAGTTGCAGCTTGCGCTCAGAGTCGAACGCATTCTCGAGCGCTGCGATGGCGTGATCGGCCTCGGCTTCCGGAACGACGAAGCAGATGCTCGATTCGCTCGACGCCTGGCTGATCATCGAGACCGAATGTCCCGCGTTCGAGAGTGCGGTGAACGCGCGGCCCGCAACGCCGGGCACGCCGATCATCCCTTTTCCTTCGATCGACACGAGCGCCTGGCGATGAATCGCCGTCAGCGCTTTGACCGGATACGCGCCCGGCTTCACGTCGCCGGCGATGCGCGTTCCGGCGCTGGTCTCGCGAAAACTGTTGCGCACGAAGAGCGGAATGCGCCGGTCGACGAGCGGGATCATCGTGCGCGGATGCAGCACCTTCGCGCCGTAGTAGGCCAGTTCGGCCGCCTCGCGATAGTGAAGCTCGGCGATGACGCGCGCGTCCGGAACGCTCTTCGGATCGGCGGTCATGAGGCCGTCGACTTCCTTGAAGAGCGTCAAAGCACGCGCGCCGGCGCTGCGGGCGATGATGGCCGCGGAAAAATCGCTGCCGCCGCGGCCGAGCGTGACCAGCGCGCCGTCAGGTCCGCTGGCGATGTAGCCGGGTATGACGACGACCTTGCCGTCCGCGATCATCGGCAGGATGTTCTTCTTCGCCGCACGCTCACACTTAGAAAGATTCGGCCAGATCGCGCCGAGGCGGCGTTCGGTGCTGATGATGTCCGTGGCATCGACATAGACCGCGGCGATGTCTGCTTCCTCCGCCGCGGCCGCGAAAATCCGCGCGACGGCGCGCTCGCCGCGTGCAACGAGCGCATCCTGCGCGCGCGGCGTCAACTCGTCGAAGACCGCGACGCTCTCCATCATCGAGCGCATCTCGCGCACCGATTCGCGAATGACTTCGCGCAATTCCTCGGCGCGGCGTTTCGATGCGATCAATTCGTCGACGAGCGCAAGATGGCGCGATTCAAACTCCGCCGCCGCTGCCTCGCATCGCGCGGCATCACGACGCAGCGCCGCCTGTCCGGCGTCGAGCAGCAGATCAGTAACGCCATTCATCGCCGAAACGACGACCGCTACATTCGGCGCCGCGCGCCGCACGTGCGCAAGCGCAATCCGAATCGCCTCGGCATTGCCGACAGCGACGCCACCAAACTTGAACACATCCGGACGAACCGATTTCATGGACCGCCGGAGTATACGGGGCGGGGATTGATTACGGCTTCGCCGCCCGATGCCGAGGAGTTGACGCCACGCTCTGATACACGAACGCGTTTGCAAGCGTCGACGACGCTCCGCCCGGGACCTGAACGCTGACCGTCGCAGTGCCCGGCGTTCCGGGCGGCGCGGTGGCGGTGAGCACGTTGGGTGTCAGTACGGTGACGTTTGTCGCCGGGGCGTCGCCGAACTTGACGGAGGCTCCAGCAACGAATCCGGCGCCGGAGATGACGACGTTCGATCCGCCCGCGGCGCTTCCCAGCGCGGGCGACACCGCGGTGATCACGGGCGTCAGCGCGCCTGCTTGCGAAACGGTGAGCGTGATCGGGCCGAAATCGTTGGCGTAGAAGTTCCAGACCAGGAATCGGATCGTCGTCCCGGCCGTGAGCACGACGGAGTTTTTGCGCCCGGTCGAACAATCGGCCGGTACGACGTCGATCGACTGCCCGGAGACGGCAGGATTCTGATAGCAAAATCCGCTCGCCGTGTACGGCCCGCACGATGCGCCGGTGTAGCCGACCATCGTGGCGCTGACCCGCGAGCCGCAGAGCGAGAAGTCGTAGCTTCCGGTGACGGCGGGCGTGAAGCTGAACCAGATCGTCCGCTGAAGTCCGAAGGAAACACACGGCTGTCCGTTCGGCGGATCCGAGGTCTGTCTCGACGCCACCTCGGTGTTCATGGTCACGCTCCACGGAAAAGGCCCCGCGGAGGGAATCACGATCGGCGTCTGGCAGGAATCGCCCGCGTCCATGACGTCGATCTCGATCGATGACGCTCCGATCGCTCCCTTCGCGTCGATGGCTCGCAGCGTGACCGGAAACTTTCCGGCACGATTGAACGTGTGCGACGTCGGCGTACCACTCGATGCCGGAGCGGTCTCCCACGTATCCGGGAAAATCCACGCCAGCGAGAACGGATCGGAGTCGGGATCGCTGCCGGTTCCGGTGAAGTTGATCGTCGTGCCGCGCTGGATGGTTTGTAGCGCCGGCGCATTGATCGACGTGACCGGCCGTTGGTTCGTTGCGCCGGTGATGGTCAACTCCCACATCCCGCGGCCATGCGTGGCCGCGCGCAACGCCGAGCCGTCGTCGAGCGCCTTCAGATCATCCACACCGACTGCCGGCAGGCCGGTGCCGAAGCGCGACCACGACGCGCCAAAGTCCGTCGAGCGGTAGACGCCGACGTCCGTACCGCAGTAGATCGTGCTCGAGTCGGTCGGATCGACCAGGATGGTCTGCGCGGAAAATGCGGGAAGGCCGTTGCCCGCCGGCGTCCACGTACCGCCGCCGTCGATGGTCGTGTAAACCGACGGCACCGCGAACCCCGCGGTCGTCAGCCACGCGCGATTCGGATCGACAGGATCGATGGCGATGCTCGTGACAGCTTTGGTAGGAAGTCCGCTGACGACGCTCCTCCACGTCGCGCCGCCATCCGTCGTCCGGAAGACTCCCGCCGCCGAGGTCTGCGACACCATGATGATTCGAGGATTGGATTTGGAGATCGCGATCGCGGAGATGCTGCGGTCGGTGCGCCACGTGGATCCGTCGACGGTCGTCGTGGGGAGCGGCACCCACGAGTCGCCGGCGTCCGCCGATTTCCAGAGGCGATACGACGGCGTGTAGATCACCGCGGGATTCGATGGATCGCTGACGACGAGCGTCCGGAAGGGAACGAGCTCGCCGGATGGGAAGATCGGCGAGATGTTCCGAAAATTCGGAGCCAGCGCTCCTCCTTCGATCGACCGTACCAGGATCTCATTCTGCACCGAGGCGTAAACGAGCGAAGGAGTAGCGGGATTTACGAGACAGCCGATTCCGTCGCCGCCGACCATGCTGTCCCATGACGTACCGCCCGCATCCGGACGCCGGATCGTGCCGTTGTCCTGCAGCCCGCCAAAGATCCGGCTCGCGTTCGTCGGATCGTTGGTGACGAAATAGAACTGGCGCGTCACGAGGCCGTCATTCCGCGCCGTCGCATGAACGGCATTGTCGGCAGAAGTCCAGATGCCTCCATCGTTGGCGATGAAAAGCGTGCCGCCGGCGTCGTAACGCATGTCGTGCGCGTCGGAATGAACGCCGGCGCCGCTGAACGATGGCGTCGTCCAAGTCAGGCCGCCGTCCGTTGTTTTGATGTAGCGAACGCCGCCCGCAAGAACCGTGTTGGGATCGGAAGGACTGACGACGATGGTGTTGTCGTATCCGGCCTGCGCCGTCAGATAGTTGTTCATCGGCGCGGTCTGCGCGAGCGCCGTGTCGGCCCACGACGTACCGCCGTTCGTCGTTTTGAAAACGTGGCAGACCTCGGCGCCGGTAGTCGTGTCGAGAATTGCCACCGAGGCGTAAAGCGTCTGCGGGCTCGACGGGGCGATGGCCAGCGAGATGCGGCTCAGACGACTGGCCTGCGTCGAGACAGGGAATCCCGTACTCGCCGGCACAAACGTTTTTCCGCCGTCGGTCGACTTCAGAATCGCCGGCGACGCGAACGGAAGCGGCGTCGTGCTCGAACATCCGGTCTTGGTGCAATTCGCGCCATCCCACGTCGCCGCGTAGATCACCAACGGGTTCGAAGGGTCGCGGACGAGATCCGCGACCTGCCCGAACGTGGGGCCGGAGATGGTCTGCGTCCAGGGACCTGCAATGCCGTTGGTCGAGCGGAAGGCTCCATTGTTTGTGCCGACGACCAGCTCCTGCGGATTCGATGGATGAACGGAGATGCGATGAAAACCGGTGGCCAAAACCGACGACGGCAGCGTCCACGTGAGGCCGCCGTCGTCCGACGAAAGGATGCCGATGCCGGGAATCCGATCGCCGTTCGGTCCCGCTTCACCCGTGCCGAGGTAGACGACGGATGGCGAGGACTGCGCGATTGCGACCGCGCCGATGGCGAGATTGGGAATGGTGTCGGTCAGCGCGGTCCAGCTTTGACCGAAGTCGGTGGTCTTCCAGGCGCCGCCGCCCGCCGATCCGACGATCGCTGTTCCGCTAACGGTTGGATCCGTGGCCACCGAGAGGATGCGTCCCGCACCATTGGTCGGCCCGAGACTCACCCAGCTGTTGCCGGGGATGCTTGCCGCACGAATCTTGGACGCGCGGTTGTCGTGCTCCAACTGGTCGTGGATCTCGCGCGTTCGCTTCAGCAGGAGCTGCGGATCGATCTTCCCGTTGTCGCCGTGGCGCATCAGGTAGTCGCGCATGCGCCCTTCGAGATCTTCCTGCACCTCGGCGGCCGGCGGATTGTCAGGCACTGGCGCCTTGACCGGCGCAGCGGCGAGTGCGGCCTGCGCGACCAAAGGAAAAAGCGCAAATCGACAATAGCGGAGGCACGCACGCACGTTCATGGGAAGCCCCTGAGTTTTTGTGGGCGAAATGATAAGTCAGTCCCGCTGTGCAGGTGTGACGCGTTTGATAACCTAGCGCGTTATGACGACGACAGAGATAGCCGGACCCATGGTCGATGACATGACCGCCGAAGAGATGATCGCGCTGACCAAGCGCCACACGATTTTTTCCTGGTCCGCGCAGGCCAGCGTGAATCCGATCGCGATGGTGCGCGGCGAAGGCATCTACTTCTGGGATGCCGACGGCAAGCGCTACATCGACATGAATTCGCAATTGATGTGCGTCAACATCGGCCACGGCGACAAGCGCGTCATCGAGGCCATCAAGCGTCAGGCCGAGGAACTGGTGTACGCGGGACCGGGAATGGCGACGGCGGTCCGCGCGCGCGTCGGCAAGATGCTGGCCGACCTCACGCCCGGCGATCTCAACCGTTTCTTCTTCACCCTCGGCGGCGCGGAAGCGAACGAGAACGCCATCCGCATCGCGCGCATGGTCAGCGGCCGGCAGAAAATCATGGCTCGTTATCGCGGCTATCACGGCGCCACGGCCGGCGCGATTTCGCTCACCGGCGATCCGCGGCGCTGGGCCAACGAACCGGGCATCCCCGGCGTCGTCCGCTTTTTTGACCCGTACAAATATCGCAGCCACCTGTATCGCGAGGGCGACAGCGAAGAGATGTTCGTCCGCCGCTGCCTCGACGAGGTCGAGGAGATCATCGCGTACGAAGGTGGCCACACGATCGCCGCGATGTTCGTCGAAACCGTCACCGGCACGAACGGTCTGATCGTTCCGCCGGATGGTTATCTCCAGGGGCTGCGCGCGATCTGCGACCGTCACGGCATTTTCCTCGTCTGCGACGAAGTGATGTGCGGCCTCGGCCGAACCGGCCGCTGGTTCGCCGCCGATCACTGGAACGTGATCCCCGACATGATCACGATGGCCAAGGGATTGACGTCCGCGTATCTGCCGCTCGGCGCTGTCGCAATCTCTGACCGCATCGCCAGCTACTTCGACCGCAACACGTTCTTCGGCGGCCTGACCTATAACGCGCATCCGATGAGCCTCGCGGCAGCCGAGGCGTGTCTGCAGGTGATGATCGACGACGGCACGATGGAGCACACGCAGAAGATGGGCCGCGTCCTGGCCGATCTTCACGCGCAGATGAAAGCGAAGCATCCCTCGGTCGGCGACGTCCGCTCGATCGGTCTGTTCGGAGTCCTGGAACTGGTCCGCAACCGCGAGACCAAAGAACCGATGGCGCCCTTCAACGGCACCAGCCCCGAGATGCAAAAGCTCGGCGCCTTCCTGCGCGAGCAGGGGATGTACGCCTTCATCAACTGGAACAATCTCTTCACCAACCCGCCGCTCTGCATTACGGAGCCGCAGCTTCGCGAGGCGTTCGCGATCATCGATCGGGCGTTGGAGATTACCGACGCGGCGGTGGCCGGCTGATTACGACAAAAACTTCGCGAAGAAGTCGGGGTGCAATCCCCACGCGAAGAATCCGGCCAGGCCGAACAGCACGCCGAAGAACATGAACACGATCGCAAGCGCCAGCAGCCACTTCTTCCTGGTCAGCGCGGTGACGCCGAACAATGCGATGGCCACTGAAAGACAGGCGTCAGACATATCGAACTGATCGTCGTGAAGGTTGAGCGTCTCGTACTCCTTCTGCTGCCCTTCCGCGTTCGCCTTGATGGCGATCTTTTCCTTCTCGTATTTCTTGACCTGCTTTTCGTAGATGGCGATCTTCGCATCCAGCATCGGCGCGAACTTCGGATCGGCGAGCATCGTGCGCTGAAGCTGCAATTGATCGAGCGTCGCTTCCGCCAGGTTCTGCTTCATCCCTTTGGCCTGGTAATACGACCACTGATCGACCGCATTGGCCTGCGCCTGCGCCATCCCCTGGACGATGTTTCCGTCCTTGACGTTGCAAAGCGCCATGAACGTCGCCGCGATCGCGACCAGCGTCGCGATGATCGAGTTCAGCCGCGATTCGGATCCGTGTTCAACCGCTTCGTTAATCGTGTCACTGATGTCGGACATCGGCGAATTCTAACGCTCACGCGGACGCCACTTGCATCTCTGCCATGGCCATCTCCAGCGCCGCGCTCTTGAGTTGTTCGAGCTCGGAGAGGTGCTCGACCTGCGCCTGCCGCGCCGCCGAGGCGGCGATCTCGCGCTTGCCCATCACGCAGGCCCAGATCAGGAAGACGTCTTCGAACGCCACCCATCCGGCGTGTTCGAGGAAGCGCCACCACTCGGGATTGGCCACGCCGTACACCGACTCCGGCCAGAAAATGCCGCGCAGGAAATGGTCGCCTGCAACGACGACCGTGGCGGTGAGAAGCGCCGTCCAGTCGAGATAGAACGCGAGAAACGCTAGCGATCCAAAGACGTGGAAGTGCGTCTCGATCCGGCCGCCGGTCAGATGAATCAGCAGTGCGGACGAGAGCATCTGCGAGGCCGCAATCACGTGGCGCGTCAACGTCGTGCCCGGCCGGAAAATCGCCAGGAGAATCGGCAGGATGATGATTCCGGCGCCGCCGATCACTGCAATCCAGACGTGCAGATGGACGGTGTGAACTTTTCCTTCCCACGCATACGGCGAGACGGTCAGCGCGGCGATGATCCCGCCCACCCATTGCACCAGGAAGAGCCACACGAACATCCGGTCGACGCGCATGCGGCGGGCGTGCAGTTGTTCATCGCGGAGCGCTATGGCCCGCGCCTCGTTTCCCGACTCCCGATCCGTTGCGATTTCGCTCATGGTCTCTTCTCGCTTTCCGTAGTGACGATCGCGCATCCGAAGACCGGATGCGTGCCTTGTTGTGCTTTGGCGCGCACGATATCGACGACATCCATGCTGCCGCGGTTCACGCCCGCGTGTCCGCGAAGCGACGTGATGCCGCCGGAGAAACGCAGCGCGCCTTCCCGGTCGTAAAGAAATGTCTGTCCCGAGGTGAAGCCGCCGAAGAGCCGGGCCTCGGCGCCATCCGGATCGACGAGGACGTGCGCGCGCTGCAGATGTTTCGCCGCTTCGAACGTTTCGGTCTTTTCCCATCCCGCTTTGAAATCGGCGGGGCGGTAGACGAGCACGTAGGTTTGCAGCGAGGGGTCGGACATCTCGATGATGCGCTCCAACTCCTGAAGGCTGGCCCGCGTGCAGCTGCAGTGCGGATGGATGAGCATGACCAGCGTCCAGCGATCGCGGACGGGAACGATCGTGCTCCGCGCCGGCCACATCGTCCGCGCCGCCGCGCCGCGGCCCGGCGTCGTCTCGAACCGGCGAACGGCGTGGTACATCGCGCCAACCGTCGCGGCCCAGATCAGGCCTGCAGCGATCAGCAATGCGGTGACGAGCGCGCGCCTCTTCATTTTTTCCTCAGCGCGTCGAACGGCGCGATCGGCAGGTTGTCCTTCTCGAACTTCAGGCAGCGAGTGGTCAGCAACTGGATTCGCTCGGCGAGCGGAATGGCGTAGAACTCCGCAGGCGTGAGAGATGCCAGACGTCCGTCCGGATATGTCACCAGCGCGCGATCAAAATTCATCGCCAAAGGCCTCTTCGGTTGGTGGGATGCGCGGGAGTGTAGGCGCGATCGTGGCTTCGCGCAACCGCCTGTGAATACGCGACTTACGTAACAAATAGCGGATTTATGGAGGCGCTGACTCGGCCGCTTGGGTTAGCTTGTGGATTTCAATCCCTGGACCGGTTGGAGGCAAATGCCAGGCGAGTATCGACGAGGTCTACGAGCTCGCGAAGTGGGCCGTTGCGCCCGCGTCGTCAACGAAGCGGATTCTGAACCGCTCGGATCATCTCTTGATCTCGTGTCGTCCGTCGCCGTCAAAGACGACCACGGACGTCGTGCCCCTCGGCAGCTTCTCCTCGGTACCGAACGGCGTCGGTTCGCCTGTCTTCGCAGGCCGCAGAAAGAGCGTGTACTCGCGCGGCGACTCGTTCATGTTGTTGCGGTCGAACCAGACGTCACCGCCGTCAGGCGTGTCTCCTTCGGCCGTGAGCACGGCATTGGAGCCGAGCGTGTAGTCGACGTTGGTCGGCATCGCCAGGCGTGGGAAGCCGCGCTCGATCCATCGCTTGAAAAGCTCGATCCACTCGTCGGGCCACGGTCCGCCGGAGTCGGTCGGCGGCATGTCGCGGATTTCGCCGGCTCGTTTCAGGATGTCGCCGGCGACCTTCACGACCTTGTCGTAATCGTAAAGATCGAACTTGTAGAGCATGTGATCGCGATCGATGATCCGGAACATCGGGCGGATGTGCAGTTCGTAATAGGGCGTGACGGGCATGGCTACTCCTTTGGATCGAAGTCGAGAACCAGTTCGATTCGCGTGAAGCCGAGGGCATTCGTGGCGGCGGCGAGACTCGTGCCTTCGTCGACGGAGGGCGGATCAAAAACGACGGCGATCTTCCAATGCGAACCATGCTCGGTCTGTGCGAGGAAGCGGAACGCATTCGTGGCGTCGATCTTCACACGCGCCGCAGCATGCGAGGCGTGTTCGCCGGGGCGTTCCCATATCGACAACGAGCCGAGTTGATGCCGCGACGCGAAATCGGGATCGCCGGCCTTCAGCTCCATGTTCGCCGGGTAGAGGAACACGCGGCCGGAGTACGAGAACGTCGACGGGTGCGGCAAGCCGCTGATGACGACGTCTGCCGTCTCGAAGTTCGGCCGAGGGATCGTGACATCGAAGACATGCGGGCCGATTCCGTGTGCGACGCCAGCCTCCGCGGCGCCGGGCGGCGCCACCAGTGCGATGTGCCGCGGCGGACTGACCAGTTGGAGTTTCGGTACAGCGGCGGCGCGCAATTGCGGCGTGGTCACCGCGGCCAGCGCGACGCTGCACGACGGCACGGCGTCATAGACGTATCCAAGCTGACGCTCGATGTCCAAAACGTCTTTGACCTTGCGATCTGTCATCGCCCGGAAGTTGCACTCAGGGCAGTTCGGCGGTTTGGCGTACTTGCACTGCCATTGCTGATAGACCAGATCGATGTACGCGTGGAACGACCAGAAGATCGGATCCTGCGCCGCCGTCGTCGGATTGCTCATCGGCCTTCCGAGGGCAACGTGCATCCGGTTGTGAAACGGCGATTCGAAGGCGCCGAAGTCACTGCCCGGGCAGTCGCTGCAGTTTTTCCCCGGCTGGCACGATGAAGAGACGGAGCAGGGACCGCCGGCGAACTCGAGCCAGTCAGGACTGACCTCGAGCATCTGGCGGATCTGCTCCGTCGTAAACGGACACTCCGTGGGACACACCAGTTTTTTGTTGCGCGTTCTCGAGAAGAGCGGCGACGCCGGATCGGTGAAGGCCGCCGGATACACGCCGTCTTTTTCGGTCCACACCCAGTAGGGGATCGTGACGTTGTCGGTGACCCCAGGCTCGGCGGCGCGCAAGGCCAGCTCGAACCGATTGAGCAGCTCGCGATGCCAGGGCAGGAAGACCTCGGAGCCGTGAACGCAACCATGTTCATCGGTCGAAAAATCGTTGTGCAGGTCCGCGAAGTAGTTGTAGCTGTTGTGCAGTGAGTTGACGGGATCGTTCTTGAAGTCGGGCGACTTGTCGCGATCCTTGAGGATTTGAACCGCGCGCTTGTACGCCGCGAGGTTGAAATTCGGATCCTCGATATTCATCCGCACACGCGGCGTCTGCGCCACTGCCGCCGACGCAAACACCAACACCATCAGGCCGAAGATGGCTCTCCGCATTGACGTGCTCCTTTCCCTCTCATGCAAGGAGTGTCGTCACGGCGTGGAATCCCTACCCTGTGAAAGTGATCGCAACGTGGGTGAAGAAGAGAATGGTGGCAGAGGCTAGGCCAACCAACGCGCCGGGCCGTGCCCGGTGGCGGAGGGGGTGGGATTCGAACCCACGGTACCGTTACCGGTACGGCGGTTTTCAAGACCGCTGCCTTAAACCACTCGACCACCCCTCCGGGCGGGAAATCGAACGCGGGGTACGGTAGCTGAATTTCGCGCACGGAGCACAGACAAGAGTGTCTGTGCCACACACAGACAGAGTGTCTGTGCCACACCTACGAAAGTAAATTCACGTCCAGCGTGATCTTCAGCCGCAAGCGGCGATGCTGGCGGAGCTCGTCCATCGTCAGGTTCAGCGGGACCGTCACTTCCTTTACCAGGCCGTCCGTGGCGCGGCGTTCGGTGGGGGCGGTGGCGGTGCGCGATGACGACGGGGCGCTGAGGTCGGGGAGCGAATCGAGGATGCCCTCGGGGAGCGGGATTTCGATCGAGCTCATGGGCACTTCGATCGGCATCTCGCTCAGCGCCGACAACGCCGACGTTCCGCCGCGAACGGAGACGCCGGACGACGGCGGCTTCGCCTCGGGTTCCGTATCGGTGGCGAAGTAGTCGCGGAAATCTTCGAACGGTTCCTCGGCCACATGTTGCTGAGCGGCGGCGGGTGCGGAGCCGATCAGCTCCGTCGGGACGAGCGGGATGTCGTCGGCGTCGCCGGCGTCGTCGAGCGTGAATTCCGAAACCGGGGTCGGCGACGGGTCGGCAAACGGATCATCTTCATCCCACAGCGAGTCGTGCGGGCGCGGCTCGGCGGCCAGTGTCGGATTGAGGATCTGGATCTCGCGGTCGAGCGGTTCGGATCCTTCCAGGCCGTATTTTTTGATCAGGTGCTGGAGGACGAGCTGCGTCACGCCTTTCAGCGTTTCTTCGACGCCGATGCCGGTCGTGGCCACCGACTCGAAGTGCGGCACGCCGAGCTTGTTGATCTCGGCGTCGAGGTCGGGGATGCCCAGCGCGTTCGGAAGATCGCGTTTGTTGTACTGGATCACGAGCGGGATTTCGCGGATGCGCACGCCCTGGCGCTTGAGGTTGTCCTCGAGGTTCTGCAGCGACTCGATGTTCGCATCCGTCGCGTGGTCCTGGCTGTCGGCGACGAAGACGACTCCGTCGGCGCCTTTGAGCACGAGCTGGCGCGTGGAGTTGTAGTAGACCTGCCCCGGCACCGTGTAGAGCTGCAGCTTCGTGCGCATGCCGCGGATCTTGCCGAGGTCGAGGGGGAGGAAGTCGAAGAAAAGGGTGCGGTCGGTCTTCGTGGCCAGCGACAGCATCTTGCTTTTGTTGTTCGACGGCAGCGAGTCGTAGACGAATTGCAGATTCGTCGTCTTGCCGCAGAGTCCCGGACCGTAATAGACGATCTTCGCGGTGATCTCTTTGGTGGCGTAGTTGAAGAGGACCATGGAGTTGAGTTGGCTGAGCGTAGCGAAGGGGGATGAGGGAGTCAAACGACGACGGGTGTCGGGTGTCGGCTGTCGGGTGTCGGGGAGGACGGCTAGCAAGCCTCGCACGCCAGGCCTGTTTCTTTCGAAGCGGCAACGAACGTAGTCCGCGCTCCAATCTCCGACACCCGACACCCGACACCCGACACCCAACACACATCACTTATGATGTCGCCCCCGCGGAGGTGCGAATGTCCAGGCGTTTCCTCTGGTTTTCCGTTTTCTCCCTTCTTCTTCTCGCCGCGCCGGCGTTTGCCGATGCGCCGGGCGTGTACGCGATCACGGGCGGCACGATTCATCCGGTCAGCGGACCGGAGATCACGAACGGCGCGGTGATCATCCGCGACGGCTTGATCGAATCGGTCGGCTACGCGCAGGCCATTCCGCTTGACGCGACGATCATCGACGTGAAGGGCGGGCACATTTATCCCGGTCTCATCGACGCGCAGACGTCGCTCGGATTTCCGAGCGCGACGGCGACGCGGCGGCGTGGTCCAGCAGCAGCCGGTGCACGCAATACGCCGGAGCCACTGCCGGAGACTGGGCCGTCGTTCCTGGCGTTTCGCGAGGCGAAGTTGTCCGATGACGACATCGACGCCAAGCGCGCCACCGGCGTCACGACCATCGTCACCGCACCCTCGTTCGGCATCTTCAACGGCCAGTCGGTAGCCCTCAACCTCGGCGGCGGGACGATGGAGTCGCGCGTGATTCGCAATCCGGCCACGCAGCAGATCTCGTTCAATCCGCGGCCGGCGTGGACGTATCCCGACTCGCTGATGGGCGTGATCTCGTACATCCGCCAGACGTTCATGGACGCGCAGCAATACTCGGCGGCGCGCGCGATCTACGACAAAAATCCGGCCGGCTACAAACGGCCCGATGAAAGTCCGTCGCTCGAAGCACTCGACCGCGTTTTGCATCGCGACGTGCCGGTCGTCTTCGTCGCCGACAGCGAGTTGATGATGCGGCGTGCCGAGGCGATTGCCAAAGAGTTCGGCGTGCGGATGATCATCGCCGGCGCGCGGCAGGGCTACAAGATGGGCGACGAGTTGAAGTCGCTCGGCGCGCCGGTGCTTGTGTCGACGAAGTGGGCGACCGCTCCGGCGTCGAAAGAGGATCGCGAAGAGCAGCCGCTGCGGGTCATCCGCGATCGCCAGCTCCAACCGACCACGCCCGCGGTGCTGGCGAAGAGCGGCGTGCTCTTCGCGCTCGTAAGCGGCGCGGGAAAGACCTCCGACTTTTTCCCCGGCATCCGCAAGGCGATCGACAACGGCCTTTCCGCCGACGACGCATTGCGCGCCACCACGCTCAACCCCGCGAAGATCCTCGGCATCGACCGGCAGCTCGGATCGATCGAGCGCGGCAAGATCGCCAACCTCGTCATCACGGACAAGCCGATCTTCGACAAGGAGTCGAAGGTGAAGCAGATCTTCGTCGATGGCCGCGAAACGAAGGTGCCGACCGAGGATGAGAAGAAAAAATCCGCCGCGACGTCGACAGGAACGGGCGTCGACGGAACGTGGAACTTCGTCGTCAAGGCAACGTCGGGCGACGTGAACATCACCGCCACGCTGCACGTCGAGAACGGCCAGATCAGCGGCACGTACTCGGGCGACCGCGGCGCGGGCGATGTCGGCAACGGCACGTTCGACGGCACGACGGTGCAATTCTCGATCGCCGGCGGCGGCAAGGAAGAGGCCGGCGACTGGGTCTTCCACGGCACGGTGAGCGGCTCGAATATGTCAGGAACGGTGTCGACGACCCTCGGCACGTTCCCGTTCACGGGGAGCAAGAAATGAAGAATGAAATGATCTGTCATTCCGAGCCCGGCGGCGCCCTGGAAGGGCAAAGCGCGGCGAGGAATCCCCGGCTGCTAACCCCCACCACCGCCCGTCCCCGGCTATCGGCTGGGGATTCCTCGCCGCGCTACACCCCTCCGGGGTTTCGCCGGCTCGGAATGACAGTGTTTGCGCTGGCATTCGCCGCATCCGCGTTCGCGCAGGACATCGTCATCCGCGACGCCACCATCCTCACCGTGTCGCACGGGAAGATCGAGCATGGATCGATCCTCGTGCATGGCGGGAAGATCGCCGCGGTCGGTCCGAATGCGCAGGTCACGGCGCCGGCGAATGCGCAGGTCATCGATGCCGCCGGCAAGTTCGTCATGCCGGGCATCATCGATACTCACAGCCACACCGCGGTCGAGGGAAGCGTCAACGAGATCTCGCTGCCGAACACCGGCATGGTGCGCATCCGCGACGTCCTGACCAACGAAGATATCGACGTCTATCGCCAGCTTGCCGGCGGCACCACTACCGCGCTCGTGTTGCACGGTTCGGCCAATCCGATCGGCGGACAGTCGCAGATCGTGAAGTGGAAGTGGGGACATCCCGTGTCCGAATGGCCCATCCCCGATGCCCCGCGCACGATCAAATTCGCCCTCGGCGAGAATCCGAAATCGTCGAACTTCCGCCCGCCGCCGGGCATCCCCGCGCAGTATCCGCAGACGCGCATGGGCGTGGAGGAAGTGATCCGCCAGTCGTTCACCGACGCGAAGGATTACATCGCGCGCTGGGACGACTACGACGCGAAAAAGAAGCGCGGCGAAAATCCGATTCCGCCGCGACACGACATCCTGATGGAGACGATGGTCGACATCCTCAAGGGGAAGATCGACGTCCACTCGCACTGCTACCGCGCCGACGAGATCATGATGCTGCTCAACGTCGCCGACGAGCAGGGCTTCAAAATCCGCGAGCTGCAGCACGTGCTCGAAGGCTACAAGGTGGCGAAGGAAATCGCCGCGCACGGTGTCGGCGGCGGCACGTTCATCGACTGGTGGGGATTCAAAGCCGAGGCGTATGACGCGATTCCCTACAACGTCGCGCTGATGACCAACGCCGGCGTGCTCACCTCGGTCAACTCCGATTCCGCCGAGCTGGCCCGCCACCTCAATCAGGATGCAGCGAAGGCGATGAAGTACGGCGGGCTGTCCGAAGAAGAAGCGCTGAAGCTCTGCACGCTCAACGGCGCGAAGCTGCTCCGCCTCGATCACCGGCTCGGAACGATCGACGTCGGCAAGGACGCCGACCTCGTGATCTGGACCGGCCATCCGTTCTCCACCTACTCGCGCGTCGAGACCACGCTCGTCGACGGCGAGATCCTCTTCGACCGAACGCGCGATTTAGCCGAGCGCAAACAGTTGGCGCAGGAGAAAAAGGATCGCCTGAAGAAAGAAGCCGACGACGAAGCGAAGAACAAGAAGAAGCCGGCCGCGAAGGACGACGAGAAGCCGGAGGTGACCGTTGAAAACTAAAACCTTCCTCTTCGCGATGCTCGTCGCGTCGTCCGCGTTCGCGCAGTCGGTGATCATCAACAGCCCCGGCAAAAAATCGACGATCGCCATCCGCAACGCCACGATCGTCCCCGTCTCCTCGGCCACCATCCCGAACGGAACGATCGTCTTCTCGAACGGTTTGATCACCGCCGTCGGAGCGAGCGTGAGTATTCCGAGTAACGCCACCGTCATCGACGGCGCCGGCCTTTTCGTCTATCCCGGTCTGATCGACGCCGGCTCGCATGTCGGGCTCGAAGAGATCAGCGCCGTTCCTGGCACCGTCGACACCGCGGAGCTGGGCGACATCAATCCGAATGCGCGCGCCGAGGTTGCGGTGAATCCGCATAGCAACGTGATTCCGGTGACGCGGGTGAACGGCATCACCAGCGTCGTCACCGAGCCGGAAGGCGGCATCATTTCGGGCTCGTCGGCGATGATCAATCTGGCCGGCTGGACGCCGCAGGAGATGACGCTGAAGGCGCCGCTGGCGATGCACATCCACTTCCCGCGCCTGCGCACGAACGCGTTCGACGAACAGCCGCAGGACGAAGAGGCGGCGAAGGAAGCGGCGAAGAATTACACGAAGCAAATCGACAAGCTGCGCGACGTATTGAAGGACGCTCAGGCCTACTCGCGCGCGTCGATGGCGCGCACGAACCATCCCGACATCAAACGCGTCGACCGCGATCTGATCCTCGAAGCGCTCGTCCCGGTGGTCGAAGGACGCGAACCAGTGGTCATGCACGCGAACCTGGAGCGCGACATCCGCGCCGCGCTGAAGTTCGCGGACGAGTTCAAATTGAAAGTGATCCTCGCCGACGCCGAAGACGTGGCCCGCGTCATCCCCGAACTGAAGTCGCGCAACATCCCGGTCATCCTCGGGCCGATCCTCTCGATGCCGCCGCGCGAAGACGACCCGTACGATCTGGTCTTCACCAACGCGAAAGCGCTCAACGACGCCGGCATCAACTTCGCCATCCAGTCGCAGGACGCGCACAACGCGAGAAACCTTCCGTACAACGCCGCCGCCTGCGCCGCGTTCGGTTTACCCAAAGAGGTGGCCCTCCGCTCGGTCACGCTCGCCCCCGCGCAGATCTTCGGAGTGGCCGACAAAGTCGGCTCGCTGGAAACGGGCAAGCTGGCCAACATCATCGTCACGGATGGCGATCCGCTGGAGATCGTCACGCATGTTCGCCGGCTGTTCATTGGCGGCGAGGAGATCACGCTCGATACGAACCAAACGCTTCTCTACGAAAAATTCAAAGCGCGGCCGTGATGATTTGTCATCCTGAGCCGCCAAGCCGTGAGTCGCGAAGCGACGAAACGGCGCAGGACGGCGAAGGATCTCAAGATGCGCTGCATTCGCTGAAACCCGGTTTCAGCAAAGACTGCGCAACTTGAGATCCTTCGGCGCGCTTCGGCGTCTTCGCCTGCGGCTACGCGCCTTCGCCAGCCTCAGGATGACAAGGCAGCGCGACATCCCCGGAGATCCTGACACTACCGCTTCGCGGCAGCGCAGGATAAGATCGCGGAAGTTCTTTCCCAATTTCCTCTGAGTCAGTGAACGGGAAGCCGGTGTGATGCCGGCGCGGCCCCCGCCACTGTGACCGGCGACGACTCGCGCCACGACAGCCACTGCATCGCTCGATGCGGGAAGGCGGCGCGACGAGAACGACCCGGAAGCCAGGAGACCGGCTGGCTCGGAACCCACTTTTGATCGGCCTTCTTCGGAGGGAAGGAGTCGTCATGAAGAGAGTTCTGTTCGCTGTTTTTCTGGCCGTCCCCGTCTTCGCTCAGTCCACCTCGCAACCACCACAAACCGCAGTCACCATCGTCGTCACCGCATCATCTCTGCCCGAAACGCTGGGCGAGACGCCGGCGTCGGTCACCGTCATCACTCGGAAGGACATCGACGAACGTGCTGCAAATGACGTCGCCGACGTCCTGCGCGAAGTTCCCGGCCTCGTGCTCGCGCGCAGCGGCTCGCCCGGCAAGGCCACGTCGCTGTTCACCCGCGGAGCCGCGTCGACGCAGACGCTGGTGATGTGGAACGGGATCGTGCTGAACAATCCCTATTTTTCCGGCTACGACTGGGGACGCTTCTCCACCGCCGGCGTCGAACAGATCGAAGTCGTGCGCGGACCGTATTCCGCGCTGTACGGTTCCGAGGCCATGGCCGGAGTGGTCAATGTGTTGACGACTCCGCGCAACAGCGGATTGCACGGCGACTTCGAAAGCGGCAGCCACGGATTGCGCAACGCCATGCTCAACGGCGCGATCGCGAGTGACTCGATCGCCGCCGCCGGCACCTACGAGCACCGCACCGACGACGGATTCAATCCCAACGACGATTTCCGCCAGAACAGCGCCAGCGGCAACGTGAAGTGGTCGCTGTCCGATTGGTTCTCGCTCGGCGCGGCCGCCCGCCACACCTCCTACAACCTCGGCATCCCCTTCAACACCAATGCGGCCGGCACCGCGCTCGTCCCGAGTCTCGATCGCCGTCAGAACGGAACCGAAACTCAGCTCGCCGTCCCCGTCACGCTCACCCTCGGCCGTTTCATCACCGACCTGACGCTCAGCGACAACCGCCGCCGCGACGACTTTCACGATCCCGCCGACCCGTTCACGACCTCGACGTCGACCGACGCCAAGACGCGCCGCGGCCGGCTGACCACGCGCTTCGGCACGCCGATCGGAACGCTCGTCGCCGGAGGCGAATACCAGCGCGACGTCGTCAGCGACGTCACGAACTTCGGCCCGAACTTCCTCGACCAGCGCCGCACCGACCGATCGTGGTTCGTCGAAGACCGCTACGCGCACGACTTCGGCGGCGGATCGCATTTCGAGCTGAGCGCCGGCGTTCGCAACGATCACTTCGACGTCTTCGGCTCGCAAACCTCGCCGCGCATCGCGGCGGCCATCGTCCGCGGCGGCACGAAATGGCGCGCCGCCTTCGGCCGCGGCTTCCGCGCGCCGTCGCTGGGCGAGCTGTATTACCCCTTCTTCGGCAATCCGAACCTCAGTGCGGAGAGCAACCGCAGCTACGAGCTCGGCTACGACGCCGCTATGGGACGCGACGGCGTTTTCTCGCTGACGTACTTCAACACCCGCTACCGCAACCTGATCACCTTCGATCCGGTCACGTTCATCTCCCAGAACATCGGCCGCGTCCGCAGCGACGGCCTCGAGCTCGGCGCCACGAACCACGTCAGCGCGAACGTCTACACCCAGCTCAGCTACACCTACCTGCACCGCAACGAAGACGAGTCGACGGGATTGCGCCTCCCGCGCCGCCCCAAACACTCCGGCTCATTCGCCATCGGCCGCCGCAGCGGCGCGATGGACACGAACATCGTCATCCTCCACACCGGCGAGCGCGAAGACTCCCTGGCCATCTTCCCCTTCACCCGCACCACCAACCGCGCCTACACGACCATAGACGCCAACGTCCAATACCGCCTGTCCCGCTTCACGCCGTTCGTGAAAGTAGAGAACGCGACGAACAAAAAATACGAGGAAGTGGTCGGCTACGCGTCACCGACTCGCCGCGTGATCCTGGGCATCAAGTTCTAACGTTTTATCCGCAGATGGACGCAGATTTACGCAGATTAAGACGATGTCGATGTGGCAGGAGGCCCGTGATGAATCGGCCTCTAATCTGCGTAAATCTGCGCCATCTGCGGATTCGTCCTTTTATGCAAATTACGCAGGCCACGCCATCGCTTCGGCGAATCCCGGCAGCGCGGACGACAACTCCTCGATGTGGGCGTTGGCGATGCCGTCCAACTCGCGGGCGAGCACGCCGCCGACGGTGGTCTCCTGCTGGTCCGCGCGGTACTCCAGCATGTCGATGTGATGCCGCGGCAGCCGGACGCGCAGCTCCGCGGTGCGGATGGCCTGCGGGAGGACGCCGTCCCCCTCGGCGCCGAGCGCCTCTTCGATCACATGCAGCGGCCAGATCTCGAGCGCCTTGGCCATCATCTCCGCCCGAGGGAACCACTTCCCGACCGGCGTCGTCCACAGCTCGACCTCGCCCGCTTCGATGGCGTCGGACATCTCGCGCCGCGACCACCCGAGGAGCGCCATCGCCTGGGAGATGCTGACATGCGGCCGTGGGTGTAGGAAGATGTGACGGATGCATTCGATGTCGTCGGGTTCGAGCATGGTTTGGTGCCTCGTGCTTAGTTGTAAAAAGATATATTCGCGCTGTCGGTTTGTCAAGGGACAATGAGGCGTTCACGCGACACAACCGCAGCGGGAGAGCTCTTCGGAGCACGCCTTCGTGAAGTGCGATTGAAGCGCGGTCTGAGTCAGCAGGAGCTAGCCGAACGCGTAGGTATCCCGCAGCCGCACGTGAGTGCAATGGAGTCGGGAGTGAAGTTCCCGAACCTGCTCACTGTACTTCGCCTCGCAGCGGCGCTCGAATGCAAGGTGACCGAGCTAGTTCGTGTCTTCGATACGACTAACTTGGCGGCGTTCCTGCCGAAGTGACTCAACAGCGTAACCTGCCCTGAGAACGCCAAAGGGGTAGGGATACAGGCCTACGTCGGCTCTCCTATCAGTAGACGCATGCCCACCGCCGCGAGTCGTGTCGATCTCGATCGTCACACAAAACGAACGTACTCTGTATTTATCAGCTATCAACATGCTGACGATACTGAAGCCGGCCGGCAGTTGGCGACGTGGCTTCATCAGACGCTTGAGTCGTATGAGGTGCCACCGGAGCTGGTCGGTCATACCAATTTGCGCGGTGAACTGGTTCCCGCCTCGCTGTTCCCAGTCTTTCGAGATAAAGAAGAGCTTGCCGCTGACGCTGATTTGTCGGCAAACATCCGCGCTGCGTTGGAACGATCGCGAACTATGATCGTCATCTGTTCGCCTCGTGCCGTCGCTTCACGGTTCGTGGAGGAGGAGATCCGCTACTTCAAGGAGCTTGGTAAGTCTGATCGGATCCTCGCACTCATCGTGGATGGCGAACCGAACGGGCTACCCGATCAGGAATGTCTGCCGCTGTCTCTCCGCTTCGGTCGGCCTCGAAACGACGGCACGGTCGACTGGACGGTGCCCACCGAGCCGATCGCGGCCGATATTCGGCCCCGCGGCACATCGGAACGTGGCTGGACGTCGAGTGCCGCGTATCGCAAATCGCTCCGCTCAACTGGAGTGTCCCGTCGCGAGACCGATGAAGTGACGCGCGACTACGAGAGGCAGATTGAACTGACAAAATTGAAGGTCATCGCAGGCGCGCTTGGCGTGCCGCTTGCCGAACTCACGCGCCGAGAGAAGGCGTATGAACTGTCGAAGGCGCGGAAACGCGCACGTGTACTTTCTGGATGGCTTGCGGCTGTCGGACTTTTAGCTATCGCCGCAATAGTCGGAGGTGCGCTCGCACTTCAGCATCAGCGGGAGGCGCAGAGGCAAACGATCATTGCAAAACGACAGACCGTTATTGCACAACAGCAACAGAACGAGGCAGTCCGCCAGCGCGATCACGCCCTGCGAGAAGCGTACGTGAACATCGTACGCCGAGCCTCCGCGGAGGTTGAAGCCGGACAACTCGGTGCCGCGCGCGAACTCCTCTTTAATGCTCCCCGCGCAAATAGGAATTGGGAGTGGTGGTACCTCATGGCACGTTGTGGTCCCTCGCCCATGAAGACGAGCGAGCTCGCAGCAGTCTTTCCTGCCGCGTCAACGCTGAAGGCTGGTCTTGATGCCGTGTCGACCGATATGTCGTCAGCACCACACCATGATCTGAGGATTGCCCCATCCAATGAAGCACAAACCGATAATCAGCTCGTAATCGATTATCTACCTTATAGAGGACGTGGCTCTACAACGTGGCAGGCCCGTCGTATCTCGGGCGAGGGAGCTATCCTCCTAAACGGATTCATCACTGGTATGTATGGGGAGTTGCCCGCAGTACTATTTGGTCGAGACAATTTTGTTTGCTGGCGAAATCGTAGTGGCGATGGCTCCGCGAGGAAGCCAGCCGTGATGGCGTCAGGAGAACAAGTACTCGATTCGAACGGCGATTACGTTGCGTTCCTGCGAGAACGGTACATCGTTGGGCCGGCAGGAGGTGAACTTAAGAAGGAGCCCGACGGATCGATTGACCTCTCCGAACTCGATCTCAGAACCTGGCCGGATGAGCCGCAACACGAAACACATATCATCGGCCGCAACGCGGACCGTGAACATGAGATCGTCATTGTTCCGCTAGCCGATCCCGATCGTCCGACGCAGTTGCTCGACGTGGCCGAAGCCACCGTCACACAATTGGCCAATGATCGTCGCGAATGGCAACGACGCTTTCGAGACATGCCGCCTGTTCCCGCCGCCGCGCTAGCCGCGGGCGACATCCACTTCGAAACCGAGTATCACATTCCAGACGGTATGGTCAGCGTCGAGCGAGGTACCGACGGCCCTCTGGTTCTCAGCGCTTGGGGTTTTGGGAACGTTAGAATGCGTGACGGCAGAACAGGTCGAATCCTCGGTGATTCAATCGCGCCGCCGTCGACGACACACGACGGCGAATATGCCGGAAGCGCCGCGATCGTTCCTGGTACGACCCTCGTAGCAGGATGGTTCTGGTGGAGCGGCAAGATTATCGCAGGGGTCGTTGACCTCGCGAAGAAGAACGTGGCCGTTCGCTTTGAGAAAGCGCCGGATCTCAGCGAGGGTTGGGCGACGTTTGTGGGCAGTGATACGCGAGTATCGCCGGATGGGCATGAGGTCGCGTTCGAGTTGCAATCCCGTAACGACACGTACTTCGCGGTATGGAGCAGGGAAACCGGCAAATTAATTTACGGGCCGTTCGGTACGATGGCGGATGAGGCGCCAAAAGCCACTAAGCCTCCTCCTCTTGATTACGCATGGCATCCTAAAGGCGACTTCGTTGCTGTCGTTCAGCCGAATGGGATAACGGAACTCAAGAAAAACTTTAGTAGCTTGCCGTTCGCGAGACTGGACGGAGTCAACCCGTCCGCGTTGTTTCGCGTTCAAGAGGTCGGAGACAGGGATCGAGTAATAGTGGGTAACACGGTCGTTGACACGGAGCGCTGGGACTCTGTAATCACACTTCCAGTAAGCAGCTATATCTCATCAGACGGAGAACTCGCAGTTGTGGAGGCGCGACCCGGGGTCGTGGAAGTCGTTCGCGTGCGCTCGCGGCAGCGACTTCGCGAAAACGTATTGCGGTATCAGATTCTCGCGCGTGATGCGCGTGATAACGCACATTGACCGTGGCAGAAAAGTTTGTGTAGCAGCCTCGCAACGGCGCGCTTTGTGCTCCCTCACAATCGTCATGGCGAAAACCACATCGGACTTTCTCATCGAACGCCTCCAGGCCTGGAGCGTGAACCGTGTTTACGGCTATCCCGGCGATGGCATCAACGGGATCATGGGGGCGCTGGAGCGGGCGGACGGGGCTGTTGACTTTGTGCAGGTGCGGCATGAGGAGATGGCGGCGTTCATGGCTTGCGCGCATGCCAAGTTCACGGGGGATGTCGGCGTCTGCATGGCCACCTCGGGGCCGGGGGCGATCCATCTGTTGAACGGGCTGTACGACGCCAAGATGGATCATCAGCCGGTGGTGGCGATCGTCGGGCAGTCGTCGCGGCTGGCGATGGGCGGCAGCTATCAGCAGGAAGTCGATCTGCAGTCGCTGTTCAAGGACGTCGCCAGCGACTACTGCCAGACGGCGATGGCGCCGGCGGCGCTGCGGCATCTGATCGACCGCGCCTTTCGGATCGCGCGGGCGCAGCGCAGCGTCACGTGCATCATCATTCCCAACGATCTGCAGGAAGAAAAGTACGAAGCGCCTCCGCACAAGCACTCCACCGTCCACTCCGGCGTCGGCTACACCAGTCCGCGCATCGTCCCCGAGGATGCGGATTTGCGGAGGGCGGCAGAGGTGCTGAATGCGGGGACGAAGGTGGCCATGCTCATCGGCGCGGGCACTTTTCGGGCGAGCGACGAGGTCGTCACCGTCGCCGACCTCCTCGGCTGCGGCGTCGCCAAAGCGCTCCTCGGCAAAGCCGCGCTGCCGGACGCGCTCCCCTTCGTCACCGGCACCATCGGCCTCCTCGGCACGAAGCCGAGCTACGAAATGATGGCCGGCTGCGACACGCTGCTCATGGTCGGGTCGAGCTTTCCGTATCCGGAGTTTCTCCCCGAGGAGGGGCAGGCGAGGGCGGTGCAGATTGATGTGGATGGGAGGCAGCTATCGATCCGCTACCCGATGGAGGTCAACCTCATCGGCGACAGCAGGGAGACGCTGCGCGCGCTGATCCCGATGCTGCAGCGGAAGACGGACCGGACGTGGCGCGAGAAACTGGAGGCGTCGATCCGCGACTGGTGGAAGCTGATGGACGAACGTGCAATGGACGACGCCGTGAACGGCATCAATCCGCGGCGCGTGTTTCACGAGTTGTCGAAGCGGCTGCCGGATGACTGCATCCTCTCCGCCGATTCGGGATCGACGGCGAGCTGGTACGGGCAGCATCTCCGATTCCGGCAAGGGATGATGGGATCGCTGTCGGGCAATCTGGCCACGATGGGGCCGGGCGTTCCGTACGGCATCGCGGCGAAGTTCGCGTTTCCGAACCGCGTGGCCATCGCCTGCTGCGGCGACGGCGCGATGCAGATGAACGGTACGGGCGAGCTGCTGACGGTGGCGAAGTACTGGAAGGAGTGGCGCGATCCGCGCTTCGTCGTCTGCGTCCTGAACAATCACGACCTGAACATGGTGACGTGGGAGGAGCGCGTGATGGCCGGCGATCCGAAGTTCAAGGCGTCGCAGGAACTGCCGGAGTTCAACTACGCGGCGTTCGCGTCGTCCATCGGTTTGAAGGGGATTCGCGTGGAGGATGCATCGCGCGTTGGCGCTGCGTGGGATGAGGCGCTGTCCGCCGACCGGCCATGCATCCTCGACTTCCGAACCGATCCCGAGGTGCCGCCGCTGCCGCCGCACATCACGTTCGAGCAGGCGAAGAATTTCGTGACGTCGCTGCTGCACGATCCGAGTCGCAGCGCGATCATTCGCGATTCGATGAAGCAGTTGATGGATACGTTTACGAAGTAGGAGTTTGTCATCCTGAGGCTGCCGGAGGCACGGAGCCGCAGGCGAAGATGCCGAAGGACGGCGAAGGATCTCAAGCTTCCCAGGCTGCGTTTGAATCACAGCGGGTTTCAGCCGGAGTTGCGCAACTTGAGATCCTTCGCCGTCCTCCGGCATCTCGCCGCCTCGCGGCTTCGTGCCTTCGGCGGCTCAGGATGACAACGACACCGATGGAAACGATCACCGACCTCCGCGTAGCCGCGTACAAGATCCCCACCGCCACCCCCGAATCCGACGGCACCGCGGAGTGGGACTCGACGACGTTAGTCGGCGTGCATGTGGATGCCGGCGGCGCCACTGGCTTCGGCTACACGTATGCGGATGTCTCTACCGCCACGCTGATCGGCAATCGGTTAAAGGACATCATCCTCGGCCGCGATCCCTTCGCCATCGATGCCGCGTGGTCGGCGATGATTCGTTCCGTTCGCAACCTCGGCCGCCGCGGCATCGCGGCGATGGCCATCTCCGCGGTCGACAACGCGCTGTGGGATTTGAAGGCGAAACTCCTCGGCGTTCCGCTGGTGACGTTGCTTGGCAGCGTTCGCGTTGAAGTGCCGGTGTACGGCAGCGGCGGATTCACGTCGTATTCGGTCGATGAATTGCGCAAGCAGCTCGGCGGCTGGGTCGCCGACGGCATCCCCCGCGTGAAGATGAAGATCGGACGCGATGCGCGCGCCGACCGCGAGCGCGTCGCTGCCGCGCGCGACGCCATCGGCAGCGACGCCGAGCTTTTCGTCGACGCCAACGGAGCGTATTCGCGCAAACTCGCGCTGGAGCAAGCCGAAATCTTTTCGGCATACGATGTCCGCTGGTTCGAGGAGCCGGTGTCGTCGGACGATCTCGAGGGTCTGCGCCTGCTTCGCGATCGCGCGCCGGCGTCGATGGAGATCACGGCGGGCGAGTACGGCTACGAGATCATGTACTTCGATCAGATGATTGCCGCCGGAGCGGTCGACGTCCTGCAGGCCGACGCCACGCGCTGCTGCGGCATTACAGGATTCCTGAAAACGTCGGCGATCTGCGAGGCGCGATCGATGCCGCTGTCCGCGCACTGCGCGCCGTCGTTGCACCGGCCCCTCGGCTGCGCGCTCCTGCCGCTGCGCCATCTCGAATACTTTTTCGATCACGCGAGGATTGAATCGATGCTCTTCGACGGATTCGCCGCTCCCACCGGCGGCGCGCTCTTCCCCGACCTCTCCCGCCCCGGCCTCGGCGTCGAATTGAAAACGCAGGATGCGGAGCGCTTCCGTGTCTGAGCACACGCACGCCACCAATCTCGCCGTCAGCGGCGCCTCATCGCCGAAGCAGCGCGACGAGCACCAGCGCTTCGAACCGATGGAGTTCGAACACGACCGCGCCGTCCGGCCGCACATCGAGCATCACGATCGTGTGCAGACTTTGAACGTCGACGCGGAGATCCTCGCCTCGGAGTTGAAACGCGCGATCAAAGGAGAGGTGCGATTCGACGATGGATCGCGGGCGCTCTACGCGACCGACGCCTCGAACTATCGTCAGGTTCCGATCGGCGTCGTTCTTCCGCGCGATGCGGACGACGTCATCGCCACCGTCGCGCTCGCGCGCAAACATGGCGCGCCGATCCTCGCCCGCGGCGGCGGGACGTCGCTGGCCGGTCAGTGCTGCAACGTGGCCGTGGTCATGGACTTTTCGAAGTACATGCACAACATCCGCGAGCTGAACGTCGACGAAAAGTTCGCCATCATCGAGCCGGGCATCATCCTCGACGACCTTCGCAACGCCGCGGAAAAACACACGCTCACTTTCGGCCCCGATCCCGCCACGCACACCCACTGCACCCTCGGCGGGATGATCGGCAACAACTCCTGCGGCGTGCACGCCCTGATGTCGGGCAAGACCGTCGACAACATCGAAGAGCTGGAGATCGTCACGTACGACGGCGTGCGCATGCGCGTCGGTCCGACGAGCGACAGCGAACTGGAATCGATCATCGCCGGCGGCGGCCGTCGCGGCGAGATCTATGCGGGACTGAAGCGCATTCGCGATCAATACGCCGATCTGATTCGCGCGAAGTATCCGAAGATTCCGCGCCGCGTCTCGGGCTACAACCTCGATTCGCTCCTTCCCGAAAACGGCTTCAACGTCGCGCAGGCGCTGGTCGGAAGCGAGAGCACCTGCGTTGTCGTGCTCGAAGCAAAGTGCAAGCTCGTTTACTCGCCGCCCTCACGCACACTCGTGGTCCTCGGCTACGACGACATTTTCGAAGCGGCCGACGACGTGCCGCGCCTGCTCGAGTTCAAGCCGATCGGCCTCGAAGGCGTCGACGACCGCCTGATCGCCGACATGAAAGCGAAAGGGCTCAACGTCGACAAGATCGATCTGCTGCCCGACGGAAAAGGTTGGCTGCTCGTCGAATTCGGCGGCGAGACGAAGGAAGCGTCCGACGGCTACGCGAAGAAGATGATCGCCTCGCTGTCTTCCGCTCCTTTCAAAATCTCGCATCGTCTCTACGACGACAAAAAAGAAGAGAAGAGCATCTGGGCCATCCGCGAGTCCGGCCTCGGCGCAACCGCGTTCGTTCCCGGCAAGGGCCACACGTGGGAGGGATGGGAGGATTCGGCCGTCGATCCGAAGCACCTCGGCAAGTACCTTCGCGAGCTGCGCAAGCTCCTCGACAAGTACGGCTACAGCGGCGATCTCTATGGCCATTTCGGCCAGGCCTGCGTGCATACGCGCAACAATTTCGATCTCGAATCGGCCGCCGGCATCGCCAAGTTCCGCTCGTATCTCGATGAAGCCGCGGATCTCTGCATCAAGTACAACGGCTCGCTTTCCGGCGAGCACGGCGATGGCCAGTCGCGCGCGGATTTGTTGCCGAAGATGTTTGGCCCGGAGCTGATCGAGGCGTTCAACGAATTCAAGTCGCTCTGGGATCCCGATTGGAAGATGAATCCAGGCAAAGTGGTGAGGCCGTATCACCCCACGGAGAATCTTCGACTCGGCGGCGACTTCGGGCCGTGGTCGCCGGAGACGCACTTCAATTTCCCCGAGGATGAGGGAAGGATGGATCGCGCGGCGATGAGATGCGTGGGTGTCGGCAAATGCCGGCGCATGGACGGCGGCACGATGTGTCCCAGCTTCATGGTCACGCGCGAGGAGGAGCACTCCACGCGCGGCCGCGCGCGGCTGCTCTTCGAAATGTTCGAGGGGAAAGCGATCCCGGCGAGCTGGAACAACGAGGCGGTCAAGGACTCGCTCGATCTCTGCCTGGCCTGCAAAGGATGCAAAGGCGATTGCCCGGTCAACGTCGACATGGCCACGTACAAAGCTGAGTTCCTGTCGCACTACTACGCGCGCAAGCTGCGTCCGGTCGCGGCGTATTCGATGGGATGGATCTACTGGTGGGCCGGCCTTGCGCAAATCGCGCCGGCCGTTGCGAACGCGCTGATGTCGCTGCCGATTTTTAAAACGCTCGGCGGCGTGGCGAAGCAGCGATCGATGCCGCGCTTCGCGAAGACGACGTTCGTCGAGCAGTTCAGGAAACGCCCCGCGAAAACATCAAAGAAGAAAGTCGTGCTCTGGCCGGACACATTCAACAATCACTTCCATCCCGCCACCGCAAACGCCGCGGCGGACGTTCTCGAAGCAGCCGGTTACGAAGTGATCATCCCGCGCAAACGCCTCTGCTGCGGACGCCCTCTCTACGACTGGGGCTTCCTCGGCATGGCCAAGACGCTGCTGCGCGAAACGATGGAAGCGTTGAAGCTGGAGCTCGACGAAGGCATCCCGATCGTCGGTCTCGAACCGAGCTGCGTCTCCGTCTTCCGCGACGAGCTGCCGAATCTCTTCCCGCGTCACGACGATGCGAAACGTCTTTCGAAAGCGGTGAAGACGCTGCCGGAGTTTCTACTCGAGGAGAACATCGAGCTGCCGAAGTTGAAAGGCAAAGCGCTCGTTCAATCGCATTGCCATCACAAAGCGATCCTCCATTTCGACGACGAAGAAAAAGTGCTGAAGAAGCTCGGACTGGACGTCGATCATCCCGACTCCGGCTGCTGCGGCATGGCCGGCGCGTTCGGCTTCGAGCCCGACAAGTACGAGCTGTCGATGCGCGTCGGCGAACGCGTGTTGCTTCCCGCCGTGCGCGAGGCATCGCCCGACACGATCATCGTCGCCGACGGCTTCAGTTGTCGCGAACAGATCGCGCAAGGCACGAACCGCGAAGCGCTTCACCTCGCTCAGGTGCTGCAAATGGCCCTACGCAACGAAGCAGCGGGCGAGCTTCCCGAACGCCGCTATCCCGACGACGCCGCAGCGCTCGACGTACCCAAGCTTGCCTGGAAAGCGGCAGGGATCGCCGGCGGCATCGCGCTTTTTGCGGGTGGGATCGCGCTACTGCGTAGACGGCGGCGTCGTTCAAACGAGTAACGCATCGCAGCTCGTGGTTGACATGTCCAGACGCTGCATCTTGCGAAAGCACAGACAAGAGTGTCTGTGCCACACCGGCTTTTGCCCGCATCAGCATCTGTTCGACTACGGCAGGGTGGTGTGGCACAGACACTCTTGTCTGCGCTGGTGAGGCTCGGGACCACTGTGCAAAATCACCACGTCCTCTTCAGCGGATGCGCCTCGGTGTTGAAGACGGTCTTCTCCATGTTCATCGCCGAGTCGGGCGCGAACAGCAGGTAGAGGTACTTCAGCGTTTCGGCGAGGAAGTAGCTCGGCATCAGGTCGCTCTTCTCGATCGTCACCACGCTCTTCAGCGTCGTGTAGCCGGCCTCGGTGCGGCAGTGGGCGACGAGTGAATCGAAGAACGTCTTGCCCATTGTCAGGTAGCGCGTGTCGTGTGTAGCGCGGTGGAGGTACCAGGCCGATTCGATGATCTCCGGCCTCAGTTGATAACCGGCGTGCGTGATCGTCATCGTGCGGTAGTCGAGCACTTCCGGCTCGATGCCGCGCAGCGTCCACATGCGGAAGCACGACTCTTCCAGGCGGCGTCCGCGTTTGACGTCGCCGCCCAGGACCAACACCGCGGGGAGGAACGCGTGCAGCGCGCCGAATTCGGAGGCGGTGCGCTTTCCCGTGTCCATATCCACTTCGCCGTACCAGAGGCCGGATGGCGTTTCGTCCGCGAGATGCTTGTTCAGCGCGGCGACGCTCGTCTTCCACATCGACTCGCAATCGTGGTCGCCGAAGAGGCGTGAGCACTTCAGCAGGTACTCGTAATACGAATCGATGCCGCCGCCGACGTGGCTGGCCTTGCCGACCCAGGCGCCGGTTTCGACGTCGATCTCTTCGCCGACGAGATCGATCTTCGAGCGCCGTTTGTACAACTCCACGATGGCGCGCTTCGCCTTCTCGAAGTAGACCGGCTTGTTCGTCAGCTTGCTGAGCGTTCCGAATTCGAGAATGAGCGTGCCGATCTCCGCGGGATTGGAGCGCGCGCCGGAAGTCTTGCCGGTGCGGAGATTGACGAACATGTACGGCATGCCGGTGGGCGTATTGAACGCGGGCAGAAGGCGCGTGCCGAGGTCGTCGGCGAGGTGGAGGAGATGGGCGTCGCCGGTCAGTTGATAGCCGGAGAGGAGTCCGCCGAGGAGGCGGATCGTGACTTCGAAAACCTTCACGTCGATGTCTTTGTCGAAGTCGAGGCGATCGACGATCAGCGTCTTCGCTTTCCGGGCTTCATCGTTGAAACCCATGAGCAGGAGCGTGTCGAGCGAATCGACGGGCGTCATCAGCAGCGACTGTCCGTACCAATCGCGCGGCTGTTTGGTGAGCGGGCGAAGCTCGTCGTGACCCCAGGCGTATTGCTCGTAGGCCTTCCACGAGTGGAGAAATTCAGCGCGGACCTTGGCCGCCATGGCGGCGCGATCGACGCGCGGCGCGGCGAAGATCGTCGGTGCGGAGAGGAGAAGGAGGGCGGCGGCGATGCGAAGCCTCATGCGCCGGAGTATAGCGATGCACCGAATCCGGATCCTGGAATCGCGCGAATGTCGATTAGTCGCGCGTCGCGAAGGAGGCTAGGCCAACCAACGCACCGCGCCGTGCGCGGCGCTGGCGGAGAGAGAGGGATTCGAACCCTCGGTAGAGCTTTAGGCCCTACGACGGTTTAGCAAACCGTTGGTTTCAGCCACTCACCCATCTCTCCGTGGCGGAACCGTGGTGCCAAATGCACGCAGCAGAATGCGCTTTGGAGAGGGTCAATTCCCGAGAGTGTCATCTCGCCGCGACGGCGAGTTATTGCGGAGTTCACTGGCACAGTTCGTGAAGCCGATTAGCTCGCCTCACGCAGGTCGTACGCAGTTCTTGCGGTAACGATTTTTCAAGCGAAGGAGACTCTCATGGCGAATACGAGCAAGCGCGGTTTTGCATCGATGGATGCGAGCAAACAGCGTGAGATTGCCAGCAAAGGCGGACGGGCGGCGCACGCAAAAGGGACCGCTCACGAATTCACATCCGATGAAGCGCGCGTGGCGGGACGGAAAGGCGGCGAAGCAGTAAGCCGCGATCGCGCCCACATGTCGGCCATCGGCCGCGAAGGTGGCCACAGCCGCGGACGCACGCGCCAGCCGGCCCTCGGTGGCGGCAACAACAGCAGCAATGCGATGGACACGGAGCGTCAAAATTACATCGGCCACGGCAGCGACCGCGGCACGTTCGAGGAATCGAATCGCAATCCGTCGCCGTCATCGCGTCCGGAAAGCGGCAACGATTTCCGCAACGACAACAACGCCAACCGCGGATCTTTTTAAGCAGCGCGCAGCGCTGGTTTCAAGGCCTGGCCTCGAACGAAGATCTCGTTGCATCCGACACTGTCGGCCGAGGCTAGGCCAACCAACGCCGCGGGCCGTGCCCGCCTGGCGTCCCCGGCAGGGATCGAACCTGCGACCCACAGCTTAGAAGGCTGTTGCTCTATCCGACTGAGCTACGGGGACAGATGCAGAAGACGAATTGGTCGGGGCGAGAGGATTCGAACCTCCGACCCCCTGCTCCCAAAGCAGGTGCGCTACCAGACTGCGCCACACCCCGACGAGGAACTCCCACAACTGCTTCGCGGCGGACGCGATTCCGTCAGACCGCTTTTGCGCGGTCGAAGCGGCGCGGCGGCAGCGCCGACTCCCACTGTTTCGCCGCGGCGAGATCGAGCGTGAACTCGAAGACGTGGTTGTGCGCTCGCAGGCGCAGCACCTTGCCGGCGATCGTGTGGCCGGTGGCCGTCTCGTCGTCGTACTCCACTTCCTCGATGACCGAGAGATCGATCGACGCCTGCAGATCGCGGTTCTCGTAATTGATCGATTCCGCGGTCAAAACCAGCGCCACGGGAATCTGCTCCATCCCTTCGAGCAGACAGGCGCGGCTGCAGAGGCGGGCCGAGGCTTTCTGCTTCGTCAGGACCTCGTCGACGTGATCGTTGCTGCGCAGGCGGAAGTAGAGCCAGATCAGGATCGCCAGAACGACGACACCGACAACCGTGATGGTTTCAAGCTGAGGCATTCGGTCAACCTCCTGTGGTCGCGCTCTTCGTGATGAAAAAAAGCGTACCCCTTTTTGACCGGTTCGTCACGCAATTGTCATCGAAAAGATTTAGGCGGGCCGAGCCGTGGTCGGCCCAACTTTGGCGTTAACCATCCGTCCAATCGTCCGTACAAGCAGGAGCAACTCGGAGAAACTGCATGCGGAAGCTATGGAAAACGCTGTTCATTCTGGTCGTGCTGGCGGGCGCCAGCGCCGCTGTTTACGCGTGGACGCGCAACGGCAAAAAGGGTGATGGCGGCTTCAAAGAGGTCGAGGTCACGCAGGGCTCGATCGTCGAGAAAGCCGTCGCGGTCGGACAGATTCAGCCGAGGCAGAAGTTCTCGGTGAAATCGAAGATCTCGGGGATCGTCAAGCGGGCGCTCGTTCAGGTTGGCGACACCGTCAACGCCGGCGATCCGCTGTTCGAGATCGCGCCCGATCCGACGCCGATGGAAGTGACCGAGGTCGATCGTCAGGTCGAATCGGCTGCGGCGTCGTTCCGGAAGGCCGAGGGCGACTACCAGCGCTCGTTGCAGCTCGCGAAGTCGGGAGTGCTGCCGAAGACCGACGTCGAAGCGAAGAAAGAGTCGTATGACCTCGCGCGCGTGGCCATGACCAAAGCCGAGCAGAATCGCGATTTGACGCGGAAGGGACGGCTCACGGTTTCAGGAACCGAGTCGATCATTCGCGCGCCGGCGGCGGGAACGATTCTCACGCGTGCCGTGAATCCGGGCGATCCGATCGTTCCGCTGACCTCGTATCAGCCGGGAACGGAGATGGCCACGGTGGCCGACATGCGCGATCTGATCTTCAAGGGAACGGTCGACGAGATCGACGTCGGCAAACTCTCCGTCGGCATGATCACGCGCATCAAAGTCGGCGCGCTGCCGACCGACGTCGTTACCGGACGCGTCTCGCGCATCGCACCGCAGGCGCAGCAGAAAGAAGGCGCCACGCTGTTCGACGTTGAAGTCGAGCTCGAGCCGAGCAAGATCACGCTCCGCGCCGGATACTCGGCGAACGCGGACGTCATCATCCGCGAGAAGAAAGACGTCCTGGTGATTCCGGAGCGCCTGGTCACGTACGGCGACGGCGGCAAGAAAGCGACGGTGGAAGTTCCGGGAAGCGATCCGAAGAATCCGAAGAAGATCGACATCAAGACCGGCATCTCGGACGGACTGAATGTCGAAGTCGTGTCGGGATTGACGAAGGGACAGAAGCTGGTGGAGCGTCCGCCGAAAGAGATTTCGTAAATGGGGAGTGGGGAGTAGGGGGTGGGGTGTGGGAGAAAAGCCCACACCGCACTTGACTTAACTCCCACACCCCACACCCTACTCCCAACACCCAAACACCATGAAAGACGTCCTCAAACAACTCGCGCGCGACCTGAAAGCGGAGAAGCTGCGCACCTTCCTCACGATCTTCGGGATCGTGTGGGGAACGGTGGCGATCAGCCTGATGCTCGCCTTCGGAACGGGACTGCACAAGCAGCTCATCAAGTCGACGGCGGGCCTCGGCGACCGCATCGTCATCGCCTGGCCGGGATTGACGTCGATTCCTTACGAGGGCCTCGGCAAAGGACGGCGCATCCGCATCCGCGAGGACGATCTCACCGCCATTCGCGGCAACGTGCCGGGGTTGAAGGCCGTCTCCGGCGAGTACTCGAGCAACATGAAGGTCGTCTACGGAACGAAGACGCTGTCGGTCGACACCTCCGGCGTCGTTCCGGAGTTCGGCGCGATGCGCAACATGATCCCGCAGATGGGCGGGCGCTTCATCGACGCCGTCGACTACAACGAACTGCGGCGGACGGTGTTCCTCGGCAACCGGCTGGCGAAAGATCTCTTCGGCTCCGAGCCGGCCATCGGCAAAATGATCAACGTTAATCAGTCACCTTTTCTGGTCGTAGGAATCCTGCAGGAGAAAGATCAGGACTCCAACTACAGCGGCCCCGACGACCAGAAGATGTTCATTCCTTCGACGACCTTCCGCGCGCTCACCGGCAACAAGTACGTCGACAACTTCGTCTTCCAGGCCGCGAATGCGGAAGACACCAAGCAGGTCATGAAGCGCGTCAGCGCGGCGCTCGGAAAACGCCTCCGCTTCAACGCCGACGACAAAGAAGCGCTGGGGATGTGGGACACCACCGAGCAGTTCAAATTCTTCGACATCTTCATGCTCGCCTTCAACGCCTTCCTCGGCATCATCGGCGTGCTCACGCTCGTCGTCGGCGGCATCGGCGTCTCGAACATCATGAACGTCGTGGTGGAAGAGCGCACGCGCGAGATCGGCATCAAGATGGCCCTCGGCGCGAAGCAGCGCTACATCCTCGGGCAGTTCCTGATCGAGACGATGCTGGTCACGTTCCTCGGCGGCGCGATCGGTTTCGCCATCGCGCTCTCCGTCTGCGCCGTCTTTCCGAAGCTCGGACTCAGCCAGTACGTCGGCGATCCGGTGGTCTCGCCGCTGGTGGCGATCCTGACGTCGCTCGCGCTCGGAATCGTCGGACTCATCGCCGGCTACTTCCCCGCGCGAGACGCGGCGAGGCTCGATCCGGTAGTGGCGATGAAGCTATGAAGAACGATTTCCACGTCATCCTCAATCTCTTCGCCACGTCGTCGCGGCTGCAGAAGAAGCGCGCGTACCTCACGATCGCCTCGATCGCCTGGGGCACGGTGGCCATCCTGCTGCTACTCGCATTCGGCGAAGGACTGAAGCTGCAGCTCGACAAGAATCGCCGCGCCACCGGCGAGAACCTGGCCGTGATGTGGCCGAGCGAGACGACGAAAGCGTGGAAAGGGATGCCTCCCGGACGCCCGATCCGCCTGCGCGTCGAGGACGTCGATTTCATCCGCGAGCGCATGCCTGAGCTGAAGGCGGTGCACGGCGAGCTGACCTCCGGCCGCAACGCCATGACCTACGGACGCAAGACCAAGAATGGACGCATCCTCGGCGTGAACTACGTCTTCGGCGAAGACCGCAAACACTATGCACAGGATGGCGGACGCTTTCTGAGCGTGGAAGACGAGATCCAGCGCCGCCGCGTCATCTTCCTCGGCAACGATCTGGCCAAGGACATTTTCGGCGACGAGCAGCCGGTCGGAAAAACGCTGCTGGTCAACAACGCGCCGTACACCGTCATCGGCGTGATGCAGAAGAAAACGCAGATGGGCGTCTACGGCGGTCCCGACGGCAACCACGCCGTCATCCCGATCACCACCTTCAAAGCGCAGTACGGGCGCGACCGCCTGAGCGTGATGGTCATCGAGACGCAGACGCCGGAAGAGATGAAAGGCGCGCTGAAGAAAGTGAACGAGCTCCTCGGTGGGAAATACCGATACGACCCGACCGACGACCGCGCGCTGGCGACTTGGGACATGGTGAAGAGCTCGAAGACCACGGGCAACATCACCATCGGTATCCAGCTCTTCCTCGGCATCGTCGGCGCGCTCACGCTGCTCATCGGCGGCGTCGGCGTCGCCAACATCATGTACGCGGTCGTGAAAGAGCGCACCCGCGAGATCGGCGTGAAGATGGCCCTCGGCGCGAAGCAGCGCTGGATCATCGCGCCGTTCGTGCTCGAAGCGCTCGTCTACACGTTCATCGGCGGCGCGCTCGGCATCATCATCGCCACGCTCCTCGTGTCGCTGACGAGCTTCATCCCCATCGAAAACAATCGGGTGATGTCGTTCCTCGGCCGCCCCACGTTGTCGCCGCAGATCGGCGTGGCCACGTCGCTGATCCTCGGCATGATCGGATTGGCGGCCGGCTACTTTCCCGCGCGCCGCGCCGCCAGCATCGACCCCGCGTCGACGCTCAGGTATGAATAGGAGACCCAATGGCCAATGAACTGATCATCCGGATGAACGAGATCCGAAAGGTCTACGACACCGGAAAGGTGAAGGTCGAGGCGCTGAAAGGCATCAACCTCGAGATCGAAAAAGGGGAGATGGTGGCCATCGTCGGCCCGTCCGGCTCCGGCAAATCGACGCTGATGAATCTCGTCGGCTGCCTCGACACGCCGACGTCGGGCGTCTACGAAATCGGCGGCCAGGCCGTCTCCGGCGTGACGCGCGACGAGCTGGCCGACATTCGCAATCGCCGCGTCGGATTCGTCTTTCAGGCCTTCAATCTCCTGCCGCACATCACCGCCCTCGAAAACGTCGAGCTGCCGATGCTCTTCGGCGGCGTGAAGCCGCACGAACGCCACGAACGCGCCTCGGAGCTGCTCGCCCGCGTCGGATTAGGCGATCGCCTCGATCACAAACCGACCGAGCTTTCCGGCGGCCAGATGCAGCGCGTGGCCATCGCCCGCGCCCTGGCCATGGAGCCGGACATCGTCCTGGCCGACGAGCCAACCGGCAACCTCGACTCCTCCGCCGGCGGCGACATCATGTCCATCTTCACCGACCTCTGGCAGCAAGGCCGCACGCTGGTCATCATCACCCACGACCCCGCGCTCGCCCGCCGCGCCAGCCGCGTGGTGGAGATCCACGACGGCCGGATCACGTCCGATCAGGCCACGAACGCGGCAGCGTAGGGACTACGCGGTAGCCGCACTGCGCAGGCGCGCGATGGCCAGCATCGCGCTGCCGTAGATGGCGAGGGCGACGAACATGATGGCCGGCGCGCCGCTGCGCAGTTCCCGCGCGATCACCTGCAGTCCTTCGCGGCGGCGGACCATCGGACCCCGCCGAATCTCGCAGGTGTGCGTTCGTTGGGTAGGGATTTGGTATCGTCGCGTCCCTCCTTACGGGTAGAGGGCTTCCGCACACAACATGGTGAGTTTCGCATTGCTGCTGCTGGGCTGCGTTGCCGGCGATGTGCCGGCGGCGCAGGTGCCGGCGGTGAAACAGGAGATCGTCGTGACGGCCGATCGGGCCGAGGAGCCACGCGATCAGGCGTCGGCGGCGGTGACGGTGCTGGAGCGGAAGGACGTCGAACGCTTGCCGGCGTCGTCGCTGTCCGAGATGCTCGGATTCGTGCCGGGCGTGACGATGATGTTCGACAGCGGCGCGAGCGGATTGCCGATGATCACGTCGCGCGGCTTCTTCGGCGGCGGCGAAGTGGAGTACGTGAAGCTGCTGATCGATGGCGTGCCGGTGGCCGATGCGGAATCGGGCAACGTCGACTGGCAGCGCTTTCGTGCGGACGACGTCGATCGCATCGAGATCCTGCACGGACCCGGATCGGCGCTTTACGGCGATACGGCCCTCGGCGGCGTCGTGCAGGTCTTCACGCGGCAGCTGGCGAAGGACGAAGAGCGCGGCGAAGTGCGGCTGCGCAGCGGCAGCTTCGGCTCGACCGATTTCGACGCCAACTACGGAACCGAGGTCGGTGGAACGCGCGTCGACGCAAGCGCGGGAAGCTGGAGGACGGGCGGATTCCGCCAGCATGCGAGTACCGACGACCGTTTCGCGCGGCTGCTGATCGAGCGGCTCGGCGACCGGTCGCGGTGGAGGTTGGATGCCGAGGGGGATCGGGAGAACCGGCATCAACCGGGAGCGCTGACGTTGGGGGAGATCGCGAAGGACCGCGAGCAGTCGGAGGCGATTTACCGATTCGATGGCCAGGATACGAGCCGCGGACGGGTGGCGGCCACGCACGACTCGTTCGGCGCCATTCCGTATCGCATCACGATTTACGGTTCGCAGCGCGATGACGACAACCTGCGCACGCTGCTCCTCGCTCCCGGATTTTCGAGCAGCGCCTTTCGCGCGCTGACGACGCGCAGCGGCGGCGGGACGTTCGAGGCGTCGCGCGAGTCCGCGCGTGGCACGCTGCGAGTCGGAGCGGACGTCGAGCGTTCCACACTCTCGGGGCGCTACGCCTCGGTGGCCGCGTCGGGACAGACCGGAAATACGGTGGCGTCCGAACGAGGATCGCGCGATCGCGTCGGTCTCTTCGTCACCGGCGGCTGGGCGGTGAGCGATCGCGTTCGCCTCACCGCGGGACTTCGCCGCGATGACATCCGCGACGATCTGACCGCCGCGACGACCGGCGGCGTGGCAAGCCGGCAGGATCTTTCTGCGTGGTCGCCGCGCGCGGGGATCAACATCCATTTCGGGCCGGCGGCGTCGCCGATCTCATTTTTCGCGCAGGTATCGAGCGCGTTCAAGGCGCCGACGCTCGATCAGCTTTTCGATCCGCGGCCGTATCCGAATGGCTTCGGCGGCACGCTGACGATCTCGAACCCGTCGCTGCTTCCGCAGCGCGCGCACAACGTCGAGGCGGGCGTGTCGCGCGGTTCGGCGTGGAGTGCGTGGTCGGTGGTCGCGTATCGCATGCGCGTGAAGGACGAGATCGATTTCGATCCGGAAACGTTCTCGTACAACAACGTCGGCAGCAGTCTGCATCGCGGCGTCGAGGCGAGCATCGACATCGCGAAGACGGAACGCATTTCGCCGCAGATCACGTACGCCTGGACGCGCGTGGCCGACGCGGCCACGCCCGACCGGCAGTTGAAGAACATCCCGAAACAGACGGCGCAACTCCTCCTGCACGCGCGCATCACCTCGGACACGCGCGCCGATCTCGTCTACCGCTGGCGCGACGCATTGACGCTCGATGACGAAGGGCAATTCGCGACGCCGTCGGTCTCGCGCGTCGATCTTCGCCTCAGTCACGATCTTCGCAATCTTCGTTTTCAGGCCGATCTGCTCAACGCGTTCAACGCGCACTACAACGAGCTCGGATACGTCCTCGTCGATTTCCGCGGACGGCCGACACCGTTCGAATACCCGGCGCCCGGCCGCGCTCTGCGCCTCGGCGTCACCTGGACTTTCTCACGAAGGGGGAACGGATGATCTCCATCAGAAACGTGATCGTGATGACTGCTGTCGCCGCGGCGCTGCTGGCGGCCTGCAAGGCATCGCCGCCTGAAACGGCGACGTCGTCGGCGAGTACAACGAGTACGACATCGACGACGGCCACCACCAGCACCGCACCGCCGCCGTTTCCATCGATTCCGGCGGTGGTCATCAGCGGCAACATTCCGAGCGTCGTTCCGATCCCGTCGAACGCGCCGCCGACTGCCACGCCGGAGCAGGTCCGGCCCTACTTCGACTGGTTCTCGTGGGAGAGCTTCATCGCTCTGAACTGGCCGGCAGGAACGGGCCGCGGAAATCCGAATCAGCCGAATTCGCCGTCGGTCTTCACGTCGATGACCAACGCCACGCCGGTGACGTGGGATACCTACAAGGCCAACTGGGAGTTGTACGACCAGTACGACAAGCGCCCCACGCCGTGGGACGACTACAACGCGCCGTATATGCCGTCGCTCTGTCCGCAGGCGAAACCGACCGACAAACAACTCCTGATGGTGACGAAGGGCGACAGCGAGCTGTCCGACGTCAATCAGGCTTTCTCGTTTCCGCTCGTCGACCAGGCCAGCAACTTCGTCTTCTTCGAAGTGCGCTACAACAAGCCGTACTACGAATTCGTGCGTGGGGACGACACCAAGCCGCCGACCTGGCTCTATTTCTCGAAGAACCTTCCCACCGATTACACGCAGGTTCCGCTGCCGCCGAACACCACGAACAGCGCCAACGCCATCATGATCAAGGCGGCCTGGCGGATTCTCACGCCGCTGCCGCCGGCTCAACGCAGCCGCTACTACACGATCAACGCCTGGATCTACAACTCGGCGACGAAGCAATGCACGCAGCAGCCGATGGGACTGGTCGGCTTCCACATCGCACAGAAGACGAGCGCGTTCACGGAGTGGATCTGGTCGACCTTCGAGCAGGTGGACAACGTTCCGCCGCAGGTCGACGGCGTGCCGTCGTCGTTCAACAACGGCACGGACAATCCGTCGACGGGCACGCAGGGGTTCGCCAATCGTCCGCAGTATCAGGCCTCGAATCCCGGTCAGCTTCCGTCGAATCCGACGCCGACGCAGGTGGCGCGGCTCAATCCCATTCCGACCACGCCAACCGGCGCATCCACCGTCGACGTGAACAACACGTTTCACAACGCGCTGCCGAAGGACTCCGTCTGGCGGCACTACGAGCTGGTCATCACGCAGTGGCCGTCCACTCCGGATGCGCCGTACAAGCCGCCGGCAAACCGAGGAATGTATCCGAAGGATTGCGGAGGGGCGTTCCCGGTGAATGGAGCGGTCAACACCACACTCGAGACCTACTTCCAGAACCCCACGCTGGCCACGGGCGCGTTCGGCAACAGTTGCATGTCGTGTCATTACAACGCCGGCACCGGCCTGCGCGACTTCAGTTGGGGCTTCGCCCGCCGGCCGCACTCCGACCGTCCACCGCCACCGAATTCAAAAATGACGCTCGCCGCCGCGGCGAAGTGAGAGGAGATTTTCCATGTCCGATCCGGCACCCAGCACCTGGTGGATGTTTCACGGCGACCCGGCCCACACCGGCGAAGCGACCGGCAGCAACATCGACAGCACGTCGGTGAAGAACCTGACGCTGTTGCACTCGATCGAGGTGAAGGGGTCGATCCTCTCCACGCCCGCGGTCGATGACCAATACGCCTACGTCGGCCTGGCCAACAGCCTCGAGGCGGTGATGCAGGACGGCGGTCAGTTTCTCAAGATCGAGCTGGCCACCGGCAACGTCGCCGCGAAGTACACCTGGGCCATCGATCCGAAGGACCGCGACACGCACGGCTTCTGCGGCATGGGATGCACGCCGGCGGTCATCAACGGCAAGGTCTTTTTCAGCGCGTTCGATGGCAAGCTCTATTGCCTGAATCAGTCGGACCTGACGGAGGTGTGGGTGACCGACCTTCGCTACGCCGACATGGCCCACAATCAGCCGGTGACGAACGATTTCCCGAACGGCAACGGCAACCTCAGTCTCGGCATCGGGCCGCAGGCGAAGGCGTCGGGCTGGTCCTCGCCGGTGGTCGTCGGCGACCGCGTCTACCTCGGCATGGGCGAAGGCGAAAACAGCTATCTCTACGGCTTCATCTATTGCATCGACGCGAACACCGGCAACGTGATCTGGATGTTCTGCACCTGCCAGTACGACATCAACAAGAACAACGAGGTGAATCAGCTTCCTCTGGAGACGATCCTCCAGGAGCTGCCGGCCGGTTTCACCACGGTGGCCACGCAGCCGGTTGCCAAAGGCGCCTCGGTGTGGTCGGGAATCGCTTACGACCCCGGCACGAATCTGCTTTTCGCCGCCACCGGCAATCCGCAACCCGATGGCTCGCTGCCGACCGCCGGCTACACGAACAGCATCGTCGCCCTCGACGCTACTACCGGTGCGTTCAAGGGCTACGTGCAGGTTCCCGGCTCGACGCCGGACGGCTCCGCGCTGCCCAGCGGCAGCTACCGGCCGAGCGACATCGACGTCGACATCGGCGGCGCTCCGACGATCTATCAGATCGACGGAAAGACGGTCGTCGGCATCGGCTGCAAGAACGGCGTCTACATGGTCTTCGATCCGAAGAACCTTACGTCCGACGTCGTCCCGCCGCCTCCCAACGTGCCGATCACGTCGCGCCAGATGCTGCCGTACATGAATGACGGCTCGCAAATCCCAACTGTCGATCCGCACTACGTCGATGGCCCGAGCAATCCGCAGCCGGTGGTCCCGAACAACGTCTCGAATGCGGTGCCGGCCGAGAATTTTCAGGGCACGTACAGCACGGCCGCGCTCTGCAGCGCGCAGAAGAAACTCTTCATCGGCATCGGCGGCAACAACTATCACTACATCTCCTCGGGCATCGACACGCCGAACGTGCCGTTCATCCGCGCCATGGACTGGACGACGCTCGAGGATGCCTGGCCCCTCGACGACAGCGATCCGAAGCGCTACAAGTGCGCCCAGGATCCGAACAACCCGCTCTACAAGAACGCCGGCGAGAGCGGCATCTCCGTGCCGGCCGTGGTCAACGACGTCGTCTTCATGTCCACCACGCTCGTGGCGCTCTACGCATTCAGCTGCACGGACGGGACGCTGCTCTGGAGCGATGCCGAGAACTTCGGCCCGCAGACCGGCGGCATGAGCGGCGGCTACGGCTACTGCATGGGGCCGGCGATCGCCGGCAATTACGTGGTGGCTGGCGCACTGGTTCAGGGAGGAACGGGCGGCGTGTTGAACATCTATTCGCTGCCGAAATAGCCGATGCTGAAGATCATCCTCCTCGGCATCCTGGCGGGATCGGACAACCTGCAGGTGGCGGCCGCCATCAGCATGGCCCCGCTGACGCGCGCGCGCCGCGCGCTCTTCGCGCTGGCGTTCTGCGCCTGCGAGATTGCCACACCATTGCTTGGAGTGATCTTCATCCGCTTGCTGCACGCGCGCTACGGCATCTGGATCGACCGCCTCGGGCCACTCATCATCGTTGCCTGCGGCGTGGCGATTCTCGTCCTGGCGCTGAAAGACCGCGACGAACTGGAGACGCTGATCAACCATCGCTGGACCATCGCCGCGCTGCCGTTGTCGCTCTCGCTCGACAACTTGCTGATCGGCGTAAGCCTCGGCACGATTGGCTATCCGCTGCTGACGGCCGCCGCAATCATCGGCGGCATCAGCGCTTGTATGTGTCTGTTCGGCATCGCCGGCGGGATGCGCATCCGGCGATGGATTCCGGAGCACGCCAATGTAGTGAGCGGGCTGTACCTCATCGTGATCGCGGCCATGATGTGGGCCGGCGTTCGAGGCTGATCGAGACAAGAGGAGGATTCACCGTGACATCGTTCAAGAATGACATCGCCCCGATGCTCGCTCCCTACCGCGCCAACATGATGTGGCGTTTCGACATCACCGACTACGACACCGTGAGCAAGAACGCGAAGATGATCTACGGCCGTCTGACCGGCACCACCGGCACGCAGATGCCGCCCCCGCCGCTCGACCCGCTCAACGCATCTCAGATCGCCCTCTTCGGCGAGTGGATCGCCGACGGCTGCCCGGAGTAGGGGAAGAGTGCTGCAGCTGTTTCCTCCTGGCGCGAGTCAGTGTGGCACAGACACTCTTGTCTGTGCTTTTGCAAGATGACAGGCCGGAAATTGATCAACCCTGCCAAGCCTCACAAGCACAGACAAGAGTGTCTGTGCCACACAATCACGCCACGCGCTTGAAGCGGCGGAGATAGGTCTTCCCGTCGCCGATCAAGAGTTGGTCTTTCACGAGCTTGAAAGGACGCGGCTGCGGCGTTCCGGTGTATTGCCGGAGTACGTCGGTGATGACGTTGGCAGTGACGACGCCGCCCTCGTAATCGACCGTGTACGTCCCGAAGTACGCCATGTAGTTGTTGAACGATGCCAGCATGTCGTCGTTGGCCGTCTTGCCCATCGTCCACCACGCCGCATCGACGAGCGGCAGCGGCGGATTGATCGAGATCTGCACCGAGACGTTCCCGGCCGAGTCGTAGACCCAATAGCCAAGCGGCGGATTTCCCCACGGATACGACTTGATCTGCTTCTTAGGATCGTTCGGGTCGGGGTTCATGTCCCAGGCCTCCACCATCCACCACGACCCAACGATGGGACCGAAATCCGTTTTCTGCGCCATTTGCTCTCTCCTCAGGCTAGGAGAGCGCTGAGAGGCGAACTTCCCTACCTCGGTGTCGCAACAAAACCGCGCAGCATCTCGATGAAGCCGGTCACGCTTCTCGCGATTTTCTATATCAGTCAATCTTGCCGTAGGCATCGAAGTGACATAGCATCCGCACGCGCATCCCTAAACCTGAAAACGTTGTGACCCTGTCGGTGCCGTCCGCGAAGGAGGAATCCGTATGGCTGACGATACGAAACCCAAAGAATTGAATATCGGTATGACCGAACTGCACTCGGCGATCTCGGCGCTCAACGACAAGCTCGACAAGATCGCCCAGCCGCAGTGCCAGCCCTGCATCGTCAACTTGTGTCAACCGTGTCATCCCTGTTGGCCCTGTACGCCGCAGTGCGCCTATTGCATCCAGTGCTACCACTGCGTGGCATGCCAGCCGATGTGCGCGCTTTGCCAGCCGATGTGCGTGCAGTGCCAGCCGATGTGCCAGCTGTGCGTCACGAACTGCATGCAGTGCACCCGCTGCGTGGCCTGCACGAACTGCACGCCCTGCGCGACTCCGTGCGCGGCCTGCACTCCGTGCACTAATTGTGTGCAGTGCACCAATTGCACTCCGTGCGCCGGCTCGTAGCCGTCTGCGCATGAGGGGTCGGGATGCGCCAACCGACGCCGGCAGGGTCCATTACAATCGAGGAGTCGATGAAGAAGATCCGTCTCAGTCCGTCGGCGAGCATCACCACTACACAATCGGGCGTCGTGCTTCGCTCCGACCTCGGCACGTTCCAACTCCATGGCGACGACGTCCGGCTCTTCGTCTCGCAGATCGTCCCGCTGCTCGACGGCACGCGCGATGCCGCCGCGGTGGCGGCCGCGCTATCGGACTACTCCGTTGAAAGCGTCACCAACTTCCTGACGCTTCTGCAGCAAAAAGGGCTCGTGGAAAACGTTCCCGATTCCGAGCGCCGCCTCGCCGAGGACCGATTTTTTCAAACGTTCGGAAAGGGAGAGGGGACGGCGTTGCGCGAGCTGGCCGATGCGCGCGTGGCCGTGGTCGGACTGGAGCCGTGGGGCGCGGTCGCGGCCATCGAACTGGCCGCAGCGGGCGTCGGCCGGCTGCACCTGATCGATGATCGAACGGTTACCGATGACGACGTCGTCGGCGTCCGTGCGCTCATCCCGGGCGATTCCGGCAAGCCGCGCCGCGAAGCGGTGCGCAACGTCATCGCGCGCATCGCAGAGAACGCGCAGGTCACCATCGCGGCGCAGGCAATCGGAACCGACGATCGTTTCTCGCTCGACGAACCGTTCGATCTCCTCGTCACCGGATTGCATGGCGACGACGTCTATCAACTGCGGCGCATCGCGGCCTTCACGCACGAGAAGCGGATGCCGTCGCTTCACGGACATCTCGACGGCGTCGAGTCGTGGATCGGGCCTGCCGTCGTGCCCGGCCAGACCGCCTGCTGGAACTGCTTTCGCCTTCGCCGTCTCGGCGCCGCGGATTACGTGCAGTCCGCGCATGAAATCGACGCGTCGCTGAGCGCGTCGCCCGGCCAGCCGCGCGCCCGCTCATACCTCGCGCCGATGGCAGGCATCGCCGGGCAGTCGCTGGCGATGGAAGCGATCAAACTCCTGACGCACTACACCGAAACGATCATCCCCGGCCGCTTCCTGGTGCAGAACCTCGTCTCCGGCGAGAACGCGTGGCACAAGGTGCTGCGCATGCCGTGGTGCGAAGTCTGCGGCGGCGCGGCGGGCGCAAAGGAGAACCGCGGCGAGCATCAGAACCTCAGCAGCGCGAAGGATGCGGACGAGCTGAAAAAAGCGCTGGAGGGGATCGTCGATCGTCACGTGGGCATCATCAAGATGCTCACCGCCGACGCCGGCGCTGCGCCGCCGTACGATTTTCCTGTCACTGCGACTGCGGTCGTCTCCACGTACACCGAGGGAGCGCTGCGGCACGCGCACGACCCGATGATCGGATCGGGCAAGGGGCTGACGAAAGTGGACGCGCTGATCGGCGCGGCCGGCGAAGCGATCGAGCGCTACTCCGCGGCGCGGTATCGCGCAGCCGATCTGCTGCAGTCGCCGGCGAAGGCGATGACCGACGCGTTCGTCGATCCGCGCAGGCTTTGTCTTTACAGCGACGAGCAATACGCGCAGCCCGATTTTCCGTGCGTGCGCTTCGACGAGAACCAGAGCATTCACTGGACGCGCGGCTGGTGGTTCGGCACGAAGGAGCCGGTGTGGGTTCCGGCGCTGCCCGCGTACTTCAATTTCGAGGCGTGCCATCACGAGTTCTTTTGTCACGTCTCATCGAACGGACTGGCCGCGGGCGCGGACGTCGAAGACGCCGCGATGCGGGCGCTGTTCGAGCTGATCGAGCGCGATGCATTCATGCTCACGTGGCTCTGCCAGCTGCCGTCGCGGCGAATCGTGCTCGATGACACGCTCGAACCGGGCGTGGCCGAGGTCGTGCGGCAGATGAAGCAGCGCGGCGCGGAAATCGAGTTGTACTTGCTCGACGGCACGGACGTCGACATGCCCGTTGTCATGTGCCTCGCGCTCGGCGAGGGCGCGCTTCCCGCGGTGAGCGTCGCGCTTTCGTGTCACCTCGATCCGCGCGTTGCTGTCCGCAAGTCGATTCTCGAGCAGGCGCACGTTGGTCCGTATTTGATGCGCCAGGTCGCGGAGATGAAGGTGCCGGCCACGCCCGCGGACGTGCAGACGCTCGACGATCACGCGGCGTACTACTTCACGCCCGAGCGGCTTCCGATCTTCGACTTCATCCGCAACACCGATCGCTCGATTGCATACGCGGACCTGCCGCAAGTCGATGACGTCTCGGTCGCCGCCTGCGCGGCCCGGCTGGAAAAAGCGGGAGTGCAGGTGGCCGTCGTCGACGTCACGTCGCCCGATCTGCTCGACTCTCCGTTTCGCGTCGCGCGCGCGATCGGCCTCGACGTGCAGCCGATCCATTTCGGCGAGCGCTTCCGCCGCCTCGCCAATCCGCGGCTCATGAAACACAGCGGCGGCCGTCCGCTGAATCCGAATCCGCATCCGCTGGCGTGAAGGAGACGACGTTGGCGGAGCTCGACATCGATGCCGCCGAGCTCTTTCACCTCAATTCATCGCACGTCCGCGCGACGCCGGCGGAATTGCCGCACGATCCCGAGAACAAGCCGCCCGTGCGCAGGCTGTATCCCGGCGCGCGCCGCATCGCACTCGGCGGCTCCGATCTCGACCTTCCGCTTCCCCTCGGCGCCGCCCTCGCCGCGCGGCGCTCCGTGCGCGATTTCTCCGAGACGATCCTGCCCGCCGATCTGCTCGGCAAGCTTCTCTTCACCTGCGCCGCCGCCAACGGCACGCTCGCATTCGAAGGCGTCACCCTCGGCGCGCGTACCTATCCCTCGGGCGGCGCGCTCTATCCGCTGGAGATCTATCCCGTCATCCAGCGTGTCGACGGAATCGCCGACGGCATCTATCACTACGATCCGTTCGCGCACGAGCTGGCGGAAATCCGCACCGGCAACGTCCACGAACAATTCGCGGCGATGACGTTCGGCCAGGCGACGCTCGCCAGCGCGAACGTGATCCTTTTCATTACCGCCGTGTTCGAGCGCTCGATGTGGAAGTACGGCCAGCGCGGCTATCGCTATGTCTGGATCGAAGCCGGCCACCTCGCGCAGAACTTTTATCTCGTCGCCGGAGCGCTCGGCCTCGCATCCGTGGCCGTCGGCGGTTTCTACGACGGCGAGGCGGATGCGCTCCTCGGCGTTGGCAGCGGCGAGAAAACGATTTACGCGATGTGCGTCGGGCAGGCGCGGGGCTGACGTGCGCTTCCTCATCTGCGGCACGAACTACGGCGCAACGTACTTCCGCGCGCTCTACGCAAACGAGAACGGCGTGATCGCGGGAGTGCTGGCGCGCAGCGAACGCTCGCGTGCGGTGGCCGCGGAATGCGGCGTTCCGTTCTACACGAGCGTCGACGAAATCCCTCGTGACGCGATCGATGCCGCATGTGTTGCCATTGCGGGTCCCGACGGCCACCGCATCACCTCCGCGCTCCTCGCGCGCGGCATTCACGTGCTCGCGGAGCATCCCGTCTATCCGGCCGACGTGATCGCACATCGCCAGACCGCGCGCGAACACGGCGCGGTCTACCACGTCAACGCGCACTACTCCGATCTCGAAGCAGCGGCGACGTTCATCTCCGCGTTTCAGGCGACGCGGCAGCGTTCGCAACTGCTCTTCGTCAACGTGATGACCAATCCGCGCGCGCTGTACTCGGCCATCGAAATCGCCGGCCGCGCCCTCGGACAGCTCCGTCCGTTCACGCTGGAGCACGTACCGTGGGACATCGGATCGTTCTTTCACCTCGCGCGCGCGATCGTTCCCGGCGCGCCGCTCACCTTTCAGCTGCAGCGCATCAGCTCCGAGGTCGACGACGGCTCCGCGAACTGGGTCAGCCACAACATCAACGCCGGCTTCGACGACGGCATACTCTCGCTCAGCGAAGCCTTCGGACCGGCAGCCTGGATGCCGTCGCCGCCATCTCTCCCGCGTCTGCAATCATCGGACGCGGCGCAACTCTGGGCCCGCCCGCTCTGGCGCGTGCTGGCCACTCCGCCGCCCACCTTCTCCGACTACGCCGGCTGGGCCCGCGACCGCGCCAACCGCGTCGCCATCGCCCGCCTCGCCGCGGAAGTCGCCACCGGCACCACGCCCCCCGAGCAATCCGACGCCCACCTCTTCGGCGTCACCGAACTCTGGCAAGCAATGCTCGGCGGCGGAGCGACTTAACGGAGGGTCACGAAATGGCAGGCAACGGTCAGGAACGAAGAGAACGATTCATCATCGGCAGAACCGCGATCTTCAGGTTGAGCCCGAGCACGCCGAAGAGGTCGGCGACCTCGCGCGAGATGGGCACTTTCGAGAAAAGGATCAGCGCGAACATATCGCCGGTGGTGATCAATCCGCCCAGTCCGATGACCGAGGCGATCCCGTACGGCTTGACGAACTCCTCCTGCGCGACGATGTGCGGGCTTCCGAGCGCCTGCGGAACATAGAAGACGTTCTGCTTGCGGCCTTCCGTGTCGAGAAGGAGACCCGCTTCCGGATGGACCACGTTTGCCACGGAGAGGCCGAGCTGTTTGATGAGCTGCGCGATCATCGGCGCCCGTTCGACCATGTCGATGCTCGTCAACGGAATGGCGCGATGTCCGCGGGAGCGTTCGGGTGACGTCCAGGCCGGTTCGTCGCCGGCAGTCGCGAGCAACGTCAGGCAACGCACGTCGTCGTCGAGCGCAGCGGAGCCTGACGCTTGAGAGCGAACTCCTGCTGATCGCCGTCGAGGGCAGCGAACCGTTCCGTCTTGAAAAACCGCACCAGCGCGGAGGCCGATGCGCCATGTTCATCGACGAATTCGTCGCGGAAAAAATCGACGACACGCTGGGCTGCGCTGGCGATGCTGCCAGGATCGTCATCGAAGAGGCTGCGCAGACGGCCGCGGCAGGCCATCATTTCATTGACGCCGAATGTCGCGATTTTGTAGGGCATCACTCCGAAAGCTTCTTCACCATCGCGCCGAGTTGTTCGACGTCGAACGGCTTCTGGATCACTGCACGGACGATCGAACTGTCGAATACGGGAGTGTGGCGCGGGCCCGCCGCCGTGCAGACGATGACCGGTACCGTGCGTTGCGTCGACGCGAGATGCTCGATGACGGCGGGACCGTCGATGACCGGCATCATCAGGTCGAGAACGATGCAGCAGAGGTCATCGCGCGTGTCGATGATTTCGAGCGCTTCGCCGCCGTTCGAGGCGACCACCGACTCGAGGCCGGCGCGGAGCATCACCGCCGTGAGCAGTCCGCGCGTGGGGGCATCGTCGTCGATGATCAGGACCGTTTTTGCCATGAAGAAAGCGCGAGAATACAGGAGCGACGCGCTCGCATAAAGCGGCAAGATTGGCGCCGGTGCGGCCGAGCACTGATCGATCCGTGTACTGACGCGATTACGCGTTTCGTATTAACGCGTCACGATGGCTTCGAAGCCTTTTCCGCGAAGTTGCGCGATGGTTTTCGCCGCCGCGGCGCGCGATGCGTAGGGGCCGACGCGGACGAGGATGAGCTGCTCGCTCTGCACGCTCTCGGCGTGCGTTCCAGTCCGCGCGACGCGATCGATCAGTTGCGCGGCGTTTCGGGCCTCGCGGAACGCGCCGAGCTGGACGAAGAATGACCGGACGGCGGCGGGCACGCTGACGCTCGCGCGCTGCGGCGTTTCGGTGACCTGCGGCGCATCGGTCAATACGAACGCGTCGGTGTTCAGCACCACCGGCTCGAACGGAACGGTGATCGTCCGCGACGCAACGCGTCCGCTGCGGCGCGCGGTGATCGTGAACGTGCCCGGCGGGAGCGAACGGAAGACGTAGTTGCCGACGGCGTCCGTCGTCGCCGTCAAGCCGAGCGGCTCGATGCGCACTTCGGCCGGCCCGCCTTCGACCGTGCCGGCCACGCTGCGCAGAGCCTGCACTTCGAAGGCGACGTTTTTCGGCTGATCGGCCGGCGCGTTCACGACGCGCGTGCTCGTTCCCTTGATCGTGTATCCGGCCGGAAGCGATTCAGCAGCGAGATCGATCGTGTATTCGCCCGCTGGCCCTGCCAGCACAAAGCCGCCCTCGGTATCTGTCGTCGCGCTCATGTCCGCGCCTTTCGTCGTTCTTGCGTTGATGACCGCGCCGGCGATGCCGAGGTTGGCATCGCTGACGACGCGGCCAATGATGCGTGCGGGTGACCAGACCAATCAGAAATCGGCGTGGCCGGATGCGCTCAGTTCCGCGGTGGATGGCGTGGTGAAGTACGCCGGCCTCGACGCGCCGAGCTTCGCCGCGACGCGATGCTTGCCCGGCGGAACGTCGCGGAATGCGTACACGCCGTTTTTCGCGGTGCGCGTGGAGCGCGAGTCGTCGAGCATGACCACGATGCCGTCGAGCGGAGTGGTCGTGTCGTTGATGACGCCGTGCTGCTGCGGATCGAGGAAGACGATTCCTTCGATCGTTCCGGCGCGCTGCAGGAATTGCGGCAGCCCGTCGAAACGATGGCGCACGCCTGCTTCGACTGAGGAGCCGTCGATCGATCGCGAGGCGATGCTCGTCCGCCAGCGTGAATACGACGCGTAGATGTCGGTCGATGCCATCAGCCGCCGCGTGTAGGAGAGCGTGGCCAGCATCGACTCCTGTGTCGACGCCACCCCTTCGCTGCGGTCGACGATGGCGTGAAGGCGGAGCTGGTTGCGCGTGTCGGCGGAATTAAATGCCGCATCGATCCCGCTCTGCACACGCCGCGGCGTGAGATTGACGGTGACGCCGTCGATGTAGCCGAGGTTGATGAGCGCGGCGTTGTCGCGGAGGACGCGCGCCAGATCTTCCGGCGTCCGGACGGTGATGCCGAGGCGCAGCAGCGCCAGCTCGAGGCCGGGCGTGTCGTGAAAGATGAGGTCGAGCGACGGCGCGCGGCGCAGCCGTTCCACCCAGGCGTTGACGGTGAAGCCGCCGGTGCCTGCGCGGCCGCTCAGGCGCAGCGTGTCGCCGCGCCGGCTGGTCTGCGAGTTGTCGAGCAGCCGGTACGACGCCGCGGCGCCGAAGCGCTGCGCGTCGTAGGAAACGCCGGCCGGGATCCCAATGGTGCGGATCGACGCGTCCGTTCCGCTGCGCACGACGCTGCCGTCCGCACCCGTGAGCACGGAGAGATGCGGCGTCACCGCGTAGCGCACTGCGACGTTGGCAACGCCGACGGTCTGATCGAACGCCGCGATTTTCGTGCGGTCGTAGGTCGCGTACGAATCGACGTTGATGCGCTTCGTGGCGCGGCGGCTCCAATCCATTTCGCCGTGCACGCCGGGAAGATCGCTCAGCCCGAGCGTCGGAAAGTCGTTCGGTTTGTAGAACAGGCGTCCGCGCAGTTGATCCCTTTCCGTCTGATACCGCACCTCGCCCGATCCCGCCACTCCGCGGCCGACCGCCATCTCGCCGCGCGCAAAAAGCGCCTCGCCGCCGCGATACTCCGACGCCAGCGACGCCACCGCGCCGCGCCGCGCTGCCGTGCCGCGCGGTTCGGAGAGGAATGCGTATGCCGAGGGGATGATGCGGAAGCGGCCGCGGTCGATGCCGTAGCCGGCGCTGGCGACCCAGCGTCTGTCGGCGGGAAGGAAAAGATCCTCGTACGTCGTCGACGCGGCGTATCCGGCATGCAGTTCCAGCGGACCGTCGATGAGATGAACGCCGCGGACTTGCGTGGAACGGATCGTGAGCGGCGAGAGATCGATGAAGTCGTCGAGGAGCGTCAGCGTGCGGCGCCCCGAGGTCGTGCGGTAGTAGACCGAAGGGATTGCGTTCGCCGAACGGCCGAACGACTCGGTCAGGTAATGCACGTTGAGAAGGTGAAACTGCGAGCGCCGTTCGCCGTCGGTGGTGAAGACGTCGAACGCGCTTTGCACCTGGTGCGCGCCGCCGGCGTAACGAATGTCCGCGCGGCCGATCGGAGCATTCTTCGCAAGCGCAGTGGGCAACGGCTGCTGTGCCGCCGCGGAAATGGTGATGACGTACGCCCGAGTGCCGCTGGCCGTGACGGCGATGATTTGCGTGGTGCCCGCGCTGCGGCCGGTGATGGTGACGCGGCCACCCGAGGCCATGGTCACGTCGGCGATGGCGGGATCGACGGCGTAGGCGGCCGTCGCGCCGGAGATCTCGATCGTCGCCGTTTCCGCCACTCGCAGCGTGACGTCCTCCGCGCAGGCGATTCGCGCGAAAAGCACGGCCACGGCGGCGAGGGCGAAGCGTTTCACCGGACGTCGAACTCCGCGGACGACGTGATCGGCTTGCCGTTCTGCAGGTCGTAGGTGACGAAGGCGCGGTAATGGCCGGCGGCCAACTCGCCGCCGTATTCGGCGCGCAGGTCGAAGTTCTCGCCGGGCAGCACGCGGTGCGCCGGCAAGGCCTGCTTCGCCACGAGCGCGCCGGCCGGATTGACGATGGCCAGAACACCGCGCGCCAGCAGCGGCTCGCTGCCCGTGTTCAGCAGTTGCTGCGACACGGCGAGATTCGTGGTCCGGCTCGGCGGCCGCACCGACAGCGGTGTGGCCGTCGCCGCGGCGTTATTGGACAGCGCGAACGTCATCAGCATGCCCAGCGATGCGGTGGCGTTCCCCCCGGCGCTCTTCATCCTGGTCGTGCCGTGAAAGAGAGCGATGATGGCGCGCGGCGATGGATTCGGAGGGATGGTGACCGTGACGGTGACATTGGCGCGTTCGCCCGGAGCGACCGTCACCGACTTGCGCGAAAACACGGCCGTTGCGGCGATGCTGCCGGCCAGTTCGCCGGCATCGACGTAGACGCGATGCCCGTCGCGGGACACGGCATCTTTGGCGATCATGTCGAACGTAAAGCGCTGATCGCTGCTGTTGACGATAGTCAGCGTCTGCGTCGTGCTCTGTCCCGGCGTGCCCTGCAGCATGACCACGGCCGGCGATACGGAGAGCGAGCCTTGAGTTGCAAGCAGAGGAACCGCGAAGAACATTAATGCAATCATTACGAATTTAAAGTTCATCATACATCCTTCAGTTACTAATCACTTCCCAGGCCACGGCTGCGGAGAGCGGCCCCGCGGCCGAGTCGATCGGAACTTCGATGTCGAGCGTGTGGACGGCGACCGTACCGACGGCCGCGTGCGCATCGACGACGAATGACGCGGTGGTCAGGGGCCGGCCGTCGAGCCTGTACGTCGCTCTCCCGTCCCACGACTCCAGGCGCGCCACGATGGCGGCCGTTCCCGCGGTTGCGTTGCCGGCGCGTTCGATGCGGATTCCGAATCGGCGGCGAAGACGTGTCGTGCGTGCATTTCCCGAATGCGTGACCGCGTTCAGATCGAGCCACGCTTCGCTGCCTGCTGCCTTCAGCGACTCGTCGCCCGATCCAACCGCGACGAAGACGATCACCAGCATCTCCTCGGGCGGCGCGGCGGCGCGGCGGCGTTCGGCACGGAGCGGCAACGCTGCCGAAACCAGAAGAACGAGCACCGCGATCATCATCCGTTTCATGCATCACCTCACGCCGGTGCCGGAGCGCGTCGCCACGCTCCGGCACCGGACGTCAATTCGATTCGCGTCAGTTGGAGGTGGCCGTGAAGTTGATCGCGTTGTCGATCGCGGCGGCCGCGGCGCTGTCGGCGACGACGATGTCCCACGAGTAGCTGCCGGTCGAGCCGTAGGTTCCGGTCGACGTCAGCGTGGTCGCGGCGGAGTCGCTGAGCGTGCTGCCGTTGAGCTTCCAGGCCACGCCGGAGGCCGGAGCCGATCCGAGCTGCGCGGTGAGGGTGTAGTCGGTGCTGGTCAGGTTGGCCTTGTCGACCTGCACGCCGACGGTGGACGAGATTGTCCAGTTCGACGCGCCGCGCGCCAGCGTGAAGCCGGTCGGCGCCGAGCCGTACTTGCTGATGTTGCCGAGGTCGCTGGTGGCGGCCGCCGTGCCCGTGCCGCTGGTCGTGCCGCCGGCGGATTCGATGGTCAGGCTGATCGAGCTTTCGACCGTGCCTGTAACGGTGAGCGTACCGCTCGAGGTGTCGGCCGACGCGACCGACGCAAACGCCAACATTGCCACTGCTACAGAGACACCAAACATTTTCTTCATTTCTCTTCTCCTGAATTGTTTTTTTGACTGCTTCGGTAGGTAAGTGCCGGAGAAGAGACGAAAAAATACAGGCTCCCGAACTTTTTTCGTTTCGCGGCTAAAATTCGCCCACCGGAGGACCCGATGAAACGACTGCTTCTGACGATTGCCGCGCTGCTGATCACCGTCGCCGCATGCGCGCAGGACTCGACGAACCCACACGCCGAACACGCGATGACCGCGGCGAACACGAGCGTGTCGCAGGATTGGGCGAAGAAGAAGGTCGACGCATCGCCCCGCCATCACGAGTGGGTGAACCTGAAATCGGGCACGCGCACGGTCAGCGCCTTCGTCGTCTATCCCGAGGTGAAAAAGAAGGCGCCGGCGGCGGTGGTGATCCACGAGATCTTCGGGATGAGCGACTGGGTGCAGATGCTGGCCGATGAAGTCGCGGAAGCGGGCTACATCGCCATCGCGCCCGACCTGCTGTCCGGCATGGGCCCGAACGGCGGCGGCACGAGCAGCTTCGCCGACGGCACCGCGGTCGGCAAAGCGATCCGCGATCTTCCGCCCGACCAGATCACCGCCGATCTGAACGCCGCCGCCGATTACGTCTCCAAACTTCCCGCCGCGAGCGGCAAGGTGGCCGTGGCCGGATTCTGCTGGGGCGGCACGCAGACGTTCCGCTTCGCCACCAATCGTCCAAGCCTTTCCGCCGCGTACGTTTTCTACGGTACGTCGCCGGAGTCGCCGGATGACATCGCAAAAATCAAAGCGCCCGTTTACGGCTTCTACGCCGGCAACGACGCCCGCATCGGCGCGACGATCCCGAAAACGATCGAGCTGATGAAGGCCGCGAACAAGACCTTCGAGCCGGTGACGTACGAAGGCGCCGGCCACGGCTTCATGCGCGCCGGCGAAATGCCGCCTCCTCCCGCCGACGCGGATCAGAAAGTCCGCGACGCCTACGCCGGCAACAGGAAAGCGCGCGACGATGCCTGGGCGCGGTGGAAGGGATTGCTCAAGAAGCTGTAATGCCGATCGCTGAAGTGCCGCTGCCATGATTCCGCGCCGCGCGTCATCGGCAGAAATCCTTTTGACGCTCGCGGCCGCGGCGTGGGGACTCGGCGCCGGAATCACCATCGCCACGCTCTGGATCGCCGAACCGCACGCCGGACAACTGCCCGGCGCGATGCTCGCTCACGCTCTCGATGCGCGCGGTCCGTTGCGCGCGATTTTGTCGGCTATTCTCGCGCCGCTCGCGGCAGCGTTCCTGATGCGGCGATTTGCAGTGCATGCCGCGAGCAGCCGCCCGTGGGCCGTGCGCGCGATGGCCGTGGCGCTCGCGACTGGCCTCTGGCTCGCACTCATCGATCCATTCGATTCGATCGCCATCCTCTTCCTGCCGTTGGCTGCGTGCGCAGCGCTGTTTCTGATCCGGCAGATCGATGCGCGTTTCACGCGGCGCGACGTCATCCTCATCCCGTCCGGCATCGCGCTCTACATCACGCTCGCCGCGCTCTGGCCGGCGATGCCGCTGCCGTTGGCGATTCTGTTCGCGGCGATGATCGTCATGGCACTGCGGATCGTCGTGGTGATGATGCCGGGCAGCCTCGAACCAGCATCCGCATTCGCGCTCGTGCCGCTCGGACTGCTGTTTCACGCACGGCTCTGGTTCGGCGATTCGGTCGCGCTCGCGATCGCGGCATTGCTGCTCATCGTGGCGTCGCCGCTAATCCTGCGAATCGCGATTCGCGAAATCCCGCGGCGTTTTGTCGCGTATGTGGTCTATCCGATCTTCGCCATTGCCATGGCGGCGTCGAGCGACATCGCCTCGGCCGAAGGCATGCCGCGGCTCAACGTGTTCGAGGACGGCCACTCGATGACGCCCGCCGCGGCCATGCTCCATGGCGCGCGTCCGTATCGCGACGTCGTGCCGGGTCACGGCCTCATCTCCGACGGATTGCTCGATCTCGTTCTGATGAAACTCGGCGCCGCCGACGCCGGATCGATTCTCCGCATGCGCAGCGTCGTGACCGCGTGGCTTCCGGCTGCTGTCTACGCCGTCGCGCTGGCCGCGACCGGATCCGCGGAGGCGGCCATCCTCGCGCTCCTCGCGGCGATGTGCATCACCATCACCGGCACGCCGTGGGTCCTGCCGGTGTCGGCGATCGAGGCGATGCCTCCGTTGCGCGCGATTCCATCTCTGTTCGCGCTCGCGTTCTGCGCGGCATCGCTGCGATTGCGGTCGCGGCGTTCGCTGGCAATCGCAGCATGTCTAGCCGTCATCGCCGTTCTGACGTCGATCGACTTCGGCTTCTACGCGATTGTCGCCGTCGCCATCGCAACGATCCGTTTCCACGACCGCCGCGCGTTCGTCAGTGCCGCGACAGGCGCAGCAATCGCGGCGATTCCCACCGCCCTCCTGATGCTGATCGCCGGCTGCCTCGGCGCGTTTCTGCGCGTCATGCTCTTCGAAATTCTTCCGCTGACCGACGCCTACACGATCGGCTTCTTCGACTTTCCCGCCGCATACAACTCGATGCGCGCCTTCCCTGAGATCGCGGCGGGACTCTTCGCCATGCGCACCGTATGGATCGTTCTCTGGGGCGCAATCGCGGTCGCCACATCAACCATGCTGGTATTTCGTCAACGGCGAACGATCGAGCCGCTCGTAATCCTCGGCGTTTGGGTGATGACCGCAGCGCTGTCGTACGCGGAACGAACGAACGTCTACTTCATGCCCGTCGCGATCGTCATCGTGATCGCCATCGCACATCTCGTGCGACGGAATCGGATGGCAATCGCCGTCATGTCCATCGCGATCATCGCCATGTGTGCGCCAACGGCTCGTCTCCTGCGCGACGGAGCGATGCGGCGAGTGCATGGCGCCGATCGCGCCTTCACGCCCTACACCGCCGCGCCGCGTGCCGCCGGCGTCTGGATGAATGTCGACAACGCCCGAAAAATCTCCGCGGCACAGTCGTTCATCGCCACGCTTCCGCCGTCGGAGACCTTCTTCGATTTCGCGAACATGCCGATCCTTTATTACCTTTTCGATCGCCGTCTGCCGGTCCGCCAATACGAAACGCCGTTTTACGAGCCGGAGGAATTGCAGCGCGAAGTGATCGCCCGGCTCGAAAATGATCGCTCGATCCACGCCGCGCTGATGCAGTTCCCCAACCGCGGCGACTTCTCCATCGACGGCGTCCCCAACCCCGTCCGCGCTCCGCTCGTCTTCGCCTGGCTGCGCGCGCACTTCAAACCCGCCTACGCGCGCGATGGCGTCGTGTTCTGGGTGCGCGCCGACTGACGGCCGTCAGCCAATCCGCACCAGCGTCACACCGCGGCTGATCTCGCTGACCTCGGCACGGACATCGAGAAATCGTCGGATCACGTCGAGGTTCGTTCTGGCGTGGCTGGAGAGCGGCGTGGTGGTGAACGAGCCGCCGTCACTCAGCGCGAGCGGGAGCAGCAATTGATCCGCGAGGTGCTCGCCGACCGCCGCGGTGCTGTTGATGTAGCGTTTGGCCTGTTTCGCTGCATCGTGCGAGACCTGCTCGGCGCGAATGCCGCGCGCGCCGAAGGCTGTGAAGACGTCGGTGACATTCTCCGAGGCGATCGTCACGGAAACCGTGTTGCCGGGACCGGCCGATCCCGTCACCGTATGCGCCTGCCGGCACTCCTCGCCCCACCCGAGCTCCTCGGCCGCGGTCTGCACTTCGCGCTGCGCGATCGTGTACGGAAGATTGGCGACGACTGCGCGAATCGTGCGGCTGACGATCTCGCCACGCTGCTCGACTTGGAGCGTACCGAGACGCGAGACCGGCTTGACGCGGACGCGAATCTTGCCGCCGCCGGCCGGATAAAAGCCGGGACGCACCAGTTCCAGATCGACGTCCGCTCCCATCCGCCGCAGCAGCGGCAGAAAGGCGGTGTCGAGAAACTCGAACGGCGGCGCCGTCGGGTTATGCGTCCCGCCTTCGATCTCGATCGACGACGGATTACCGGCCAGAACGAGTGGCAGCAGGATCGTCTGCAACACGAGTGTGGTCGAGCCGGCGGTACCGATCGCGAAGTGGTAGTCGCCGAAACGCAGCGCGCGTGGAACGAAGGTCAGCGTCGTCGCACCGAGGGTGGCGTTCTCCGTTGCGGCGTCGCCGATTTCCGTCGCCGCATTGACGGCGGTGAGGTGCTGTCGCAGAAGTCCCGGCTTCTCCCGCTTCGCACGGATGTTTTCGATGCGGAACGGCTTGCCCGTCACGAGCGAGAGGGCGAGCGAAGTCCGAAGGACCTGCCCGCCCCCTTCACCCAGCGCACCATCGATCACGATCACTGCGCGTCATCCTTTCACGACTACGACCTGCTTCAGCGTATGCACGATGTCGACGAGATCGCTCTGCGCCTGCATCACCGCGTCGATCGATTTGTACGCCGCCGGCGTCTCGTCGATCACGTCCTTGTCCTTGCGGCACTCGATGCCTTCCGTCGCCCGGACGTGGTCTTCGATCGTGAAGCGCTTCTTCGCCGCCGTGCGCGACATCGCCCGGCCGGCGCCGTGACTGCAGCTCTCGAAACTCTCCGGATTGCCTTTGCCGCGCACGATGAACGACTTCGCTCCCATGCTTCCCGGAATGATGCCGAGGTCGTTCTTGCCCGCGCGCACAGCGCCTTTTCGCGTGACGAAGACGCGCTGCCCGTAATGCTCCTCGATCGCTACGTAGTTGTGATGGCAGTTCACGACCTCGGCATCCGCCGAAAACGGCGGAAGCAGATTTGCGCCGCGGATCGCATCGAGGATCTCGGCCATCATCAGCTCGCGATTCGTCATCGCATACGACTGCGCCCAATGCACCGCCTTCACGTAGTCGTTGAAATGATCGGTGCCCTGCGGCAGGTAGGCGAGGTCCTGATCCGGCAGGTTGATCATCCACTTGCGCATGTCCTGCTTCGCCAGCTCGATGAAGAACTGGCCGATGCGGTTGCCGACTCCGCGAGAGCCGCTGTGCAAGACGATCCAGACGTTCTGCGCCTCGTCGAGACAGACCTCGATGAAGTGATTGCCGGTTCCGAGCGTGCCGAGGTGGTTGGCGTCGTTGCCGCGGCCGAGTCGCGGATGCTTCTCCACGATCTCGCTGTACGTCGGCAGCAGGTTCGCCCACGCCTCTGCATTGCGCGGCGGCGGCTGGCGCCATGCGCCGCGGTCGTTCCGTCCGCCGTTGTCGGTACGGCCGTGCGGAACGGCCTTCTCGATCGCGGTACGGAGCGGGTGCAGATCGTCCGGCAGATCGCGCGCGTTGAGCGACGTGCGCACAGCCATCATCCCGCAGCCGATGTCGACGCCGACCGCGGCCGGAATGATCGCCGTCGTCGTCGGAATGACGCTCCCAATCGTCGCCCCCTTGCCGAGGTGGACGTCAGGCATCGCCGCGATCCAGCGATAGATGAAGGGAAGCGTGGCAATGTTCAGAAGCTGCTGCTTCGCCTCATCCTCGACCGGGACCCCGCGCGTCCACGACTTGATCGGCGCGCCATGCTCCGGAGCAAAAACTTCGTACGTGTGATCGTTAGCCATTGCGGATTCCTTTTAATGCATTCGCTGTCTTGATGAACTCGATCGATTCCCGGCGCCGGGCCGAGGACCTTCTCAAGCCGGTCCCCGGCCGTCGCGTAGAACGTGCCGTTTCGCTTTCCGGCGGCCGTTCCATGACGCTACTAATGGCGAGGGAGGTGCCAGAGTGCAGTTCACGCACGTAAGTCATTGATATCGCGATGGATGCCGCGCTTCCGTGACATTCGCAGCCCGACTGAGAATCCATAAGTTTCTATCTGATGGGATAGCTGATTAGAATATCGGCCATTGTGAAGACGGTCGCGATCGGACTCCTCGGCGTTTCGCTCGATTCGGGCGGCAAGGCCTCCTCCCGCTGGGAGAGATGGCGTCCCTCCGTGTGTCTCTGCCAGCAGGAGGACCTCCTCGTCGACCGCTTCGAGCTGCTCCATCCACCCGATGCGGAGAACCTCGCGCGCACCGTCGCGCGCGACATCAAATCGGTCTCGCCGGAAACCGAAGTGGTGCTGCGGCCTCTGGCGATGCCGCACGCCTGGGACTTCGAAGAGGTCTATGGAATCCTCCACGAGTTCGCGCGCACGTACCCGTTCGACGTTGAATCCGAGGATTACCTCATCCACATCACCACCGGAACGCATGTCGCCCAGATCTGCCTTTTTCTGCTCACAGAATCGCGACACTTTCCCGGCCGCCTCGTGCAGACCTCACCCGGCAAGGACGATCGCTTCGTGCAGGGAAGCTGTCAGATCGTCGATCTCGATCTCTCGAAGTACGACGCCATCGCCTCGCGCTTTCGCGAGGAGCAGAAGGAGGCTGCGTCGTTTCTCAAGTCGGGCATCGCCACGCGAAACGATCGCTTCAACCAGCTCATCGACCGCATTGAACAGGTTGCCATCCACTCGCGCGAGCCGCTTCTACTCATGGGTCCAACGGGCGCGGGAAAGTCGCGGCTGGCTCGGCGCATCTTTGAATTGAAACGGTCGCGGCACCAGGTCGCCGGCGAATTCGTCGAGGTCAACTGCGCGACGATTCGGGGCGAGGCGGCCATGTCGGCGCTCTTCGGGCACGTGAAAGGTTCCTTCACCGGCGCGTTACGCGATCGTCCCGGTCTTCTGCGCGCTGCAAATCGCGGCGTCCTTTTCCTCGATGAAATCGGCGAGCTCGGACTCGACGAGCAGGCCATGCTTCTGCGCGCGCTGGAGGAAAAGGTTTTTCTGCCGCTGGGCAGCGACCGCGAGGTGAAGAGCGAATTCATGCTCATCGCCGGCACCAACCGGAACCTCGCCGAGATGGTTCGCGAGCACCGCTTCCGCGACGATCTTCTGGCGCGCATCAATCTCTGGACGTTCCTTCTGCCCGGCCTCGCCGAGCGTTTCGAAGACCTCGAGCCGAATCTCGATTTCGAGCTGGAGCAGTTCGCGCGAAACGGCGGAGCAAACGTGCGATTCAACCGCGAAGCCCGCGACCGTTTTCTCCGTTTCGGAACGTCGCCCGAGGCTCTCTGGCCGGGAAACTTCCGCGACCTCAACGGCGCCGTCGTGCGTATGGCTACCTTCGCACGCGGCGGACGCATTACGGTCGACATCGTCGATGAGGAGATCGCGCGGCTTCGCGACGCGTGGCATCCGCGCACGATTTCTGCGTCGAACGCGGTGCTATTGCGCTGTCTCGGCGATGAGCGCGTCGCTCTGCTCGATCCATTCGAACGCGTGCAGCTCGAGCACGTCATCGAAATCCTGCGCCGCGCCCGGTCGCTGTCCGATGCCGGCCGGCTGCTCTTCAGCGCCTCGCGCCAGAAGAAGACCAGCGCGAACGACACGGACCGTCTGCGCAAGTATCTGGCACGTTTCGGCCTCGATTGGAAAAGCGTTCGGGACGACGTCGGCGCGGTCTGAGACTCACCCCAGAAACTTGTAGCCGAGGCCGTGGACGGTGACGATGTACTCCGGTTTTGACGGGTTCGCTTCGAGTTTCTGGCGCAGCGAGGCGACGTGGACGTCGACCGTGCGTGTGACCGGCGTGGCGTCGTAGCCCCACACTTTGTCGAGCAGCTCGTCGCGCGCGAGGACGGCGCCGCGATGCTCGACGAAGTAACGCAGCAGCTTGATCTCGAGCGTCGACATGTCCACCGGCGAACCGTCGCGGCGCACCTCGGCACTGCGAAAGTCGACGTGGACGGGGCCGAATGCGTAGGAGTCGGAGGCGTTCGCGGCCATCGTCCGCGCGCGGCGCAGCAGCGCTTCCACGCGCGCGAGCAACTCCATCATCTCGAACGGCTTGGTCAGGTAGTCGTCGGCGCCGAGCTTGAGTCCGACCACGCGATCGACGACCTGGCCGCGCGCGGTGAGCATCAGGATCGGCGTCTGGATGCCGCGCTGGCGCAGATCGCGGCAGACGTCGAAGCCGTTCTTCTTCGGCAGCGCGACGTCGAGCACGATCAGATCGAACGGCGTGCGCGTGCCGGTAGCAAGCGCCGATTCGCCGTCGCTCTCCACGGTGACCAGGTACCCCTCGGATTGAAAGCGGTCGCGCAGCGTGAGGATGAGACTCTCTTCGTCTTCGACGAGCAGGATGCGCCGCTGGAACTCAGCCATGCTGCGCAACCTCCGGCAATGCGGGCAAACGCAACGTAAAAATCGCGCCGGCGTCGCGACGTTTGTCGACCGACACGCTGCCGCCGTGCGCGAGCGCGATCTGTTTCACGATCGTGAGCCCAAGTCCGCTGCCGCGAACGCGATCGGCGCCACGGCCGCGATAGAAGGGCTCGAAGAGATGCGGCAGATCGCGCGCGGCGATTCCGGGACCGCGGTCTTCGACCGAAATCGCGACGCTGTGATTTTCCGCCGTGGCGCGAATGGCGACCCACTTCCCGGCCTCACCGTGGCGGATCGCGTTCGCGATCAGGTTCTGCACCGCGCGAGCGAGCGACGCGGCATCGCCGTCGACGAGCGGCAGTGCGCGATCGACATCCGTCTCGATTGCGATCGACTGCTCGTCCGCCATCCACCGGCAATTGGCAACCGCTTCGTCGATGACGTTCGCGACGTCGACCGGAACGTGCGGCAACTTCCGCCGCGACTCCATGCCGCCGTACGCGAGCACCTGTCCGATCATCTCCGTCAACCGCCGCGACTCTTTCACGATCGCGGCGCCGTATCGCGACACCTGCGACGGCTCGGTGACGATGCCGTCGGCGAGATTCTGTCCGGCCGAGGTCAGCGCGGCGACGGGCGTGTTCAGCTCGTGCGTGACACCCGCCACGAACTCCAGTTGCTGCAACCGCAGCCGCTCCGCTGTGCGCAACATCGCCACCAGCGCCAGCACCGTGCCCGCCAGCACCGCCAGGATTCCGCCGGTGATCAGCAGGTTATGCAGCCGCGTGTGCGCGACCATTTCTTCCATCGATCCGCGATGATGCCGAACGAGCAGATTCCACATCGGCTGGTGCGGCGGCGGCTCGGTCAGGGCGGGCATCTCCATCGGCATCCGCCGCATCGCGCGCACGCTGAAAATCGGCAGGACGATGTCGGCGCGAAACGGCGCGGCATTCCCGGCATCGGATCGATACAGCGTCGCGCCGTTGTCCGGCGACACGATGGCCACGTCGTACTCCCGGCCGTTCGGCGTATCGAAATAGCGCCGCGTCATCTCCGGCAAAAACACGCGCGCGAGGTAATCGCCGTCGATCTCGACGATCGTGTAGCCGGGACAACCGCCCTCGGGCATCTTCATGTGCATCGGCATCGGCGGTTGCACGGCCATGGCCGCCATGTGACGCTCGATCATGGCGCGCCGCATTCCGCCGCACGGAATCACGAGCGCCATCACGCCTTCGACGATCGGACCCGGCACCGGCCTGCCGCCGACCGCTTCCTCGGCGATCATCGCACGCAACGCCGCGAGCGACGCCGGCCACGCCGCCGGACGCACGCTTCGCGTCGCGGAGTCGATCAATTGAAGATGATCCGGCTCGAAGGGCGGCACGAAGTAAACCGCGCGCACGATTTTCGGATCGCGCGCCGTCGCCGCCCATTCGTCATATCGCTTCAGCAGATGATCGGCCGTCGCATCCGGCATCGGCAGCTGAAACGCGAGAAACATCCGCGTCAGCTCGTGATCGAACTCGTCGCTGAAATGATGCGCGGCAAATTCGATTCCGGCGCGCATGCGCTGCCGCTCCGCCTTCGCGAGATCATCGATCCAGCGGTATTGCATGTGACCGAGAACGATGAGCGCCGCGGTGAGGACCGCCAGCGAGATGGACGCTGCCGTAGCGCTGCGGCTCCCCTTCATGCGATCGAGTCTAGCATCCGGAATTGCGCGAAAATCGAGCGCCCATGCGGGTTTTACGTTTCTTACAAAGCGCTTTCCTCGGGTTGATCACTCCGCGGCGTACGATGCGTACATTGCTCGACGAAAGGAAACATCGAATATGAAACGAATCGCTCTCGCACTCTGCTTCACCGCCATCGCATCGCTCGCCATCGCTCAGGAACCGCACATGATGAAAATGCGCATGGGTCCCGATCCCGGCGAGATCGCCGCCACCCTCGGCCTCAGCACCGATCAGAAGGTGCAGTGGGACAGCATCCACCAGCAGTTGCAGGCCAGCGTCGAACCGCTGCTCCAGCAGCTTCGTTCGTCGCACGAACAGCTGGAGTCGCTGGCGTCGTCGTCGAATCCCGACGCCACCGCGGTCGGCAAAGCCTTCCTCGCCGCACGCGCGATTGAGAAGCAGGTCAAGGCCGCGCACGAGTCCGCGCACGCCAAGCTGACGGCGATCCTGACGCCCGATCAGAAGGCGAAGTTCGACTCGCTGCATCACGAGATGGGGCACGGCCCGATGGAAATGCATATGCGCCATCCCGAGCCCGGCTCACGCGACTAGTGCAAGTAGCCGCGATAGCGGCTCAAGAAGGTAGCCAGGGGTGCGAGCGCTTTTTGCGAGCACCCCTGGAACGCGATACGGATTTTGAAGTTGTGCCGCGTCAGCGGCACTGGAGCTCTCGCGCGAATGGAAATCTGCGCGAAGATTCTGGTGCCGCTGACGCGGCACGGAATCCAGCCACACTTTTTTCGAGGGGTGCTCGCAAAAAGCGCTCGCACCCCTCGCTACCGTCGAATGCCGCTACCGCGGCAGCTTCGACGTCAAGCGCCTCACTCCCTTTTTTTGACACAATCGGCGCATGAATGAGCCGAGCATCACCGCCGAGGTCATCGCCGCGCATGGCCTGACGCCGGATGAGTACCAGCGCGTCGAACAGATCCTCGGGCGCGCGCCGAACTACACGGAGCTCGGAATCTTCAGCGTGATGTGGTCGGAGCACTGCTCCTACAAATCGTCGCGCGTTCACCTGCGCAAGTTTCCGACGACCGGACCGCGCGTCGTGCAGGGTCCCGGCGAAAACGCCGGCGTGATCGACATCGGCGACGGATGGGTGGCCGCGTTCAAGATGGAGTCGCACAACCATCCGTCGTTCATCGAGCCGTACCAGGGCGCGGCCACCGGCGTCGGCGGAATCCTGCGTGACATTTTCACGATGGGTGCGCGCCCCATCGCGTGCCTGGATTCGCTGCGCTTCGGCGAGCTCGACGCGCCGCGCATGAAGTACCTCGTTGACGGCGTCGTGCGCGGCATCAGCGGCTACGGCAACTGCATCGGCATCCCCACCATCGGCGGCGAGACGTCGTTCCATCGCAGCTACAACGGCAACATCCTCGTCAACGTCTTCGCCCTCGGCGTGACCACGCGCGACCGCATCTTCACCGGCACCGCCAGCGGCGTCGGCAACCCGGTCATCTACGTCGGTTCGAAAACGGGACGCGACGGGATCCACGGCGCGACGATGGCGTCGGCCGAATTCGACGAAGCATCCGAGGAGAAACGTCCGACGGTGCAGGTCGGCGATCCGTTCACGGAGAAGCTGCTCCTCGAAGCGTGTCTGGAGATCATGGAGGTCGCAGATGACGGAGGGGCCGTGGTCGGCATTCAGGACATGGGCGCCGCGGGACTGACGTCGTCGTCGTTCGAGATGGCCGGCCGCGCGGGCACCGGCGTGCGCATGAATCTCGACCGCGTTCCCGTGCGCGAGAGCGGCATGACGCCGTACGAGATCATGCTCAGCGAGTCGCAGGAACGGATGCTGATCGTGGCGAAGCGCGGGCGCGAGGACGAGGTCGTGCGCGTCTTCGAGAAGTGGGACCTCAACGCCGCCGTCGTCGGCGAAGTGACGGACGACGGTTTCGTGCGGCTGTTCTGGGACGGCGAAGAAGTCGCGGCGATTCCCGTCGATCCGATCTCCACCGAGGCGCCGGTTTACGAGCGTCCGATGTCGGTGCCGGACCGCGCGCTTCCTCAGTCGCTCGATCGTCAACATGTTGACGATCGAGATCTCACCGACGATCTCTTCCGCTTGATCGCTTCGCCGAACCTTTGCTCGAAACGCTGGATCTGGGAGCAATACGACACGACCGTGCGCACGAATACGATCGCGCGCCCGGAACGGCGCGATGCGGCGATCGTGCGCGTGAAAGGCACCGGACGCGCGCTGGCGATGACGAGCGACGTCAATCCGCTCTACTGCTTCCTCGATCCGTATGAAGGCGGCAAACAGGCGGTGGCCGAGGCCGCGCGCAACATCGCTGTCAGCGGCGGTCGTCCGGTCGCAATCACCGACTGCCTCAATTTCGGCTCGCCCGAGCGCCCGGAGATCATGGGTCAATTCGCCGAGTGCATCCGCGGCATCAGCGACGCCTGTCTCGCCCTCGGCACGCCGGTCGTGAGCGGCAACGTGTCGTTCTACAACGAGACCGAGGGCCGCGCCGTGCTGCCGACGCCGACGGTGGGGATGGTCGGCATCCTGGAGCACGACACCGACGGCTGCGAGATCGCCTTCCCCGAGGCCGGATTGGACATCATCCTGATCGGCGAAACGCGCGACGAGTTGGGCGGATCCGAATGGCAACAATCCGCGATGCCCGACGCGCTCGCCGCGCCGCCGCGCGTCGATCTCTCTCGCGAAAACGCGCTGGTCTCATTCTTCGTCGCTGCCTACGAACATCGCCTCGTCCGCAGCGCGCACGACGTTTCGAACGGCGGCCTGGCCGTCGCGCTGGCCGAATGCGCGATGGACGGCGTCGGCTGCCACATCGAGCTCGCCGATCACGCGAACGTCGACGCGATCGCGCTCCTCTTCAGCGAATCACAGGGCCGCGCGATCGTGTCGACATCGCAGTCCGAGGCACTGCTCAATCTTGCCCACCAACACGGCCTGCCCGCCATGCGAATCGGCCGTACGGAACTCGCCGCCTTCCTCATCGAACGCAACGGCATCCCGCTGATCCGCACGAGCGTGCCCGAACTCGCCCGCATCTGGCGCTCCTCCTTCGCTCTGCTGTTAGGCGGCGACAGCGTGGAGGACGTCATCCGCGGCGTCGGCGAAGAAGCACCGGAAGTGCTCGCGCGATAGGCATCGCCAAGAGCGAGATACACTGCGACTCCCGGAGAATAATCACGACAAGTCATCGAAAAGGAAACGCATCGCGTCTGTGGATCGCGATCACGTTCGTCGGTATTCTTCTTGTGGCTGTCGGAGCATTCAAGCTCCTTCGGCACCGTCCTACCGATCTCCAACGCCTGGCGGACGCGATGGCAACTACGCACGTCCGGCCGATTGAGCCTCGCCTTTCGCACTTCCCCTATGGTCGCTTCCAAGCCGCTGCGCGCGCCGCATCGACGACTCCGGCGCAGCAACAACTTCGGGGCATTGCCGCCGCAATTGCCGCCAATCGCGGCGCTTCAAGCAACCCGCATGCCGCCGGTGTTGTGGATTTGTTCGCTGGCCGGCCTCGAGCGGCCGTTGATTTTCTGGAAGAGGCTGTCCGGAGGAATCCCGCGGATGCAGCAGCATGGTCCGACCTTTCGGCGGCACGATACGAGCTCGCCACTCGGGGTGATGATGTAGAGGGGCTAATTTCCGCGGTTGCTGCCGCTGACAATGCATTGCGTTTGCAACCATCATCGGAGGAAGCCGCGTTCAATCGCGCGCTAGCATGGGAGGCAGCGCGCGAAGTCTACAGCGCAGAGCACGCCTACCAGCATTTTCTCGCCGTTTCTTCGTCGCCGGAATGGTCTGAGGAAGCGCGGGATAAACTCAGAAAACTACAGGCGTCAAAGAAACAGGGAACATGGAAGGCGTCGCTTCCGGCAATTCAGCACGCGGTCCAGCAGGGCAATCGAGAACGCGTCGCCCAATTCGTATCGCAATTCCCCGAGGAAAGTCGTACCTGGACCGAAGCGGAGTTTCTCGGCCTTTGGGCAAACGCCGAGGCCAGGGGCGATCGAAGCGAAGCGGCCAAGTATTTATCAATAGCGCGTCAACTCGCGGACGCTCTCCGCCAGACAAACGGCGAATACCTCGCAGCCGATGCCGTTTTGGCGATCGATCGCGCGACCACTAATGTACGCAATCAGCTGATGACCGCACATCGCGAATATCGCGACGGCCGAAAGCTATATGCGCAACGGCGTCTTAGCGAGGCCGTTCCACTTTTGAATCGGGCTATGGTTTTTTTTCGCAACGGCGGCAGTCCAATGACGGCCGTCGCGGCGTACTACGCGGCCAACGTTGCCGTTGATGCGAGCCGCATCTCAGACGCATTGGCTCTGGCGGCAACTGCAAGCAGAGACGCATCACCTCGATACCCTGCCTTGAGCGCGGAATTGGAGTGGCTTCGCGCGACTATGGAAGGGCGAGAGGGCCATTTGTTTGAAGCATTGCGTGGCTACACGGCTGCCTCCGAAGCGTTTGCGGCGCTCGGCGAAGTCAACAACAGCGCTTACATGAAAACCTCCGCATCGACGATTCTTGCGCGCCTCGGCCGGGATACAGAAGCGTGGAGGGCGAAACGCAACGCGTGGTCCTATTTCGGAGTGACGGAAGATGCGCGTTCGTTGCAGATCGCGCTAATTGCAGCCGCAGACAGTGAAATTGTTCAGTCGCATTTTGAGTCCGCCCGAACGTTGCTGAATGCGGCATTGGAGCTTTCGCGAGAAGCGCAGAACCCGCGGGCTGAATCCACCGCGCTCGTATGGAGCGCTCTATGCGGTATTCGCGTCGATCCTTCCAACGTCGCGCAGGAGTTTTCGATCGCGCGTCAGCGAGCGCAGGAGCTGAAGGACCCGGATCTTCGGGCCGACGCATTCGATCGGATCCGGATCGCAAACGCGACGGCAACCGTTGATCATGTGCTCGCAGCTCGACTCCTGACCGAAAGCATCGACTTTGCACGGCAGCACGGACAGCTTCTCAACGTACCCCATCTTTTTCTGCAGCGCGGCCGCAGGAAAGTCGCCTTACGAGACTTGCCGGGGGCTATCGAAGACTTCCGACAGGCCGCGGCCGCGGTGGAGGCGCGCCGCTCGGAAGTCGTGGAAGATGACCTTCGTGACAGCTATTTCGGTACCGCGCGCGACATCTATTCGGAGCTTACCGACGCATTGCAGCGCAGCGGGCTCAGCGGCGAGGCATTTGACGTGGCAGAGCGGCGGCGCGCGCGCGTAGTTCTCGACCGAAAACTGAGTGAACCAAGCGCGGACAGCCGAATCCTTCCGCTTTCTGAGTTGCAACGCCGCTTGCCGAAGAGCGTCACTCTGCTGGAGTTCGTCGCGGCTGGCGATCACTTGCTTCGCTTTCGTCTCGATCAGTCAGGGCTGGTGTGCGATGTCGTGACGCTCGCGCCCGCGCGCCTTGGGGCAATGGTCGATGAGCTTCGTGCGGAGATCGAACGCAATGATGAGACGGCCGCACACCGCGACGGTGAGTTGCTGTACGACATCGTTCTCGGCGGCAGTGTCCGCAACCTCACCTCACGGGATCGTCTGATGATCGTCCCGGACGACGCTTTGGAACGCTTGCCCTTCGCAGCTCTCTTCGACCGCGCGGCGCAGCAATACCTCGTTGAAGAGGTTCCTTTCGTTATTGCGCCCAGCGCAAACGTTCTCGCCCGCGACGCATCGCAATCGTGGTCCGACGCCGACGCTATGATGGTTGCGGACCCCGCGATCGACGAAACCGCATTTCCGCATTTGGAACGGCTTCCCGGTGCCGCCGCGGAGGCCGCCCGGCTCCGAACGTCCAATCGGGCCGCCCACGTACTCACCGGTCGCGATGCAACGGTTCGGGCTGTACTGTCCAGCACGAACGTCTCACTTCTGTATTTTGCGACACATGCTGTCCTTAATGATCGCGAACCAGGTCGCTCGTGCCTCGTGCTCGCGCCGGAGGGATCCAGCTCCGGTGCTCTCTACCTTCAGGAAATCACCCGCCTCCATCTTGCACGCGCGCGTCTTGTCATGCTCGGGGGCTGTCGAACCGGCGTTGCAGCTACTGGTGGTCACGGTGACGTTCGCAGTCTGGCGACCGCATTTCTTTTGGCAGACGCCCGCAGCGTAACGGCATCACTATGGGATGTCGAGGACGACGCAGCGCAGGAAGTTTCAGAACAGGTCCGTCTAAACATGCATCAGCAGTCTTCTGCGGCCATGGCCCTGCGGAACGCTCAGTTGACTATGCTACATTCGGCGAATCCGCGCTTCAAAGCCTTGAAGTACTGGGCCGGCTTCGAAATCTACGGCAACGATTAGAAAACAGCAGAAAAAGCCTCCGACGCTAACGTTACACCATCGAAAGGAACATGCTATGACGGAACTCATCCGAATTATTTTTATAGGGTTAATCGCCCACATGGATCTGGCTAGTTCCAATACAGCGGTTATGGTCAATGTGAAAGGACACGAGTCTCGGATGAAGATTTTTCACGCCGACGGAACGGTAGAACCACCAGTCGATCTCACCTCGAAAATAGTGACGATTCGCACCGGCGTCGGCAGCTCGGTTCCAAACCGTACGCTCACAAACGGGAAGGTACCGCAGCTTGGCGACATAACCGAGGGAAAATGCAGTGTCCGTCGGGAGATCACGGATCATGACCCGGATGGATCTGTCGCCGCGTACATAGACTATGAGGGTGGCATCCTGGAGCCTTGGGCTTTTCAGGACTACCAGGTATTTTTCGACCACGGCGTGGCATCGCGAAAACTACATTGCGCTGCATGCGGCACAGTCCTGAACCTCGAGATCAACAGCGGCGGGCACCTCAACATAATCGTGGCGGACGTCAGCAATCCCGCAGCGCGGACTATCTATACGGTAAGCGAAACGGACCTCGTAGTATTCAGGAATGCTCCGCCTTCAGGAACGGCGCCTACCGGCGTCAGCCATTTTCCTCATTTCTATGAGCTTCTGGAGTCGACCTGCCCTATCAAGGACGACGTGCGGGTGTCAACTCTGAAATGTGTAGATCCGACTCGCTGCACGGATCTCAAACCTTTGACGCGCGTGGTGAAGACAAAGAAGAGAACGCTGCGTACAAAAAAGACCGACTGGTCCCGCCTCAACACGAAAGAATTTCTCGATTTCATCGTAACGCCCGATATCGAGTGCACAAATAGTCGGTTCCCCTGAAGCAGGAGTAGCTCAGCGATATTCTCCGCGCGTACGTCGTCGGAAAGTGCGCGCGGGGACGCTTCAAATGCGCCGAAAGTAGTCGCGTCCTAGTTAGTCTTTGCCGACGGCATGATCGAATCGATGAAGCGCTGCCATGCGGCGTCGTCCGCCGCGGCGCCTTTTCCGGGCGGGCGATAGTTGATGAGGATGGCGGGCGAGTCGGCGCCGGGGACGGCGAGGTAGAGCATGTAGACGTGTTGTCCATTCATGCTGCCGGTGATGCGCAGGGTCGGAATGAGGCCGATTTTCTTCGACGTCACGACGGCGTCTCGCATGCCTTGCGCCTTCATCCCGGCCGCCCACTGATCCTCTGTTCCCATCTCGCTCACGAACTTTTTCTTGATCGGGTCGTAGCCGGTGTTCGAGACGCGACACCAGAAAACACCGCGATGAATCTGCGTGAAATCGGGACCCTCGCGGGTGATCGCGCGATCGAGATCGTCGGTTGTGCCCCAGAAGCAATTGTCGGAGGTGCCGTAGCCGCGGATGGCGTAGTCCGAGGGGATGGAGAGCGTGAGCGGCAACGGGACGAGCTTCTTGCAGGCGGCGTCGAAGAAGCTGACGGCGCGAAATCCGCCGGCTGCCTGCGCAGCATTGTGCGTCGTGTCGGCGATCGCGTCGTACTTGCACGGCGGATTGGGAAAGGCGAGCAGCTTCGCGTCCGGCGCGCCGAGAACTACGTGCTCGAGGTGCGACTCGTAACTACCGTCGCTGGCGCTGCGGCGAAGGGCGAGATCGTGAAGATCGGTGGCACGCCATTCGGTGACGACGCTGGTGGTGGTCTTCTTGTCGTGCACGATCGTGGAAGTGATCTTCACCTTCTTCACCGGATGACGATCGATGGTCTCGCTGCCGACGACCTCTTCGCGCGACGTGACGGCATAGCCTTCCGGCTCCGTGGGAACCTGCACGCAAGGGAAGCCGGGGCCGTAGACCCACGAGAGCTTTTTGTCGTAGTCGACGTACCTGCCGGTCTTGCCGTCGGCGCTCTCGCTCTTCAGAATTTTGCCGTCGCTCCAGACGTGCGTGCGGATGGTCTGGCCGCCGCCGGTGGCGACCATCTCCGCGCTGTACGCGGGCGGCCGCGGCGTCTCCGCGGCGAATGTCGTAGCGGCAACGGCGGCAAGAAGAACGAACGTCAGATAGCGCATGGCCGCAAAGGATGGGGCCGCTTCGCGCGGCCGAACGTGCGAAAAGTCACACCACGCGGCGAATTGCGCGCAGGCGTTCGACGGCGTGCTCCATGTCGGCGTGGACACAGACCGTGTCGAAGGGGATGGTGATGCGGGAGCCGTCGCGGGCGATGACCGCGCCTTCGTTGGCGAGCATCGACGCTTGATCCGCTGCTTCGTCGACGCCGAGGAGGGAGCCGGGTTCGCTGCGGGCGACGAGAGAGCCGTCGGCGTTGTAGCGGCGGTCGGCGAACGCTTCGCGGATGACGGGCGTTCCGGTAGCGCGCGCGGCGGCGGCCATTTGGGAGCGGTCGCTGCAGACGATCGGGAGTTTTTCATCGATCGCTCGGATCGATTGGATGACGATGTCAGCCAGCACGCGATCCTTGTGCGCATCGTTGTAGAGCGCGCCGTGTGGTTTGACGTGATGCAGCTTGCCGGCGATGTCGAGGAGTGCGGTGATCTGTTCGATGAGCGTGGCGCGCAACGCGTCCGCGGGCATCGGCATCGGCTTCCTTCCGAAGTTCGCGCGATCGGGATACGACGGATGCGCGCCGATGCGGACTCCCAGCTCTCTCGCGCGTTCGACGGCGTGCGTCATCGAATCGACATCGCCGTAGTGGCCACCGCAGGCCACGTTCGCGGAGGTGATCAGCGGCCAGATCTCCGGTTCGTCCGGCGCGCCTTCGCCGAGGTCGGCGCTGAGGTCGATCACAACTCGGTTCCTTTCGTTTCCGGCAGTAGCCACACCAGCACGCCTCCGACCGCGAAGAAGAGCGCGGCGCAGGTGATGACCAGCGCGAAGTTGTACGTCTTCGATGCGAAGCCGATTGCGAACGGGGCTGCCGCCGATGCCAATCGTCCGCCGTTGTAGCAGAAACCCTGCGCGCCGGCGCGGATGCGCGTCGGGAAGAGTTCCGCGAGCATGGCGCCGAAGAGCGAGAAATAGCCGTGCGCGAAAAAGCCGAGGAGCGGGCCGAGCGTGAGCAGGAGAAACGGCGTCCGTGCGTAGAACGCGAAGAGTGGGACGAGTGCCGTGGCCGCGATCATGAACGCGGTGAATGCGGGACGGCGGCCGATGCGGTCGGCGATCCAGCCGAAGCTGATGTAGCCGAAGAACGCGCCGGCCTGCAGCGCGATCAGCCAACTTGCGGACTTCGTCACCGTCAAGCCCGCGCCGCCGTTGGCGAGCGGCGTGGCCAGGAATGCCGGAAGCCACGAGGTCACGCCCCAGAACGCGATCAGCACGCTGCTCGAAAGAAGTGTGGCGATGACGGTGCGGCGGATGAATGTCTTCGAGAACATCTCGGCCCATCGCGACGCCTCGCGCGTCCGTTCCGTCCACACCTTTGGCTCTTCAACATTGCGCCGAATGAAGTACGCCGCGATCGCGGGCAATGCTCCGATGAGGAACAGCACGCGCCAGCCGAAGCGTCCGATGATCAACGCCGAGGCGCCGGCGGCGATCATCGCGCCGATGGCCCAACCGGATTGCATCAATCCCATCGCTTTGCCGCGATGTTCGGCCGGCCACGTCTCGGCGACGAGCACCGATCCGCAAGACCACTCGCCGCCCATTCCCAATCCGACTGCGACGCGCCACGCCACCAGTTGCCAGAGCGCGGCGCTCGTGGCCAGTCCGGCCGTGGCCGCGGAGTAGAGGAGGATCGAGAGCGACAACGCGCGGACGCGCCCGAGGCGGTCGGCGACGCGTCCGAAGACCATGCCGCCGATCGCGCTGGCGATGAGCGCCACCGAAGTCAGCGCGCCCATGATGCCGTTCGAAAGCGCGAATTCTTCGCGGATCGGAATGACCGCGAAGCTGAACAGCAGAAAATCCATCGCGTCGAGCATCCACCCGAGCTGCGCGGCAAACAGCGCCCGCCACGCGCGGCGATCGACGGCAAGGATGGACATGAAGCGGGGAGTTTATCCGCAGATTACGCAGATACTACGCAGATCAAAAACGATCGTTCTGCGTAATCTGCGGATTACTTCAGCGTGCGAATGAAGCCGATCACCGCTTTGATGTCCGCCGCGGCCAGCTTGCTCGCTGGCATCTTGCCTTTGCCATCGGATACAACCTTCGTGATCTCGGCGTCGCTCAGCTTCTGCACTTCGGCCGAACGGAGATCGCGCACCTTCAGGCTCTTGCCGACCGGCGTCTGGCCGCTGCCGTCGGGACCGTGGCATGGGGCGCATTTGGTCTTGTAGATCGCCGCGCCGTCGGCGAAGGCCGCCATCGGCAGGGCCGCTGCGAGCAACAGGGAACAGGCAAGAGTTTTCGTCATCATTCGTCCTTTTCTCTCCATCTAACGTTCACGTCCTTTCCGAATTGCAAGGCCCGCCGCCTGCCATGCGTCGGGGCGTCGGTGAGCAGCGTGTGGCACAGACAGACAGCTGAGAACAAAGGGGAGGGCCGAAGCCCTCCCCTTTTTCAACTGCAGAGTAAACGTGGTTTACGGCGTCGTGACGACGGCGTCGTCGATGTAGACGTCGTTGCCGAAGACGCTGATGCCGAGGAAGCCGAGTTGCACGGTGGTGCCCTTGTAGGCGGTCAGGTCGATCGTGTGCTGTTTCCAGCCGGTCGTGCCGTCGTAGCGATTGATGGCTGTGCCGACGTTGGACCACGTTCCGGTGGTCGAAGCCTGCACCTGCACGCGGTCGGCGTCGGTGGAGAAGCCGGTGTCGTGGTAGACCCATAACGTCAGCGTGGCCGTGGTGGCCGTGCTGGGAATGGCGAAGCCGGTGGTCTGGTAGATCCGCGTCTGCGAGCCGCTCGCGGAATCGTAGGAATTGAATCGCGCCAGATCGCTGCCGCCGTGCGGCGAGATGACCGGATGCGTGCCGGCGGTGACAATGGTCCACGCGCCGGCGGTGCCGGAGACTTGCGCGGTCGCCCAGCCGGTCATGCTTTCGAAGCCGTTCGAGAAGAGCGTCGTCGGGCCACTGCAGGTCGCGGTGAAGTTGTTGCCGGTCACGTTCGCGCCGGCGACGGTGACCGAGAGACTGGCCGGCGAGAAGGTGCAACCGCTCTTGCTCGGCGTCACGGTGTATGTGCCGTTGGCCAGGCCGCTGATCACGTAGTTGTTCGAGGCGTCGCTGGTCGCGCCCTGCGATCTGGCGGTGACGGTCGCACCCGAGGTGCCGGCGCTGCCGGAGATGGAGAAGGTGGCGGTGGGCATCGTCACGGTCGCGGTGATCGTGAAGTTGCCGGCGGTGTAGCCGTTCACGCCGAACCACCAGGTACCGGAGGAGGGGTTCGTGGCCGAGCAGGTCTCGTTGCCGGACGAGGTGTACGGCCGGCAGATGTAGGTCGTTAGCGTCGGCTTGGCGTTGAACTGCGTGTAGAGGTCGACGTCGGACGTCGCGGCCGACGTGGAGACGGTCAGGTTCGTCGCGCCGGCGGGAACGGTGATGAAGTAGTACTTCCACGCGTTCAGGGCCACGCTCTGGCCGGTGGCCGCGACGCCGCTGGTGAGCTGCGTGTCGCCGGTGCCGCAGGTGGCGGTGAAGTTGACGCCGGTCACGTTGGACGAGGTGACGGTGACGGAGCTGGAGGCGGGGGAGAAGGTGCAGCCCGACTTGCTCGGCGTCACGGTGTAGGTTCCGGCCACGAAGCCCGACATCGAATAGTTGCTCGACGCGTCGCTGGTCGCGGACGACGATCCCGCGGTGACGGTCGCGCCCGTGGTGCCGGCGTTGCCGCTGATCGAGAACGTCGGCGCGCTGCACGAGGCAGTGAAGTTGACGCCGGTGACGTTGGCCGAGGTGATGGTGACGGAGCTCGAGGCGGGCGAGAAGGTGCAGCCCGACTTGCTCGGCGTCACGGTGTAGGTGCCGGCGGCGAGGTTGGCGATCGTGTAGTTGCTCGACGCGTCGCTGGTGGCCGAGCCGCCGCTCGTGGAGAGCGTCGCGCCGGTCGTTCCGGCGTTGCCGGAGATCGAGAACGTCGCGGTGGTCGACGTCGTCACCTTCGCCGTCCAGATCTCTTCCTTGGCGTTATTGCGGCGGTCGGTCCAGGAGGGGAAGAAGGCGTTGGCGTATCCGGAGAGGCTGTTGTAGTCGCCGAACTGATTGCCGGAATCGGCGCCGGTGACCGTCTCGTCGGTCATGGCGGTCGTCACCTTGACCGCGGCCTGCCAGGTGGCGCCGCCGTCGGTGGAGAGCTGGTAGTAGACGTCGACCTTCTTGCGGCCGGCGTCGGCCACGGTGTCGTAGTAGATCGCGCCGATGTTCCCGTTCGTCTCGTCGACGGCCAGGAACGGGTTGAACTGGTCATTGAGTCCGCTCTGATTGTTCAACTTGATCGCGGCGCTCCAGGTGGCGCCGCCGTCGGTGGAACGCGTAAACCAGATGCGCGTTTTGCACGTGGAGGTCACGCTGGAGCCGGGCTCGCTGGTGGTGCTGGCGCAGCCTGAGTCGCCGGAGAGGTCGGTCCAGACGGCGTAGACGTTGTTAGTCGTGCCGTTTTTGTACGCGCCGCCGGAAACGTAGACGAGCGCGCGGCGGCTATTGAACGATGGGACGCCGATGTCGTATCCGCGGAACGTGGTGCGGATCTTCACCGGCGTGCCGTAGCTCGCGCCGCCATTGGTCGACTTGACCACGAAGATGCCGCGCGAGCCGGTGTCGGGAAAGAATCCGAAGACGTCGCCGGCGGAGTTGGTCTTGACGTCGGCGCCGATGCAGGTGCCGGTGGCCTGCCCGTCGCTGACCTGGATCGGCGTTCCCCATCCCGTCGACGTGCGGCGGTTCATGAAGGCCGGATTGCCGTTGTGCCAGATGACGTAGTTGTTGTTCGCAAACGCCGAGGTCGAGCTGTGATCGATCCACTGCATCTGCTTGTCGGTGTTCGTCTGCGTGCCGGAGATGGTTCCGTCGAAGGTCCACGTCGCGCCGCCGTTGGTCGACTTGTACGACTGCACTTTGAGGACGGTCTGGGCGGAGTTGATGCCCATCGTGGTCGACCACGCCGTGCCGTCGGAGCTCCAGTCGACCGTGGGATCCGAGTGGAAGGCGTCGCCGCTGGCCAGCGGGAGGTTGCTCTGGCCCCATGTCACGCCGCCGTCGGTGGAGTAGTACTCGCCCTGCATGCCCGAGCCGCCGATGTTGTTCGATGCGGCGATGATTTTCAGCGGATTCCAGTAGTTGATGCGGATGTCCGACTCGCTGCGCGAAACGGTCTGCGCACCCGAGGTGCGGACGTTCGTTCCGGCAGTCGCGCCGAGGGCGGTGATCCGTCCGAAGCGCCGCGTCGCCGATCCCATCGCCTCATCGTCGGCATCGGCGTCGAGATCCTGAAAGTTGCGCCCCGGCGCCATGGTGGCGTTCGGATTTCCCGGCTTGAGGTCCTGGTGCGTGACCATCCACTCCAGGATTTCCTTCAGAACGAGCGGATACCCGCCCGTCGGATCGTTGTCGTTGTCGTAGTTCCCCTCGGGATGCCCGTTGCGCCAGTACACCTTGAGCCAGGGCGGAACGATCGTGTCGTCCTTGTCTTTGTCTTTGAGCTTCGAGAAGTCCTGATTCTTCTTGATCAGCTTTTCGAGCTCGCTGCCGGGGATGGCATGCGCATTCTTGAGCTGCTCATCGAGCGAGGGGAACTTCTTCGCCTGGCCGGGAGGAGTGATCGGCTGGGCATAGATGGATGCAGCAAAAAACAGAGCGACCAGGACGAGAGAGATTCTCTTCATTACTTTCCCTTCGTAAAACGTCAATTTTCCAGGGGGTCGAAGGGCAGAGCTAGATCAAGATCGGTGCCGTACGAAAAGGGCCTCAAATCGAGCTTTTTGGCAGCTTTGTTGACCCGAAAGGGAGGAAATGGCCGGTCGCCGGTTGAGCAGTGAGGCAGAGGTTGACCCATGGGAGGAGGCCGCGGTGGCCAGCTGCCGTCAACGACGACATCTCTTTGTTCGATACCTGCTTGGCAACCGATTGCGGCAGCTCAAGCATTGTGATAACGCAGGATAAAGGCGAATCAAGCATCGTGACGTTCAGTTCCGCCGGACTGACCTGTCAGTTCCTCGGACGTGACGCTCGGATTCGAGAGCGTGACGCTGAGACTCGCGAGCGTGACGCTCAGACCCGCGGGCGTGACGCTCAGACCCGCGAGTGTGCCGCTCAGACCCGTGGACGTGACGCTGAGACTCGCAGACGTGACGCTCAAGCCCGCGGGCGTGACGCTCAGACCCGCGAGCGTGATGCTGAGACCCACGGACGTGACGCCCAGACCCGCGGACATGACGCTGAGACTCGCGGACATGACGCTCAGCCCCACGGACGTGAGCTTCAGTTCCAGGAACGTCTGGAAAACGGCTAACGGACCGCAGCGTCGTCGTTGTTCCGCGGATGTTCTCTCTCGAGTAGTTTCGGTGAGAGCGGAGTCGTTTGATATCCATTTTTCGGCGCCGTCGCTTCTAGGCCTAGACTCGGGATTGCCGGCCGGGATCACGCTCGGCACCGTCGACTGGTAACCTCACAAAATGCCGCAATCGGGCGGCTCGACGACACAGTCGGGCATCTACTATCAGAACTCCGTGACGGCGCTTTATCTGGGCCGCATGCTGCGGGCGCGCCCCGGGGAGCGTGTTGTGGCTTCGGTGCGCGCCGAAGCCCCCGAGTCCGTGGACGACACCGTCGCCATATTCGCCGACGGAGGTCGCGACTTTGTTCAGGCGAAGGAAACGCTCCCGGGGTCGGGGAAGAAATGGAAGAAGCTCTGGACAGACTTCGTCTCGGAGCGCCGCGACTCCTCCTTTGTTCGAGGGCAGGATCGACTGATCCTTGTGACCGCCGACCCCGACGCAGCGTTGCTCCGTGAGGTCGCGAAACGCGCGGGCGGTGCAACATCGGCCGCCGAGTGGCTCGAAGCGCTCAATCAGGACCAGCGTACAAAGGTCCTCGGAATCGAGAAGGCTGCGGCAGCGACGACGGCCGCCATCTATGACGTCTTCTCGACGCTCAGGGTCGATATCCGCGACGCCGAAGGTCTGGAGGCGGATCGTATACCGCTCGATATCCCGCAAAGTACGAAGAGCCAGATCGAACTCTTTCGCCTTCTCCGGGATCGTGTCGGCGGCGAAGCGCGATACAAACAGACGTTCGACCGCGTGTCACTTCTCGCGTCCATTCAAAAGGAGGATGTCGCCTTCGCGCTGCATCCGGAAGCGGACGAGGCGGCAATCGACCAAGCCGCGAAGGATGTCGGCGACGTGCTTCGTGGACAGAAGGCGACGTTCGGATCAACAACGCAACACCTCGCCCGATTGACGACGGGCGAGGTCGTCGCGTGGGCGCGCGCGCCGGAGTCCTTGGGGATGGTCGCGATGCTTCTCGGTGACGCGGGCCGCGGCAAGACGGTCGTGCTCCGCGATGCCCTCCTCGAGCTTGAGAGCGCCGGGGTGACAGTCGTGGCTGTGAAAGCGGATGTACAGCTGGCCGGCGTACGGTCGCCGGACGAGATGCAGCGAAGATTGCTCCTCCCGGAATCGCTTTCCCGCGTCCTAACGGTGGTCGGACGCGCTGGTGGTCCGGTCGTCTTTCTGGTGGACCAGGTGGACGCGCTCTCGCACAATCTCGCACAAGATGGAACCACGCTGGACGTGGTGCTGGATGCGGTGCTTCGTTCCGTGCGCCTGCCTCATGTCCGTGTCGTCCTCTCATGTCGAACGTTTGATGCCGCGAGCGATCCGCGTCTGCGCCGGCTCGATGTAAAGAAGGAGTTTCGCCTTGCGGAGCTTCCAGATGACGACGTGAAGGCAGTGCTCGCAACGGCTGGCGTTTCGTACGACGACCTGAGCGTTGCGACACGCGCTCTCCTTCGTACACCGCTTCACCTCGACGTGTTCCTTTGGGTAAAGCAACACGGCGGCACGCCGGACGGTGGCGCACCAGCGGTGCTGCAAGATCTCTATGCTGCGCTCATGCGCGACATTGCGCTCGTGCATGAGACGGGTGCGCCCCCGGTCGAGGATCGCGAGCGGGCACTTCTCCTTCTCGCTGACGCGATGGCGGCGGAGCAGAGGACCACCGTGCCGCTCTCCGCGCTACGGGGTGACGCGGGAGCGAGCCGCGCGATGCCATGGCTCGCGAGCCACGGCATCGTGACGATTACGGGTGACCGAGCATCATTCCTTCACCAAACGTTCTTCGACTACCTCTACGCCCGTCGATTCGTTGACCGCCGAGATTCGCTTGTCACCCATATCCTCACGAGTCCGCAGGCGCTCCGTCAAAGAACAGAACTCGTCCAGATCCTTACGTACGCGCGCGGCGCTGAGCCGGCGACGTACATGCAATGGCTTGACGCGCTGTACGCGGAGAAGTTGCTCCGCCCGCACCTGCATCGGCTCCTCGTGAGTTGGTTTGGGAGGCTACCGAATCCGTCTGCCGAGGAGATCGCATGGGTGAGCGCGCACCTCGCAGACGAGACTGCCCGAGTGGAACTCCTCAATGGGATGCGAGGAAATGGGGCTTGGGTGCCGGCAATTCTTCCCACGCTCCGCGCCCTCATCGAGAAGGACGACGAGGCGGCCATCGATCAAGTGGTGACATTCCTTGGGACAGTCAGTGATCCGGCGCAAGAATATCTCGTGCCGTTCCTTGCCTCTTTCCTCGACAAGGGGGAGGCCTGGCGTCGGCGGATTCTCTGGACCCTCAACTGGATTCGGACGTGGCGCGCGCCCGGAGCGGTGGAACTTTACGAAAATATCGTCACTCGCGACAACGTGGCACTCGGACACATGTTCGAGTTTCGCGACATGGCGCGTCTGCATCCGGCAAGCTTCGCGCGGCTCGCACGAACACTCCTCACGCGCGCGGCGAATGCCGCGTATCCCACGCCTGGGAGCAGCGGCGTAACGGTATCCGGCGCGTTCGACGCCTTCGCACAGACGGATTTCGCGGAAGCGCTTTCCGACTTGGCGGCGGGCCAGCCGGAGATGTACATCGACACATTCCTGCCGTGGCTCGTGGACCTCCTTGCAAAGATCAGCACGGACCGACACCCCCGAGTCTTCGGGTATGACTCATTCGGCTTCGCGTGGCGTCACGGTTCCGATCGGGTCACGACGCAAATCGTGGACGGCGTCGTGAACGCTCTTGTGGCCGAAGCAGCCTCGAATGACACGGCGTTCCGCGCACATCTCGCGCAGTTGGAAGGGTGCGACTCGGAAACGGCGCAGATGATGGCGGCGTCCGTCTACGCGCGCTGCATTGATCGAGCTGATGGTGCGATCCTCTTTCTCCTCGGTGATCCCCGGCGCCTCACGCTTGGCGAGTTCCATGAGCGTACGCGGACCGTGATCGCGACCGCCGTGTCGCATGCGACGAATTCCTCGGTGGCATCGCTTGAGGATGCCGTGTTCGCGTACAAGTCTCCATTCCCGCCACGTGACGTAGAGGATTTGCGCAGGGAGGGGATCTATCAGTACTACCTTCTTGCGGCGATCCCCGAGGCCCGTCTTAGCAAGGCAGGTCGAAGAAGACTGGGCGAACTCCAGCGAAAGTTTCCGAAGGTCGATACGGCGATCAAGACTGCACGGCAGCTTGTGACGATGCACTCTGAGCGTTCGCCGATCGCATCCGATCGCGCATCGAAGATGTCGGACGAGGATTGGCGGCGCGCGATTGCGAAGTACCACCGCCCCACAGATCCGTTCAAAGCATCTCCACGCCAGCTTGCCGAGTCGCTGAAGGTGGCGGCGAAGGCGGATCCTCCCCGTTTCGTCAGGTTCTTTGACGCTCTTCCAGACACCGCGGCCGACGAATACGTCGCGGCGCTCGTCAACGCCTTCGGTGAAGTGTTTCCGACACTTCCGCCGACGATTGTTGCCAACATCACTCGTTTCGCACGGCGGGCAACATCCGATCTTCGCCGCCAGATTGCCTGGATGCTGCAAAAGCACGCAACAGCGGTGGACGACGCGCTTCTTGACATCCTCGAAGGTTGGGTACGCGATGCGTCGCTCGATGACAAACACGACCGCGCGTCGCTCGACTATTTGAACGCCGACCGAGGGGCGGCATTTCTCACCGCCATGTACGCGCTCCGCGTACGCGACACCGATGACGCGCACGCGAGACGGTGGGTCCTCTTCGACTATGCGGTAGCAGACGGTGTTCCATTCCTGCGCGCCGCGGCGCTTGAGGAACTTCGGTATGAGCTGTTTCGCGATAACGAAGACGAGGAGACCCAGCCCGGCATTCTCGCACGCGCCTGGCAATGGATAACTGGCAGTCGTCGCTCTCGCGGCGGCACGAGTGCGCAGCGCGCGCTCACGCTCTTTGAGGAGATGACCGCCGCCGACGTGGCAGTTCTCGGCGGCGTGTACGCAGACGATTTCGTGCGGCTGGCACTTTCGCGCAAGGCGTCCCGAGTGCTTCCCGTCATCGAAACGATGCTCAACGCGGGCGATCCGGAGTTACGCGAACGGGGCGCGTCCCTGTCGGCGATCGCGGCTGTCTCTCCGAATGCTCTTACGCGATGGCAGATCTTCTGGTCACGTCGCCTCGTGCGCCGCGCGCTTCGAAGCGATGACACCAAGGTTCGCGTAGCAGTGGCGAACGTGCTCGCTCACAACGTCAGTGGACCCGCGAAAGCTTACGTTGTTCGCCGCATGACGGCGCTCCTTCATGATCGTGAACCGGATGTTCGCAGAGCACTTTCCATCGTGTTCAGGGACGCGCCGGAGGCGCTGGTGCAGCAACCGAGATACCTCCGCGCCTACGCCGCGTCGCCCGCCGTCGTCGAGGCGGAGCACGTGTTTGGCGACTTTCTTCTTGATCACATGCATGACGACCCACGCGTCGGTCTCGATCTCGTGGAAGCGGCAGTGCCTCGCGTTGGAAGCGCGAAATATCCGCACGGCGATGACCTCATGCGTTACGTTCTGAGAGTCGCATCCTCGACCATCACCCATGACCCACTCCTGCGCCGGGCGATGGATGTCTTTGATGACGCCGACGCTCGATTCGGCTGGTACGCCTCAGGTCTCCTGGCGGAGTGGGATCGGCCGTAGAACGTAACTTTGATGGCACGCCGCGACGCGTTTAACCAAATCAAAGTCGCACGTCGTCTGAGCAAGCCGCAGCGCTTGCGAAATGTCGAGTCTCGTACTCGCGAAGCGGTTCGCGCCGGAAGAAGGTCGTGTCGACACCGTTCGGCGTGTAGAACACCTCGCGCCGAAGTTCGCCTCATGGACAGACGTCGATTGATTGGATGACGCTCACCGCCGTTCATCGCATCGCGCCGTGAGCAAGCACGCCGTCGAAGGTATCCTCCATCGATGTCCGGATTGACGACGGCCGGCTGGCCGGCCGGTTTCATGGCCAAGACATTGCGGCGCGTCGCCGTTGCGTTGTCGCTCTCCGTCGCGGTCGGGCTTCTATTGGGGTTGCATTGGAAGAGTCCCTGGTTCGCGGCCGTCCTTCGCACCATCATCCTCGGGCTGTCGGCGACGACTGCGTTCGCACTCTTCGAATCGTGGCCGCGGACGCTCCCGCACTGGCTTCAGCGATGGGTCCTTCAAGTCGTCGCGGTTGGCGTGTTCATGCCGGTGACGACATCGCTGATTTATGTTTTGTCCACGCCCGCCGGCGCGCCGCCGTTCTGGAAAGTCAACGACCGCTTGAGTGGCTGGATGCTCCTGACCTTCGCCTCCCTCCTGATCGCGCCGTGGACGACGCTTGCGGCGATCGTGCGCCAGAAGGAAGCGTTCGCGCGCGATCAGCAACTCGCGTTCGCGCTCGAGCGCAGTGAGCTGGAGCGGCAGGCGCTCGACGCACGCCTGCATCTGCTGCAGGCCCAGGTCGCGCCGCATTTCCTCTTCAACACGCTCGCGAACGTGCAGGCGCTCGTCGACGCCGGCTCGCCACGAGCGTCGGCTCTGCTTCGCAGCCTCACCGCGTATCTCCGCGCGGCGGTGCCGGTGCTGAACGAGGCGGCGGTAACGATCGAGCACGAGCTGCAGCTTGTCCGTCCATACCTCGAGCTGATGCAGATGCGCATGCCCGATCGCCTGCAATACGCGATGAACATCGACCCCTCGGCGCTGCACGTTCGCTGTCCTCCGACGACCATCCTGACGCTGGTCGAGAACGCCGTGCGGCACGGCATCGATCCGAGCGAAGAAGGAGGACGCATCGAGATCGACATCGAACGTCATGGCGAACGCTGCGTCGTCCGCGTCACCGACACCGGCGCCGGACTCCGCCAATCTGCGAACGGCCTCGGCACGGGACTCACCACGCTGCGCGAGCGGCTGCAGCTGATCTTCGGCGATGACGCACAGCTGCGCCTGACGTCCGGCGCACTGCGCGGCGTTGTCGTCGAAATCGAGATGCCGGCACAAACATGAGCGAGCATCCAACCGCGTTGATCGCTGACGACGAGCCGCTGCTGCGCGACGCGTTGCGGCGCCAGCTCGCGAACGTCTGGCCCGAGCTCGAGATCGTGGCCGAGGCACGGAACGGGCGGGAGGCGGTGCGGATGTTCGACGAGCGGCATCCCGACATCTGCTTCCTCGACGTCCATATGCCCGGAATTTCCGGCGTCGATGCCGCGAACCACATCGGCCGTCGCGCGCACCTCGTCTTCATTACCGCCTACGATCACTACGCGGTGCAGGCCTTCGCGCAGGGCGCGCTCGACTACCTCTTGAAACCGGTCGAACAGGCGCGGCTTGGCGAAACCGTCAGCCGGCTGAAGGAACGTTTGCAGTCGTCGCGGCCCGCCATCAACACCGAACAGTTGTTGCAGCAACTGAGCGCACAACTCGCGGCGTTGCAGGGCGGCGGAAAACGCGAGCCGCTGCGATGGATTCGGGCGCAGGCGGGGAAAACGCTGCGCCTCATCGCCGTCGACGACGTCGATTACCTGCGCTCCGACGCGAAGTACACCATCGTCGCCTGGCGCGACGGAGGGAAGCCGGCCGAGGCGGTGGTGCGAACGCCGTTGAAGGAGTTGATCGAGCAGCTCGATACGGAGCAGTTCGCGCAGGTGCATCGCTCCGTCGTCGTGAACCTGCGCGCGATCAGTCATGTGAAGCGCCATGACAACGAAACCGCGGAGATTCATCTGAAGGGACGCAGCGAAGTGCTGCCGGTGAGCCGCAATTACGTGCATCTGTTCCGGCAGATGTAGCCGCCGTTCGTCCGCGCCAATCCGCGCTTCGTCGCAAATCGATCATTTGAGCGAACGCGTGCCGTCACGATGCCGCGCATGCCGAAAGAGAACATCACGTTAACGATTACGTCTCTGCTCTCGCTCCTGTTGCTGACGCTTCACATTACTGACGACATCGTCCGCGGGATATCGAAGGCCGAGTCGTCGAACATCGCGCTGGTCGTCCTCGTGGTTTTTCTGTACGGGACGCTGATGCTCGCTGAACGGCGATGGGGCTACGCCATCATGCTGCTCGTCGGATTGTTCGCCGCGGGCATGCCCGTCCTCCACATGCGGGGGAAACATTACCCCCAGATCGCCATGTCCCCCGGCGGCTTCTTCTTCGTCTGGACACTCTGGGCCCTCGGCGGGCTGGGAGGCGTCACCTTCGTCCTCGCGGCGCGCGGACTGTGGCGTCTGCGACGGAGCCAGCCGACATAGCCATGCTTACCAAGCCGGTGGTGCAGCTTAGAAAGGCGTAGCACCACAAAGGCACAAAGGACACGAAGAGCTCTTTGTGTTCTTTGTGTCTTTGTGGTGAATCAGCCTTCCGAGTCACCCCTCGGCTCTCACTGTTGCGGAGGGCCATTGCCCGAGGAAGATTGTCATGCGGTCGCCGTTGAAATTGGTATCCGCGAATAGCCCCGCGGCGCCGCGGTCGAGGTCGACCTTACGCCAGGAAAATCCGGACAGACACTCATTGAGGTTGATGCTCATGAGGTTGACCGATTCGGTCTTTCCGGTTCCCACGAGGTCGACGCATCGTCCGCAAAAGCCCGCGTTTGGCGGCACCATCCCGTCCATCAGCGTCATTACGGTGCCGACCGGCAGGTTGAAGGCGATGAACGTGGCCTGGTCCTGCATCGGTGTGCCGTCGAACAAATGCTGCACGCTCTCAGGGTAGTCGGCCGTGCGCAGCGTCGCGCGTTCGCTGCCCCAGTTGTCGTCGGCAAACAGCGAAACGGTGCCGCTGGGAAGCGTCGGTGGCGGAAAAAGAGGGGCCGGAAGCCTGCTGAGAAAATAGATATTCGACATGACCGTGTCCTCCCTCGCGCTGGCGTCGCTTCGACGGCTGCAATGCGCCGTAGTTACGTTCGCCAATCAGAGAGAGCGACGGCCGTAGATGCTTTTCCGCCCCCGATCGAAAAACTTTGAAAGTGAATAGGCTCGAAACGCGCTCGCCGCGATCGAGGCGCTCGACAATGATTCCCGGCTGGACGATCGGTCAGTACGTCTACGGCCGACATTCGCTGACGGCAAACTCGCTTAGACCGATACCGAACGTAGAAGCTCACGGAGCCTGCTCCGAACTCGCATTATCCCTAAATCGCGAGGCGTACAATGAATGACACCAAAGGCCTGCTCCCGGCTTGACGAAGCGTGAGATGCGACAAGTGACTGAACGCAGAGAAGATTCGCCGTTCGATCACCAGGAACCGCCGCGGGGCTCCGTCAATACTTCAGAGTCACAGCGTTTGAAGGGGTCGGAGGCTCCACGCTGTACCCACATGGCGGCAACCCTGAGGTATTTGCACCGGGCGGCTGCCAACTCGTGCTAGCGATCCGTCCATTCTGATCCCTGACCGTAATGTTTGCGAACGTCGTAGGTAACGCCGGGAACTGTGAGCAGTCATTCAATCGATACGCTTCGAGCGCGCCGCCCACGACCGATTGGAATATGCCAGCGACACAGTCGGCACGCAGCGTGACTGAGTCGCCGGAGTTGAGATCGGTTGTCAATACGCTCCAGTTGCATTTCGGAGGGAGGGGAACCTCCAAGCAGGTGGATGTAATTGTTCCCGTGATTGTGTGACCCGGCAACACTTCGATGGCAGCAGTGTGATGGATCCACCCCTTTGGGCAGCAATACCAGCTCGCGGCGATCCAGCCCTCGTTGCTGGGAAATTCGGGGCTCGGGCCATATTGAAGCACCGGTTGCAGGATGTTCTGGACGTTACCCTGAATACCGGGGAACAGATAGAGCAGCGCCCCTGTCTGAAGCGGCGCGGGCGGCGCCGTAAATGTAGCACTGACACTACCCACCCTATTGGCGAGAAGCCATCTCCACTCCACCCATTGGCCGTCGGGTAAATCCGCCGTCGGACTTGCCGTGCCCGCCGGCGATTTTGAGGAATGCGTGCTGGGCCCGACTGGCCGCTGTGTGTGAGCGTCCAGGCGAGGGAATGCACATTGCGCGAGTTTCTCCGTCGTGCCATCGCCATGCGTGACGACGCCATCGCCGTTGATTCGTTCATTGCTTTCGAGTTTGCGGACGCAAGAGCGATGCACAAGCCCATAGGGTGTGGGGACATATTCTGGGGGCAACGCCGGAGCCCGATGCCTCATCGAAAAACATCCGGCGAGGCTGCCGGCGATCATGCCGATGAATACGATTCGAATTATCGCTAACACGCGAAGGCCTCCTTCTATGGATAGTGGCTGTCCGAGCACGCCTCGTTAGATCCCACCGGGTCCTGGTTGTTCCTGATGCTCGTGATGGCGGTGACCTCGCTGAGTGCTATCGCCGTGAGCATTTCCGTAGTGGAGGGGAACTGTTGGGCGAATGTTCCGAACGCGTCGAGCTGCGGTCCAGCCCTCAGGAACTGCTGTCCGATAAACAACGGAGTCGGTTCCTGAAGCGGCTCCCACTGCGACGACTGCATACCTGGAGTGGGTGAGATCACCTGGTTAGGGATGCCCCCCAGTGCAACGAGATAGTTAAGCAGAAAGTCGCAGGCGACATTGGCCGCGGCGGGGCTCGAATTGAAATCGACATTCATCACCCATAACTGGCTGGGCGAGTTGATTGGTATCACCCACGACTGGCCGGGCGGATTTGGTGGTTTTCGTTGCATTTGCATCAGAGATCCGGGAAAGGGAGTGACTAAGAGTAGCGGCGTACCGGTGGTATCCATCGTAACGGTGGTACTCCGCGCCTGCTGGCCGGTGCCGTTGACCGTCACATTTGTGGCGGCGAAGGTGTCGAAGTAGCACGCGGCCCGGCCGTTGAGAACGACATCGTCCGAAAAGGCGAAGTTCTCGACATAGCTGGTAAGTGAGAAGCCGCCATCCGGGCGCGTCGGAACTTGGGGGTTCGCGGAAAAGTCGGTATTCACGACTTCTAGACGAGCTCCGGCGAGTACGAGTGGCTCCCCAATTATGTTTGGCGGCACTTGGTTGTCGGTGATGACCAGCAGCGCCACGTGGGGCATGGTGTTGTACGACATGGCAACGGCGGGCTCGTCGGCGGGCATCATGGCTACCGCACGAAGGTTGGCAGCCGCTGCGTTTGGAAGCACCGTTCGCATCGGCACGCCCGGGATGACACCCCAAAAGTGAGTACAGATACCCGAGAACGTGATTGTCAGTTGTTCAGCCATTAGGGCTACTCCTTGCTGTGAGTCGGCCGGGAATGCGCCGGGTCAATAAGGCGATGGCACGCCACGCGCGGCGGTTACCGTTTGGTTTCTCCATGTTGATGGCGTCCTGCTGCACGGCGCGCAGCGCCTCGGCGGGATGCATCCCTGAGGCGAGCAGGCGGTGCAGGGCACGGAAAAGGAGCCGCGCGTCGTGGTCGCCGACCGGAGTCAGTGTACCGACTACGTCGCTCGCCCCCGCGGCAGAGGCAGAGAACGCCTCTCCGAGACTGGGCGCGCGCGTGGCGGTGGAGGGAGGGGGACGGAGGGTCTCACACGCTGCGAGCACCACCACTCCGTGAGCCGTCACCGGCGACTCGACGACCGTCTTCCACGAGACGCGCTCAAGCTTTCCCGAGGCGCTGACGAACAACAGCGCCTGTTCGCCACCGCCCTGCTGGCGCTCGGTATGGCCGGCGATGTGGACCACGTTCGCGTCGGCGGCCGCGCTCTGAAACTTCGCGAACGTCGCGGTGCCAGAGGGGATGGCCGTCGCGCGCCCGTAGAGGCTGGCGACGTCACGCACCTCATTCTCCGCCTCCGGAAGTCCCCTCGACTCCGTTCCGCCGCTGGGGAGGGCCACCGCTGCTATCAACGGCGCGCCGGTTCGCTCTTCCTCGGGCTGCAGCGAGCCGGCGCTCGATGCGGTGGCCACCGCGAATCGCTCCACGAGAAATCTGCGATGCGCGGAGTCGTAGAGCGCAGCGAAGGGCACGGTAGCCAGCCGGCGGTCGGCGACGATCACCACCGCGCGCGCGCGGTCGAGCAATGCCTCGGCGGGGCGGATCAATTCGTCATAGAGCTGCGTGACAGCGGTGGTCCCCGATTCGGAAAGACTCTGGTCGGCCAGCGACGCGAGCACCTCGGTCGGGCCCGGGCGGCGGACGACGACGGCGTCGTTCTCCGCGACGGCGAACGTCACTAGCTCGCCGGGCAGCGCGACGATCTCCAGCACCGCCGTGCCGGTGCCGGCCAGGCGACGCTGCAGCTCGGGAATGGTGACCGGTGTTCCGTGCGAGCGCTCGGCGATGGCGAAGGCGCTGGCCTTGTCGCCGCGGTCGAGGCTGAGTCGGATTGCGTCATCGAACAATGCATGCTCCGCGTCGAGCACACCTGTACCGGCGACCATGCCCGGCACGCTGGCCGGATGACGCTCCACGATGGTCATACCGCGCTCGAGGTCGTGCATGGCGGATGACATGTCATCTGAACGCGCGGCGCAGCGCGAACGGAGGAGCAGCGGATCGAGAAGATCGAGCTGAAGGCCGTGCGCGGTATAGAAATCGATTGCCCGTGTCAGCGGCCCGGATGCAACGCGAGGACTCGACTCCGCCAACGCTGCCCCCATGGCAACGTCCACCTGCGCGCTCCAGCCGGCGCGAAGCTGGGGATCGGAGACGTTGTTCGCCAGCCTGTCGGCCTGCCTCGCCGTCTGCAGCGCGCCGGAGAGGTCCCCACTCATTGACTGGATGAGCGCGCGATTGACCAGGCCGTTTATGGCGAGCTGTGGCCTCGTGTCGCTGTGCACGATGGAGCTCTCCGTCCCTGCCAGAGCCAGTGCAGCGTCGCGATGGCCGGCGGCTAGCTCGGCATGCTCGGCAAAGGCTATTCCAGTGGCAAGCTCTTTCGCGTCGCCTTCAGCTCCGAGGCCCGAGAATGCCTGCATACGCGCAAGCCATGCATCGTCATCGCGGCCAAGGGCCGTGAGCGCGTAAGCAAGGATGATCTCCGTGAATGCCTCGCTTCCGCGCTCGCCGGCGCGGCGGAACATTGCCGCACTTTCGGCGAGCACTGTGGCCGCCTGAGACCAGTCGGCGTCGTCGCTCAGGGCGCGGCCGAGTTCCCAGCGCACGTGTGCGCCGAGACTGATGTACTCGGGATGCGCATTGGCCGCGGTCAGCGCACCTTCCAGATCGGCGCGGGCCCCGGCGGTGTCGTTCCCCGCCAGACGCGCACTGGCGGCGTAGTAGCGTGCCTCGAGAGCCATCGGATCGTGCGCGGCCTCGAACGCCGCGGCCGCGCGCAGCAGATCGCGCTCCGCAACGTCGCGCTGGCTGCGGCTGTAGGCGATACGGCCGTTTCGATAGAGGGTGTGTGCCGAGGCTATGGTGCGCTGCTCGGCGGGCGCCGACGCGTCGATGGCGTGTACTGCATCGCGCAAGAGCGCTTCGCCGGAGATTTCGAAGAGAGCGTTGCCTATCCTTCCCGCGATGGAAAGCCATCGCACCGCCTCGGCAGTGTCGTTTCGCTGCAGCGCCTCGGCCCAGTGTCCGAGGTATTCGCCCTCGGCGTAGCCGCGGGCGCGCTCGCGGTACAGGTCGACGTACCGGCGCACGGCGACGGTGTCACCACGCTCGGCCGCGCGCTCCAGCAGCGGACGGTCGCGATCGAATTGGGACGAGTGTGTCGATACCGGTAGTGCGCCGATGTGCGATCGAGCCTCGGTGGCCCAGGGCGACGACGGGTCCGCTTGCAGGTAGTTCTGCCAGGCGCGTTTTGCCTCGTCCGTCAGGCCCATCCGTTCGAGGATCAGCGCGCGATTGAAGAGCGCCTCGAGGAGATTCGGATCGATGCGCAGCGCGGCATCCGCCGCCGCAAGCGCCGTCGGATAGAGCGATGCGCGTCCCAGTTGCGATGCCGCGGCATAGCGCGCCGCGGCCAGGTCGCTCCACGTCCTGGCATCGTTCGAGGTCCGCGCCACGGCCTCGAGCCGCGCCACAGCCTCCTCCGGCTTTTCGACGAGAACCATGGCTACGCCGGCGGCGTGTTGCGCCTCGGTGCTGCGGTCGTGCTCCGCGCGGTTGATCGCATCTCCCGCGGCGCCGCCGAGCTGCAGGCGCGCCGCGTCCATCGACGTGCCGGTGGCGCGCATCGGACCGTGGTACGGAGCCCATGCGAACCCGCCGGAGAGCCGCGGTTCGATCGTGCGCTCCGACGTCGGTGCAAGAGCGACCAGTTTGCCGATCGAGTCATGGCCGCGGCGAAGCATCGGCACAGCGATGATCGCCATGATCATCACCGCCGCTGCGACCGCGCCCATCCACCAGCGCGAATCGGTCCGGGGGCGCCAAACACTCCGCTCTTCCTCGAGATGCGCGTTCGCCGAAAGGACGGCGGCCATGCAGTCGCTGCAGTGTTCGATATGGGCGAGGACGTCATTCCGCGTTTGGGCGTCGAGGTTTCCGCTGGCGAACATCGCGAGGGTCTCGTCTGTCGGGCACGGCGGAATCGGTAGGCTGCTCAATTGTCCTCCACGGAAGAGGTGTGACGGCCGGAGTTGGTTTTCCCGTTCTGAAGCCCGAAATCGAACGATTCCGATCCTCCGGCGCTGATCAGCTCCTCGATCGGGGCCGGTCCCACGCCTTCCCGCTCCAGTTGCTGGCGGAGCTGGCGCAACACAGCTTCGATGCGCCGATACAACGGACGTTGTGGTACGCCCAGAAGGCGCGCGGTGTCGGCGATGCTCAGCTCCGCGCCGAAATGAAAGCGGATCAGCATCCGATCGTCGAGCGGAAGCGCCTCGATCGTCTCCCGCACCACGCGCGCGGCGCGCTCGGTAAGTCGCCGCGCCTCCGACTCATTGGCGCGCGAATCGGCGGTATCGGGAGCGACGAATTGGTGCGTGTCGTCCGCCAGCGGAACGAGCCGCAGGCGCGCCGCACGCTGCGGTAAGCGCTCCGCGATCTCGCGCGCGCTTCTGCGGTCCAGCGCCGGATCGACGGAGCGAACGATGGCGATGGCCTCGTCGAGAGAGCGCCCGTCGCGCACCGTCAGCTTCTCGAGCATCACCGCCGCGGGGCCGCTCCGCTCTGCTTCCGCCGACGGATGCCAGCGGCCTCGCACGCGCTCCCACTCGCGCGACAGCAGCCGCTGCACGACGACGGTGAGAAATGCGCCGAGCGGCGCGCGGCCCTCGTAGCCGCGAAGGATCGCGTAGTCGTTCTCCATGAGAGCGATTCTCGCGATCGAGGCGAAGTCCTCCGCATCCGCGCCGCGCAGACCGGCGCGGCGGCAAACGCCGGCAATGACTCGATCCACCAGCGCGAGATTGCTGCGGAACAACTCCTCGGCATTCATGGGGGTGAGCCATCAGGATACCGCTAAAACATTTACTTAAGCATGGAAAACCGCAATTCCCCGTCGCACTCCTCTTTCAATCGCGGTGCCGGCACAAACGCGAACGATGCAGTGCAGAGAGAAAGGGAGAACCACCATGACTTCAGCTCGCAGAGTGTTCGTTTCCGCAATCGCTATCGTCGCCGTGCTGGCGTCGACCGCATCCGTCCGTGCCGAACAGCCGGACAAGTACACCAAACCGCACGAGCCGTTCACCGCGTACGGCATGCAGGTCCGGATGTCGATCGTGAATCCGATCAATCAAACGTGGCAGAGAGAAATTCAGCCGACCGTCTTTCAGGAAATCGCACCGTGCCGGCTGTCGTCCACATTCGTCTCCGACCATTTTCAAGCGCCGTGGGGCGGACCGGCATATCAACCGAATGAATCACGTCATTATCTGAGCCACGGTGTGCTCGAGACGGCGACGTTCGTCGATCCCTGCTCCGAAGCGATTCCAAGGAACGCCATCGGCATCGTCGGGCGGTTCACGGTGAGGTCCGCCGAGGGCGACGGTGAGGTTCACATCGATCCGGTAGAACCGGCCAGTCCGAATGCCGCCACCGTCCTCAAGTTCAAGAAGGGCGAAGAGCTGATGTTCGAAGCCGGTGTGATGTTGTCGCCGCTCGGCACCTTCGGCGTGGCCACGTGGTATGCCGGCGCCGAGGTCACGGTCGACGTCCTCGGCTACCTGCTTCCCGACCCGGCCCCCGCCGGCGCGAAAGGCGACAAAGGCGACAAAGGCGAGACCGGCGCGACCGGCGCAACCGGCGCCAAAGGTAACACTGGCGCGAAAGGCGATAAGGGCGACGTCGGTGCAACCGGTGCCAAAGGCGATAAAGGCGACATCGGCGCGACCGGCGCCAAAGGCGACAAGGGTGCCAAGGGCGACACTGGTGCCACTGGCGCCAAAGGCGATAAGGGCGACACCGGCGCGGCTGGCACCAAAGGCGATAAGGGCGACACTGGTGCGACTGGCGCCAAAGGCGATAAGGGCGACACCGGCGCGACAGGCGCAAAAGGCGACAAGGGCGACACCGGCGCGACGGGCGCAAAAGGCGACTCCGGTCCGAAGGGCGACGTCGGCCCTATGGGACCGCAGGGTCTAATGGGTCCGAAGGGCGACAAAGGCGATAAGGGCGACACCGGACCTATCGGCCGCTCGGGCGGACTCACAGCAGTCAAAGGGAACGGCTGCTATCCGCCCGGAAACAATGCGAACAGTCAGGTCACCGTACACGACGCTTCCGTGACCGCCAGCAGCATCGTGATTCTCAATTACACCGACGCCGGCTCCAATGGAAATGCCCTGGCAATTGTCGGTCAGGGCGCAGGCTACTTCCAGACTACCGGCAGTCCGAACAATTGCTTCCAGTACGTCGTGCTGAACACGGCACCGTAGCGAGAGAGCGCGTGGGTCCTCTCCCCGCCTCGGGGAGAGGACCCCGTTCCACGCACGAAGCAATCGTCCCCAATCCATTCAACCCTTCGGCTCGGCCGCGACCGTGAGCAAAAGGAAGAGCGAACGTGTCCACCAGAACGTCCGCCCGGCAACCGGTTATAGTCCTCGGCCGTGTCCGCGTTCTCATCCGGCGCCGGTGAGGTACCGCTCACCGTCAACCAGCCCGGCTCGGCGGCGGTGTTCGAGTGGCGCGAGCTGTGGGCGTCGCGCGAGTTGCTGCTGCTGCTCATGTGGCGGGACGTGCGGGTGCGCTACAAGCAGACGATGATCGGCGTGCTGTGGGCGGTGCTGCAGCCGCTGCTGGCGATGGTGGTGATCAGCGCGTTTTTCGGCCGGCCGGCGCAACTGCCATCCGAGGGCGTTCCCTATCCGCTGTTCGCGTACTCCGGCTTCCTCGTCTGGACGTTTTTCTCGAACGCGCTTTTCAGCAGCAGCCACAGTGTGGTCGGAAGCGCTCCGCTGATCACGAAGGTCTACTTTCCGCGCGTCCTCGTGCCGATCGCGGCGATCGGCGCGCGCCTCGTCGACTTCGCGATCGCATTCGTGCTGCTCGCCGCGCTGATGGCGTACTACGGCGTGCCGGTCACGTGGCGTGCCGCGGCGCTCGTTCCGATGATCCTCCTGACGATGGCCCTCGCGCTGGCCGTGGGCATGTGCCTGGCGGCGCTCAACGTGAAGTATCGCGACGTCAACGTGGCGCTGCCGCACGTGATGCAACTGCTGCTGTTCGCGACGCCCGTTTTCTACTCGGCGACGATTTTGCCGCCGCGTCTGAAGCTCGCCGCGCAACTCAACCCGCTGGCCGTGCTGATCCAGGGCTACCGCGCCGCGCTGTTCGATCAGCCGGTGCACTGGCGGGCCATCGGCGTCGAGGCGGTGGTTACGGCGGTACTGATCATCTACGCGGGCGCCGTGTTCCGCCGGATGGAAGAGCACTTCGCGGACGTGCTTTGACGATGCCGACTGCGATCAAAGCCGAGCGGCTCGGGAAGCGGTACACGATCGGCCGTCCGCGCGAGGTCGGGCTGCGCGACGCGCTCGCGCACGCCGCGCGCGCGCCGCTGCGGCTATTCCGGACGCGCGGGGCGGCCGGCGGCGGGAACGCGATGTGGGCGCTGCGCGATCTCGACTTCGAGATCGCGAGCGGCGAAGCCGTCGGCATCATCGGCCGCAACGGCGCGGGCAAGAGCACGCTTCTGAAGATTCTCTCGCGCGTCACGCGCCCGACCACCGGCCGAGCCATGTGGCGCGGCAGGCTCACGTCGCTGCTGGAAGTCGGCACCGGTTTCCATCCCGATCTCAGCGGGCGCGAGAACATCTTCCTCAACGGCGCAATCCTCGGCATGAGCCAGGCGCGCGTGCGGCGGAAGCTCGACGAGATCATCGCCTTCGCGGAGGTCGAGACCTTTCTCGACACGCCGGTGCGGCACTACTCGAGCGGCATGTACATGCGGCTGGCGTTCGCGGTGGCCGCGCATCTCGAGCCGGAGATCCTCGTGCTGGACGAAGTGCTCGCCGTCGGCGACGCGGCGTTTCAGCAGAAGTGCCAGTCGTTCATCGAGCGGATCGTAGGAAGCGGCGCCACGCTTCTCCTCGTCAGCCACAACCTCCACGCCGTCTCCACGCTTTGCTCGCGCGTGCTGTTCCTCGCTGGCGGATCGCTCCGTCGCGACGGGCCGACGGAGGAGGTGATCGCGGACTACATCGAGTCGGTCTCGCCGAGCGGCGACGCGGCGGAGATCGAATGGGGAAATCGCGACGACGCTCCAGGCAACCAGAACATCCGTCTGCACGCCATCCGCGTCATTTCGGGCGGATCGACGCGCTTCTCAGTCGACATCCGCCTGCCGCTGCGGGTCGAGGTCGACTACTGGAACTTCGTTCCGGGGACGCGGATCTACACGTCGATTCACCTCGTCGAGAAAACCGGCGTGACCGTGCTGGCCTCGGCGAACATGCCGTCGTTCAACGCCGCCGAGGACGACTGGTACGGCAGACCGCAGCCGGCGGGGCTCTATCGCAGCGTCTGCACGTTTCCGGCGGACCTGCTGAACGAAGCGCGCTACTCCATCAGCGCTTTCATCGTCGCCGACATGGCACGGCTGGAAGCCGCCGCACATCACGCCGTCAACTTCCACGCGGTTGACGTCAATCCGGCCCGCGAGCATCACGCGATCGTTCCGGGCGTCATCCGTCCGAAGCTCGCCTGGCGGACCGAGCTCGTGCAGCCGCTGGCGTGACGCGAGCGCAGAACGTGCGTGCTAAACTCGCCGCCTTTCGCGGTCCCTGCCCACAGAACGTCATGAACCTCGCCTCCCTCCGCGACCGTTTCGGAGCCAAAACAGAGATTTTCCAGACCCCCGAATGCCGGATGCACGTGCATATCGACGAGCGCGAGCGCCACATCGACTATGCCATCTGTCATGAAGTGCAGATTGACGACTGCTACGGCGTTCGCAAGCGGGCGGAGGCCGGTTTCGCGCCGCAGGTCATCGTCGACATCGGCGCGCACATCGGCACCTTCACCGCACTCGCGGCGAAGTACTTTCCACAGGCCAGGATCTACAGCTTCGAGCCGCTGAAGCAGCACTACGAATTGCTGGTGAAGAACTCGCGGAGCGGCCGCTGCACGCCGAACAATCTGGCCGTCCTCGGCTTCTACGGCAGCGAGCAGGGACGCGACATCTACCCGTCGAACGAGTTCGAGCGCGCCTATCGCGCGCGGCAGCTCTCCAACGCCGTCTCCGCGGCGCAGATGCTGCGCAAGTTCAAACTGCAGCACATCGATTGGCTGAAGATCGACTGCGAACAGAGTGAAGTGAACATCTTTCGCGAGCTCGATTCGCTCGATCGACTGAAAGACATCGACCTCATCAGCGGCGAGTGGCATTTCGAAACTGCCAAAACCGAGTTGCGCACGATCGTCGGAAAGACGCATGACGTCGAGATCGTCGACGAGGGGCACTGGAACTACTTCGAGGCTCGGCGCAAACCGACGATCAAGCCCGCGATCGCGAGCGGCGGAGAGCGCGCTTGAAACTCTGCAAGATTTACGGTCTCGCCGACAGACTCGACGACGATCCGCTTTGGCATGAGCTCCTCGACGCCATGACGCCGGAGTGGAGATCGCTCCACGCGCTTCACCGCAAGTACTGGGAGTGGGGCCTCGGCCTCTACGGCCTGCACAAGCTCGGCTGCATCCGGCCCGACGCCGTCGGCCTCGGCGTCGGCGCGGGCGTCGAGTGGCCGCTGTACTACATGGCCAACCGCGTGCGCCGCGTCGAAGCGATCGATCTCTACTCGCGCGAGTCGGCGTTCATGAATCTCGACCCGACGATCCCCGAGAACGCACGGCGTCTCGCTCCGTTCCCGTACCGCGAGGAGGCGCTCGTCTTCAGCAAGATGGATGCGCTCGACCTGAAGTTTCCCGACGACACGTTCGACTTCGTCTTCAGCTTCTCGTCGATCGAGCACTTCGGCGGACATCCCGGCGCCGTGCTGGCCATGCAGGAGATCGCGCGCGTCCTGAAGCCGAACGGCGTTGCCGCCATCGCCACCGAGGTGGTGTTGAACGGCCAGTGGCACTCGGAGTTCTTCCAGCCCGAAGAGCTCGAGCCGACGTTCGTCGGCGGCAGCGGTATGCAGTTCGTCGAGCCGCTCGACCTTTCCGTCGACGAGGAGATGATCACGAACCCGGTGCTCTTCGACGTTCCGCCGGGCTTCGCCGGTGACACAGGGCCGCACACGTCGGTCAAGGCGGCCAATTTCATCTTCACGTCGGTCGAGTTCTTCCTGCGAAAACCGGAGAACTGGAAGCCGATGTCGAAGCGCGCAATGGCCGCGGTCCGAAAGGAGCGCGAGGCGTGGTACGGGCGCCAGCCGCGCCCCGTTCCGCTTCCTCAGTTCGTGAAACGGCCGGTGAAAAAGGTCCTGCAGCTCTTCGGCTGGCGGGCCGCGGGGCGATGAAGATCGCCATGGTCACGACGGTCGGGGAGCGGTGCGGCATCGCGTCTTACTCCGCGTCGCTGGCGGAATCGCTGCGCCTCGTTCCGAAAACGGAGATCGAGATCGTGCCGATCACCGTCGGCGAACAGCCGCCGTTGCACTACCAGGAGCAGGCCCGCGCCCTCAACGCGGCCGGCGTCGACGTCGTGCACTTCCAGCACGAGTTCAGTTTCTGGGGATTTCCGCCGCCGAACGGCCGCTCCGCATTCGCCGAGCTGCGCGCGCTGGTCCGGAAGCCGACCGTCGTCACGGCGCACACGACCCTCGGCCTGGACGCGATCTTCCCGATGACGTCGCGCCGTAACCCGATCCGCTGGCTCCGGCGGAAGCGTCTGCTCGCGCACCGCGGCTGGCGCGAAAGCGTCGAGGTGAAGACGTTCGACGCCGACGCGACGATTGTCCACACCGAGAGCGCGCACGACGAGTTCGCGCGGCGCGGTCTCGACCGCCAGCGGATCTTCGTCGTGCCGATGGGCATTCCGGCGCCGCTGATCGCAGCGACCGCCGGCCAGGCCTTTCGCGATCGCTGGGGCCTCCAAGGAAAGCGCCTCCTCACGCTGTTCGGCTACGTCACGCCGAACAAAGGCTACGCGCTCGTCGCCGACGTGCTGCGGCACCTGCCCGACGACGTCGTGTTCGTGATCGCCGGCGGCGCACGGCGGCCGATCGAGCAGCAGTATGTCGACGCCGTCGAACGGCACGTCAGGAAAATCGGCATGAAGAAGCGTGTGATCGTCACCGGCCACCTCTCCGAGGCCGAGATCGCTGAGGCCATGGCCGCCACCGACCTCGCGCTCGCGCCGCACACGCAGGCGACGAATTCTTACTCCGTGACGATTCCGCTGACGTACGGGAAGGCCACGCTCGCCTCCGACCTGCCCTGTTTTCGGGAGATGGCGGCGGCGAGCGACTCGCTGGAGCTGTTCGAGAACCGGAACAAGGCCGATCTCCGGCGGAAACTCGTCGCGCTGTTCGAAGACGGCGCGCGGCGCGAGCAGCTCGCCGCGAATGCGCTGCGTCATGCGGCGCGATTCAGTTGGCCGAACGTGGCGCGCGCGACGCGCGACGTCTACGCGAAGGCAGCCGCGAGCCATCGCCTTTCGTGAGGACGCCGTCCGTGACGCAGGCGAACCGCGCGCTCGTGATCAGCACTGTCGGGAATGACCAGCCGGCGGCGGACCGGATGGGCTCCGCGTCGTACTCGTACCACTACGTCTGTCAGTCGTTCCTGCCGCTGCTGCGGCGGTGGGGACATGTGACCGTCTCCGAACACGATTCCGAGACCGCGAACGGAGCGATTCACCTCAGCTTTCGACCGCTCGATTTTTTTCGTCCCGCGGCCGGAGCGCCGAACGCCGCCTTTCCGTTCTGGGACTTTCCGGACGTGCCGGCTTACGCGCTCGGCGGCAACCCGCGGAACGACTGGGTCGCGGTCGCGAACTCACTCGACCTGCTGTTGACGTCGAGCGAGTTCACGCGCGACGCGTTCACCCGCTCCGGCGTCCGCGTGCCGACTCGCGTCGTGCCGGTGCCGGTGCGCCGTCCGTTGTTCGAGCTCGCGGCGTGGGCGCCGCAACGCCGGCTCCTCGATTGCCAGGCGTACGAGCTGACCAGCGACGGTATGCCGCCGTTGCAGGCGTCGTCGCGCGCCACGACCGTTTACCATCGCCGCGTGCGGCCGCACCTTTCGCGGCGATCGATCGACCTGGCCAGCGTGCTGGGACGGTCGGCGCGCACCGCACGCGCGGAGTGGCGCGACATCACTTCCGCCGCGCCGCCGCCGCATTCGCCGCTCGAGCTCTCCGGCATCGTCTACACGACCGTGCTGAATCCGTTCGACCAGCGAAAGAACTGGGAAGACCTGCTCACGGCCTTCGTTTTCGCGCTCCGCGACCGCGCCGACGCCACGCTCGTCGTCAAGCTCGTCGTCCCGCCGCAGCGCGCCGCGTTCGGCGTCAACCGGATCGTTCGCTTCTGGCGCACGCTCGGAATCGGACACCGGTGCAGAGTCGTCCTCGTCAGCGCGTATCTCGACGACACGCAGATGCTCGAGCTCACCGCCGCGAGCACGTACTACCTGAATGCCTCGCGCGCCGAAGGAGCGTGCCTCCCGCTGCAGGAGTTCCTGGCCGCCGGCAGGCCGGCCGTGGCGCCGCGGCACTCCGCCATCGCCGACTACTTCGATTCCGGCAGCGGCATGGTCGTCGAGTCGCACCCGGAGCCGGCGTCGTGGCCGCAGGATCCCGACGGCCGCTGCACGACGACGTGGCACCGCCTCGTCTGGACGTCGCTGCGCGACCGCATCGCCGAGAGTTACGACTTGGCGACGCACGATCGCGCCGGTTACGCGCGCCTGTCCGCGAATGCCAGCGCGCGCATGCACGCGCTAGCGAGCGACGAGGCAGTGTGGACGCGGCTCGAACCGGCGCTCGACTTTCTCGCGGAGAGAGGCCGGCGTGCTCTTTAACTCGTTCGCGTTCATCGGCTTCTTCGTCGTCGTTTACGCGGCGTACGTCGTGCTGCGGCACCGAGCGCAGAACGTGATGCTCCTGCTCGCAAGCTGGTTCTTTTACGGCTCGTGGGACTGGCGCTTCCTCGGCCTGATGCTGTTCTCCACGGCGATGGACTTCGCCTTTGGCCGCCTGCTCGCGCGCGTGCGCGACCCGCGGCGGCGGAAGCTGATTCTGGTCACCAGCGTCACGGTCAACCTCGGCATTCTCTTCGTCTTCAAGTACTTCAACTTCTTTGCGGCGACGCTCGGCCGCATGCTGCACGTCTTCGCGCTCGATCCCGGCGCTCACCTGCTGCAGGTGATCCTGCCGCTCGGCATTTCGTTCTACACGTTCCACAACATCAGCTACATCGTCGACGTCTACCACGAGCGCGTGGAGCCGACGCGGGACTTCGTCGAGTTCGGCCTCTACGTCGCGCTCTTCCCGCAGCTCATCGCCGGACCGATCGCCCGCCCCGCGCACCTGTTGCCGCAGATCCGGATGCCGCGCCGCATCACGTCCGAGATGTTTCGCACCGGCGCGTGGCTCATCCTTCTCGGCTATTTCAAGAAAGTCGTGCTCGCCGACAACATGGCCGCGTTCACGAAACCGCTGTTCGCGAATCCGCACGCGTTTCACGGCCTGGAGGTGCTGTTCGGCCTCTACGCCTTCGCCTTCCAGATCTACGGCGATTTTTCCGGCTACTCCGACATCGCCCGCGGTCTGAGCAAGTTGATGGGATTCGAGCTGATGGTGAACTTCCGCCATCCGTACTTTGCCGCGAACCCGGCCGACTTCTGGCGCCGGTGGCACATCTCGCTCTCGACGTGGCTGCGCGATTACCTTTACATCCCGCTCGGCGGCAGCCGGGAGGGGAGGCTGAAGACGTACCGCAATCTGCTCATCACGATGCTTCTCGGCGGTCTCTGGCATGGCGCGGCGTGGCACTTCGTGGCGTGGGGCGCCTTTCATGGCGTGCTGCTCTGCGCCCATCGCGCCGCGGAGCCGCTGCTCGCGTCGTTGCGCTCGATGGCTGCGGCGTCGAGCGTCTTCGTTCGCCGCGCGGCCCGCGCCGGCGGCGTCTTCGCATTCTTCAACGTCACCTGCATCGGGTGGCTTCTCTTCGCGGCGCCGCGCCTGCGTGACGCCGGTACGCTCCTGCGAAACCTGGCCGCTCCCGCTCTGACGCACGGCCGTCTCGCCGCCGTGACGATGCTCTGCTTCGCGCTGCCGCTGCTGGCGATGGAGTGGGCGCAGGAGCGAAGCGGCGCGTCGATCCCGGTCGTCAAAACGTGGCCGCGCGCGCTGCGGCTGGCCTGCTACATCGCGGTTTTCTCAGCCATTCTCCTGTGCGGTGCGGTGGAGCGCCATGAGTTCATCTATTTTCAGTTCTGAGACCGTTCGCCGTTACGGCGCGCTGCCGCGGAAGGAGCGGTTCTGGCACGCGGCGATCGCCGGCGCGGCCGCGATCGCCGTCCTCGTCTGCCGCGAAATCCCGCCGCGGCTTTACGGAACCAGCGGTTGCCGGGGCGGTTCGATCGGCAGCACCGCGGTGGCGTCGCTGTCGGATCGCACGGAGCTGTTGTTCGGCGGATCGTCGCACGTGCTGTTCGGTGTTCGGCCACAGCGCTTCACGGTTCCCGCGATGAACCTCGCCGGAACGTGGCTCGACTACACCTGCATCCGCGCCGTCATCGCCAAACATCTCCACCGCGTCCCGAACCTGAAGGTCGCGGTGATCGAATATGACGAACTGCCGTACGTTTCCGATCTCGTTCCGGCCATGCTCGCGACGCGAGACGTCCGCCCGCTGCAGGAGCTCGGCTTGTCGCCCGCGGAGTTCCCGACGGCCGGCGCGGCGCAGACGGTCGAGGTTTTCGCCACGTACTTCATGTTTCCGTTCACCGGTCTGCCTCGCGTCACGCCGCGGGCGTGGGTCGATCGGGACAAAACCTGCAGTCCGCTCTACCACCCGCCACGCGGCTTCGCTCCCGGCTACTACTACACCGATGGCGTCACGCCGAAGAACTTCGATGCCGGCGCCGTCTTCGGCGCGCTCGCGCGCGCATCGCGGAAAGCGAACGTCGTCCGCAGAAACGAAGCGGCGCTCACCGAGACCATCGCTCTGCTGCGCAGCCGCGGAACGGCCGTCGTGCTGCTCCGCCTTCCGCACGCACGCGGCTACGTGCCGCAACGGCCGCCGATCGTGAGCGCGCGATTCGGTGAGCTGCAAAGGATCGCCCTCGCCGCCAGCCGGGCGGACGCCGGCATCGCCGTGTGGGATTTCGCCGAACATCCGGCGTTTGCCCCGGCTGATTTCTGCGACAACAACCACCTCAATGCGGCGGGAGCGGATAAGCTGGCGAAACTGCTCGATGCGCCGCTCCGCGCGCTCGCGTCGAAACCCGTTGCGGAGGTGCGGTGAAGATCGTCTTGTGCAAGGGCCGCTTCGCTGGCCCGATCAGCGGCGCCGACGAAACGATCGTGGCGTACGCGATCGAGCTCAGAGCCGCGGGACATGACGCCGGCGTCGCCGTTCTCTATCCGCCGCCGGCCGACGACCCGCACTACCGGCGGCTGCTCGACGCGCGCGTGCCGGTGTCGTGCATCGCCGGCCGGTCGCTGGTTGGCCATGGCATGCAGTTCGTTCGCAATCACATGCCGCACATTCCGGGTGGGCCGCGGCGGCTGTTCCAGAAGACGGCCGCCGGTCTCTCCTCCAGCTACGATCGCCGTTGCCGTGCGTACTTTTCGTCCCTGCGGCCCGACGTCGTTCACGTCGTTACGCCCGATCCGGCGTCCGTCGCGATCATCCGCGGCGCTCACGCGGCCAACGTTCCGGTTCTGTACCAGGAGCTCGGCACGGCCGATTTCCTCCCCGACCTCGATTTCTATTACGACCATCTCGGCGCGGCGCTGCCGCTGGCGCACGTCGCCGCTCTCTCTCCGCGCCTCGCGGCGCGATTCGCGGAGAAGTTCGTTCGAACGGCGGTCGACGTGCTGCCGATCACCCTCGCCGACGTCCCCGCGCCGGTGCCGAGGTCGAGCGACGGCCGGGTCACGTTCGGCTTCGCGGCGCGGCTCGAATACGGCAAAGGGCCGCTTGCCCTCGTCGACGCGTTCGTAAAGACCGCGAATCGCGTGCCCGACGTGTCGCTTCGCATCGCCGGCGGCGGTCCGCAGTTCGACGACGTGATGCGTCGCGCCGCGGCCGCCGCGCTGAATGGGCGCTGCACGTTCACCGGCACGTACGCCGGACCGGCGGCTCGCGATGCGTTCATGCGCGGCATCGACGTTCTCGTGCTCCCTACGCTGGCCGAAGGGACGCCGAATACGATCGTCGAGGCGATGGCGCACGGCGTTCCTGTCATCGCCTCGGCTGTCGGCGGCATTCCGGACATGCTCGGATCGGACGCCGGACTGCTCGTGCCACCGGCCGACGTCGATGCGCTCGCCGCGGCGATGACCGAGCTCGCGCGCGACGCCGCGCGGCGTGAAATGCTGGCGCGCGCGGCGCGCGCTCGTTACGAGCAGCTCTTCTCGCCGGCCGCCGTGGTTCCGCTGCTTCGCGCCACGTACGCGCGACTGGCCGGCCGCGTCGACGCCGCCCCGACGCCGCGGCACCCCTGGGCGAATGGGTGATCGACAAAAACAGAAACGGCCGACGTAAGTGTCGGCCGTTCAGACGTTTTCCATTGGTTGCGGGGGCGGGATTTGAACCCGCGACCTTTGGGTTATGAGGGCGTTCATGGCTGATATCAAGAATCAACTACTGCACGGACAACTTCAATAGAATCAACGTACTGCGTTGATACAGGTTCTCGATGGCTCGTTCTACTGCAGCTTAGTTTTAACAGCTATAGTAGCAAGTCGGCCGCAATTCGAGGGCTGCGGAAGGACATGGCTGCCGAGACGGCGAGTGAGACGCCATAGACACCGCGACCGAACGCCAGGTTATCGATGTGTCAGTCAATGCCGAACGTCGGCGGAGAGCGTCAGATGATTGCCTGAATGAGGCTTCCGCTCCACATGCATCAAACTTGAAGTTAACTACTAGCCAGCGAACCCAAGGCCCGGAAGGGAAGGGCTGCGCCAAGATCGTCATCGGATGAGCGCGCAGAGCACCCAGGGCAATCGCTTACTGTCGCCCGAGGTGATGCTCGCCCAGTGTTCGCAGCTCGCAGCGAGCGCTGGTTTCACATCGTGTTTCGGATACTGAACGAACAGACCGCGCAGTCCCGGAACGACCGGCAGGCGTTCCCCGGCACCGAACCAGACGTGACTCAGAACCAGGATGATTGGTTTGAGCCCGTCTCCGGAGATCTGTGCCGACACGGCCCGAGCAACCTTCAGTGTTCGGCCCGCGTCGGGCATCTCGTTCGTTCGCTGCGTCCAAATGTCGACGAGGTCCTCCACCCGAGCAAGGACGCGCACGAGTTCAACGCCGCCGGAGGTCACGAGCACGGCCTGTAAGGCGCCTTCGATGAGGGTGCGGGCGAGAATGTGGGCAGCTAGGCGCGTCACCGTCTCGACCGGACCGGCCGTAGCTGGCGAGATGTCGAGCACGAGGACGGTCGGCCGCAGCAGCGGCGGTTCCTCGCCGAGCGCCGCGCGGTAAAGCAACTCGCCGCGCAAGTGACGGAACTTCAGAACGTCTGAGGGGAGGATCAGCTGACTCGGAAGGAGTGCGCGCAGATCGCCTCGCAAATCGAAGCCGCCACGCTCTCCACCGAGGCCGCTGCCGCTGGCGCGCCCGGACGATCCGAGCGGCAGCCGAAGACCGAGTCGTTCCCGTTGCGCGATGTACAGCGGCCGGAGTTGCCCAAGGCGTGGCAGAAGGCGCAGGGGGAGGCCGGGATCCCGAGCCACCGGCTGAGGTCCGATGATTTCCAGCAGCGTAAGCAGCCTCTCGTCGATCCGCTCGGCCGATTCGGCGAGCGCCTCTGTCGGGATAACGGGCGGCTCCGGCTGGACCGCCTCGCCGACCAGGAGCGCTCGCGCCACCGCATCGCGCAGGTGTGCCGGTTGGACGTCCGCCGGAGGTTTCCATCCATCGAGCGGGAGCGGTTGGAGCAGCAACGCTGCGAGACCGACCCGCGCGCCCGATGGCCACCCCAACGCCGTCAGTGCGCGAATGCCGTCAAGGCGAGCCAAACGCTCGAGCGGAACCGCGACAGGATCGCCCGCTATGAGCTTCAAGACGCCGTGCAGCAACGACAGCGGAGTATGGATATGCAGCCGGTATAACTGCGCCAACGCTGATGGGAGAGAGCGCGTCGCGGCGTCGCGAGGCGCCAGCGGGCGAGCCTCTGCCTCGAACGCAGCGAATTCTGTCACGCCCCAGAGGAAGATCGAATCATACGGGCCGCACGTCGCAAGCATTCTTCCGTCGTCGGACCAGCTCACGCTGCGGTTGTAGTCGCGTAATGATGTGAACCGAAGCAGCTCGTTCCCCGTGAGAGCGTCCCAGACACGGATGGTGCGGTCGAACGATGTGGTGGCGATGGTCATCCCGTCGGGAGACCATTCAAGACTCGACACCAGCCCGCCATGCTTTAAGGTGACTACCGCCTCGGTCGGCGATTCGATGTGCCAGATGCGGACGAAGCTGCCGCCGCACGCCGCGGCCACCCGTTGACCGTCGGGCGACCAGCGAACGTACCAAATCCGCTCACCCTTTACGCCCAAACTTCGGGTCAGTTTTCCGTCCGCCGCGTTCCATAGGTGAACTAATTCGCCTGACGCCGAGGCGATCATGGTGTCATCGTCCGACCAGGTAACGCTGGTGACGCGGCTGCCGTGCTCGTAAACGAGCGGCTTTCCGCGCGAAGACAACCTCCACCTTCTTACCGTACCGTCGAACGATGCGGAGGCGAATCCGGAATGAAGCTGACGACCCCACTGCACATCGTTCACGCGATCCGTATGCTCGTTGAACGAACCCTCGAAACCGCCCGTTGTTGTGGCAAAAACCGCGATCGACGCAGCTGAAGCCGCGAGAACCCAGTCTCCCTGCGGCGAGACGCCAAGGGCGGTGATCGGATTTCCACGTCGAACGTCGGAAGTCCAGATCCGCTCTCCGGTCTTCGTGCGCCACAATCGCACGCTGCCATCGGGATGGCCGGATGCGACCACGCCACGGCCACAGAAAGCGGCACGCGGATAGCCGCGCGCCGCATCACCTTGCAGCGTGGCGATCGGGCCGCCTCCGCTGCGTGGCTGGACCGACGACCTCACGCGGAACCCAACCGTCAGGGCCTGTCGTGAGACGTAGGCGGCTAGATCCTCGGCCAAGACCGCCGACCGTCTGAGTGCTGCCGCGACATCCCAGAGCCGGATACGCCCGTCTTCGCAAACCGATATCAGCCACTCACCGCCCGGGTTGAACGTCGCCTGCCAGACCACGCCCTCGTGTTCAAGCCGCGCCAACTCCTCGGCGGCATCCGCAGACCAGAGGCGGACAGTGCGATCGGCTGCCGCCGAGGCGAGCAGGCCTCTGTCGCCCGACCACGCTACCGAAAGGACCCTGCCGGAGTGTCCGTGGCAGATCCGCGGACGCTCGCCGAAGGGCTCAACAATGAGAACTCTATCTTCCCCCGCAATGGCCAGTCCGCTGAGGCCATCCCATGCGATCGCACGCGTGCCGTTCAGGCCGGAACCGATCCACACCGCGTCACCACTCGCAGCGTTCAGGAGACGCAGTGTTCCCGCATACCCCGCCACCGCGAGCAGCGCTCCGTCGCTCGACCAGGCAATCGCGAATCCATTAGCGATCGCCCGTTCGATCGCCCCACTCGCGGCATCAGCGATCGCCCCGGTATCATCGTCGCTTCCCCAAGCGATCCGCGACCCGTCGGGAGACCATCCCAATCTCTGCGGCATGACAGATGTGGGTACGCGAAGGAGACGATCGCCTCGGGCGACATCGAGGATATCAACGTTACGATTCGGACCTGCGGCCACTATACGATTGCCGCGAGGAGACCAGCGAACGCTGCGGATCGGCCCATTCTGGAGAGGCACACTCCAGCGAATCGCTCCATCGATTCCGAGCACGGTGATCCTGCCCTGGGAGTCCCCGATACAAACGCGGGTTCCATCGGGCGACCAGTCGCACGACCGCGGCTGTGCGTCGCCGCCGATTGTGATGCGCCACATACTGTGCGGCGTCGTCGTCATCCGAGCAGCTTCCCGAGGAGATTCGAGACGCGATCCGACTCGGTCGGATACAGGCTTTCCCAACGTTCGCAATGACGCGCGAGCGCCGGGCTGACATGGTGTTGCGGGTATTGAACGAATAAACCGCGCAGACCCGGCACAGCAGTCACATCGTCGTCCGCCGCGAACCAGGCGTGACTCAGAACCAGGATGATCGGTTCGAGCCCGTTGCTGCCGATCTGTTCGCGCATGGCTCTGGCGATGCGGAACGTTCGTGTGGCGTCGGCCATCTCGTTCGTCCGGTGTGTCCAGACGTCGACGAGATCGGCAGCGCGCTCGAGCACGCGCACGTGCTCAGCGCCGCCCGAGGTCACGAGCACCGAGCGAATACCCGCTTCCAGCAAGGTGCTGCCGAGGATGTGCGCGGCCAGACGGGTGACGCTTTCGATCGGACCAAAGCTCGGCGGCGAGACGTCGAGCACGAGCACCGTCGGCCGCAGTTGCGGCGGCTCTTGGCCAAGCTTGGCGCGATAGAGCAGCTCTCCGCGCAGATGCCGAAACCGCAACACCTCGGAGGGCAGGACCAATTGACTTGGCAGCAGCGCGCGAAGGTCACCGCGCAGATCAAAGCCGCCACGCTCTCCTCCCAATCCGCTGCCGCTGGCCCGTCCGGACGAGCCGATCGGCGTCCGCAGATGGAGGCGATGCCGCTGCGTTACGTGCAACGGCCTGATGTGCGGAAGCCGCGGAAGAAGGCGCAACGGCAACCCCGGATCCTGAGCGACCGCCTTCGGCCCGACGATTTCCAGCAGCGTCAGCAGACGTTCGTCGACGGGTTGCGCTGCATCGACGATCGCTTCTGTAGGAACGGTCACGGACTGCGGCTCGACGCGATCGGCGATTAGCAATGCCGCCGTCAATGCATCGCGCAGGCGCGCCGGAGGAAGCGCCGGTGGAGGCTCCCACCCCTCCAGTGGGACTCCATGGAGCAGCAGCGCAGCCAGACCGACGCGCGATGCTACCGGCCACGCTAGAGCGGCCAGTGCGCGAACCCCTTCGACACGGCCCAGCCGCTCTAGTCCCGGCGGCACCTCTCCGGCAGTGAGCTGCAGAAGATCACGCACGAGCGAGAGCGGGGGCTCGAGGTGCAGGCGATGGAGATGCGCGAGCGCCGAAGGAAGCGTCGCCATTGCACGCACGCGCTCCGTTCTCCATTGCTTAAAGTCGTTGAGAGATGGGCGGAGTGCCCGGATCGATACATCGCGCTCTCTGATTAGCTCTTTGTAGGTCGCCTCGGCTTGCTCGAGCCGACCGCGATTCTCGGTCAGCTCGGCCTGGACGGTCTGCAGACTAAGGGCATGATTACGCGCAGCCTCGCGGTTGCCGGCTCGCAGACTCGCGGCGACTTCAGCGCGTTGCTCGCGTTCCAGCCCTTCAAGCTTGCGGGCCTGCGTCATAAGGCGTTCGCAGAGGCCAGCGTGCGCCGCCAGCCCCTGATTCTCGTTCGAGATCCATTTGCGCAGGTCTTCTTTCTCGACCTCCAGCAGCGCCTCGGGATTCCAGCCTTCCGCGAGGGCGCGCGCCCCGACTTCTCGCTCGTGATCGCGCACTTCCTGCACATCATCAGCTGATCGCGTGAAGCGATAGCCAATGGTGGCCAGCTGCGCGGCGACGTAGCGATCGGTTGATCCCATCGTGACGCGGAAAGGCTCGCAGCCTGTGATGGACCGAACGTCGAGGAGGACGAGCGTGCTTTCTTTCGAGTAGGCACCGATCCCATAACAGCCGTCGGGCGACAGCGCACCGCACTGGAAGCGCGAACCGGCGGCGGGTATCCGATCGCGTAACGTTCCATCGCGAACGTTCCGGAACACAAACTCCCCCGTGGTTATCACCTCGGCGAGCACTCCGCTCTCGATCGGCGCCCAGGCCATGCTGTGCACGCTGACCTTCTCTTCCCAGCGAGAGACGATCGTGTTTGTACCTGGGCGCATATCGTGGACCGTGCCTCCTACTCGCGTGCGGATGGCCAGGTGCAGGCCATTAGGCGACCAGCTCGCCGCGTGTGCACTGCCGCTCTCAATCGTGGTCAGAAGGCTTCCGGTCTCGGCACCCCAGATCGTCACGTTGGGCGTGATCTGCCGACGCCTCCCCGGCAGCTGATCGTAGGCAGGTCCGGGGGGCGTCACAAGCTGGCCGGTCGTTGCCAGCCGCTTTCCCGCGGGTTCGACGGCGATCATCTCCGACACGCCCGGCATCGTCTCGGAGTAACGGAAGGCTCCGGTAACTACGTCGAAGAAGCCGAGGCGTGATCCACCATCGAAGAGGACGTGCCTTGCGTCGGCAGTGAAGGCCACACCGAGAGACCAGTTCGGCAGGTGAATATCGTTCAGGAGCTCACCCGTCGTGGCGCGCCGGATGTGGAGCTTGGCGATGTTGTGTACCGACGCGAGGAGCTCACCATCGGGCGACCAGGCGACAGCGCGCACGGAGTCCGTCTTTGACGCATGCTGCCAGATGCAGTTGCCGGTGAGGTCCCAGACCGAGACGCCGCCATAGAGATCGCCGATTGCGAAGAACTGGCTATCAGGCGACCATGCCAGAGCACGCGGAACAATTGGCAGCTTGAACGTCATGCTCGGGACATTGCCGATGTACATGATGTCTCGCGATCAACGAATACGCCGCGCCGCCCGTTCGTAGAGACGCCCCGCGCGCGCCGGTTGTCCCGCTCTCTCCAATAGTTCGGCGGCGTGGAGAAAATCGCCCGCCATCTCCGCTCGCGTCGCTTCCTGAAGCAGCGTTGGAACGTCGGCCGGCGCTTTCTCGCGCCTCCCGCGCGGGCGCAGACCAGCGAACATCCCCACTCCCCGATCGCGCTCGAGGTTGCGCACTTCTTCCGACAGGATCCCGAGGACGCGCCGTCCCACCTCGGACATCCCTTCCTCGACCACGGGCGTCTCCCCGACCCACAGCGACCACGCCGGTACGAGACGCTCGATGGAAAAGCGGAATGCGCCGCGATCGGTGACGGCGACGACGGATGAGGAGTTGAGACCGAATGCCTGCCGTTGTGCTCCGTCGGGAAGCGGCGGTTGGAAAGCCCGGCCCATCTCGACGTAGAGACCTTCCTTGCCCGCGCGTGCCACCGGCGTTCCGAAAGGGATGTTGCCCGGTAGCCCGCCAGGGGAGATCAGGAAATGGATGCCATCGCCGAGGATTAGGAAAGCGGACTCACCGAGCGGCCGGCCGATGAGGAAATGCCGCAGCCATTGCAGTTCGTCGTCGTCGAGCAGCACCGCGTCGACAGGGTGATGGCCCGGCTGCTTCACGAGACGAACCGGAAGCGGCTCGGGGAGCGACGCGGGGTCCGCCGGGGCGACGTCGAGGACCTCCGTCGCCGGAGGCTCGAGCAGCAACCCGCCGTCGATGGCTTCACCGAAGACGTCCAGTCGCCAATGCCCGACGTCCGGAGGACCGAGGACCCAGATCTCCTCGCCGGGGATCATCGACGCCAGCATACCGAAAGGAAACGGCGAGCGGTGGCGCACGTCGATCATCAGATTGTCAGGCTCCATCGCCGATGGATAGGCGACGACTGCATACGGCAGACTGCAGAGGCTGCGCACGAGACTAGCCGGAATGGTGCCCCGCTCGCTCCGCACCCGGAACAGCAGCGCGCCCCGTCCGCGTCCTTTCCCAACAAGCGGCGTCCGTCGCGCCGCGGCCAATGTCACGGAAAGACCGAGCATCGTGGCCCGTCGCAGCACCCATCGGCCGAGGGAGCCCGGCACGATCACGTTGAGCTCCGGAGCGACGCGATAATACGCAGGTTGCAGGTTCGTGGCGGCGATCAGCTCGGCCAGCCCGACGCTGTTCCAATTCGACGCGTTCACGCTCTCGCGCGCTCCCTTCACAATAGTTCCGTCGCCCGCCCCGGCCGCCGGGATCCAGATCCCTTGCACAAAGCCGAAAGGCTCTCCTCCAGCAGTCCAGACCAGCGGCGACGCCGTCTCGAGCGGGATCGCCAGCTCGACCCACCATTCGCCGCGCGGCCCGCGGCGAACCACGGCCTCTTCCGCTAGCCGCGAACCGGCTACCGAGGAAAGCAGTGCCAGAGCCGCCGCCGCGCTCGTGAACCGGCCCGCGGTCGTGTCGAAGAGCTCAGGCTCGGAAGACACGTCCGGCGGCTGCTTCGACAACGGTGCACTCGGGGGCGCAGCACTCGTCGGCGACGCAACGCGCGGTGTCAACGGCGGTGTCGTCGGCCGAGGGGGCGAAGTCGGCCGTGCCGCGGGCGCTTCTACTGGGTCGAGCCGGCGGATGTTAAACAGCGGCGGTGGGCGATCAGCCATGCCGCATCCTCTTGACCGGCTCGTCCATCAGGCCCGCGGTCCACTCCTGCCAACGCTCTTCCGCTCCGGCGACACCGGCGGTGACGGCGGCGGCGTGGATGCCGGCGGTGAGGTCGGGGCGGCGCAGGACCTCGGCCAGGTCGAAGCACCAGTTCCAGACATAATTGCGTACAGGATCGATTGAATGAATTTGCGACATAGCCGCGGCGACGTGACCCAGCCGCACAGCTGCCTCGACGGGGTGCTGCGTTCCGGCCTCACATCGGGCCAGAACGACCTCCCGTCCGAGCCGCTCGGCTTCGCTGTTCGGAACGAATGCCGTGGCCAGTGCTGTAGCGCGAACGTAGTGTTGAGCCAGGTGGGCGAGGACCCATCCGGCCTGCAGGTGGTCCTCGGCCATCACCAGAGCTTCGCCTGCCTCGGCAGGCAGTCCGGCGCGCAGAAAGCAGCGCGCGGCGTGATCCCACTCGGGAATGCGGCGGTACGTCCGGGCCGCCTCTTCGTAGCGGCCAAGGCGCTCTAGACAGAGCCCCGCCGCGTGTCCGTCGCCGGTCTCGAGAAAGAGTCGCGTGGCATCGTCCATGAGGTTCGCGGTGAGATAGCACCGCGCGGCGCGGCGCAGGAGCTCCTCGCGCGTGGTCGTGTCGCCCTTCGGCTCGAACCGAACGATGAGACGTTTGGTCAGCTTCCGCCAGAGATCGTCGATGACGCCGTCACTCACGGACGCTCTTCCTCCGGTTTCTCAGGCAGGACTTCCGCCTCGTCGGCGTGCTCATCGTGCATCAACGGCCGATCGGTCAGGCGGCCGCCAGAAATCTCAGCCACCTGTGGATCGCGATCGATTACGCGGCCGATCTCCGACGCCACGCGGTCGTGATGCCGGTTGTGCTCCTCGATCGGCAAGCCCGATCCAAGATCTTCGACGTCGAAGGCTTCGACCTCGCCCGTCAATTTGTTGAAGCGGAAGCGAACGTGAAAGTCCATGGCTCTTCCTTACCGCGCGACACGGAATTCAATCTCGAACGAATCCCCATCCTCGGTGTACTGCACACCCTCCGCGCCGTTGCGCCGCGCATAGGAGAGCAAGGCCTCGCGGTAGGCGCTCGCCAGCGCGCGATGAAACACTTGGCGCGCGCGAACACCCACGGTCCGCAGATGCTCGCGCGCCTGCGCGGAGAGCTCTTCGCGGCGCCGCTGCGTGTTCTGTTCGAGCTGGGCGACGGCGCGTTGCCTGGCCTCCCCTTCGAGCTGTGACGAGGCGGCGCTCTCGGCCTCCCCCATCACTCGCTGCCTCTCCGCTTGCGCTGCGCTTTCCAAATTCTGTTCGGCATCGCGGCGCGCCGCGCTTTCTGCCACCGTCTCGCTGATGCCGCTGTCGTCGTAATAGCGAAACTCCCCCTCGCGCTCGATCGTCGTTTGAAGCTGACCGCTGAGCGTTTCCGTAGCCTCGCCGAGCGCCTGGACCTCGTCGGACTGTGTGGCCACGATCTCTAACATCTGATCATCGGTGGCGTACAGCACGTAACCTCCTTCCACGTCATACCGAAAGCCGCGCTCGACGCGTACCCACCCCGAGCTGGGGGCGGCCAGCACGCCTTCGAGGGCGAGGAGCGCCGGCCGGCCGACGGTTCCCTCGAGATTCTGCCGGACGCGCGCTTCGCCGACGACGCGGGCCTGCAGCTCCACGCGGCGCAAGACTTCCCGTTGCCACGCTTCGTCGAGCTGGCGCGTGGCGCTCACTCGGATGCGGCGAGGGTTACACATGGCTCTCCTCCAGAGTGCGCAGCGAGTTTTGGATGGCCTCTTCGATCGTGCGTCGCGGCTCGGTCTGACTCGGATGATCGTTGATGAGCTCGCGCCGCAGCTTGTTGATGGCCATGAGGTGCGCGCCCAACGCCGCTTCGGTGGTGAGATTGCGCTCCTGCCCGCGGAGCATCTCCAAGTCCAGCAGAATGTCGCTGACGGGGCGGACTGTCGTGAACCTTTCCTGCTGCTCGTCCGCCAGATGCGGCTGCACGGCATTGCGAAGCACCTCGATCTCTTCCGGACGTCCCCACACGTAGAGCATCGGCCAGAAATCCTGCTCGGTGGCTATGTCGGAGCCGCGAAGCAATGCCGCACCGTGAACGAGTTTCAGTCCCTTCACCACGCGGCGGTCCGACAGCTCGACGCCTTCCGCACGCAACTCGCGGATCAGGCGCGTGTACGCGGGGCGCACCCGCGCCGAATCGATTTCCGTCAACCGCAAATTGAGCGCCAGCAGATCCTCGATCTTCACCCGAACTGCCAGCTTGCCCCGGGCGCGGCTCGTGGCTTCCATGCGTGCTCGCTCGAGCATCCACCCGCGCTCGAGCAGATCTTCGATCAGATCGTCCGGCGTCGGCTGTACTTCGATGCGGAGGATGAAGCGATCGGCGAACGCGCGCAGCCAGGGATCGTCCGGAATGGAGTTCGAAGCGCCGATGAGCGAAGCCAGCGGGACTGTCTCCCGCAACGCGCCGTTGTGAAACACCCGCTCGTTCATAATCGCCAGCAGGGAATTGAGGATCGGACTGCTTCCCTGGAACACTTCGTCCAGAAAGGCCACCTGCGCCTCGGGAAGCATGTCGGTGGTGCGTATGTGATACGTCCCTTTCTGGAACGCTTCCAGATCGAGCGGACCAAATAGTTCCGACGGTTCGGTGAAGCGCGAGAGGAGATAGTGGAACTCGCGCGCATCGACGAGCTCGCAGAATCGGGTGATGATCCCGGTCTTGGCCGTGCCGGGCGGCCCGATGAGCAACAGGTGCTCGTGACAGACGGCAGCCAAAACGAGCAACTCGATGGCCTGATCGCGGCCGGTGAAAAGAGTCCTCAGGTCACGGCGCACGTCTTCGAGCCGCTTGATCGTTTTCTGCACTTCTTCCCAGCTCACTCGGTCACTCCTTCCGCTCCGGTTTGAGGCAGCAGAGGCAGCATCGGCCCCGAGGGGCGGGGACGCTCGTTGGGACGCCGGGCGTTCTGCATGGCGGACGTTCGCTGAGAAGCCGTCGCCGACTGCCGCTCCTCGGCCGCGCGGCGGATCATTCCGACGAGCTGTCCGATGCGAAACGCGTCGGCGGGTATGGGTGGCTTCTCCATCAGACCGACGCGAGCCTCGCGGAACAAGAAACGGATCTCGTCGCCGTTAAACCCTTCTGTGGCGCGCGCCACGACGTCGAGGAGCTGCACCGAGACCTTCACGCCAAAATGACGAGCGTGTACCTCGGCGATGGCGCGACGCGCCACGACGTTCGGAAGATCGATCTTGATGGCGCGGAAACGGCTCGGCCGCAGTAACGCCGGATCGATGATGTCGAGCCGGTTGGTCGTGCCGATCACCAGCATCGGCACATCCGGCCGGAACCCGTCCATCTCCGTCAGGATCTGCGCGACGATGGCATTGCCGGCGCGCGCGCCGCCGTCCTCACGCCCTGAGCGCTTCGTGGCGATCGAGTCGAACTCGTCGAAGACGAGCACCGCCGGCGCGTTCCGCCGCGCCTCGGCGAAGCACTCGCGCACCTTCCGCTCGCTCTCGCCCACGTACATGTCCGTCACCTCCGGTCCGGAGACGATCTGAATGGTGGCGTTCAACTGGTTGGCGATCGCTTTCGCGAAAAGCGTTTTGCCGGTGCCAGGAGGCCCGTGCAGCAGGAATCCGCGCGGAATCAGCTCGCGGCGCAATTTCTCATCGGGAAGATCGGAGGCGCCGTCGATCAGACGCACGGCGCGCAGAATCTCCCCCTTGACCTCGTCGTAGCCACCGATGTCGCGGAACGTCACGTCGGGCACTTCGAAGTTGGCCGACGTCTGCGCCTTGAAGCCGCGGATGGCGTGGTAAAGCCGATTGACCGCAACCGGCCCGCTGCCCGCCTCTTCCTGCACGGCATACTTGATGGCGTGCCGCAGACGCACGGGGTTCATGCCGGCGACGTTCTTGTACAGACCTTCGGCGCTGAATCCTTTGAAGTGCGCCGCCTCATCGACCGTGACCAGCGCCTCGCCGATCAGCCGCAACTCTCCATTCGGAAGCGTCAGCTGCCGCGGAAGGCCGCTGATGCCTAGGCGCACTGCGAAGCGCGCGGCCAGCACCTCGGGGATCTCCATGGAACGATCGGCAAACGCCAGCAGCAGACGATCGCTGGCCTCGTACACCAGCTCGATCAGCTCGCGCGATTCCGTCGGAATGTTGGTGTCGCTCCCTCCGGCCAGGAGATCGAGATGCCGGATCACCAGCACATCGCCGTGCTTGAGCGCGCGGATGAGACTCTTCAGGCGCGCCAGCTGCCGCTGCCGCAGGCTGCGCGGCATCATCCCCCCTTCCTCGTCCTCGGGCACCTCGAGAACCATGGGTCGGAGATTCGCGCGCGCCGACATCGTCTTCCAGAGGTGCTCCACGACGAGCTTCTCGCAGACGATCAACACCGACAGGCCGGAACGGAGGAACGAGGCCGCAGCGTCGATATCCTGGCTGTAGGCGAGCAACACCGACTCCTCTTCTGACACGTGTGTCGGCATCGAGTCCGGGATGCTGGTAGCGGCGGGAGCGGCCGGCTCGGATGACCGCTTCGGTGTTTGTAGGGGCGGCGCAGCAGGGGCGGACGACACCATCGGTCCGGTCGTTGCGGCCGGAGCAACGGTCATCCCCGGCGGCCGATAGAGGGGAAGATCGGACGCGGAGCAGAGGGTGGTGATGAGAAAGTCTTTCGTGGGGCGATCGAGCGACGCCTCATCGATGACGTCGGCCGAGAGGGACGGAGCGCGCTGCAGCAGCTCGCGCAAGGTCAGGTTCTCGCCATCGAGATGAGCGTCGGTGAAATCGTTTTCCGGAACGAGGGGCATCAGACGGAGTTGGAGGCGAGTCATGCGAGCTCTCCTGTCAGTTGGCGCGAGAATCGGTAGAGCTTGAGACCGTCGCGGTAGTTGTATCCGAGATAATGGCGGTCGCGAAGCTTGCCAACGTTGGCGCGATCGATTCGCGACAGCGGCTCCCACCAGTTGGCGATGGAGAGCGCCTCGCGGGCCTGCTCGTCGCTCCGCGAGCCCACCGGATCGGCGAGCACGGTCTGCGCCTCGCGAGCCTGAGCCAGAAAGGACTCCTCGTGATAAACCATGGCCAGCTCGTAGACGTCGAGAACGAAGTCTTGATCGGCTTCGTCCCCCGCCCGCCAGCGCGACATCAGTTCCGTCCTCCACTCGCGCACCGTGACGGACGTCGTCGGCTCGGCCAGCATTAGTGCGAGCGCCCTCCGCCCGGCCGCATTCGCGCGGAGCTGCCGCGCGGTGGCGACGGCGTCGGTCGTTCCTCCAGGCGACGGACGATCGAAGACCGCCGTCAGCGGGGAGAGGATCCGCAGATCGTCCGCCATGTCGGGAGCCAAACGCGCCAGGGCTGGTTCGACTAGTCCGTGGCGAACGGACCATTCGGCGCCGTTATGCGCCACGGTGAGCTCCGCCAGCAGGACGCGCGACAGGCGCGGCGTCGAGCTGACCCCGATAGCGGCGGCGAGGATGAGGGTATCGCACGTGATCGGTGTGGAATCGCCGAGAGGATGCGCGCCGAGCCTGAGCCTCGCGGCGGTGACGACCGCCAACTCCGCCAGGGCGCTCCGCAACTCCAGCGACGGGCGACGCAGCGACTCGGCCTCGCGCAGATCGGCCTGAGGGATCGGGCCCAACCCTCCGCCGCATGCCCAGCGCAGCACCGCCAGCACGTTCGCCGCGCTAGTCATGCGTCACCCAGTGCGGGCAGCGGATCATCGCCTGGCCGCGTCGCGCGTAAAAGCGCAAGGTCCGCTCGTTCCGTTCGACGTTCACTAGCCCGGCGACCTGCCATGGCAGAGTGAACGTCGTGCAGTGCAGCGTCACGTCGATCGACGAGAGTCCCATGGCCTCCGTCGCAGCGAAGAGATGTGTGTGGTACCAACCTAGCAGCCGGTCGCCCGGGCGCTGCTCGCGCAACGTTCGCTTGACGGCACCGAACGAATCACCGGTAAAGGTAAAGTGGAACAACGACGCGCCGGTGTAGTCCGCCGTCTCCGCGCCGGTAAGATGGACGATGTATGTGTCGTCGCCGCCGCTCTCCTGAAACACGCGCCCTACCAGGAACCCCCCTTCCTCCACTTCGGAGGAAAGCGGCCGCGTTGCGATGTCGTGAGCGAGCACGCGCGGCAGGAGCACCTTGATCGGCGCCGCGCGATCGGTCCCCTGCGCCGTCACAGCGAAGTCCGTGAGCGAGATCTCGGGCGGCCGTTCCTCGGAGATCCGCCGGATGACGAAGCTCGGCGGATCTCCGTTGCCCGGCGTGACGGCGACGACGCCTTCGACCGGCGGCGTGGGACGCACCGACGACGGTCTTTCCTGACGGTCGAGATTGATGCAGAAGGCCCAGCTTTTTTCGTCAGGCCGCCACTCCCGCAGGATCCTTCTCAGTTCTGGCGCCATGAGATCCTCGATCGGATGGGGATGTTGATAGATGACACGTCCGCCCGTCACCACCGCCACGTACGCATAGCCGTAGTCAGGAAGGAGATTGAGGAGAGAGGGAGACCCGGGCGCCGGAAAGCCGTCCGGGACTCGCAGCATAAATAGACGGATCTGGGCGTCGGCGAGGCTTACACCGAGCATCCGCTCGAGAGTCGGGCGAACGACGCTGCTGATCGGGACGAAGCCCTCGAACGCGAGACTTGCGCCGCGATAGATCTCGATCCCCTGGGTCGCCACTTTCAAGTGCGTCTGATCTCCAACGGACGTGCTTCTTCCATCGACCCGAAGAGAGTGCGGATCACCGAGCGCCCGCCGCGGCTCTCGATAGCCGCCTGCCCTTCCCCAGACATCGCCCACCGCGTGGCCTCGATGTCGAGGGGCTCTTCCACCATGTAGTTCTGATAGGTGACCATATCGACGAGGGTCTGACAAAGCTCCCCGAAGTCCATCCCCGGCCGGTAACGGTCCGCCAGTGCGCCTAGACAAACGTAGCCGCTGTCACGGTCGACATTCGGATGGAACATCGGCGTCTGGCAGAACGCCTCGGGTGCCTTCATCGGGAAGTCGGCCGGAATGACAAGAAAGATCTCGTGCTCGTCAATCGGCACCGGCGCATCGCCCGGAGTGCCGGGCGGCGCCCAACCGGGTGCGCGGAACCGGAAGACGTACTCGGTGGGCGTCTGCTGAGCGTCGATCCGAACTTCGAAATCGCGATGTTTCTCCGCGTAGCGAAGGACCTCCAGCCGCACGCGGCGCAGCGCTTCCTCGCGGTCGCGCGGATGCACCCCGGCGGTGCTTTGCGGCGCGACATGCAGACGGCTGTGGTCGACGATTTCGTTGTCGTGCAGTGTCGAGTCGGGCTCGAGCCGGCGCGTCGAACCGTCGTCCTTCAGTTGGTCAACCACCGTCGGACGTGGTTTGCCGTTCCCATCCTTCTCCCACAGACGCGCGTCGTACTCTCCCATAATGCCTTGCGCAATCTCGCGCACGCGCGTCGAGGCGGGGACATTGGTGAGCTCGAAGCGCGCCTGATCGGGACCCTCGACGTAGATCGGACTGATGAGGTAATCGCGAAATTCGTTAGCCGCCGACGAGAACTGCAGGGAGTAGCCGCGCTCGGTTAAATCCGACGTGAGCAGCCGCGCCAGGTGCAGCGCCTGCTCGGCGTCCATCTCCGGCAGGTTGAGGAGCAATGTTCCGGCGGAGTGGTAACCCGGCTCGACCGGGCCGCGCAGGTGATGCTCCGTGGCCAACCGGCGCGCGGCGTCAATGACCAGATAGACGTCGTTGCAATCGCGTACTACCACGCTGGCACCGCCGGTCCGGCGATATGGAGCATGGAGCATGGATGGTTGACGCGCGCGCAGCACCTCGCGAAAGATCACGTTGTGTGGGTACATCTCGTATGCGGCCTGCACAACTGCGTCGAAGCCGTTCTCGATCAATCCGTTGTCGATCTCGCGGGTGATGTGCTCCCAGAACTCCAGCGGCGTTCCCCCGTCATGAACGCGAGTCCGCGGGAACTTCACGTTCTCGAGCACGATCTGCGCACTGGGTCCGGTTCCCAGCACGCGCGCCAGCTCGTCGACGACTCCCCCTCTCCGCATCTGCTCGAGGCTCAGGGTCAGGTTCACCATGCCAACTCCTTCATGCGTCGATCTCCACCCAAACCTCTCCTCCCGGCGCATCTACATAGAGGATCTCGCGCGGCGGAATCCCCAGATCGCGTAAGGTCATTTTTCCTGGCACAGATTGCATGTCGAGCGTGGTGCGCGATCGCAACAGCCGGTCGCAGTTGGGACACCGAGCCGCGCGCGGCACCCCCCATCGCGGCTCAGCGAAAGCGCAGCGGGGACATTCCACACGTTCCTGGATTGGCTCCCACAGCAGGGCGTTCCCCTTCGCGCCGACGGCCGCCCGCAGTTGGTCGACTGTGCCCGCCGTGCCGACACCGATCCGCGTCACATCCCCCACGCGCCGGTGCAGCAGACAATCGTCCTTTCGTTCCATGTCCACGATCGTCGTCGTCCCTTCGCTCACGTCGATGCGGAGGAGTCCCGCCGGAACGGACAGGCCGAGGAGAAAGCGGAGCGCGATGGATGCCATCCATCCGCCCACGATCGCGGAGGTAAACGCGCCGGCGCCGCGCGGCGCATTCAGCACCGGCGCCATGCAGCTCCACGGCGAGTCGTCTTCAGCCCGCACGGCCGCGCTCAGCGTACAGCTGTAGCAGGGACCGTCGGGCCGGAGGAACGGACGGACCTCGCCGCCCCACGGATGCGTGCCGCCATCGATAACGGGGACCTGCAGCAACGCACAGCGCGCCGCCAGCTGGAGCCGCGCCGACCGTGTGTCGAGACAACTGAGGATGATCGAGGCGTCGCGCAGCTCCGCCAGACCGAGACCGCGGACGAGCGTGGCCGCACGCGCTTCGATCACCAGACCGGGAGCGAGATCCCGCAAAGCATCCGCCGCGGCCTCGACTTTGTACTGTCCGACGTCGCTCACGCGAAAGAGCGGCGTTCGGCTGAGATTCGTTTCTTCGACGCGGTCGGGGTCGCACAACACCATGCGCGAGATCCCGGCCATCGCCAGAAGCCGCGCCACTTCGTTGCCAACCGCGCCGACACCGATCACGACCGCGCTGGCGCCGCTGATGTTGTCTTGCGACCAGCCGGGAATGAGCTCGTGACGCGCGAAACGGCTACTCATCGAGCCTCCGCGAGGTTACCGGGCAATACAAGCGCGTGCGGCCGCCCGTCCACGAATCCCAGCAATGCATCCCATGCACAGGATCGCGGTGTACGGCCACACTGCAGATCGGATCGCGCGGTCCGCACGGACAGACCACCACGTGGTCATGCAGGCGCAAGGTGTGGCCGCAGACGACGCAGGTGTGCCGGCGGAATCCGGACGTAGGAGGAGCGAGCAGCGGATGCGATGGATCGAGCCGGATGATCGGGACGTCCTCGGGCGGAGACCAGGTCTCGTCGACTCCTGCAAAAAAGCGTGCCATCTCGGCGGAGACCGCCGATTCCTGTTCCGCGTCAGCGCACTTCGCCTCCGCGTGTCGTACCGCTGATCCTGCTTCGATCACCACCGCGTCGCCGAGACGAAAGGTATGGCGGCAGCGCGGGCAGAACTGGTGCAGCCAGTACGAGCGCAGCGTTGTCACAGCCTCGCCGCCGCTCGCGAACGCGCCGATGTTCTCCTCATCTGCCGCACCGTTGAGTCCCTTTTCGAACTCCGTGTACTCGTGCGTCATCGCGTGGCTCTCCGCGGATGCCTATGCGTGATTCCCCACACCAGGTTGTCGAGCGCCGCCTCATCCGTGAGGCTCGACATGCGAACCACGCCGAACGCTCTGAGGAACCCCGGCAGATCATCGATGGTGGGCGCCCCCGGCAGGAGAACCGGAATCAACGAGAACCTCGGATCGCTCGCACAACGCCCCAGCACGGAGCCGACCTCGATGGTCTGGAAACGGCCGAGGGGAGATCCGGTCAAGGCATCCGGTCCAATGAACCCGAGCACCACCGGAACCCGGTCAAGCACCGCCCAGAGGTTGACCACCGGCGTGCCGGGAGGCATGTGCCATTTGTCGAACCACGGCTCGATCTTGCGCGTAACCAGCGCGGTGGCCACGCTCTCCACCGCCGCCTCGTTGCGGCTTGCATAGGCAATGAAGGCGTCATACTGCCCATCGGCCGGCAATGGTGGAACGATGATCGGCTCCGAGAGACCGAGCAGCGCCTGGCGGAACACCACGTTCCCTGGGTACTGCTGCGACACGGCGCCGAGCAATCGCGTCATACCGTCGGGCAGGAGGCCCTGGAAGAGAAGTTCGCAGACTTCACTCCAGTACTCTAGCGGGACGTCGAAGCGTGGTAGGCGCTCGATCGGTATCTCCGCACGGCGAAGGAGCAGTTGCGCCTTGCCGTAGTTGCTGAAGACCTTCGCCAGCTCATCGACAAGGTGCAACTGGCGGAATTCGTCGAAATCCATCGCGATCTTTCTCCGGTCAACCGCACAGCATCTGTTCGATGACCGCGGGCTCGAGGGTCTCCAGAATCTCTTCGAGACCGCCCGGACACATCGCATCGCCGAGGATCTCCACGCCGTCCTCGGTGACACGGATGCGGAACCGCACGCGCCGGCCCATCGGATCGGACGCGTATTCCTCCGGCTGAATGAGATCGGGAAGTTCAGCGACGAAGCGATATTCGGTCATCAGTTCGTTTCCCATCTCCCTTCGATGCGTGTACCGCAATCGGGGCAAGCACCATCGACGAGCAAGTTCTCCCGCAATTTCCAGATGTCGCGCGTGACGACGTCGCGGCGGCAACCGGGGCAGGCCGTGTTGCGGCCATCCGCTCCCAATGCTCGCTCGACATAGACGTGGCGCAGGCCTGCCGCGCTGCCGACCGCCGAGGCCATGGCCAGTTCGTCAGGACGCGTCGGACGCATCTCGCGCATCCGGAACTCCGGGATGAAACGCAATAGGTGCCACGGAACGTGTGCTCCAGCGCGACAGACGATGGCCGCCATTCGTTTCACCGATTCGGCGTCCGCATTGAAATCGGGGATCAGCGGCGTGCTCACTTCCACCCACACGCCCGCCCGCACGAAGCGACCGATGGTGTCGATGACGGGACCGAGCGCGCCGCCCGTGAGGCTGCGGCTACGCGCATCATCGGGCGCCTTCAGGTCGACGTTCACGGCGGCCAGATGCGGCGCGACCGCCTCGACGGCTTCGGGAGTCATATAGCCGTTCGTCTTCCACACGAGCGGCCGCGCGGTGAGCTCGGCGATAGCCAGCGTGAGCTCAATGGCCAGCGACGGCTCCGAATACGAGAAGCCCAGGATGGCGTCGTCGTCGTCCGCGCGCGCCACGAGCTCGGACGGATCGACCTGCGCCCCTACCCAGGGAAGCGCGGGTACACGGCCGATCTGCGAAATCCGGAAATTCTGGCAGTAGTTGCAGGAGAGGCTGCAACCCGGCGGAGCAATAGTCAGGACGCGACGGCCGGGTGCGAAGTGATACAGCGGCTTCCGCTCGACGTTGTCGACATGGACGACCGCCGCGGAAAATGTCGCCGTCTCCATCTCCACCCCGCGCCGCCTGCGCACGCGGCACAATCCGACATCTCCCTCGCGCAGAAGACAGCCGTGAGGACACAACGTGCAACGCAGATCCGTGCCCTCGCAACGATAGAACGACGCAGAATGCCACGACGGTTCGGTAATCGACTCCGGGATGAAGCCTTCCATAGGGCGGTAATTGCGCAATATACCATCGAGCAAAACTAGATGGGCCTACCGATTCTTCAAAGCACTACTGTTTGAGCCCCGCTCGACGGACTCTTTCCGTTAGCCGTCCGTGCGGCGAATCGCTGTCCCTGCTATGAGAATATTCAAGAATCGACGAACGAACTAGGATCGAGGACAAGGCCGCTAAGAGCGCTCAGCAATCGCCGCATCTGACGCCGTTCATCGATTGCGGCCGCGGATCGAAGGCCGTGCCTCAGCGCGTTTCGCGCGCTTGCACTCTTGCCCTTTGGTGTCCTCGGGCCGGTGGATCGCAGCCAGGGACGGTTCTTCTTCGCCGCTGATCGAAGCGCCGAGCGGCCGTTGGCGGAGAGTCGGTAGCGCCTCTTGCTCATTGTCATCATTCGCCCCCGCTGACCGAATCTGTTGTTGCACGATCTGTTGGCCGGCAATGTTGGCGTGGTGCACCGCGACGAAAGTTCGCTTCGGCGGTTGCCGGTATTCATGAAGCGCGAGCATCTGGCGGCGGAAAAGGTTTGAGGCTCGCTCATACTCCTCGCTCATCAGCTGACGCCATGATTCGCTCCGCTGGAGGAGGGACTGCGCGCTCAGTTTGACGATCCTCGCGTGAGTGAGCGTCATCTGCTCGATCAGCATCGCCTCAATCTCATCCCGTGGCAGGAGCGCGGCGAGGGTGTCGGTAATGTGCGCAAATGCGCCTGCCAAGTTGTCATCAGTTCCCGACTCGATCCGAGAAAGAGCAAAAGCCGTCCCGAGGGTGCTGAACCGGAGCTTCTGGATTTCTCGACGCGCAGCCGGATCGTCATCAGTCCTAGCCGACTCACGGCCAACGGGGGCGACAGCCGCTGACTTTGGCGTTGAACTGGGCTCACACTTCTTCTTCATAGAGGTTGACTCCCTTCGGCGTCTTGCGCGAATTCCTCCCCCAACATCAGCCTTTCGAAATGTTCGATCGACGCGTCGTGCCGCTCGGGGATGAGGTGCGAGTAGCGGTCGAGTGTGATCTGGATTGAGGAGTGGCCGAGCTGTTTGGAAACAAACTTCAGGTTCGCGCCTTCATTGATCATGATTGAGGCATAGGTGTGCCGAAGGTCGTGAAAGCGGATCCTGCGAATACCTGCCCGTCGGAGCGCCGGCAGGAAGCCCCTCTTGACGACGTTAGCGGCATCGAGAGGCTTACCGGTCCGCGCCGAGAAGATGAACTCGCTACGTCCACCGCACAGCAGCTGATGTTCGCGCAGCCTGAGGAGCACGTGACGCCCGACGCGAACCTCTCGGATGGAATGCGACGTCTTCGGAGACTCGAGGTGGCCTCGCGAGAATGCGCGACGCACCTTGATTGTCGACCGGTTCCAGTCGATGTCGCCCCACTGAAGAGCAAGGAGCTCGCCCTGGCGCATGCCGGAGAAAATTGCGAGAAGGTTCAAGCACCGAATCGTTGGATCTTCGGTCGCTTCAAGGAGAAGGCGAACCTCGTCCGGGCGGAGAAAGTCCATCTCGCGTTTCTCGACGCGGGGCAGCCGAATCCTGATCATGGGCGTACGCACGAGCATCTGCCAGTCGACCGCCGTGTTGAAGATCTTGCTGAGTACCCGCACGCAGTTCTGCAGCGACTTTGGATGGAACTGTCGCCCGCGAGCCGACAGTTCTGTAATCTTCTCCGCGACGAAACGTTGGACCGTAGCCGGCGTGATCCGATCGAGCTTCAACGAGCCGAAGTAGGGGACGATGTGCCGGTCGATGACCGAGGCATAGGCCGAGAGCGTCGACGGCTTGAGTTGGGCTGAGGCGAGGTAGTCGCGACGCCAGCGTTCGACGAAGTCCGAGAAGAGCCCGGCGCGCTCGAAGGCGACAAGTCCCTGGTCAACATCGGCAAGGCGACGAGAAAGAACCTTCTTCGCCTCCGTGGCTGATTCTCCAATTCGCTCCCACCGCGGGCGCCCGCCCACGTAGTACTTGATCGAGTAGGTCTTGCCTCGCTTGATGACACTGCCGCGTCCACGACCTCTAGGCATCCCTGGCCTCCTCTCTTAGCTTTAGTAGCAACATAGTCGCGAAACCAGAGAAAAGCCACGTCTAACTCCATGAAAAATATGGCGTAGCTCTCCGTTTGACTATTGGGTAGCTGACCCAAAGGTCGAAATGCTGCCGTGGCGGCGATCGTCGAGCCAACGCTGCAGTTCGGCTCGGTCAAACCTCAGCAGGCGGCCCAGCTTTATGAAAGGAATCCTCTCGCTTGCCCCAGCGTGAGTCCGTTGGTAGATCCATGAGGCCGGCACCTGCAGCCATTCGGCGGCCTCCTTCAAGGTCAAGAGGCGGTTGTCGTTGGTGATCGTCATGTTGATCTCTCCCTGTGTGACAGCAGTGACACTTCAAATGGAACTTTTCTAAATCTCTTGATCTTCTAGAGAAAGGCGGTTTGAGGCGTCACCACTGTCACCGGGCACTCTCAGCTCCACATGCCAGCCGCGGCCCTTTCCTGTTCGGTATGGCTCGAATCCGCGACATCGCATCGCTGCCCAGAGACGCGTCTCCTCCAGAGCATGACCATTGGCCTTGCAAAAGGTCGTGTAGGCCGCCTTGATAGCGAGAGAAGGTGTCTTTCTCCTCGAAGCACTCAGAAAGTCTCTGATGAAGGTGCCGATCGGGTCGGTCGCCTCCCGCCAGCGGATGCTCGCCTGGGCAACCCTCTCTGACACCGGGAGGCCGCCACGTTCAAAGTCACGAAGGCCCTCAACCATCCAGTTGAGGATGCCGGACGCTTCCCGTCGGATCCTGTGTTCTAACTCCCGATCCTGGTCGTGCTCAGGGATACAGACTGAGAAAGGCACAAGCAGCAACCTTCGCCAGATTCCCTCGTCAGTGCCCCTAATCCGAGGCCACTCATTCGTGGCGATAACGAGTTTGAAGATCGGAGTGAACTGAACGTCAGCTTTCTCGTAGGGAGCTCGGCATGTGATGGGGTCTCCACCGCTGAGCTGTTTGATGAGAGATTCGTTCAATACAGCCATCGGCTCAAGCTCGGCCGCTGTCACAAAACGCGTGGACATAAGCCGCGCGAGATCCGAACGGGGCTGGCCTCCTCCGACCGGCGCCGAGGTCAATGTCGAGCCATCGATGTGGGCGGCGTAGTCGCCCAGGACCCACCTGATGGCATTGAGGATGGTGCTCTTCCCATTCGCGCCAGGCCCAGAGAAGATCACGATCTTCTGAGCGGCGTTATCGCCGGTGAGACAGTAGCCGAACCAGCACTGTAGGAAGCGAATCGTTGATTCGTCGCCGATCACTCGATCTAGCAGCGCGATGAAGATCGGGCACGATGCTGTCGCATCAAATGTGGCGTTGGCAAGTTTCGAATGCAGAGAGGCGGATTTGTGCGGTCTTAGCTCTTGCGCGCGAAGATCCAGGATACCGTTCTGAACATTCAGCAGGAACGGATTGCGGTCGAATTCTGACGGAAGCGCTACGAGCGCTGGCTGCTTTGCTGCGAGGTCTACAGCCGCTGAGAGACGCGCACGCGATTCGCTGCTCTTTCCCCACCTTCTAACGTCCCGGCGGACACCGTCATCTTCTTCGCCGGGGACTTCGGCGACTATGAGTCGAGTACTGGTTGCCGCGTAGTCGAATACCCGGTTGGCGTTGTCGTGTGACCATCGCCGCTCATCCCAAACGAGCCAGCCGATTCCGGGCACGTAGCGAAGCTCGCCGCCGTAGAGGTCCACGATCCGCTCTGCGTTACCGAGGTCTGTCGTCGGGCGCCTCTTCGGAGCATACCCGTACGCACGCTGGATCTTGTCCAGTGCAAGGGATGCGGGGAACTGAGGGCTGCATTGGGCTGCAGCCGTGAGAACAAGCACTTTCGCCTCGGCTTGCGAGAGGCCGCAGGCCCGCAGGGAACTCGCGTACTGGAAAAGACTTTGGTCGCGTCTGCCGCTTTCCACGCCGTGAATCGTGTCGTGGACATCGCGGGCTTGGCCTGGCGCTTGGCGGTTCTCCGCTCGTCGTGGAACCCAGGCCGAAAGCGGAGCAAAGGCAAGCGACTCGTCGTACCAGGTGTACAGAGCGCCGGACTTGTGAACCGACGGGGGAGCAACGACGTAGCCGCCATCACCTCGGAGGTCGATTCCGGGCAGGTCATCACGACGCTGGAAGTTCCCCAGGCCCGGCTCATAAGCGAAGTAGAGATGCCAACCCTTCCCAGTGCGGACGCGAGGAGTTGGAGGAAGCCCTCGGCCGGCAGCGAGTTTCATAGCATCCTCGCTGTCGATGTCGAGGACCGTAATCCTTGAGATCTCGCCCGTAACGATGCCGAGGTTCCGGCGGTCTTTTGCAAACCACTCCAGGAGTTCCTCGTCCGAGGGCTGGCGGGACTGGAATTGCTTCCATGGGATCTCAGGCCTTTTGCCCTGCGGTTCGAGTGGAATGACCGAGAACCCGCGGCGTATATACGCCCGCGCCGCGACGAGCATTCCGCCCCGATCCGACTGTTCGATCTCGATCATGGAAATTCGAGCCCGACGAGATGATCCGTTACCGAGTTTTCGCACCCGTCAGGCCTCCGGGCTTCAACCGGAAGCAAACCCTTGCACTGCCCACGCTGCCGTCGGCGTAAGAGTCTTGCTAGCTCACGAGATGAAAACGAAAGCTCACGAGAATGAAGCATGGTCCGCAATAAAGCGGAACTCCTCCTCTCGCATCGATCAAACAGGAAGGATTACTGGAGCGGGGCGGAGGAGCGTTGGAGACGCTAGGTTTGCCGGGCGGCCCGCTAGACCAACCCCTAGCTTGGTCTGACGGGTTCCGTTCTCTCAAGGCGTTTCCGTTCGCTCATCAGACGCATTTATCCCGCGGCTGATCTTCTCGAGCTCCCTCAGCTTGGTATCCGACCGCTTCTCGATACCGAGCACGATTCGCGCATGTTCTCGGGCGCAGGTTTTCGGCTCCACGGCAGCGCCGTTGATGTTTTTGCGCAGATTGCCGATCGCATCGCTCACTTCCAGCATTCCGGCTTCGTCGGTCTTATTCAAGCCCTTGCTCTTTCCTATCGGTCCCGCCAAGGCTTTCCAGTTAGCCGGATCGCTTCGACGGTTCGTGAGAAGTAAGCGCCAGATCGGCGTGAATCTATCGATCGCGTACCGATACGCCCTTAAAGTCTCGAGTTCCGGGATCTTGCTTGTTCGCGTGGTCCCTCCGCGCCCCGGCGAAGTCAATCGATCGGCAATCCCCTTACGAATCTGCTTGATGAGTTCTTGAAACGGCCTGCGAAAGCTGGCAAGTTCTTGGAGACGTAGCTTTTCGCCCCACATGCCGGCAATCCGACGAAGAGCTGCCTCGTTCGCGGCGCTTGCCAATGACAGAACGGCGTCGTCAACGAACGCCGAAATCTGCAACTTGAGCGTCGATTGAAACTCGTCTAGCCGCGCGGCGATCTCGCTCGCTGCGATGCCCTCAACGTCTATCACCTCGATCTCGCCACCCAGCATCGTATCCAGAGACTCCTCGACAGATTCGGCAGGCGGCCGTCTTTCCTCCAAAGAGGCTAGGTCGTCGGCCGAGGGTCGAAGAATGACCGACAGCGAATGGCAGACCATATCGTGGACCTCTTTGACGAACTCGTTTGGTCTCGCCGTGACACGCAGTCCGTGACCTTCGGCCAACACTACGACGCGCTCAGGTCTTTTGCCTTTTGGCCGTCGGCCAGGGCTGCCTTGCCGAGTTGAGTGCTTCTTCTTCATGGTTTGATTCCTCTCCACGGAGATCTTACGTGGTCCGCAGCGACAGCCCTCTGACGCACAGAACCTCGAGTCGAATGAGACGGGCCAAGGATCCGCCCAGAGCATGAAGCTGCGGGGCGCAGGTGTCGCATCCACGACATTTGCTTATCGAAACAGAGATGATGTTGGTCCGCACCCGCAGAGCAACCGAGCATAGATGGGATCGAAACGCTGCATTACGATCCGACGACTCGCATCGCGAAAGTCATGCATGGCAAGCTACGCGAGATCACGGAGAAAGCATCACTCCCGCGTGATTTTCACGATGAGCCTCTCCCGCGTCACGCTGCCGTACGACGCCAGCCGTTGACGCGACACCTTCCCCGGCTCATGCATGTGCTCCTCGGTCGCTTGCGTGAGTCGCGATCGCGCTTCCTTCAGATTGCGACCGTGTGCCGAGACACCGAGGAACTCTACGAAGCCGGTAACCCCGCCATCCTCCTCGAAAAAGATGGCGGTCAGGAGGACGGGGCCTTGTCCGTACGGAAGCGTGGGGAATGACTTCGAGGTGCCTTTCATCGGCCGCGCTCGCCACTAAGCAACTCGTTTGCGATCCTGACGAACGACTCCACGATCGTGCTCCGTAGTTCGTCGAATACGCGCCGCGCGATCTCGTGCTCCACAGCGTGATAGCGAGCCTGTTCATTGGGCTCATCGGGCCACGTCATGATTCCGCTTTCCGCACAGGCTTCCGTGATCGCGCCAGAGGCACGAGAGACACCTCCCCACCAGTCGGCGAATGACTCGCCATCCTCATGCGTGACCACATCGACGAAGGTCAACTTCTGCGATTCGTCCATGGCCATCAGACCTCGAAAAGATCGGACATCTTGAGTCGCCGCTTGAGCAGCCGTCCGCACGCGTCGCGGATGTGCGTTGCCATCGCGATCGTCGGCTGCATCGCTCCCTTGCGCAGCCTAAGCAGGTGCTGGCGGCTGATCTCAGCCTCTCGCGCGACATTCAGCGGTTTGAGTTTGTGCTCGTTCATGAACCGGGCGAGTTTCGTGACGGTGATCGGTTCCCGCTTCTTTCGCTCTCGGGCCTTCATTGCCTATGTATTTTATCAACTACGTAAGCTAAAAGCGACTTCTTTCCGTGAAACCGCTCCTAGGATCGGGCGGTCATGGCTGCCTCGGCGCTGGCATTGCTCGGTCAGACCATCCGCGAGATTCGGATCGAGCGCGGCATGACCCAGCAGCAGTTGGCCGACCTTTGCGACCGGCATCGCACTTTCATCATTGCGATCGAGAAGGGTCGACAGAACGCATCAACCATGACTCTGATCCGCATCGCCTCGGCGCTCCGCGTTCTTCCATCTGAGCTGTTCGGCAAGTTCACGAAATCGGTGATGCGCGGACTCCCTACCGACTAAGGTCACGCCGCGAGGCGAGTTGATCGAACCGCTCAGAAAGGGCTCGCACCCCTTCGTCGATAGCTGTGCCAATGTGCTTGTTCGCGGGTACTTCGTTTGAGCCTCGTCGACAGGCACTGCGGCTACAAACGGAAGAGAGTCTGCGTGATTCACCGCAGACGGCAGCGAAAAACTGGTGTTCCTGAACCAGAGGGGTCAGCAGCCGGGCAGGCAGCATCACGTCCACCGAAGTTCGTGTTGTAGAGAGCTGAGGTGAGCAGGCGCGCCCAGCATCATCATTCCGTCAGGATTACAATCCGCCCATCGAAGCTGTAGGGTATCGTCGGCGCGTTCTCCTTCCGCCGGTCCAGTAGGAGAGCACTTCTCATGATCAATAGAGGGATGAATGACGTCTAACACCTTGGACGTGTTCGCGCTTCGAGACGCTGTCGTCGATGACTATCGGCAGTTCGCGACATCCTTCACTACGATTCATGCTCATGACATCCGCGAGCAGGTGGATGCGATCTATGCGAAGGGGACCTACTGGCCGCAACCGCTGATCCAGATCAACCCGAGCTACAGGCGTACGGCGACGGTTCGGGGCCTGGCTGAATCGGGTCAGCTCGATCCCGCCACGGCGAGCATCTTCCAGGCCGATGGCGCTCCGCTCTCGCTCTATAAACATCAGGAACAGGCGATCGCACTGGCGTCGCAGGGCGAGAGCTATGTAGTCACGACCGGGACCGGCTCCGGCAAATCGCTCTGCTTCTTCATACCGATCGTCAGCGCGGTTCTCGCGGAGAAGCGACGCAACGCGACGAGAAGAACGCGCGCCGTCATCGTCTATCCCATGAACGCGCTGGCGAACAGCCAGATGGAAGAGCTGGACAAGTTCATGGCGAACGTTCCGGGCGAGCGGCCGGTCACCTTTGCGCGCTACACAGGTCAGGAAGATGGCGACGAGCGGAGGCGCATCGCCGACAACCCGCCCGACATCCTTCTGACTAACTTCATGATGCTCGAGCTGTTGATGACCCGTCAGGACGACATCGATCGGACGGTCATCGGCAATTGCGAAGGGCTTCGGTTTCTTGTCCTCGACGAGCTGCACACGTATCGCGGTCGGCAGGGCGCCGACGTCGCCCTGCTGGTCCGACGTGTTCGCGAGCGCCTCTGTCCCGACAAACTGCAATGCATCGGCACGTCGGCGACGATGGCCAGCGAGGGGTCGATCGAGGACAAGAACCGCGTCGTCGCTCGCGTGGCGTCGCGTCTTTTTGCCGCGAACATTCCGGAGAGCAACGTCATTGTTGAGACTCTCGACCGCGTGACGGACCCTGCGCAGAACCACGTATCCGTCAAGGCACGCCTTGGTCCGGCGCTCGATCAGGGGATTGCTGCCAATCTCAGCGATGCAGACCTGCGGAGCCACCCGTTGGCGATCTGGATTGAAACGCGACTGGGCGTCTCGTGGTCGGACGTCGATCAGCGTTGGGTTCGCGCCCGTCCCTTGAGCATTTCCGAGGCGGGACGCAGCTCGCCGTGAACGCAAATCGTAGCGAGGAGGCCTGTCGCATTGCACTGCGTGCCCTGCTCCTCCAAGCGACTCTCCCCGAACGCGAACGCGTCGGATCTCCGGGGGCCAGCGGAAAAAGCTTCTTCGCGTTCAAGCTGCATCAGTTCATTTCCGGAGCGGGACACGCATTCGGGACGCTCGAACCGGCGGGATTGCGGACGATTACCGTCGAGGGACAGAAGTTTTTGCCGGGTGAACCCGACAAGCGTCTCTACCCAATTCACTTCTGCCGCGAATGCGGTTGGGAGTATCACCCGGTGAAATTCGTGTCGGACGACGGTGTGCGGATTTTCCTGACACGAGACATCGATGATGCTCCGCTGACACGACCCGACGACAACGATCTTGAAGATGACGACGATGACTTGCCCGCGCGCGAGGTGTTCGGTTTTGTCACGCTTCACCCGAACGATCCCGAGTTCACATTTGCAGACCGGGAGGAGGACTACCCGGAAACGTGGCTCGAGCTCGATGCGGCTGGCAATCCGAGGCTCAAGAGAAATTATCGGAAAGCCCGGCCTCGCGAGATGCTGGTCGCGCCGGACGGGAAAGTAGGCTCAGGGGCGAAGGCATGGTTCATCGCAGGCCGTTTCCGCTTCTGCCTTCGCTGCGGCAATACGCAAAGCACCGCCGCACGCGATCGGACACGTCTCGCGTCGCTCTCAGCGGAAGGCCGAAGCTCGGCCACGACGGTCCTCGTCGGAAGCGCGTTGCGGTGGATGCATGGGGATGACTCCGTCCTCCCTCAGTACACACGCAAACTTCTCGGCTTCACGGACAACCGCCAGGACGCTGCACTACAGGCCGGTCACTTCAACGACTTTCTCTTCGTCAGTCTCATACGCGCCGGCTTCCTCGCGGCGCTCGATGCCGCAGGAGACAAAGGGCTCCGCAGCGACGAGATCGGAGCCGCGCAACAACGAGCACTCGGGTTCGATCGCCCCTCCGAAGACCTGCGCGCTGAATGGTTGATCGAGCCGTCGCTTAAAGGCTTCAACTTGCAGGAAGCGGAAACGACTCTGCGCCAGGTGCTCTCGTATCGTGTGTGGTTCGATCAGCGTCGCGGTTGGCGCTATACCAACCCGAACCTCGAGCAGCTCAAGCTCGTCTCCGTTGACTACCTCGGGCTCGAAGACCTTGCGGGCGATGAAGAGCTCTTTGCGACGGCACCCGAGGTGTTGCGCCTCGCGTCGCCTTCAGTCCGAGCCGCGGTGTATCGCGAAATCTTCGACCATCTCCGGAAATGGATGGCCATCCGAAATCAGGTGCTCGAACCAGCCATGATTGAGCAACTGCTTCAGCGCTCGCACAGCCGACTTCGAGTGCCGTGGGGCTTCGACGTCGACGAAAAGCCGCGTGGCGCTCGCTGGCTGCTCATCTCGCCACCGCCACGAAAGGCAACTAGCCTTCGCGATGAAGACCTCATCGTGCGCGGTGGATCGCGGAGTGCGCTGGGCCGAATCCTACGTTCGTCAAAGAACGCTGAAGGGAAGCCTCTCTGGTCCGATGCTGCCGCCGTTCGTGTTCTTAAGTCGAAGGACTTCGACACTCTGATTCAGTCGCTGCTCAAGGCGGCGTGTATACATGGACTTGTGTCCGAAGAAGTCACCCCGCTCGGCGAGACAACCGGCTTCCGTCTCAACGACGCCTGCGTATTGTTCAAACGTGGCGAAGGCATCGCGGGCACAAACGAGAACGAATTCTTTCGCGATTTCTACGCAAGCCTTGCCGTCACGTTGAGGCAGGACGGTCATCCCCTCTTCGGTTTCGAAGCCCGCCCGCACACCGCGCAGGTCGATTCCGACAAGCGAGCTGTCCGTGAGAAACGCTTCCGATTTGGGGAGAAGGAACAACAGGAGCTCATAGCGGACGAGAAGCATCTGCGTGAGATCGGAGAGACACGCCGGTTCCTTCCTGTGCTCTTCTGCTCGCCGACGATGGAGCTCGGCGTCGACATCTCAGCGCTCAACGCTGTCTACATGCGCAACGTGCCGCCGACGCCGGCGAACTACGCGCAGCGCAGTGGTCGTGCAGGACGAAGCGGGCAGGCTGCACTTGTGCTCACCTACAGCTCATCGCAGAGCCCGCACGACCAATACTTCTTCCGCGACCCAAAGGCGATGGTGCACGGAGAGGTTCGGCCCCCGCTCCTCGATCTCGCCAATCGCGATCTCGTCGAGAGTCATCTCCAGGCCATCTGGCTGGCATGCACGCGGATTCCGCTCGACCCGTCGATTGCGAAGCTGCTCGTGCTCGCCGAGGCGGGACGGCCGCTGGACGAAGGCCTGAGGGAGTCGATGGCGCAGCCGGGGATTGCCACTGACGCGCAAGCCCGGATCGGTCGTGTACTCGACTCGCTGCAAGAAGATCTGACGCCAGCGCTTGCACCGTGGTACGAAGGGCGCGATGCATTCGCCGCAGGCGTTGTGGCGGGAGCCCTTGAGAATTTCAAGGAAGCCTTCGACCGATGGCGTGATCTCTTCGCTGCGGCCGAGCAGCAGCGCGATGCCGCCCGCCGCATCATGGACGACTACTCCGCTCCTCAGGCTGAACGGCGTGCCGCGAATAGCCGTCACGCACAAGCCATCGATCAGCTCAACCTGCTCCAACAAGGGACGAGCGCCACGTCCAGCGATTTCTACACGTACCGCTATCTGGCCACGGAAGGCTTTCTGCCGGGTTACAACTTTCCTCGGCTTCCCCTTATGGCCTACATTCCGGCTACGAGCGATGGACGCGGGCGGCAGACCTACTTGCAGCGCCCCCGTTTCCTGGCGCTCTCCGAGTTCGGTCCTCGCAGCCTCGTCTACCACGAGGGACGCGCGTACCGCGTGGTGCGAGCCATGTTGCCTCTGAGCCAGCATGGAGCTGCACCGGCTGATGTTCGGGTCCCGACCCACCCCGTTCGCATCTGCCGTAACTGCGGGGCCGGACATTGGGATGACGATTCATCCATGTGCCACGCGTGTCGCGAGCCGTTGGGTGACGCCGAGATCGTCAACCACACTTATCGGATCGAGAACGTTTCGACGAAACCAGCCGAACGCATCACCGCAAACGATGAGGAGCGACAACGCCAAGGTTTTGAAATTCAGACCACCTTCGAATGGGCGAGTCGTGACGGCGTGCTCGACGTGCGAGATGGTGCTGCGACGCATGGCGACGATGACGTGGCCCGTCTCGCCTACGGGCAGGGCGCCACGATCACGCGTCTCAACAAAGGGCTGCGTCGCCGAAAAGACAAGACGAAGCACGGGTTCATGATCGATCCTGTTTCCGGCTACTGGGCGAAGAACGAAGACGAAGATCCGAATGATCCTCCCGATCCGACATCGTCGCCTCGTCAGGTGATTGTCCCGGCGGTTCATGATCGCAAGAACGCACTTCTGTTCCGACCTGTAGTGGAGAATCGTGGGGATGCCACGCTGCCCACGATCCAGCACGCGTTGCTGCGCGGTCTCGAGGCCGTGTTCCAACTCGAGCAGGGCGAGCTTCTCGCTGAGCCGATGCCGGTCGCGGCCGCACGCACAGGCTTCCTCTTCTACGAAGCAACAGAGGGAGGCGCGGGTGTCCTGACGCGTCTCGTGACGGAGCCCGAGCGGCTCGCAGAGGTAGCGCGAAAGGCCCTTGCGATTCTTCATTTCGACGTCGAGACACTGCCCGAGACCGGTAGCGCACTCGTCGATCTGCCCGATACATCCTGCGTTGCTGCGTGTTATCGCTGCATGATGTCGTACTACAACCAGACCGATCACGAACTGCTCGATAGGCGCGACGAGAACGCCCGCGAGTTTCTGCTACGGCTGGCTGGCTCTCAGGTGCACCTTGACGAGGTGGCGGCGCAGAGTTCCTCGAAAGATGAGACGAAGGCCTCTGCGTCATCCGGTGACCAACATCTCGATGCCTGGCTCGCCCTTGCGCGTTCCGCTGACGTGAGCTCTCCCGACCGCGAGCCCATGGCAGTCGCCGGGCATCGCGTTCCGCTGGTCTGGCGCGATCACTACGTCGCCGCGCTCATTGATCCCAGCATCGAGATTCGCACGAAGCTCCAGGACAAAGGCTTCGAGGTGCTTGTCCTTGGTCGTGACGAAACCGCATGGCCCGAGCGGATCGCCGCCCTCGCGAAACTCCTCGGGAGACAGCGGTGACGGCGATCCCGACGAGCGCGGAACGCTGGACCCCCGGAAGCATCGTGCGTGCTCGTGGCCGCGAGTGGATCGTCCTCACCGGCAGCAGCGAAGACACTCTTCGACTCCGTCCACTCGCCGGCACCGAGGACGATCACACGTTGATTCATCTGGGACTCGAAACGGAGCCGGTCGTCGATGCAGCGTTTCCCTGGCCCGATGCAACACAACGCGCGGGTCACGATGCTGCGTTGCTCCTGCGCGACGCACTCGTGCTCTCGCTCCGTCGAGGTGCCGGACCCTTTCGCAGTTTCGGTCAGATCAGCGTCGAGCCTCGCGCCTACCAACTCGTACCGCTTCTCATGGCGCTCAAGCTCGAGACGGTGCGACTCCTCATCGCCGACGATGTCGGCGTCGGCAAGACGATCGAAGCGGCGCTCATCGCGCGGGAGTTGCTCGACCGCGGGGAGATCGAGCGCATGACCGTGCTCTGTCCTTCGCACCTGGTCGACCAGTGGGTGAGCGAGCTGGAGTCGCGCTTCCATCTGCATCCGGTTGCAGTGACCGCTGCCAGTGCCGCCCGGCTCGAGCGCGATCTGCCGCCTGGTGTGAGCATCTTCACCGTTCATCCGCACACCGTGGTCAGTCTCGACTACATCAAGAGCGACCGGCGTCGTGCGGAGTTCCTCCGTGCCTGCCCCGAGTTCGTGATCGTTGATGAGGCGCATACCTGTGCGGCTACCGGACAGGGACGCCATCAGCGTTACGAGCTGTTGAAAGGACTCGTCGAATCCACCTCACGCCATCTGGTCATGCTGACCGCCACGCCGCACAGCGGCGATGAGGACGCCTACTTCCGGCTCCTCGGCCTTCTTCATCCCGACTTCGCCGCGCTCACTGATGCGACCGGCGACGATCACAGGGCTCTTCGGGAACGCCTGGCCGCACATCTCGTGCAGCGACGCCGCCCCGATATCGCCGAGTGGCAGGAAGGAAACATCTTCCCCCGCCGCGAGACGAAAGAGCTGACCTACAAACTCACCGGCGCGTGGGAACGCTTCTTCGATGACGTCCTCGACTACTGCGCGTCGGTCGTCGAGGCTGCCGGTCCCGATGCCACGCGCCAGCGGCTCAATTTCTGGGGAACGCTTGCCCTGATGCGCTGCGTCGCCTCCAGTCCCGCCGCCGCGGTCCAGGCGTTGCGCACGCGCGCCGGGATCGAATCGGAGTCGATGGAGGAGGAACTTCGCGACCGCGTGTTCGACGGCGCCGCCGACGCGCTGCCCGAGGATGATGTCGAATCTCCGGCGGGCGACGAGAGCGCACAGCTTGCGCAACTCATCGCGCAGGCCGAGCAGCTCGCGGGACAGTCCGGCGATCCCAAACTGAAACTGCTCAGCGATCACGTTTCGGAGCTCGTGAGCGAAGGCTTCAGCCCCGTCATCTTCTGCCGCTACATCGCCACCGCCCACTACCTCGGCAAACACCTCGCCGCGAAGATCAAGAACGCTACAGTGGCCGTGGTGACCGGCGAGCTGACCAGCGATCAGCGTCGCGAAAGGGTCGATCTCCTCGGCGAGGCCGAACGGCGAATCCTTGTTGCTACGGACTGTCTGTCCGAGGGCGTCAACTTGCAGGAGAACTTCGACGCGGTGGTCCACTACGACCTCTCGTGGAATCCGACGCGTCACGAGCAACGCGAGGGGCGCGTCGATCGCTTCGGCCAGAAGAAGCCGATCGTCCGTGCCACGCTCCTCTACGGCGCGAACAACCCCGTCGACGGTGCGGTGCTGGAGGTCATTCTTCGCAAAGCCGAGAAAATCCGCGAGGAGCTCGGCGTGGCGGTCCCGCTGCCGGACGACGGCCACACGTTGAGCCAGGCTCTGTTGAAAGCGGTCCTTCTCCGCCAGCGAGAGCGTGAAGGGAGAAGGCAGCAGACGTTTTCGTTCGTCGATCTCGAAGAGGCGAAGGCCATCGAAACGCGCTGGCGTGATGTCGCGGAGAAGGCAAAGAAGAATCGTACCGTCTTTGCCCAGCGGCGTCTGAAGCCGGAGGATGTGCTTCCGGAGTGGAGCAAGTCGCTCGCAGCAGTGGGTGGCAAGGAGGACGTCCAGCGCTTCACCGCTCGCGCGCTCGCCCGCCTCGGCGCCGGACTCGAAGCCGTGAGCAGTTCGCGCCACCGTGGGTTCAAGGCTCCGCTCATGGCTCTGTCCGAGGATGTGCGCGAGCGGCTGGAGGCAGAGGGTCTCGCGGGAACGATGCTCGTCGATTTTGACTATCCCCCTGCGCCGCGATGCAGAACCGTGCAGCGCAGCCATCCGCTCGTCTCGGTTCTAGCCGAGACGCTGCTCGAACGGACGCTCGCGCGCGTGGCGTCGGCCGAGGCGAACGACCCCGGTGTGCTCGGACGGGCCGGTTGCTGGATCGCAGAAAGCGTTTCGTCGCGTACGATCGTCGCGCTGGTACGTTTGCGACATCAGCTCACCACGCAGCGAGGCGCGCAGAGCTCGACCCTGCTTGTGGAAGAAGCAACTGCTCTGGCGTGGTCCGGAGGCGAAACTCTGCTCGAAGGTTCCGGTGCGTTTGCGTTGCTCGAAGCCGCGCCGCTCGCTGACCCGCCGCCGCATGTTCGAGAGCGCGCGGTGTCGCAGGCGCTCGTGCAAATCGATGAACGTCGTGCCGACCTCGATGCCTTCGCTGGCCGCCGCGCGCAGTCGCTCCTCGCCGATCATCGCCGTGTCCGCGAGGCCGCGAGTGCGCGTGGCAGCTACAGCGTGAAGGCTCTGTTGCCCGCGGATGTCATCGGACTCTTCGTGCTGCTGCCGAGGGTCGAGTAGGGTGGCGGCGCGGAGAAAGATTCGCGCGCGCGACGCGCAGCTCGCCTTCGAGGCGCTCTCCATCGAAGGCGGCCTGCTCTCGCCCGACTGGCTTTCGAAGGTCGCGCAGCTTCAGGGCGGGCAGCAGAGCGAGAGCGAATATCGCATTCCGAAGGGGCTGAACCTCCGCGATGAGATGGGCCGCTACTGGCGGATCGCACAGGCGCACTGGGCCGACTTCGCCGGGGGGCGGAAGTCGAATGCTGATCCGAAGCTGCTCGCCTCGCGCTTCGTAACCTCGTTCCTGCGTGAGGCTTTCGGCTTCACGTCCCTCATCGACACCGCGCCTCTAGTGATCGCTGAGAGGAGCTATCCCATCGGTCATTCCGCACTCAACGGCCGCGTGCCGGTCGTCATCGCACCGGCGGATGCAGGGTTGGATACGCTCGCTCCGGCGTTCGGCGAAGGTGGCCGTCGTCGCAGCGCCTTCGGACTGGCGCAGGAGTTTCTAAACGCACACGAAGGCGCGCTCTGGGGTGTGGCCACGGACGGCGGGACGCTGCGCATCGTGCGCGACAACGCCAGCCTCACCCGTCCAGCATGGATCGAAGCAGACCTTAGGCGGATCTTCGCCGAAGAGCGCTACGCTGACTTTGCGGCGCTCTGGCTGCTCTTGCACGAAACGCGCTTCGGCCGCGATGGACAGGCCGTTACCGAGTGTCCCCTCGAGAACTGGCGCAATGCGGGGCGTGAGGAAGGGACGCGAGCCCGCGACTATCTGCGCCGCGGTGTCGAAGAAGCGCTCATCGCCCTCGGCCAGGGCTTTCTCTCACATCCCGGCAACGCAACGCTGCGTGCGGAGCTGCAGAGTGGCGCGCTGACGACGAAGGACTACTTCAATCAGCTCCTGCGACTCGTCTATCGTCTGATCTTTCTGCTCACCGTGGAAGAGCGCGGTCTGCTTCATCCGCCGGAGACCGTCGATGCGATCAAGGCGCTGTACGCCGAGGGGTATGGGCTACGCCGGTTGCGCGAGCGGTCGCTGAAGCGAAGCGCGCACGATCGCTTCGCCGATCTGTGGGAGGCGACGAAGATCATCTTCCGCGGTGTGGCCGCGGGCGAGCCGCGCCTCGGGTTGTCCGCGCTGGCCGGAATCTTTGCAGCGAGTCAGTGTCCCGCTCTCGATGCGGCTGCGCTGGAGAACCGCTGGCTTCTGTTGGCGGTGTTCAGGCTGGCCTGGCTGCGGGACGATGGAGCGCTGGCGCGCGTGAACTGGCGGGACATGGGGCCGGAGGAGCTGGGCAGTGTGTACGAGAGCCTGCTCGAGCTCGTCCCGCAGATCACCGAGAACGGCAGGCAGTTCGCCTTCGCCACTGGCGGAGAGACCAAGGGAAACGCGCGCAAAACGACCGGTAGCTATTACACGCCTGACAGCTTGGTGCAGGTGCTGCTCGACAGCGCGCTCGAGCCGGTGATCGCCGAGACCATCGCCAGGAATCCGAGCGATCCAATCGAAGCACTGCTCGCCCTTTCGATCGTCGATCCCGCCTGCGGCTCGGGTCACTTCCTCCTCGCTGCCGCGCGCAGGCTGGCTGCGCACGTCGCGCGGCTACAAGCGAACGGCACTCCTTCCGCCGCCGAATATCGCCACGCGCTGCGTCAGGTCGTCGGTCGCTGCATGTACGGCGTCGACCTCAATCCGATGGCGGTCGAACTGTGCAAGGTCAGCCTCTGGATGGAAGCCGTTGAACCGGGGCTGCCACTCACGTTCCTCGACGCCCACGTCCAGCACGGCAACGCTCTCCTCGGCACGACGCCCGAGCTGATTGCCCACGGTATCCCCGACAAGGCGTGGGAACCGATCGAAGGCGACGACAGGAAGGTCGCCAGCGCGCTCAAGAAGCGCAACAAGAACGAGAGGACGGGGCAGCGCACGCTCCAGTTCGGATCGTCGCTCCGGAGCGAGGAAGAACGGGCCGCGGTGATGCAGGCCGTCGCCGCGCTCGAAGCGGCGAGCGACGCAAGCCGCGAGGCTCTGGCGAAGAAGGAATCGCAGTGGGACGCGATTCTCAGCTCACCGGAGTACTGCCACCAGAAAATCGTCGCCGACGCGTGGTGCTCCGCTTTCGTCTGGCTGAAGCAGCCGGGCGACCTCGATCACGCCGCCCCTACGCACGAGCTGTGGCGCCAGATCCGCGATGGTGAAGGTCAGCCGCCAGCGCTCACGGCGAAGACCGTTCAAGAACTCGCCGAGCAGTACGCCTTCTTTCACTGGCACCTGCAGTTTCCGCAGGTATTCGCTAATGGAGGCTTCGATGTGGTGCTGGGGAATCCGCCCTGGGACGAGATTCAGTTCGAAGAAACCGCTTGGTTTTCGAGCCGCGACTCAAAGATAGCGTCTGCTCCGACAGCCGCGGCTCGCGGCGATTTGATCGCGAGACTGAGCGAATCTAGTGCTGCTCTGCAGGCGGAATACCGTATCGCTGTTCGCCTTACCGAGGCGACGAGACATTTCCTACAATCGTCGGGATCGTATCGACTCGGTGCAACCGGGCAACTGAATACTGCAACGCTATTCACGGTACGAGCCACGACTCTCTACAATCAGCGGACGGGGCGCTTTGGGTCAATCGTTCCAACTGGCATAGCAACGGACAAACGGGCGAGCGAAGTGTTCGGTAATCTGATGCAGACCGGCCGACTTCGATCACTACTGGACTTCGTCAACCGCCGCCTGCTGTTTCCGGACGTTAGGCCACACCAGCATTTTTGTCTTCTGACAGCAGGAGCACCGCAACCGGAATCAGCACGACGGACGGACTTCGCGGCCTTTCTCGAAGAGCCGTCGGCACTCCTTGACGCGGACCGACACTACCACCTGAGCTGGAACGAGATCTGTGCCCTCAATCCCGAAAGTAAGACGTTGTCTCTCTTCGCATCAGTAGCGGAGGCAGAGGTGTCGGCGAAGTTGACGCGACGCCTGTCGCAGTTCAGTGCCCACATACACGACGGCGACTGGCACCCGCACTTTCAGCAAGGTACTTTCCACATGGCAGGTGCGTCACGTCTGTTCCGGACAGCGGCGTCGCTCGCCGTGAACGGATATCTGGTGGAACCACTATTAGCCACGAGACGTCGCGAACCTGCCTACGTTCCGCTCTTCGATGGGAAGATGGCGAGGCAGTTCGAGTGGCGTGCAGCTAGTCTCGGCTTTAGCGACAATCAATTTCGAAAGATATCCGCTACGTTGAGCACTCGAGACGAGCTTCGCGATCCGTCTTTCGTGCCGGCGTTCGCTTACTGGGTACCCCAGCATGAGGCAGATTCGCGGATACGCAGCGGCCACTCGCTGTGGCTGTTGGGACTGAAGGATGTCACTGGGGTAACAAGCACGCGGTTAGCTGCCTTCACATTCGTTCCCAGGCTGGGTGTTGCGCATTCGTTTTCGCTATTGGCAGTTAGCGGCGGGGCAACGGAGCACGCCTTCTTGTGTGCGTGGATGAATAGCCTTCTTGTCGAATGGTTCCTTCGCCAGAGAATGCAAGGTCTTCATCTTACGTGGCATTTACTCGGCCAAGTTCCCGTACCGAACGCCAGGTCAATGCGTGTCCCAGTACCTTGGGACCGCAACACGACCGTCGTCGACTGGGTGTCGTCACGCGTTGCAGAACTGTCATGCACCTCATGGGCGATGGATGCTTTGGCGCAGGATCTCGTTGGTCATTCGTGCGTTTATGAGTACCACGACGAACGCCGCGCCCTTCTAAGGCTAGAGCTCGACGCGGCGGTGTTTATGCTCGCCGGGTTCAGTAGCTCTGACGCCCTGTTTGTGATGGAGTCTCTCGACAAAGTCGCAACGCGGGAAATGTCGGATTTCGGCGTGTATCGCTCCCGAAGTGAGATACCAGTGTTGATGGACGCCATGGCCGAAGCGACCCGCACTGGCCAGCCGTACCAAACCCGCCTCGACCCGCCACCCGCGGACCTGCGTGTGGCGCACCCGCAACGGGGCGCAACGGTGGTTTCGCTTGTGGCTTCGTCGATTCCTTCGGTTCCTTTTCATCTGAATCGGTACCGCGAGCTTCCGACGTGGACTCTCGGCCTTCTCCCAGCCGTTGCAGAAAGGACCGGCCTGGATCTCGACGGAAGCTGGGCAACCAATTTTTCCGGGTACGATCTTGGGTTCACGGCTTTAGCAGCCGTCCTCCGAAATCTGCCCGGCCCGTCTTCGCGGGAAGACATCGAGCGCGCGGTCGTGCTTGTACTCTTGCCGAGGCTGATGCAGTCAAAGTTCGAAGCGAAGATGGTCGGAATGTGGAGGCGGCTAATCGGAGCCGACATGGCGCTTACGTCGATCGCCTCTCTTTCGATCCCGTGGAATCAGATCCTTCGGCTGGCTGTCAATCAGCGCATTCTCGAAATCGTCGAGGGTCGTTGGAGCCCCGGACCAGAAGTGCAGGATGCACCTTCACCCGCGCTCGATGCACGTGCCATCGTTAGCCTTTCGTGGCTCGTGAACGCCGGCGCGGAGGACCAAGAACTCAACGCTCAACTCGGGGTGCTGAATGTCGCCTAAGGTTGCTCAGCAGAGACTCCCGTTGCCACCGCCGCAGCTGATCGCCGGCACAGGGCTCGCGGAACCGAGTCTATGGGTGAGGCGGCTGCTCCTTTGGCATGACTTCAACAGCAAGCCTGTACGCGAGATCGAGTTTCATCGCGGGCTGAACGTCATTTGGTCACCGACCGGGCCCTCCGCTCGAGAAGTCTCAACCGGGCACGCAGCAGGTAAGACATTGCTCTGCCGGCAGATTCGCTTCTGCCTTGGTGAGGAGTCCTTTGCCGATGATGAGGACACTGCCGCAATTCGCGCTCGCTTCGCGAACGGCGGAATTGGAACCGAAATTCGATTGCGTGGCGAGACGTGGGTCGCACGCCGCGCATTCAGCAAAGAGGGAGACGACAGAGCAAAGAAGGGACATCGGATCGAAGATCTGGCCGATGACGCCCAGCGCGGGACGTTCAGTTCGTTTCGCACAGAACTAGAGGCTGTTGCATTTGGCGATGCGCAGCAACGGCTACTCAGGGATCTCGACGTCGTCGATGTGCCCTGGCAGTACGTTCTGGCATGGTTGACGCGAGATCAGGAGTGCCGGCTCGACGGCTTGACCCACTGGAGGCATCAGGACTCGAGCTCGCATTCACCAGTGCGCAAGTCGGCTTGGGAAACCCGCCTGAATATCCTTCGCGTGGTTCTCGGACTGTACTCGGAGCACTCCAACGCTGCCCGAAAGCGCGTGGCCGAAGCCGCGAAGGAAGTGAGCCAGTCAGAGTCGGATTCGCGTCTGTCTGACGCGCGGTTCACCGTGTTGCGAGACGACCTCGCGAAGGCGCTCGCGCTTCACGTGAGTGAAGTCTGGCCTCCGAATCAGGAGTTCTTCCAGGATGAGCAGAGCGCTCGCGAGGCACACTTTCGAGGACTGAATAGCCTGGCCGACGAGCGGATTCGTGCGGTTCGAGCTGTCGCGATCAGTGACGAGCAGCGGGCAGATGAAGACGAATTGCAGGCCACGAAAGCGGAGCTCGGGGTTGTCGAGCAGCAGATCGAAGGGGCGAACGAGGCCGTGAAAAGCCTCAACGCACATCTGGAACTGTTATCGACGAAGAGTGCTGAAGACTGGAGCGCGCTGCGACGCGCGAAGCACCCCACGTGCCCCTATGACGACGCGCCGCTCGACGTCGAGCGCTCCCAATTTGTCTGTCCCCTCCCGAGACTCCCCGATCCCGTCGCTGTCGAAGAGCTCGCAAAGGAAACGGAAGCGCACCGATCGAGGATCAGCGAGAAGGTGGCCTCTGAGCAGAATGACCTCGTCAAGCTCAAAGGCTTACAAGCTTCCCTTCGGGCAAAAAGCGAGAAGCTCGAACGACGCATCGCGGTTCATCAACTCTCCATCGAGAAAGCGTCCGCAGCGAGTCAGGCCGCGTGGGCTGCGAAAGGCACGCTGCAGCGGTTGGCAGAAACCATCAATGAGCTTGAGGACGCGAAGGCGCGAGAGAAGAGGGCGAAGGAGGAGCAAAAGGTCGTCCAGGACCAGCAGACCGCGCAACTCGATTCGTATTCGACCGCAAAGCTCACGAAGTGGTTCGACTACCTCGGCAAACGCATCGTTGCATCGGTGGCGAATGGCGAGATCACATTGGACGGTAATGGACTTCACGCAACGATCCAATGGCGCGGTCGAAGGAGGTCGGTCGCGCTGAACTCTCTTCGGCTGGTTCTCTTCGACATCGCGGCGATGCTGTGCGCAGTTGAAGGGGCTGCATCTTTACCGGCATTTCTCATTCACGACAGCCCCCGCGAGGGAGACCTCGATCCATGGACCTACGCCCGTCTGTTTGAGACGATCTTCAGCCTCGGGCCCGACGAGAAGTCCGCTCCGTTCCAGTACATTGTGACGACAACAACCGAACCCCCTGAGGGAGAAATCAGGAAACGGGTTCGACTCGAGTTGAGCGCCGAGTCCGACGATACCCGCTTCTTGCGGGTGGATCTATGACCACTGGATGTCGGCTGCGAGGACCCACCATGTTGCTGGGATCCTGTCCGTCGCTTACTTCTTCGCTGCTAGCTCGACGCGGCGTTCCCACCCGGGCCGCCACAAAATGACTCTACGTCCCGAAGATGTCCGCATCTTTCACATCACTCACATCGAGAACTTGAGTGGGATTCTCGGCGCGGGTGGACTGCGGTCCGACGCGGTCATGTCGAGACACAACCCGGCCGTGATCGGGTACGCGCACATGAAGCGGCGAAGGCTGCATGAGATACGAGTCCCGGCCTTACACAAACCCCTCATCATTCCCTAGTTTGTGTGCAGATGACGAGTTTATGTGCAGGAAGTGACGCCGCGCGAGTAGACGTGACGCCCAAGTAGCCGAGTTGCAAGTGAGGTGAATTGGAGCCAGAAGCCAGCCATGACTGCTGATTCTCTCCGCACGCAAAAGTGCCTCGCCATGCTTGAGCTGAAGGAACGAATACGACCGAATCGCAAAGGCTCTTGAGGGTGCAGCGACGTTGCGAACGGTCATCCGGTCCATTACAGCGAAGAGGCCGATCTGCGGAACGCCCTGTCACCCTACGCGGATGCGGTCAATGTCGAGGTCATCATCGCGGCTCTCGCTCGAAAGAACGCTGCTACGCATCACCGATTTCGTGAACTTGCCAAACAGCTCCGATGGAAGAACGCGGAGCGCCGAGGCAAGGCGAATCAGAGTCATGGTCGAGGCGTTCTGCCGACCCTTCTCAATCGAGATGATGAAGGTGCGATGTCGGCTGCATAGGTCCGCCAGTTGCTGCTGCGTCATGCCGCGCCCGATCCGAATCTCACGGATGGTCTGACCGAGCAACACCAGCGCCGAAACCGCCATCGTCCCGATCGTAGGAGCGGTTTTGCGGAAGAAGTCGCTTTTAGCTTACGTAGTCGATAAAATACACGCCTATGACCTTCACGACCACAGGGAGACTTATACGCAAGAGCGCCGTTTACAGCCGAATCACCGTGACGCTACCAACCTTCGCCATCCTCATGCTGCGCCGATTCGCGGAGCGGGAGAGCGTGAAGCATGGCCGCGCGGAGACCGTCTCCACGCTTCTCGAAGGTTGGATTCTCGCGCTGCTCAGCCCCCGCGAAATAGACAAAGCGGCGAAAGCATCACCTGAGTTCAAGAGCATTGCTGCGGCGTGGGTACTCCGCGAGGAACGGATACAACGCGCGCGGGCGAAGCAAAAACGCCGCGACACTCACGCGAAACGGGAGACGCCATGACGCGCCTCGAAAAGTTCATCGCGGAATGGGGTGTGATGCCGACCGTCTTTGCGCGGCGCGCAGGAGTCAGTCGGCAGTACTTGCTGAGACTACGAAACGGGACTGCTGAGCCTACACGCGCCGTGATGTGCAAGCTGGCACTCGCGGCGAGTGCGATGCGAAACGAGCGCGTTTTCATCATCCAAATGTTCGAGCTAACCGAGTCGGAGCAGTTAGCGCACGGCCTGCTCATCACCGCGAAGATGGTCCTCCTCACGATGCCTGAAACGCTGAGGGTGCGCTCATGAAAACGCGAACCATCGAAGTCCGCAATCCGCCCTCGTTCATTATCGTGAGCGGCGCGGACGGAAACCTCTGGCTGAACGCCCACAGAATCTTGAGCATGCGGGAAGACGGGCCGCGAACGTGGATCGAGATGGACAACGGCGAAGCGTTCCACGTCGCGGAGCGGGCAGCCGTGATCACCGAATCCGTTCAGCGGCCTACGGTAACTGTCGTTTCCGATCCTCCCGATAAACGGTCGCGGACTTGAAGCCTTTCACCCCGGCGCCGGTTGTTATCTGTGCGTGTTCTCATCACAAACGCGTGCACTCGCCGCGTTGCGAATCGTGCGACTGCGCCGCATTCGTCCCTGAGCCGGTCTGCCAGTGTGGACATGGGAGAAAGGCGCACGCGAAGCGACCGTGCCGGGAGTCGTATATTTGCGGATGCCGAGAGTTCCGCGAACGCTCGGAGTAAGGGCAGCTACTTTTTCGGCGCCTCCGCCTCCTCCGAAACAGACATGTGCGTGATTCCTGACCCGCGCTTCTTGATCTCGATCCCGAAACGCTCTACTCGCTCGCCGATCTGTCGGAAGTCGCTATCCAGGATAGCGAGCGTGACATAGACGATGTAGCGGAAACGTGGCAGCGATTGGACTGTGCAGCGGCGCGGCTTCATGACATCGGAACGGTAATTTGTGATCGTAGCGAAGGCAATCGCTTCCTTGTCGTACAGAGCGATTACGAGCGCTTTGTTTCTGCGGTGCCGAATGAGATGCAGTTGGGATGTCTCCCTAACCATGTGCCCTCTGGAGCGATTGGCAAGGCGACTGGCAGCTCCAACAGGGCGACCTTGCCGCTTCTGTATTCCGAAAGCCACGCATCGATGAGTTTAGGTGCAGAATCTGGCGTTCGTGTGCAGACTGAGCGCGGAGAGGGGGGTGCAAAGTCACGAGTCCCCGTGCCGGGAATCGGTTCGTCGGCGAATTTGTCCCTTCTACTTCTGCCCGCGATCGCCGATGCTGTACACGATCAACGCGGGAGGGACGGCCTTGCCGCCTGGCTGCCAGTCGTCCATCATTCACCTAGTGAGCAGATTAGCGTCGAAACGGCGCGCTAGCTCCTTCGCTGATTGCACGTCGGGCTCATCGTGGTCGGTCAGCCGACAACCATGTCTCTGAATCCTGCGATCATCATTCGTCTCGAGAAGGTCGCCGTCGACAACGGCTTCGACCAGCAGTCCATGTCCGTCGGCGGCTGGCTGACCTTCGCCAGCACGCAGGCTCCGCTGCGCCTCTGGCTCACGCAGATCGATGAGTGGTTCGTCGCAGCCTTCTCGCAGCAGAACGTCGCTGATGCCTTGTCCGATCTTGGTGCCATCTACAGCGGAGCACTGCCATCCGACGCGCGCGCGGCGCGGGCAGCCAACGGCATCCCCGCATTGCATCATCTCGTCCGACGAGCTTTCCAACTCTCGCGCACGCTGCCCGATGAGCTGCTTCACACGTTCGAGAAAGCCACAGCGACCCTTCCACGAAGCACCGAGGCCGAGCGCCTCGTCGTGCAGCGTGTCGGTCAGGACATCTTCCGCGCAGGCCTCATTGACTACTGGGAAGGCCGCTGTGCCATCACCGGCCTCGCCCGAACGGAACTGCTTCGCGCCAGCCACATCAAACCGTGGGCCGTCTGCGAGACCGACGCGCAACGCCTCGACATCTTCAACGGCTTCCTGCTGGCGCCGCACCTCGACGCGCTGTTCGATGCCGGATACATCACGGTCGATGAGAACCGGCTTGTTCTCGTGTCGCCAACGCTCGGCGAAGACGACCGTCGGATCCTGAACCTGACGGAATTGCCGCCGGTTCGGGGACTCGCCGAGGAACACCGGCCGTATCTCGAATGGCACCGTGTGAACCTGTTCAGGAAGGAGGGCCGAATCTGATGGAAGTGTTGTTCTCCTATTCTCACGCCGACGAGGAGCTTCGCAACAAGCTCGAAGTTCATCTCGCCATGTTGAAGCGGGAAGGGCTCATCACGGCTTGGCATGATCGCCGGATCACAGCCGGCCATGAGCTTGATCCAGCGATCAACGAGCACATCGAGACCGCGGGAATCATTCTTCTTCTCGTGAGCCCTGACTTTCTCGCTTCCGAATATTGCTACGAGATCGAGATGAAGCGCGCGCTGGAGCGCCATGCAGCCGGTGAGGCCAGAGTCATCCCGGTCATCCTCCGGCCTTGCGATTGGCTGAACTCTTCGTTGAAGGTCCTGGTGGCGACGCCGCACGACGGAAAGGCGGTCGTCAAGCACGCAAATATCGACGAGGCATTCCTGGAGGTGACGCAAGATATTCGAGCAGCAATCGCGGAGCTCCGTAGCGTGTCACCGGCGGCCGCGGCGGTGTCGCCGGCCCCATCGATACCCGCTTCACCCGCACCTGCGCGAGCCGAGAAACGGTCGAGTAATCTCCGCATCAAACGCACATTCAGCGACCATGAGCGGGATCAGTTTCTGGAAGAATCGTTCGAGTACATCGCGAACTATTACGAGAACTCGCTCGCGGAATTGAGAGCGCGCAATCCTCAGATCGAGACGCGCTTTCGCCGCGTCGACGCGAATCACTTCACTGCGGCCGTCTACCAGAATGGCCGGAAGGAGAGCGGTTGCAGGCTCTGGTTAGGCGGGGACTTCGGAGGGCACGGAATCTATTACTCGAGTAGCGACGAAGGCCGCGACAACAGTTGGAACGGGCAGATGAGCGTAGCCGACGACGGATACAACCTCGCCCTCTCGCCTCTCGGGATGCTGTTCGCTCGCGCAAGAGAGAATGAGACTGGTCTCACCCAAGAAGGTGCGGCTGAATACTTCTGGTCGCAACTCGTGGATAGCCTCCAGCGATGATTACGTAGACGATCGCTGCACCGAATCACTTGCAACTTTGCCCTCAGATGGAGTCAGCGACGTTCCAAAGGCAACGGGATCGTTGAAGACAGCCCTCAGCGCGACCGATGCAGTTGTGGCCGCCCTCATCCTGTATATTTGGCGACACGGCAATGCCTGCAACTCGAATCATCGGTTTGGATTGGGCAACGAAGGATCCGCGTCGCGGAATCGCGATCGTCGACGTCGACGGCAATGCCTGTGAGGTCGCTCTCGTCCGACAGTGCAGCACTTGCGAAAAGGCGCTGGATCTTGTTCTCAAGGCCATGGAATTCGATGGTTCGATCCTCATCGCCATCGATGCTCCACTCGGTTGGCCGGTTCCTCTTATCGAAGGACTTGCGGGACATTTCGCAGGGAACGGCGTGGCGTTCTCAATGGAGGAAATGTTTTCGCGAGCGACTGACAGGTTTGTTCGTCAAATGACCAAGAAACTTCCGTTGGAAGTGGGCGCCAACCTCATCGCCCGTGTGGCTCATTCCGCCGTGTCTTTCCTTGGCGACCTGAGAGTTGCCTCCGGATGCGAGATTGCTCTGGTCTGGGATCCCGAGGAAATGCCGCGATGCGGCGTGATCGAGGTCTATCCGGCCGTCACCCGGCTTGCCCATAGATCGGGTACTGCATGGCAAGCGCTCGCCGTCAACGCGCACACAGACGGTTTGAAGGCGGATGCAAACGATGCGCTCTGGTGCGCAGTTGCTGGCTGCCACTTTCTGCGCGGGGAGTGCCATGCTCCGGAAGACCGTTCAATAGCGAAACGGGAAGGGTGGATCTGGTTCCCAAAGGGCGCCAGTACGCCACACGGGCGCGGACTCGACGCGAGTTGACTGGCAGTTCGATCTTCGACGGATTTCACTACGCGAGAATCAAGACGTCCAACCACAGCGATCAGAGACGGCGGCTCGCCCCGAGGGAAGCGACTCAAGGCGCAAGGCGCTCGCCCGACGCTTCGCGTATGTACTTTCCTATTTGATCCCAATGAGCATTTGTTGGTGCGTTCTTCCCGGGCGGGTGCGATGCGACGATAACCGATGATTCGTAACGGCCTGCTCGAAATGCCCCTGGCGTTTCGTCAAATGAGAAGCTCTGCTGCCAAGAGGTTATGTCGCCATAGGTCACGACGGCGCGAGGCTTATGCTGCTTGATCAGCTCCTTCAGGTGATCGCGACGGCTTTGCTTCAGCGCTTCGAGATCAAGCTTTCCAAGCAGCTCGTGATCGCGAAACCACCGCTCCTCCGTACCCTTCGCCGGAAGTGGAGAGAGCTCTAGCAACGTAGTCTCTCCGTCGAAACGACCGAGTTGATTGGCCTGGTAGAAACGAAGCGCGTTGGTTGTGATGTCACGACCCTCAGCAATAAACAGCACCCTCATCAGCGGACGCCAGGTTGGTTGAAGCGGAATACCGCCAGAGAAGAACCTGAGCTTCCTGATCGCCACGTGAAAGTCACGAAGATCGAGCAAGGGATGTGCGCCGGCGTCTCTCCACGCCCTTAGGCGGTCTACAAATTCGCTTTCGCCGTTGACTCCGCCCTCTTCGAGACCGATGAACCAGTACGGCGCTTTCCAACGGCCGTATCCATAGAAGTTCGCAATCCACGCTCTGAGCAAAGGCGAGTCCAGCATCGGGGCGCCCTCCTAATTGAGTCGGTCCTTCGATCCCAGGTGCCATTCGTGACGCGTCCAGATAGAGACCCACTTTTCCTGTCGCTTCTGCCGCACGCGCACCGTAAGCTGTCGCTGTCGCGTCTTGACGGAGACTAAAGCACTTGTGGCCTTAGGAGGTGACTTCTGGGCATCAAAGTTACTAGCTGGGTATCGCCTGCGCGCGAGATTTCCGGGCGGGATCACCTCGGCGTCCAGGCTGTTAGCGAGCACCTCTACGCTGACCTCCTGCCCGGAATCACAAATGGTACATCGCGGATTCGGTGCTATTCCTTCTACCCCTGGTTCGTCCGAGCCTTTGAGCAAGAGACCAAGAAGAAGACTGTCAACGAGTTTGTCCGGACCTTTCGCCGTGCGGAGTGCCTTCACACGCTGATCGGGATCTTCCATGAATTCGAAACTGGCGAGGCGACACCTCATGGACGCTCGCTTGCCGGCAGGCTGAAACTGGTGCCGGCAGCGCGAGAGGTCTTCGAGGGCAGGACGATCCGCCTTTCGGACTACGCAAATCAAAACGCCGAGGAGGCCCAGTGGTACTTCAGGAATCCAATCGGGGGATTAGGGCAATACTATCTCGGCCCGCTAAAGGATCTGGCAGTCCTCGACGGCGACGCCCTGTCGGGAGTGAAGTACACCGATGAATGGGGCAAGAGGCTCGCAGAACTCCACGGCAAAGGCGTCGACACGGATCTGTTTTTTCAAACCATTCGCGACGATCGCGTGAACGCCAAAACGCTTGAGGCGCTGCGGTCTTTCTGCCCGTGTCGTCTTCAACACAACGACGCCGAACGAGAAGCGCTGGTCGATCTGATGTTCTGCCGCAACGACGGAGGATCCCGTCAGCAACTGGGAGGCCCGCGACGCGACACGCTGTTTCTTCTGCTCGACTATGCCGCTCGCCTGCATGGTAGCGAGCACGGAGTGGACGTTCAGACGTTTCTCTCGAGTAGCTATAGCGGTGTGCTCCCGACGGGAAGACGGTGGCAACCGCGACTAGAACTGATACCGAGCCTCGCGGCGTGGAGCGTCTACCAGAAACACGAACTCCTTTCGGTTGCAGTCCAAGGTCTGTTTTGGGCAGGCCTCAGCGCCCTGCAGGACGAGCAGAAGTCATACGTGGCCAGCCCGGCATCGTACGCGCGATGGTTCGCAACAAGGTTCGAGGCGGCACTCTCGCGCGGCGAACGGACGATGGGCCTGCCTGCGATTGTGTCGAGGCGTGCTGGGTCATTACCGCCTCATGAAGACCATCATGCGAACGGCCACGAACTGACGCTGGCCCAGGAACTGATGGAGGCAAAAACAGACGGAGATATCGATCGAGGAAGCAAAGCTGCTATCGGCATACTTCTCGCGCTCCTTGGGCGCGGCAAGGCCGAGCCAGCCTATGGCAGTGCCTCCGTTACATTGCGTTTCTTTCAGACGTATGAAATCAACCTCGATTCACTACAGCGCCTAGCATCGGGAACATGGAGTCAGCTCAGCGGAAGTGAATGGATGGAGCAGCTCAGTGCAAACTGGGGCTTACGCGTTCACTTCAGAGTCGCCATGCGGAAGCTTCGGCACCAGACCCAGGACTCATTTCGAATCGTGCCCCGCGATGATGGGTTGCATGTAAGGGATGCCCCGGCTCCCCAGTGGAGTGCTCCTCGGCTCGCGCAGGCTCTGACGTTTCTCTCCGACCTCGGCGCGCTCGATCTTGAGCAAAAGGAAGGCGTCGAGCACTACGTCCTGACCACCTATGGGCGTAATCTCCTGGAGGACAACCTTGCCGCAGAGTGAGAAGCTATCTCTCTATCGCGAGATTCGCACTCACGGCTACGAGGCCTCCGTGATCGCGTCGTACAACGTGAACTTCCCTTTTTACGAGCGCGTCGTCCTCCCGCAACTCCAAGCATCGGGTTGTCGTCACAATATTCTTCTCGTCGATGCACGCCAATGCGCCGAGCAGATCGCTTCGGATGGCGACGGTCCACGACTCTGTGGCTCGGAGTACACGCTGCTACCGATCCGCTCAGCCGCGGCATTTCATCCGAAATTTGTAATGCTTCTCGGTCGTCGCGGCGCGAAGGTCGCTGTCGGTAGCCACAACATGACCATCGCAGGGTTCGGATTGAACCGCGAGATCGGCACGGTATATGAGGTTGGAGGTGATGAATCCGGCGCGCCGGCGAGACAGATCTGGCGTTTCATTCAGGAATGGACGGCAGAATTTCCAGACGCCATCCAGCATCTGATTTTCTCGTCGGAACACATCTCGCCCTGGCTGCACAGCGAGGACGAGGTTGACTCCGAGATCCTCATTTCGTCGGCCACGGGTCCAAACCTCTGGGAGACACTACGCCCGCGACTACCGAAGCAGGTAAGCCGGCTCTCGGTCATCGCTCCGTATTTCGATTCGAATCTCGATTTCTTGAAAAGGCTCGATCGAGAGTTACATCCCAAAGAACTCATCGTCGCAATCCACCCGCGATTCTCAGAGATTCGTCCAGACGCGAAACGCGTCCTCGCGCGCGTACGATTCGTCGACGTGTCGATGATGCGAGGAGATTGGAGCGAAAAGCTTCTTCACGCGAAACTGTATTGTTTTGAGGGCGTGCGCGGGCAGACCGTCGTCGTTACCGGCAGCGCAAATGCCAGCTCGCCCGCGTGGCTGAATAGTGCTGGCAGACAGAACGCCGAGATCATTGTCGTCCACGAGGATGGTGCACAGCTCTGGAGCCAACTGGGCCTAAAGGCTTTGCACGCACTACCGGAGGTAACTTCGGAAGCCTGGAACGTCGTTCGTGACCGTTCGGCGGAGCGAGCGAAATCGGAAGACTTGCATCACCCAGTGCCCTTCCTCGCGGTCACGACCGAAGAAGGATTTCTGGTCGACGCCGAGTTTTCGCAGGGGGCAGCCACCAAAGACGTGTGGGTTATAAACGAAGATGGGAAAACGGCGGTCGATGAAATCACTACCCGCAAGGACCAGAGTCTCTTCATCTGTCGGGACTCGCGCGTCCGCACAAGCGCAACCCGAATCGAGGTGCGGCGCGGGAAAAAAGCGGCGCGGGTCGCAATCGTGCACCATACCGATGCACTGCTGGACAAGGCCGCTGGCAACGCGCGGCAAGCGTTCCGGCGAGCCCTCTCCGGACTCGATGGCAATCCCGAGGAGCTCGCGTCGGTTTTCGCTTTCGTCGAGAAGGCACTCTTTGATTCGCCCATAAACGTCGATCAAGCGGGGGCCGGCGGTCGAAGGAACTCCCCTCCACAAGACACGCCCGATCTCGACCGAGAGATCGGCAGCATGATGATTTCCGCTCGAGACACCGTCCGAGCACGTCGGCGGCGCCGTGTGGAAGCGACGAGTGATCTTGCCTTGCTCATCGACGTACTCGTCTACAAGTTAGGAATAGGACTTCGCCGCGATTCGGATACAGCAGCGTCAGTGCGCTCGGAAGAGGAGTTAGTGCTATCAGAGGATGCTCCTGAGCCAACCATCGATGGCAGCGCATTGGCGAGATTGTGCCGCGGCAAGGTGAATCGGCTCTTCAAACGGATGGAGGGCCAACTCGAGCTTGCCGTCCAACGGAAAAAGAACGTAACCGCGCAGATCTTCCAGATCGAAGCAGTCCTGGGCATCGTCCGGTACCTTCGAAATCGAGAGCAGGACTTCGAGTGGCTTCCCAAAGGCGAGGAGCTGGTCGAGGTAGAGCGGGAGTGGGGTTTCTTCGAATCAGCGGCGAGTTGTCTCTACGGCATGACCAACAGGCTAGCCGCACTCGCGCTTGAAGAGAACGGCGGGGACTTTGCCGAGTTGACCGTAGTTCGTGGATTGCTCACGTGGCTGGCGCTGGACTGCGGTTTCGATACGCGTTCTGTTCTGACGGCGCTGTCGGAGGAGCCGGAAGATGTACGCGCTGACCTCGAATCAGTCGGTTACTTCCTCCCTGTTCTTATGGACTGTGTGGCCGATGGGATGGCCACGGACTTCCTGATCGAGACCGTCGACCCGAAAGCGGGCGACGTTGGCGCGAACGCGTCGCTAAGAGGGGCCGCGACCTTTCATCTGGATTGGGCCCGAAGACTCGCTCGCGGCCTCACGCAGCCTGCGGTCACGCCAGCCCACTTCCGCGCTGGCGACATCGTCTATCCCTTGCTGAAAAAAGGGACGTCGCTGGGAGTTGTGGTCGAGGTTCAAGGGATGAAGGCCGGAATCCTGGATCTCGATACGGGAGTTCCGAGACAATTTATCAGCAGCTACCTCGGCAAGCTCGGCGAAGTCGGATCCAGTTGACCCTTCCACCTCCGTGAAATCCCCCGTGCTCAGGCTGCGAATGGCGGCGCCAATCCCTGAGAGAGCGCCGCGCTCCCGGGCAACCGCGACGTCCGATAGTAGCAAGATAGTAGCAACGGCGGATTTTGAGAGCAGAAAGCGGCCCTTTAAAGGCGGCTAAGTTATTGATTTTTCATTGGTTGCGGGGGCGGGATTTGAACCCGCGACCTTTGGGTTATGAGCCCAACGAGCTACCAGACTGCTCCACCCCGCGACACTTGGTGAGGACGCTGCGGCGGCTGGATGGCTCCGGCCGCGGCGAGGGGCGCGATTATCGGGTCGCGACTCGCCAGCGTCAAGGGCCTTCGTAACCCTCGGGTCCGGATCGCCATTCCCGGGAAGACGCTGGCACGGATATCGTTTGTCGCCACCCTTCGGATGAAACGACTACTCCTCATTCTTCTTCTCTCCGCGGCGGCCGATGCCTCGACCTTGCCCGGCTTTCATGTGCAGTTGCTGCAGGGGACGCCGGGGTTCGTCACGGCGCTCGCGGTCGACTCGCAGGGAACGCTGTACTTCTCGGTGAAGGGCGGCGACATCATTCGCGCCGGTGCGATGCCGGTCGTCGTCGCGCATGTGCCGACCGTCGGCGACGGCAACTCGGGGCTGATCGGGCTGGCGCTTCGCGACGATCACACGGCCATCGTGCATTACACGACGCCAAGGCAGACGTATGATGTCGTGTCGGCGGTGAATTTGGATACGGGGATGGAGACGGAGATCCATCGCTTCGCCACCGACCGCGATTTCCCGGAGCGCGGCGCGTCGACGGAACATCACGGCGGCAATCTCACCGTCGCGCCGGATGGCACCATCTTTCTGGCCATCGGCGACTACGGCATCGGCATCATCGCGTCGGAGCTCGACTGGAACGGCGGCAAGGTGTGGCGCATCGATCCCGACGGCACGGCCGTGCAGTTCGCGCACGGCTTCCGCAATCCGTTCGATCTGGTGTGGGACGCGGCGGCGCAGCGGATCATCCTCACGGACAACGGCGACGTGGTCGATGACGAGATCGACGTCGTGGCGCTGGGTGACGATTGCGGCTGGCCGATGACGGCCGGGCGCGAACCGGCGGTAGCGGGGACGCGCGCGCCGGTGTACGTGTTCCCGACCGTCGTGGCGCCGACCGGCCTCGCGCCGCTGAGCGGGCGCAATCCGATTCTGCATCGCGGATTTCTGCTGGGCAGCTACGTCGCCAAGGCGCTTTATTACGTGCCGGACGTTTACGCGCAGCCGCTGCCCGACCCGGTGGCCGTGATCCGCGGTGAGACCGATCCGATCATCGACGTCATCGAGGCGCCGAACGGCGACATTTACTTCGCCACCGGCTTCGGCATCTACAGATTGATCGTCCCGATGCGAGGCGATTGCAACGGCGACGGCAGCGTCAATTCGTCCGACATTGCCGCGCTCGGCAAGGTGCTGGCGGATGGACCGCAGCCGATGACGACGGTGCAGAACAGCTCGCCGTCCGCGAGCTGGGGTTGCGACGCGAACGGCGACGGACTGATTGACGGACGCGACCTTTCGCTGGTTTTGGCACTGGTGCGAGGGCGGGCGGTGCGGCGATAAATGGATGTCGTCCATCCACAGGCATCATCACTGCACTGTTTCTCCCTGCTAACAAGGGAGGAACCATGCAACGGACACGATCCATAGCCCTGGTCGCCGTGCTCATGCTCAGTGTCGGCATCGCCGATGCGCAGACAAAAATCAAATCAGGTTTCAATCTTTTCTCGCCGCAGGACGACGTGAACGTCGGACAGCAATCCGCGGTGGCCGCCGAGCAGCAGCTTCCGATGCTGAATGATGCGCAGACGAATGCGTATCTGAATCGCATCGGCCAGCGGCTCGCGGCGAATGCGGGCGGACCGCAGTTCCAGTATCACTTCCGCGTCGTCAACCAGTCGGACATCAACGCCTTCGCGCTGCCGGGCGGCTTCGTCTACGTCAATCGCGGCGTGATCGACAACGCAAGCAATGAAGGCGAGCTGGCCGGCGTCGTCGCGCACGAGATTTCGCATGTGGCGCTGCGCCACGGCACGCATCAGGCCTCGAAGGCCTACCTCGCGCAGGCCGGCATCAGCATCCTCGGCGGCATCCTCGGCGGACATGTTGGCGAAGGCGCGGCGCAGATCATCAACACCGTCGGCGGCATCGGACTGAACGCCGTCTTTCTGAAATACAGCCGCGATCTGGAGACGCAGGCCGACGTGCGCGGTGCGCAGATCATGGCCGCGTCGGGATACAACCCGAGGGACATGGTGGCGTTCTTTCAGAAACTGGAGCGGGTGGATACCTCCAAAAAGACCAACTGGTTGTCGGACCATCCCGCGCCGCCGGACCGCATCGCGCGCATTCAGAAAGAGCAGCAGATGCTGAGTGTGAACGGGAGTGCGCCGGAGAACGTGGCCGAGTTGCAGAACGTGCAGGGACGCCTGCGCGGTTATGGCGCGGCTCCGTCGGCGGGGCAGATTGCGCGGCAGGCCGCGACGCCGTCGCGCGGGCGGGCGACGAATGGCGGCATGGCCAGCGCCGGATCGGCAGTCATCAACGTGGAAGCGCCGTCCAGCTCGATGAAAACGTTCGTGAATCCGACGCGGCTGTTCAGCGTCAGCATCCCGTCGAACTGGCAGGTTTATCAGCAGGGCAACACGGGTGTGACGTTTGCGCCGCAGGGCGGGATCGGGAGCATCAACGGGCAGTCGGACGTCGTCGTCGGCGCGATCATCAATCATTACGATCCGTTCGGAAACGCGCAGGGGAATGGTCTTCGCGGCACTTCCAGCGGCGGCGGCTACATGGGCAACGTGACGCTGCAGGATGCTACCGATGATTTGATCGCCACCGTCCAGCGCAGCAGTCCGTATTTGCAGGTCATCAGCGGTTCGAAAAAGCAGATGCGCGTCAACGGCGGCACGGCGTTGTCGGCGGCGCTGCGCGGGCGCGATCCGAACACGAATCTCGATGAGCGCATCACGGTCGTCACGCGTCAGCTGTCCGACGAGCATCTCGTCTATCTGCTGTTCATCACGCCGGAGCGCGACGCCAGCCGTTACGCGAACGTGCTGAACACGATGGTGAGCTCGCTGCAGGTCAGCAACGCGCCGCACTGAGCGGGCACAGCCGGCATTTTTTCATTACGATTCGGCTTCAACACGCCGGAGGAAACGAACCTATGTACGACGAACAGATCGCTGGTCCGATGCGCCAGGAGTTGACGCAGCTCGGATTCGAAGAGACGCGGACGCCGCAGCAGGTGGACGCGGTGCTGCAGGAGAAGAAGGGGACGGTCCTGGTGGTGGTCAATTCGGTGTGCGGATGCGCGGCCGGTGTGGCCCGCCCCGCGATCGCCCTCGCGCTCGAGAGCGACGTGAAGCCTGACCGCATGATCACCGTCTTCGCCGGCAATGACCGCGAAGCGACGCAGCGCGCCCGCGAGTACTTTGTCGGTTATCGCCCGTCATCCCCCTCGGTCGCTCTCTTCCGCGACGGCGAGCTGGTGAAGATGATCGAGCGTCACCAGATCGAAGGCCGCGCCGCGTACGACATCGCCGCGGAACTGACTGCCGCGTTCGAGCAGTTCTGCGCGAAGGAAGCCGCGGTTCACTAGGCTCAGAATCGAACCACAGAGGCACAGAGATTTTCTCTGTGCCTCTGTGGTGAGTTCTAACGTCTCCTCATCACTACGATCGTTTTGTCGTCCGTCGCTTTTGCGCCGCGTTCGAATGCGGTGATGGTGTCGAGCACGCGCGACGGGATTTCGTTCGTCGCGGCGCCGCTCTGCGACAGGAAGAGGTCGCGTAAACGGTCGTTGCCGAATTCGATTTCGTCCGGATCGGCGGCTTCATTGAGACCGTCCGTGTAGAGGAAAAGAGTCGATCCTGGGGGCAGCTCGATCGTCCCTTCGCTGTACGACGATTCAGGAAGCAATCCGATCGGCCGGCCCGTCGATCCGATCTCGGTGAGCACGTTGCCGGCGATGATGTATGGCGGATTGTGGCCAGCGTTGACGTAACGCAGCACGCCGGTCGACGGCGTGTAGCGCGCGAAGAAAAACGTCGCGTACTTGCGGCCGGTGGCGCTGCGAAAAATCAGCGCGTTGAGTCGGGCTACGAGCCGGGCCAGATCATCCTCGATCGGCGCGGCGACGCGCAGCGCGGCCTGCACGCTGGACATGATCAGCGCCGCGGAAACGCCTTTGCCGGAAACGTCGCCGATGGCCAGCCCGAGGTCGCCGTCGGGAAGCTCGAGAAAATCGAAATAGTCGCCGCCGACTTCGTAGCACGGAAGGCTCAGCGCGCCGAGCTCCACGCCGCGAACGTCGACCGGCGCGGACGGCAGCAGGCGGCTTTGAATCTCGCGTCCGAGGGCCAGCTCCTGCTCCATGCGCTGCTTTTCGAGCAGCTCCATGTGCAGCGTGGCGTTCTCCATGGCGATGGCCATGTGATCGGAAATGCCGCTGAGGAACTCGAGGTCGCGCGGTCCGAACATCCCGTTCGTTTTGTTCAGAAGCTGCAGCACGCCGACGACGCGCTGGCCGCGATTCTTGATCGGCACGCAGAGCATCGACCGCGTGCGATAGCCGGTTTTCTGATCGAGCGAGCGGTCGAAGCGCGGATCGTCGTAAGCATCGCGAAGGATTAGCGGCTCGCCGGTGGCGGCTACGCTGCCGGCCAGACCTTTCCCGATCGGCAGGCGGATCTGGCTCGACAGCTCACCGGCGATCTTCGTCCAGATCTCCTGTTTCGCATCGTCGACGAAGTAGAGCGTGCCGCGTTCGACGTGCAGCTCATTGCGCGCCACGGTGAGGATCGACGCGAAGAGCGTGTCGGGCTCGATCGACGAGTTGATCAGCTTCGACGCTTCGACGAGCGTGCGCAGCCGCTCCATCTCATCGCGGTCGGCGAGCGTTGAGACGATGCGTCCAACGACGATGCGATCGCGATCGCCGAACTGCAGGCCGCTCTCGAACTTCCTGTCCGCGCGTTCGCTGCGAAGAAGCGTACAGTCGACTTCGATCTCCTCGCCGTCCCACGCGAAACGCAGCGTGTGCGGACCAACCATCAACGGCTCGTCGTGCTCGATGCGCGTGCCGAGGATGCCGATGTCGACGATGCGCACCTCGCGGTCGGCGACATGTCCGGCAATCGGTGACGGCAGCAGCAGCCGTTCCGCACGGCGGCGATCCTGATCGAGCATGGGACGGATATTATGCGCGGCTTCCACGGCGCGTTCGTTCTTCATCACGTACGGGTTGCGCGCCGTTTCGGTCGTCCGACAACACCATGTTCGAAGCCTTCGCCGAGCGCGATTACCGGCGTTTCTGGACCGCGCAGTTCATCTCCAACATCGGCTCGTGGATGCAGGGGCTGGCGCAGGGATGGCTCGTCTACCACCTGACCGACTCGCCGTTCCTCCTCGGCTTCGTGGCCTTCGCCAACTCCGCGCCGTCGCTGCTGTTCATGCTGCCGGCCGGCGTGCTGGCCGATCATTTCGACCGTTTGCGGACGTTTCGCGCGTCGCAGGTAACGCAGGCGTTGTCGGCGCTGCTCATCGCCATCTCGATTTACACCGGCCACATCGCGGTGTGGCAGATCGTGGCGGCGTCGGTGATCAGCGGCATCGCGATTTCGTTTTCGGCGCCGGCGTATCAGGCCATGGTGGTGGACCTTCTCGACGATCGAGGGCGCCTTTCGAACGCCGTGGCGATGAACTCGCTGCAGTTCAATTTGTCGCGCGCGCTTGGGCCGCTGCTGGCCGGGCTGACGCTGCACGCGTGGGGCAGTTTCTGGTGCTTCTTCGTGAACGCGCTCTCGTTCGTTCCGCAGATTTTCGTTCTCGGACGTCTGCAGAAACGACAGGTGCGCGGCGAACCGATCGGCGCGATGTCGACACGGCTCGCGGAAGGGCTGCGCTACGTCCACGGCGATCGCGTGATGAAACTGCTGCTCGCGATCGTGGCGATCATCAGCCTCCTCGGCTATCCATATGTGACGCTGATGCCGATGGCGGCGCGGCTTCTCTACGTTCACGACGATGCGCGCGGCCTCGGCATCCTTATGGGATCGATCGGCATCGGCGCACTCCTCGGCGCGCTGGCGCTGTCGGTGCGGACGCCGCGGAATCTAATGCGGATGATCATCGTGTCGCTCTCCGCATTCGGCCTGGCCCTCGGAGCGATCGGTTTCACGCACGCGCGCCTGATCGTGGTGCCGCTGCTCGCGATCGCCGGCTGCGCGATGGTGGTCTGCGCCGCGCTCTGCAACACCGCCATCCAGAATCGCGTCCCCGACACCATGCGCGGCCGCGTGCTGAGCATGTACACGTTCGGCTTCTTCGGCTTCCTCCCGTTCGGCAACCTGATCGCCGGCGCAATCGCGGAACACCGCGGTTTACCGATGACGATGATGGTTTTGGGCGGTGGGTTGGTTGTGGCGGCGGTGGGGGCGATTGTGATTTCAAACCGCGCGCAGTAGGCCCGCCTCGCACGTCCCTTCGATCACGTGCTGGCCGGACTCATTCTCGATCCAGGCATCGATCTCCAGCCGATGCTTCGCGCGGTCGATGGCGCGGACGACGAAGTGCGCGGTCACGGTCTCGTCGAGATGAACCGGGAGCAGAAACGTCAACGTCTGCGAACGATAAATCGCGCCGGTTCCCGGCAGCAGCATGCCGACCATCGTGGAGAAGATCGACGCGGTAAGCATCCCGTGCAGGACGCGGCGTCCGAACGGCGTTCGCGCGGCAAACTCATCGTCGACGTGCAGCGGGTTCACGTCGCCGGTGATCTCGACGAAGCGCTGCAAATCATCCTCGGTGAACGTCTTCGTGAAGGTGACGTGCTGCCCGACTTCGAAGTCGTCGATGCGGGCAACCACCATCAGCCCAATGAATCGAGAATCTCTTCCACAGTCGAGCGCCGGCAGGTGTACATCGGCGTGTCGCGCACGGTGAACTTCGACGACTCCGTTTCGCGAAGCTCCTGCACGAGGTCGAGGAACTCGGCGGCGGAGTCGGCTTCGAACGCGACCACGAAATCCTGGTCGTCGAGACCGAAGGAGTACGTCGTGTTGATCTTCACGCGCGGGTACTTGTGGCCGATGGCGATGTGCTCGTTCATGATGCGCTGGCGTTCGCTCTGCGGCAGCAGGTACCAGTCGCGCGTCTTCACGAACGGGTAGACGAAGAGAAACGGCTTCTTGCCGGGAACGATGCGCAGGCGGCGCCCTTCCTGACCTTCGTGCACGTGCTCGTCGACGTACTGCGAATGCTTCGTCATCGAAAAGTACGAAACGGGGATGTCGAGGTAGCGGCCGAGGATCGACTTGTTGATGTCGGCAGCCATCTGCTGGAACGGATCGATGTCGTAGCCGATGCGCCAGAACATGAAGTCGGTGTTCGGCTTGATGCCGACGGTCGAATACGGCAGCACCATCATCGGCCCGGTGTGGCGGCGGATGATCTCCGCGAATTCTCGTTTCGCCTCGGTCTTCACCTCAGCGCTTTCGCGCCGCCAGGAACGGTCGGTCTTGAAGAACATGAAGTTGACGAACTGGCGGGCAGGGGCGGCGGCCGCTTCGCGCGCGGGCTGGGTTTGCGGCTCGGTGATGGTGGTCATGCGCCCGATTCTAGCGCTCTTGCGATCATCACTGCGACCCGGCCGCCCGCCCGCGTCCCTCGGACGAAGAGCTCCGCAGGAAGACGCGCTCCGCACCGCCATACAGCGGCTCGTACGAAGTGCGTTGATACGCGGCCACGATTCCGTCAAGCCCGATCGCGAGTTGTGCGCGCATTCCGGTCCAGACGCTGAAGCCGAGTGGAAATGCGTCGCGTGAGGAAACGACGCCGTTCCGGTCGGCATACGTGACGAATTGCTGGAAACCAAACGGCTGCAAGGGGCTGGCGATGGCAACGGCGTAGCGTCCGTGATCCGCCTCGATGTCGAGCGCGACGCCGCCGCCCAGGCGCTGGACGTCGGGCGCGATGGAGCCGTCGGCAAAGACGCGGCGGAGAAGAACGGTCTTCGATTGGACGTTCGTCATGGCCACGATGAAATCGCCTCCGACGGACGCCGCATGCGTGTCGACGAACGGATCGGAGAACGTCACGTCCGGGATCCCGATCTCGATCGGTTGCGGATCGAGCACCGCCAGCGCGGGTGACAACCGCACCGCACGTACATGACGTTCGAACGGTGTTTCGCCGCCGCCGAAGGTTGTATTGAGGAATCGGAACCCGAGGGATTTGGTGAAGTTAAATGAAACCAGCCATTCTGTCCCGTTCCACGCGAGCGACGGCGATTCGCCCCCTTCGATCCCCGATATCGTGCTCTGGTTGAAGATGGTCGTCGTGCCGACCTGCGCGACGCGGACTTCTCCTGACCACGACCACGCCATCACGACATTCGTGCCGTCGCTGCGCAGGTCGAAGGTCGTACCGGTAAACGCATCGGGCCCATCGAATGCGGACACGATCTGCCCTGTGACCGGATCGATGCGCGTCAATCGGATATGCAGTCTGCCACTTCGCGTGGGCGTGTCCGCGAGAGCCGCTGCGAGGTAGTTGCTGCCGTCGAACATGACGCGGGGCGCGCTGGCGCTGTGTCCGGCAACCGTATCGAGCGGAACCGGAAGCGGGTCGAGCGGTTCGCCCGTGAGTGAGAAGCGTCGCAGCCAGGAGCGCGATCCTTCGTTCCACGCGACCGCGTAGTTGATGCCGCTGAAGGCGACGCTTGGATTGAGCTGCGTCGTGGCACTGAATGAAATGGCGGTGGGAGGCGTCGCTGCCAGCGTCGAAGGATCGAGCCGCTCGATCAGGATCGCCGCGGCGCTGGTCGTCGCACCGCCGTTCCACGCGGCGAAAATCGTGCGGCCATTTGATTCCGCGGCACCGCGATTGAGGATTGTCTCGCCAGCCGGCGGCAGCTGCAGGACAAAACCGCTCCACGTCAGACGGAGCGTCACGCGCGGCGCGTCCGGGAAGTTCGCGCGCGAGAGGCTGACGTAATCTGTCCCGTCCCATGTGAGTGCGATCGGTTTCGTGGGCAGGCGTCCGCCGAGGTCGTTGTGGGCGAGCAGCGCACCAGAGGCAGAGAGTTGCTGCGACGTGGCATTCGAGGCCACGGAGGCGTTAACGATCATGTAGTTGTTGCCGTCTGACGTGAGCGCGATCGGCACCGCGTCAGAATCGAATTTGACGCCCGGGGAGAGGGAATGCCCGTTCGCGTCGAGCGCGACGGCGAGGATCTGTCCCTGGAATGGAAGCGCCATGAGAAAGCCGCTGCCGTTTGAAGTCAGCAGCGACGGTGTCCCATAGCAGCCCGGGGTGGGACAACTCTGAATCCGAATGTCGCGTTCGAGCACTTCGCCCTCGGCGCTCAGGATGAAGAGACGTTCGGGCCATGCGATGACGATCCGCCGGCCATTGCTTGCCGCGGCGATGGCGATGCTCGGCACTCCGGCGGCGACCACGCGCGGCCCGTCGACGATGCGGCCTTCGCGGTTGATGCGCGCGATATGCAGCACACCGCCATGCGCGCCGTATTCGAGCCAGAAGACGGCGTAGGAATCGCCCGCGAAAACCACGGTCGGGTCGAACCCGGGCGCGATCCGGATGCCGGTCGGATCGAGCAGCTCGCCGCTCGCGGATAGGCGCGCTGCATAGATCGTGTCGGGCCACGAGCGGACGTCCGACCACACCGCAAGGAATCCGTCGCCGTCCGTGGCAACGACCGGAGGCCATTTGCCGCCGGGCGCAAGACCGTAGAGAGGATCGGAAACCGGCCGCTCGCCGGCGATGCGCGCCCACGCGGTCGAAGCGATGAGCAGGAGAAGTGCGACGAGGAAAAACCGGGGACGAGTCATCGTGGTTCGGGGTCTCCAGGAGCATCGTTAAGGTCGATTCAAGGCGGGCACGGCCGTAAGTCCACACATTTGCATGAGTTGCAACGTCTCAGTTACGGCAATCAAAACCGCGGAGAAATGTCAAGAGGCATGTGGAAAGTGCAAACCGTCTTGGGCTACTGCACAAATCCTGCTGCAAAGGATGTGTCTGATTTCTGATAAGTCCAGTTAATCCAATAGTTAGGCCAATCCGCCCACAGAGTTGTGCAAAGCGCTCGGAAACGCGTATTTGGCGCGCTCTTTCGAGTTTTGCACAGGGCTTTCCGCAGCGTTTTCCGCAGAATCTGAGGAAAGCGACGGCGGCCTTTCAGCTGCGGTTGCCTATCGCTCGTAAGTGTCGGGAACGGCGACGGTTGACGCTCTGAGGTGTTCAATCCGATACGCTTTTGCTCGCGTTCTGCGGCTCTGGTGCGAGGCGTTTGCGTCGCCGAATCCGCGCGTTTCGCCGGCATCGAAGATCGCCCTCCGGCCGTTTCGCTGGACGCAAGAATCGTGGTCTTCACGGATTGCTCCGTCCGCCGGCCGCTCGTTCGCGGATCGCGTGCGGCGCGTTGATAAAGACGCGTTCGATGTTGCCGTAGATTGCGCCTGAGGGAACGTCCGAGTAGACCGTAATTACGTGACCGGGCCGCGTGACGATCAGCGCCGCGTGCGGAGGGACGAGGTTGCTGACCACCGCCTGTGCCGCGGTTCCTTCGATCGGCCCGCGCGCGGCGACCTTCGTGACGTAGAGCGTGCTCGGTCGGCCGTAGGCGTAACTGGAAAACGCGACGGCGTACTGCAGTCCGTCCCACACGACGCTCGTCGTGTAGCCGTTTCCGATGCGCACTCCGTTCGCGTTCTCCAGCAGCGAGCCGTCGGCGGAAATGCGTTGGGCTATGGCGCCGGGTGGGAGCGTCCACACGACGAGAAAATCGTTTCCGTCGGACGCGACGATCGGTGTGACATCCGAGGTCGAATCGGTAAGCGAGATTGGACGCGGATCGAGCAACGTCAGCGACGGAGATAGCCGCGCAGCTTTGATGAAGGTCTGGGTGTACGTGCCTTCGATGGGAATCGGAATCGGAATGCGGTCTTCCCACGCCACGAGCCACTCGCGTCCGTTCCAAGCCGCGGAGACGGTGGAGGTTTCCTTCGTCGCGGGCGGCGTTACGACCGCGGCCGTTCCGATGAGGCCATTCCTGTCCACAGTGTTGGCGAGGATGTGTTTGCAGTCGGACCATGCCACGAGCGTCGATGCCGATCCCACGGACAACGACAAGGCGTTCGCACACGGTGACGAGGAGACGGTGATTCCGCCGGGATCGAGAACCGTCCCGAAATCGGGGAAAAAGCGGGTCATCTTCACGGACGAGGCGAGGTCGTCGGCGGACCGTTCGATCCATCCGACCAGGTAGTTCGTTCCGTCGAAGACGATATCTGCCGCGCCGGCGTGCGGACCGGCGATGCGAATGCCGCGGCCGTCGAGCATCGCTCCGTCGAACGTCAGCCGGCCGGCGTACACGCCGTCGGGCTCGTCCCACGCCACGGCGATGTTGCGGCCGTTGGTGGCGGCGCGCGGCGCGTACTGCGCGTTGGCGCTGCGCGCGATCCGGTCCGCGTTGGTGAACCCGCCCGCGCTCGCGTGGAGAATGCCGCCGTTGACGGTCCGCGCAAACGGGTGCTGCTCCGTCCAGAACGCCGAGGTATCCGATCCGTTCGAAGCGAGAGTTCCTACGGCACCAAAACCTGGCGCGTCGAGATCGGCCTTGGCCATCGGCACGTAGTCGCCGGCGGGTTTCCCGCTGGAGTCGAGGCGCCGGATGCCGATCGTATGCGCTTGCAGATCGGCATCCATGAGCAGATAGGAACCGGCCGCGAAGACGAATCCCGGAATGTACTGCCGCATCGGAACGGCAGATCGCTCCAGCAACTCGCCCGCGCCGCTGACATGCTGCGCGGCGGTGTGCGTGCCATCCCCGACGATGACCACGTAGCCGTCGCCGTCGGAGGCGAGGTCGTAGAGAAACCTGCCGCTCGACAGCTTCGTCATTTGCGGTGCGGTGACGGCGCCGGCATCATCGAGGAGCGTTTCGTAAATGGAGTCGCCGCCGAGCCACCAGGCGATGAGGAAGCCGTGTCCGTTGGATGCGATCATCGCCGCCGACACGCCGAAATTCGTAAACGTCTTCGGTTCTGCTGCGACGTTACCGTCGCGGTCCAGCACGATGGTTTTCCCGGCAAGGATGACCGTCCGGTTCCCATTGCTGGCTGCGCTCTGCACGCTCACGCGACCGGGCGGCGCGAGGACCCGCGGTACGGAGTCGAGCAGAACGCCGTCGCGGCTGATGCGGACGGCCATGAGCCCACCTGCCTGCGACCCTGAACTCAGTTCGTTCCAATAAACGAGATACGCGTTGCCGAGGAACACGACGTTCACCTGAGTGAGCTGAATCGAGGTATTCGAAATGCGGATGCCGAGGGGATCGAGGATCTCGCCGGCGGCATTCATGCGTGCCGCGTAGATCTGCGGTATCCCCGACCGGTTGCGCTGCGCATCGATCCAGGCGACGAGGAAGTCGCGTCCGTCGGAGGCCGCCGCGGTGCCGTATTGCGCTCCGGGCGCGGGCCCATAGACGATCGTCGATACCGGGTGTTCGTTCACGATGTCCGCCTGCGAAACAGCGGCGAAAAAGAGGAAAGAGAGCGCGAGGAAGGAGCGAGGCATGGGATCGAGTTATGCTGTTATACCATAAACGTGCCTGCGCGTTAAGTCGAGGCGCTGCTGCACTTAGCGATATCGCCCACGAGTTTGTGCAAAGCGCTCAAAGGCCCGATTTTGCGCGTTCGTTCGCGCTTCTTCACAGCTCTTTCCGCAGCATTTTCCGCAGAAACTGTGCAAAGCCCGGATCGCCTTCGCGGACGAAGCGCGGCTCGTCGCCGGTAACGTCCACGATCGTCGACGGTTGACCTTCCCGAGGACCGGCATCGAGTACGGCATCGAGCGCGTCGCGAAGGTCGGCCGCGAGCACTTCAGGTGTCGTGATCGGCGGCTCGCCGCTCCGGTTCGCACTGGTCGAAACGAGTGGGCCGGTGCGATCGAGAAGCGCGCGCAGCCACGGCAGATCGGGGATACGCGCGGCGATCGTTCGTTCGCCGGCCGCGACGATCGCGGTCAGCGGCGCCGGCCAGATCTCTCCGAGCGCATCGGGAATCGTCGCGCCGAGTTTTTCGAGTTGTTCGACCGACGATGCGATGACCACGAACGGCTTGTCGTCGCCGCGTTCCTTCATCGACCGGATGCGCGCCACCGCCTGCTCGTTCGTCGCCATCGCGTGGAGGCCGTAAATCGTGTCGGTCGGCAGCAGCGCCACGCCGCCGGCGCGGAGCACGTCGGCGATCTCGTCCAGCACGTTTGCGGACGGCTCGCCGTCCACGCGCCAGCGCTTCATCGCCGCGCCTTCGCCGTCCGGCCGCGCGCGCCTTCGAGCAACTCGCGCGCGTGCATGACCGCCGACGCCGGGATCGATTCGCCGCCGAGCATCCGCGCCACTTCGTTCACCCGCTCATCCTCGGATTCCAGCTTGCGAATCCGCGCGCGTGTGTGGCCCGCGGCGTCTTCCTTCCACACGAAGAAGTGCGTCGTGCCGAAGCTGGCGATCTGCGGCAGGTGCGTGACGCAGATGACCTGATTGCCCGCCGCGAGCTCCTGCAGTTTTCTTCCAACGACTTCCGCGACGCGTCCGCCGATGCCGGCGTCGATCTCATCGAATACCAGCGTCGCCGCGGCGGCCTTGTTCGACGCCTTGAAAAGTGCCGCGGCGATGGCGAGCTGGATGCGCGAAAGTTCGCCGCCGGAGGCGATGCGCTGCATCGGTTTCGGCTCCTCGCCGCGGTTGGGCGCGATCAGGATTTCGATGCGGTCGATTCCGTGCGCCGCGGCGTGCTCGCGCGACGGATCGGCAGCGTTGACGACGACTTTCACCGTCGTCCGCTCCATGGCCAGATCATTGAGTTCCGACTGAATCGCGCTTTCGAATTTCTTCGCCGATTTCTTGCGCGCCGCCGACAGCCCCTCGGCCGCTTTGCGCCAGTTCGCGAATCGCTGCTCTTCGATGCGCTGCAGTTTGTCGACGCTGGTCTCGTAGTCGCGGAGGCGCTCGAACTCGTCCTGGATCGCGCCGAGGTGGGCGAGGACTGCTTCGACCGACCCGCCGTATTTTTTCTTGAGGCGCTCGATCGTGACCAGGCGGTCTTCGATCTCTTCGAGCCGCGCCGGATCGTGGCGGACGGAATCGGAAAGGCGCGAAAGTCCGCGCGACGTCTCCTGCAGCCGGTAGATGGCGTCGGTGAGCTCCGCGGAAATCGTAGCGATGTCGGCGATCTCCTTCGCCAGCGGTTCTACGAGGTGGAGAGCGCGCGAAAGCTGCGCGAGCGCCGACGATTCGTCGTCATCGACGAGCGCAAACGCGCCGCTGGTAGCCTCGGCGAGCTGCAGCGCATTCGCCAGCATGCTCCGCTCGCCGCGAAGCGTGTCCTCTTCCGCCGGATCGATTTTCGCGGCAGAGATCTCGTCGATCTGATAGCGCAGCAGATCGAGGCGCAGCGTGCGATCGCGCTGCGCGTCGGTCAACTCGCGCAACTGATTTGCCGCTTGATGCCACTCCCAATGCGCTTCGCGCGTCCCGGCGGCGAGCGCCGCGTGATCGCCGTAGTCGTCGAGCAGCTCGCGATATCCCTGTCCGGCCACGCGTCCGTGCGACTCATGCTGGCCATGGATTTCGAGGAAGGCGTCCATGGCCGCGCCGAGCTCGCGCACCGAAAGCGGCGAGCCGTTGATGAGCACGCGCCCGCGTCCGTTCGTGCCGATCTCGCGCTTGACGATGACTTCCGGCTCGGCCGCGTCGACGCCGATTTCATCGAGCGCATCGCCCGTTTCCCTCGGCACGTCAAACACCGCCTCGGCCGTCATCCGCTCGGCACCGGCGCGGATCATTTCCGTCGATCCGCGCGCCCCGCGCAGAAACTCGAGCGAGTCGATCAGCAGCGATTTGCCCGCCCCGGTCTCGCCGGTCAGCACATTCAGTCCCGCCCCAGGCTCGATCGCGAACTCCTCAACGATGGCGAGATTGCGGACTTTGAGGTAGGTGATCACGGCGCGGAAAGTCTAACGGCAGCGACTTTGCTTTGCGAACAGGCAGAACGGGAGAGGAACGATGAAACGTTTGATCATCCTCGCGATCGCCGCGTTGGCCGCGGTCGCCTGCAGTCGCGAACAGACGAACGAGACGAAGACGCGGGCGCAGAACGCGGCGACGAAGGTGGTGCAGAAGGTAACGGACACGCTCGATGTCTCGACGCCCCTCGGCGGGAAAGAGCCGCCGCCGACGCAGCAGGAGCTCGATCGGCAGCGCTTCGATCAGCAGTGGCGGCAGTTGCAGTCGTTCCGCGCGCAACAGGCCGCGCAGGCGGCGGCCCAGCAGCAACAACAACAGGCGGCCGCGCAACAGGCTGCGCAGCAGACATCGACGCAGCCGCTCAATGTCAAGATCGTCCACGGGATGAAGGAATCGTTCAAAGGGCTGGACGCGAACGGCATCAACAGCGCGCCGGTCAACCTTCCGATCACCGGCGACGTTCGCGGTCCCTCGGTGCTCCGCACGCAGGTCTATCTCGATCGCGCGCACTTTTCCGTCGGCGCTATCGACGGACGCTGGGGCCGCAATTCTGCGATCACCGTCTGGTGGTGGCAGAAAGCGCACGGTCTGGATCCGACCGGCGACGTCGACGAGAACACGTTCCGCTCCATCGCCCAGGCGGCCGGCAGCGATCCCGTCGTCGTGTCGTACACGCTGACCGCGGACGATACGAAGGGTCCCTTCGTCCACATCCCGGACGATCCGTACGACAAGGCGAAGCTGGATTGCCTCTGCTACGAGTCGCTGCGCGAAGAGCTGGCGGAGCGTTTTCACAGCACCGAGGATTTTCTCGACGTGTTGAATCCCGGCGTGAAGATCAATGAACTGCAGGCCGGCGCCACGATCAATGCGCCGAACGTGCGGCCCGCGGTGACGCAGGACCAGCCGGACATCGCCAAGATCATCATCTCCATCGCCGGCAATTCGTACAACGCGTTCGACGCTTCGGGCAACGTCATCTTCCACGCGCCGACGACGCTCGGCTCGACCTACGATCCGTCGCCCGACGAGACGCTGCACGTGGTGAGCATCACGCCGATGCCGCACTTCCACTACGACCCGACGCTCTACCACGAGGTGCCCGACAGCGAGCCGGACGCGCACATGAATCCCGGCCCCAATTCGCCCGTCGGCGTCGTCTGGATGGCGCTCAGCAAGCAGCACTACGGCATGCACGGCACGCCCGATCCCGACTCGATCGGCTACGCGTCGTCGCACGGCTGCGTGCGGCTCACGAACTGGGACGCGCAGGAGGTCTCGCACCGCATCAGCAAGGGCGTGCAGGTCTCGTTCGTCGACACGACTTCGAAGCACATGCCGGAGGTAGCGAAGAAAGTAGGCCCGTAGCCCCGTAACTTTAGCGATTCCGGCGCGTAGCAACGGTGACACTTCGTCTAGAATCGGCACACCGATTAAAGACGCGCATCGTTGCCGCTCGCGGCATCGCCAATGAACTGGGAGACCTTCTTCCTCGATAATCTTTCGCTCATCGAACGGGTGACCGCGTTCGTTTGCCGGAAGTACGGCCTCTCGGGCGCCGACGCCGAGGATTTCGCCTCGGCGTCGAAGCTCAAGCTCATCGAAGACGACTACGCGGTGCTGCGCAAGTTCGAGCAGAAGTGCTCTCTTGCCACGTATTTGACGATCGTCATCCAGCGCCACTACCTCGATCAGAAGATTCACGAATGGGGCAAGTGGCGCCCTTCGATGCGGGCCAGGCAGGGCGGCGATGCGGCCATTTTTCTGGAGCGCCTGATCAGCCGCGACGGCCTCGGCATCGCGGAAGCTTCCACGATTGTCCGTCAAAAATTTACAGAGCTTGATGCCCGGGCTCTGGAAAGGCTGGCTTCATCGATCGTGGTGCGGCAGCCGCGCAGGCAGTCGAGTGTCGAGCGGACGGAGGAGATGCGCGAGCCCGCGTCAGAGGCGTCGGCGGAAGACGAGTTGCTGAGCGGCGAGCGCGAAATCGCGGCGCGCCGCGCGGGCGCGGTGCTGAGCCGCGAGCTCGACGGCCTCGCGCCCGAGGATAGATTGATCATGAAGCTCCGATTCATCGACGCGATGAAAGTGTCTACGATGGCCAGAATGCTCCACGCCGATCAGAAGCAGCTCTATCGCCGCATCGACCGCCTGGTGGCGATCCTGCGCGAGGCCCTTCTTGCAGCCGGCGTCGGGAAGAGCGACATTGGCGACATGCTCACCCACGGCGCCGACGCCCTGCACATCGATTTCACCGCGCCAACCGCGCCCGCCCGGCAGGTGCCTTCGTGACCATGCTCCTCGCTCACCCCGAGGCCGAAGACCTCGGACGCTTCGTAGAAGGAACGCTCGACGATTCCGATCGCGCCGCGATCGTCCAGCACATCGCCGACTGCGACGATTGCCGGGTGCTCATCGTCGACGCCGCCGAGTTCAACGAGCCGGCGAAAGTCGAAAAGCGCAGCAACTGGTGGATGGGAATCGCGGCGTCGCTGATGGTTGTCGCGGCGATCGGGACGTTGACGTATCGCCAGCTCCGCGATCCGCTGACGCCGGTCAGAGGGGCTTCGGCAACACTAGCAAACAGGCCCATAGAACCTCGCCTCGACCACTTCGCGTTCGTCGAGCGGAAGGTCAATCGAGGTGACAACGAGGGTGACACCGATCTCGATCCCCACGTGCTCGACCTGCAAGGCAAACTTGCGGGGGTTCTCGACCGTAGCGGTGACTCGCCGAAACTGCTGCATGCACGCGGCGTCGCCCACCTCCTGGCTGCGGCCACGAATACCGATCAGATAGTCCGGAAGGAAGAGAAAAAAGAGGCCATCGCTTCGCTCGAAGCGGCCGCCGTTCGCGAGCCGAAGAATGCCGGCTATCAGAACGACGTCGCCGCCGCACTGCTCGCGACCGGAGTTCCGAAAGACGGCGACCTCGCCATTAGCTACCTCGACAAAGCTCTGGCGATTGACGCTCGCAATCCCGAAGCACTCTTCAACCGCGCCCTCGCACTTCGCGACCGCAATCCGAAAGAAGCCATCGCGGCCTTCAATCGCTACCTCGCAGTTGATTCGTCCTCCAAGTGGGCGGACGAGGCGAGGCGAGACATCGGATACCTCAAAGACGATCTATAGCAGCCAGAGTCTCCTTACCGGCATTTCTCCCTGCGCTAGACTTCCTTCCGATGTTCGACAAGTTCCACGATGAATGCGGTGTCTTTGGTGTTCTCAACCATGAGAACGCGGCGAACATCGTGTACCTCGGGCTTTATGCGCTGCAGCATCGGGGGCAGGAGAGTGCGGGGATTGCTTCGGTGTCGTCGGACCGGCGGCGGTCGGAGACGAACATCGGCGAAGCGATCGGGTCCAGCGGCGCCGGGGAGCAGATGATCGCGCCGGGGACGCAGCAGATTCACTCCGAGAAGGAGATGGGGTACGTCGCCGAGATCTTCACCGAAGAGCGGCTGAAGCGGTTGCCGGGCGACATTGCCATCGGGCATGTGCGTTACTCGACGGCGGGCGGTTCGATGCTTTGCAACGCGCAGCCGCTGGTGGCGTCGACGAGCAAAGGGCCGATCGCGCTCGCCCACAACGGCAACCTCGTGAACGGGGCGTCGATCCGGCGGCGGCTGGAGGCGGACGGCGCGATCTTCAACACCATGTCGGATACCGAGGTCATCGTCCATCTCATCGCGCGGTCGAAGGCGGGCGATCTGGAAGACGCGCTCGTCGATGCGCTGTCGCAGGTGAAGGGCGCGTATTCGATCGTCCTGCTTGCGCCCGGGCGCGTGTACGCCGCGCGCGATCCATACGGATTCCGTCCGCTCGTTCTCGGCAGACTCGGCGACTCGATCGTGGTGTCGTCGGAAACGTGTGCGTTCGATCTGATCGAGGCCACCACGATTCGCGAAGTGCGCGCCGGTGAAGTCATCGCCATCGAGTGCGGCGAGCCGTTGCCGCGCGTTCGTCTCGTGCACGAATTTACCGCGCCGCGCGAGGCGCGCTGCATCTTCGAGCACGTCTACTTCGCGCGGCCCGACTCGGTGATCTTCGGCAACAACGTGGCCGAGGTGCGGAAGCGATTCGGCGCGCAGCTGGCGAGAGAGCATGCGGTCGCTGCGGACGTCGTAGTCCCTGTTCCCGACTCCGGCGTCTTCGCTGCGCTCGGGTACGCGCACGAGTCAGGGATCCCGTTCGAGTTCGGACTGGTTCGCAATCACTACGTCGGCCGGACGTTCATCGAGCCGAAGCAGTCGATCCGCAGTTTCGGCGTGAAGGTGAAACTGAATCCGGTGCGCGAGATCGTGGAGGGGAAGCGCATCGTCCTCATCGACGACTCGATCGTCCGCGGCACGACGTCGAAAAAGATCGTGCGGATGCTGAAGGACTTCGGCGCGCGCGAAGTGCACATGCGCATCTCGTCGCCGCCGACGACCGGGCCGTGCTACTACGGAATCGACACGCCGCAGCGGCGCGACCTCATCGCCAGCGCGCAGTCGGTGGACGAAATCCGCGATTTCATCGAAGCGGATTCGCTCGGCTACCTCTCGGAAGATGGGATGCTGGCCGCGGTGCGCAACGGCGACGATCCGCGCCGGCTGTACTGCACCGCCTGTTTCACCGGGAAGTATCCGGTCGTGCACGAAGAGGCGGAAGCCGCGGCCGCGGTTTCGGCGGATTAATCTGCTCAGTGGTCAAAGCTTAACTAGCAGCTGTCCTGCCGCCGCCGCGTTAGCGGCTTCAAGAAGGTAGCGAGGGGTGCGAGCAGCTTCTCCGCGAGCACCCCTCGAACGAGAGTCGAGAATGAAGTTGTGCCGCGTCAGCGGCACTGGATGGAGTGTGACACTTTTCAAGTGCCGCTGACGCGGCACGGAACCGTGGATGCGTCGAATTCGAGGGGTGTTCGCTTCGCTCTCACCCCCGCTACCTTCTGAAGCCGCTCCGCGGCGACGTGAAAACCTTCTCGCATGCGGCGTTACACGTGTAGCCGCACCACCCGCTCGTCGAGCGGGTACTCCGCCAGACAATCGGGGATGGCGGCCGCTGCTACGGGGCGGCTGAAGAGGTAGCCCTGGGCGGCGTCGCAGTTGCGGCGGCGGAGGAAGGAGAGCTGCTCTTCGGTCTCCACGCCTTCGGCGATCACGCGCAGCTTTAGCGCGCGGGCGATGCCGACGACGGCGGAGACGATCGCGGCATCGCCGTCGCTCGTGGCCAGGTCGCGGACGAAGGCGCGGTCGATTTTCACCGCCGTGATCGGGAAACGCTTCAGATAGTTGAGCGACGAATAGCCGGTGCCGAAATCGTCAATGGCGATCGAGACGCCGAGCTCGCGCAGCGCCTGAAGCACCTCCACCGTCGATTCGGCGTTCTGCATCGCCGCGGTCTCGGTGATCTCCAGCTCCAGCGCGGTGGCGTCAAGGCCCGTTTCCGCGAGGACATGGCGGACGCTCTGCACGATGTCGTATTGCTGCAACTGGCGCAGCGAGAGGTTCACCGACATCAGCGGGATGTCGAGACCCGCGTCATGCCACGCGCGCATCTGCGTGCAGGCAGTGCGCAGGACCCATTCGCCGAGCGGCAGGATCAGGCGGCTCTCCTCGGCCAGCGGGATGAATGCGGACGGATGCACGAGGCCGCGCTCGGGATCGTTCCAGCGCACCAGCGCTTCGACGCCGACGATGTTGCCGTCGGAGAGGCTGATCTGCGGTTGGTAATGCAGTACGAGCTGCCCCTCGGTGATGGCGCGGCGCAGGCGCGTTTCGAGCAACAGCCGCTCCACCGCGCGGCGCTTCATGTCGTCCGTGCAGAGTTGATACGTATTGCGGCCGGCCTCTTTCGCGCGGTACATCGCGCTGTCGGCGTTGCGCAGCAGCGACTCCGCGTCGGCGCCGTCGTCGGGATAGAGCGCGATGCCGATGCTGGCGGAGACTTCGATCGACGTCCCGGCGATTTCCAGCGGCTGCTCGATCGCTCTACGCACTTTCTCCGCGACGTTGACCGCGTCTTCCGGCTGGCGCAATTCGGAGAGGATGATCGTGAACTCGTCGCCGCCGAGGCGTGCAACGGTGTCGTACTCGCGGATGTTGGCGTTGAGACGGCCCGCCATTTCCAGCAGCAACTCATCGCCCATCTCGTGACCGAGCGTGTCGTTGATCGACTTGAAGTGATCGAGATCGACGAACATCACCGCCAGCGGTTTTCCGGATCGCCGCGAGCGCGAAATGCTCTGCGTCAGACGATCGGTGAAGAGCTTGCGGTTGGGGAGGTTCGTCAGGACGTCGTGATACGCGTGGAACTCGATCTGTTCCTCGGCGCGCTTGCGGTCGCTGATGTCGACGACGGTCGTGTGCACGCGGTCGCCGACGAGCGTCAGATTCTTGAGCGCCCAGATCGACTGGCCGTCCTTTTTTCGCAGCTCGACTTCGACGCTGTTGAGCGTCTGGGCGTCGTGCAGCAGCGAGAGCAACTCGCCGCGGTCGCCAGGACGGACGTACAGCTCAGCGGCGTTGCGGCCGATCAACTCCGAGCGATGAAAGCCGAGCATGGCGGCGTACGTCAGATTGCAGTCGACGATCTCGCCGGCCAGCTCCATCACGCAGACGCCCGCGGCGTTCTGCTCGAACAGCAGCCGGTAGCGCAGCTCCGACTCGCGCAGCGCGGCCTCGGCTGCGAAGCGCGACGTGACGTCGCGGAAGCTCCAGACGCGAATATTCGCGACGTCCGTCACGGTGCGGCCGATCGAATAGCGTTCGAAACGGCGTCCGTCCTTGAATTCAATCAGCTCGAAACTCTCCGCCTCGGGCTGGGCGTACAACGTGTCGATCGTCCGCAGGAAGTGATGCGGGTCGAGAATTTGATCCAGCACGTACGTGATGAGGCCGCGATCATCGCTCGCGTCGAGCAGTTCGGCCGGAATGCGCCACATGTCGACGAAGCGCTTGTTGTAAGTGAGGATTCGGCCGCCGTCGCCGATGACGAGGATGCCGTCGGCGGTCGAATCGAGCGTCGACTCGAGCAGCGTCACCGCCTTGCGGACTTCGCGTTCGGCGTCCTTCTGCTCGCGCATGTCGCGCCCTAGGATGACCACGCCGGCGGGTTCGCCATGCTGCAGAACCGGGGCGAGCGACATCATCAGATCGACCTGGTGGCCGTCGGATGCGACGAAACGGCGTTCCATGTTGCGGATGCTGCGGCGCCGAATCGAGTCGCTGAACGGACCATCGTCCTTCGTCTCGAGCAACTCATCGAACTGCCGTCCGACCAGCGAGTCGGCGCGATATCCAAGAACGCGCTCGGCGGCAGCGTTGGCGAATTCGATGCGGCCGTCGCGGTCGCAGACGAAGAGCACGTCCGCCATCGTGCCGATGATTTCGCGCGCCGCGAGCGACGGCGTGATCGGGACGAGGTCGTACTTGCGGAAGGCGATGGCGGCGATGACGACGAAGCCGAACAACGCCGCGTAGCCGAACGGATAGACGGCGATACCGAACTTCGGCAGGTAATCGACGCAGCCGAGGTAGGCGACGGCGAAGGCGATGAGGAGGAGATGGATTCGTTTCTTTTCGACGCCGCGCGACTTCGGATAGGCGCGGATGAATTCAGCGAGCGAATAAATCAGGTATCCGAAAAAGAAAAGGAGGAACGGCGGCGCGATCAGCGGGCTGTATCGCGGATACCAGCCCCACCAGTACTGCTGCACGCGCACGACCAGCACGCCGGTCACGCCGAGGAATGAGAAGACCGCGGCCATGGCCCACGCCGCCACGATCGCGCCGCGGCGCTCTTTGGCGATGCGCAGCATTTCGGCGGTGAAGTGATAGATCGACGGCGCGAGAAACGGGACGCCGAAGTAGGCGACGCACGACCATAAGAGCGCGGTGGCCGCGTCTTTCGCGCAATACATGAACGTGAACGCGACCAGCCACACCGAGGCCGCTGCGGTCAGGGCGAAGAACGCGCCCGCGACGCGCGACGACCGGCGCGCCAGCACGCTCGCGCCGAAGACGAGCATCAGCGCGGCCGTGACGAGCGGCGGAACCGCAAACGGCGAAAACCCGTAGCGGGTCGAATCAAGGATGGGAAGCAACCGGACCTCGCGATCTCTTTGGGAGTCGACAGTTTGCAGGAGACGCCCCGTTTTGTCGAACGCGATCGGGCGATAATCGCGCCTCAATGCCGTCCGTGGTCATCGTGGGAGCCGGCGTCATCGGCGCGAGCATCGCGTATCACCTCGCCAGCCGTGGCGTGCGCGACGTGGTGGTGATCGATCGCGGCAGCGAGCCCGGCGCCGGCAGCACGCCGCGCGCGACCGGCGGCTTTCGCGCGCAATTCGCGACACCGGCGGATATCGCGCTGTCGCTGCTGTCGCGCGAGAAACTCATTCGCTTTCCCGATGAGATCGGCGTCGATTCCGGCTACCGGCCGTACGGTTATCTCTTCATCGCGCGCAGCGAACAGGCGATGGCGCAATTGCGGAGCGCGAACGAACTGCAACACGCCTGCGGCTTGCCCGAGGCGCGAGTGATCGATGCCGAGGAAGTGCGGAGGATCAATCCGGCCGTCGTCGATGACGCGATCGTCGGCGGCACGTTCTGCCCAACCGACGGTTTCATCCGCGCCATGAAAATCCTCGGCGGCTATTTCGCGGTCGCACAACGGCTCGGCGTCCGCTTCGACTTCGGCGTGACCGTGCGCGGGATGCGCATCGAAGGCGATCGGATCGCGGCGCTGGAAACGTCACGCGGCGACGTTCACGCGGACATTTTCATCAATGCCGCCGGCGCCTGGGCTTCCACCCTCGGCGTCGACATTCCGGTCGCGCCACTGCGGCGCCAGGTCGCGGCCACGATCGAGACAGACGTCCTCTCCGACACGATGCCGATGACGGTGTGGGCCGACGACGGCTTCCACTTCCGCGTCCGCGATCGTCGTGTGCTGTTGCTCTGGCCCGACGCGCCTCCGTCGAGTTTCGATACGGCGTTCGATGCGGAGTCGTGGCTGCCGCAGGTGCTGGCGTTCACGAACGCGCGCGTGCCGTGCCTGCGCGACGTCCCGATCGATCCCGACGCGTGCTGGGCGGGGCTGTACGAGATGTCGCCGGACCACCACGCGATCCTCGGGCGGTCCGCTCTCGCCAATCTCTACCTCGCCAACGGCTGCTCCGGACATGGCGTCATGCACGCGCCGGCGATCGGGCAGGTGCTTTCCGAGTTCATTCTCGACGGACGTTCGTCGATCGATATTCACTCGCTGCGGCCGTCGCGGTTCGCGGAAGGCGCCGGCATCGAAGCTGCCGCGCTTCTATAAAAATTTGAACCACAGAGGCACAGAGGGCACAGAGAGATCCTCTGTGCCTCTGTGGTGAAAGGTTTTCTTTTCCAACGACCGCGCATCCAATGCGCCATGAAACGATTCGATCCGCGGCTCTACCAGATCGGCGCGCTCACCGTCCTCCTGCTCTACGGCATCTTCGCGCTGAATTTCGATGTGACGCTGTTCCGCGCAGCGCTGCTCGTCGCCGTCGCGATTGCGACGCAGGCGATCTGCGGCAGGATCAAGCACGTCGCCTTCGATCCGCGCAGCGCGGCGATTTCCGGACTCTCGTTATCGCTGCTGCTGCGCAGTGACTCGATCGCACTGCTGATCGCCGCCGCGGTCATCGCCGTCGGCAGCAAGTTCGTGATTCGCGTCAACGGCAAACACGTCTTCAATCCGACGAACGGCGCCATCGTGGCCATGATGCTGATGACGGATCGCGTCTGGGTTTCGCCGGGGCAGTGGGGGAACGTCGCCTTCTTCGGATTTCTCATCACCTGCATCGGCGGACTGGTCGTCAATCGCGCGGCGCGCAGCGACGTCACGTACGCGTTCATCATTTTTTGGAGCGCGCTTGTCATCGGCCGGTCGCTGTGGGTCGGCGAGCCGCTGACGATTCCGTTTCACCGGCTGGAGAGCGGCGCGCTGCTGCTCTTCACCTTCTTCATGATTTCCGATCCGAAGACCACGCCTGATTCGCGCGCGGGACGGATCCTCTTCGCCGCACTCGTCGCGTTCGGCGGCTGGTACTTCAATTACCGGCTGTTCCGGACGAACGGGATTCTCTGGTCGCTCGCCGCCGGGGCGATTCTCGTGCCGTTCATCGACGCGCTCCTGCCGGCGGCGCGATACGCGTGGCGCCGCGACGCCGCGCCCGCCGCTCCGCAACATCACCAACTCGCAACCGCAGCATAAGGAGGCACTCATGCTCAAACGCAGCTTCATCCTCATCACCACGTTGTTCATTGCCGCACAGGCGCACGCGTTCTGCGGCTTCTACGTCGCCAAGGGCGACACGAAGATCTTCAACCGCGCGTCGCAGGTGGTCATCGTCCGCGATCAGGACCGCACCGTCATGACGATGGCCAACGACTTCCAGGGGAGCGCGCGCGACTTCGCCGTCGTCATCCCGGTGCCGACCAAGATCGAGCGCGGACAGATCCACGTCGCGGACAAAGCGCTCATCGATCATCTCGACGCCTACTCGTCGCCGCGGCTCGTCGAGTATTTCGATCCCGATCCGTGTACGCCGCCGCCTGCGCCGATGGAGATGCGCAACTCGGTTTCGGAGTCGATTACGGTGACCGGAAGCGCGCCGGCCATGCGCGCGAAGAGTCTCGGCGTCACCATCGAAGCGAAGTACACCGTCGGCGAGTACGACATCCTCATCCTCTCCGCGAAGCAGAGCAGCGGGTTGGAGACGTGGCTCACCGAGAACGGCTACACGCTGCCGAAAGGCGCCGCGTACGTCCTCGGCAGCTACATCCGCCAGAACATGCACTTCTTCGTCGCGAAAGTGAACCTCGGCGAACAGGCGCGGCTCGGATTCAATTATCTCCGTCCGCTGCAGGTCGCGTACGAGTCGCCCAAGTTCATGCTGCCGATCCGCCTCGGCACGGTCAACGCGAACGGCGCGCAGGAGCTGTTCGTCTACGCGATCACGCCCAAAGGCCGCGTCGAGACGACGAACTACAAGACCGTGAAGCTGCCGAGCGACGTCGACATCCCGCTGTTCGTGCGCAAGGACTTCTCGCCGTTCTACAAAGCGCTCTTCACGGAGCAGGTCAAGAAGGAAGACAACAGCGCCGTCTTTCTCGAGTACGCGTGGAACATGAGTTGGTGCGATCCGTGCGCGTCGGAGCCGCTGTCGCAGGACGAACTGCGCAAGCTCGGCGTCTTCTGGCTCGATGGCAACAGCAACGTCTTCCTCTCGCGCCTGCACGTCCGCTACGACCGCGAGCACTTCCCCGAGGACCTCGTGTTTCAGGAGACGGGGGACGAGCGGCAGTTTCAGGCGCGCTACGTTCTTCACCATCCCGCCAATCCCGGCCAGTGCAATGCCGCGATCGCGTACCGTCACGACCTGCGCAAGCGTCAGGAAAAAGAAGCTGAGAACGTGGCCGAGCTGACGGGATGGAGAGTCGAGGACATGCGCCGCCGGATGCACCTCGACACGGTCAGCGACACACCGGCCGAGAAGAAATGGTGGGAAAAGATTTGGTGATGTTCACCAATCGCTGACGAACTCGCGGCGAGGCAGTGCGTACATTGGCCCATTCGAAAGGAGAAGCCAATGAAACACTTCCTCGCCGCAGCGGCTCTGGCCCTGACGGCCATCGGTGCGTCGGCACAAGTCACTCTTCCTCCCTCGGGTGGTAACGAACGGTCGACGGTCACGCAGCACATCGGACCGGTCGTCGTTTCGATCGACTACAGCAGTCCGCACGTCCACAGTCCGCAGGGAGTGGATCGCCGCGGAAAAATCTGGGGCGGGCTCGTTCCGTGGGGGATGGCCAACCTCGGCTTCGGCACCTGTAAAGAATGTCCGTGGCGCGTCGGTGCGAACGAGAACACCACCTTTACGACCTCGAATGACATCCAGGTCAACGGCTCCACGCTGCCGGCCGGTACCTACGCGCTGTTCGCGATCCCGCAGCAGGATGAATGGACCTGGATCTTTTCGAAGAACCACACCTCGTGGGGCAGCTTCTTCTACGATCCCTCCGAGGATGCGCTAAGGGTGAAGGCGAAACCGCAGAAGGCGGAATATCGCGAAGTGCTCACCTTCGACTTCACCGAACGGAAAGACGATCACGCCACGGTCGCGATGAAGTGGGAAGAGCTGGCGGTTCCGATCGACATCGTCGTGCCGAACGCCGCCGATCTCTACATCGCCACGCTCAGCCACGAACTGCGCAACTCGCCGGGCTTCAGCGATTCCTCCTGGCAGCAGGCGGCGCGCTATGCGCTCGACAACAAGCATCCCGCCGAGGGTTTGCAGTGGGCGGAACGCTCAGTCAATCCTGCCGGGGGCATCGGCCGGAAAAACTTCACCAACCTCATGACGCTCGCCGAAGCGCAGGAAGTGAACGGCAAGACCGCCGACGCCGCGAAATCGCGCGAGGCAGCGCTGAACGATCCCTCGGCCACCGTCTTCGACCTGCACGGATACGGCCGGCAGCTCATCGCGAGCGGCAAGAAAGAGGAAGCGCTGAAAGTCTTCCAGCTCAACGCGAAACGCAATCCTGGCGCGTGGCCGACGAATGGCGGACTCGCGCGCGGCTACTCGGCGGTCGGCAACTATCCGGAAGCGCTGAAGTACGCGAAGCTCGCGCTGGCGCAGGCGCCCGATGAAGGCAACCGGAAGAACATCGAGGGCATGATCAAGAAGCTCGAAGCGGGGCAGGACATCAACTGATTCCTATTCATCGAACGCGAAGAAGCCCGCCGGCCGTCGGCGGGCTTTTTTCTTTTCGAGCTTCACTGGAACGCTTAAAGCAGCGTAGACTCTTTTCCGGTCCTAAATCAGAGAGGAGTTCCATGCGCACAGCCGCTGCACTGTGTCTCGCTTTCGCTCTCGCCGTACCCGCGTTCGCCGCTGACCCTCCGCCGCCAGACTGCACGAGCCTCAATCCAGCCCTGAAGTTGGCCACGCCGCCGAGCAAGGACACGGTCGCGTTCGAAAACGCGTTGCGGCCGTTTCTGACGGCAGCGTGCTACGACAAGCTGGGATGGATTCACGATCCGTTCATCCGCGATACCGGTCCATACGTCCTCGGCGACTACTACGGCACGCATCCCGCCGTGCGGATCTGGTACTCCCCCGAGGTGGCGAAGTGGATGAAGCTGACGCCGGCGCAGCGTGAGGTCACGCAAATCGACGACAACGGAATCATCGTCAAAGAGATGTACACGGGCCCTGCGCGCTGCTACCCGATGAAAGGTGACCCGCCAACGGGGTGCTCCACGGCCGGTTCCGGGAGCGCCTGGTGGACAACACCCGGCAACGCCGGCTGGTGGACGGTGATGGTGCGCGAAGCGAACGCGTCCCGCGACGGCTGGTACTGGAGCGGCTACTTCAACAAGCAGGCAGCGGTTCCGACGAACGTCGACAACACGGCCTATCCGTCCGCCGGCTTCGGAAATTACTGCATCAACTGTCACGCCTCCGCGGCCTCGAACTCGACGTATTCGACGATGCGCAACGTCGTGGGAACGAACACGATCACCTATCTCAACGTCATGCTGACCCTGGCCAACCCAACGCCGGCTCATGAGGACGCGCACAAGTCCAAGGAAACGCGCAAAGGCGGGCCGCCGCTCCTCAACACCGTGAAGTTCGACAACGAGTTGATCCAAATCCTCGCGCCGTGGTGGCACGCCAACGACAAGCTGACCTACCGCCCCTTCCCGGGCGAGACGTGGGACCACGTCATGGCCATGAAGAACGGCCCGGAGCAGTTCATCACCTCGGACCAGTGCATCGGCTGCCATGACGCCACCGGCAACATCGCGCCGTATCCGGCCAACATGCTTTATCCCGCCGGCGGCACTCCTGCGCCGGCCTACAACGTCTCGCCGTACGGCGAATGGCGCGCGTCGCTGATGGGTCTCTCCGGTCGAGATCCGGTCTTCTTCTCGCAGATCGCCAGCGAATTGAAAATTCACGCGGATGCGAAACTCCCCAACCAGACCATCCCCAACATCTGCTTCCGCTGCCACGGCGCGATGGGGCAGCGCCAGCTCACTATCGATTCCGGCGGCAAGAAGATGTTCGATCCGGAGCTGGTTTACAAATGGTCGCCGTCGCTGGCGCAGCCTGTCGGCGACAACAAATACGGCGCACTGGCCCGCGACTCGATCTCCTGCACCGTCTGTCATCACATCTCCGACAAGGACCTCGGCAAGCCGTCGACTTTCACCGGACAATTCAACACGACCGATCCGAAAACGATCATCGGCCCCTTCACCGTTCCTCAGGAAAAGCCGATGAATCATTCACTCGATATGACGCCGGTGCACGTCGAGTACGTGAAGGATTCAAAGCTCTGCGGCTCGTGCCACACGGTCGAGCTGCCGGTGTTGCGCGCCAACGGCGAGCAGGTCATCAAGAACGGCGTTCCCATGACCGACTTCGAGCAGACCACCTACTTCGAGTGGCAGAACAGCGTCTTCCAGAACGAGTTCAAGCCGGTGTCGGGTGATGCCCAAACCTGCCAGCAATGCCACATGCCGTCGACGTTCAAGCTGAAGAAGTTCAAGAGTCAGGATCTCGCCTATCGCATCGCGAACATCGAGGATGAGACGTATCCATACGTCGATGACCGGCTCTCCGACAAAGACATCTCGCTCCAGACGCGCACCGGGTACGCGCGGCACACGCTGGTCGGAATCAACCTCTTCGTCCAGGAGATGTTCCTGCAGTTTTCCAACGTTCTCGGCATCCGCACGTCCGATCCGATGCTGGCCGATGCGGATCCGAAGGTCGTGGCGCAGGGCCTCACCCTCGCCGAACAGGCCACCATCGATCTGGCGCGCCAGGAAACGGCCGACGTTTCCGTGATGTCGATGCAGAAGACGGCCACCGATCTCGAGGTGAAGGTGGGCGTGAAGAACAACGCCGGCCACAGTTTCCCCTCGGGCGTTTCCTTCCGCCGCGCATTCCTCGATTTCGAAGTGCTCGATGGCGCGAACAAACCGATGTGGGCTTCCGGTGCGACGAATCAGTTCGGGATGATCACGAACGGAGTCGGCGGCCCAATCCTGCCGACTGAATTTTTGGAGGGCGGTCAGTATCAGGACCACCACACCGTGATCACCGACCAGTCGCAGGTGCAGATTTACGAGGAGTTGGTGAAGAGTCCCGAGGGCCACTTCACGACCAGCTTCCTGAGTTTGTACGACAACATCAAGAAGAACCGGCTGCTGCCGCGCGGATGGAAGCCCGACGGGCCGCATGCCGCCGAGACGAGGCCGCACGGTTCCGCAGCCAAGGATCCCGATTACCTCAGTGGCTGCGGATGCGACACGATCATTTACAAGATTCCGCTAAGCAAGGTTCCGAACGCGGCCAAGGTGCAGGTGCGGATTTATTACCAGACCATTCCGCCGTACTACCTGCGGCAGCGCTTTACCGATACCTACAATCCTGCGACGAAGAACGCCGCCGAGAACACCCAGCGGCTGATGGATTTCGTCGGCCAGTTGAACGTGAACGCAACCGAAATTCACGAGTGGAAACTGTTCGTGGCCGGCACGACGCGGTCGATCAACTGAAGCAACGATTCAGCGAGCCCGCCGTTCTCGAACAGAGACGGCGGGTTCGCTGCCAGCGCTTTCACGACCGGCAGGATGCCGCCGGCGAACGGCGGCAGCTCGTGGTACAGATCGCGCGCGGTGACGTGGTTGTACGTGATCGCCGCGGGCAGCGACGCGCGCAGCTCGACGTCGATCTGTCCGGCGGTGGTCGGATTCCAGCCGCCGATGCCGTCGATGAACAGGACGTGCGCCGGTCCATCGATCGCCTTTGCTTCATCGGCGACCGTCGCGGCGACGAATCGCGCCGTGTGCGGATACTTGATCGCCAGCAGCCGCTCCGCCGCGCCGGCGTTCTGCGCATCAAGCAATTCGCGGAAGCGGTCGAACGTCATCCGCTCGGAAGCGGAGAGAGCGAGAACGTTGAAACGATCCCGCGCGATCAGGCGAACTTTGCCGTGTTCGACGCGGCAGCACGTCGGCGAATTGAAGTACGGCCGCTCTTCGCGGATCGGCGTGACTGAGGCGAAGACGCCGATGAGGCGATCGTGAAAGCCACCTGATTCGCCTCCCTGTTTGCGCACCAGATCGTTCTCGATGAGAGTGCGGCCATTCTCTTCATGCAGCCAATGACGCGGATCATCCTCGGGGCGCGAAACCGTGCCGATGTCGATCGCTTCGAATTCATCGCCGGTGATGAGCGCGATGGCGCGCAGCGCGGTAGCGAGATCGAGATCGAGGTACGGCTTCCCGGCGTGCGCGCGAATGAGCATCTCGACGTCATCGATCGCGGACGGATCGAACAGCGGATGCACGACGTCGCGCAGCGTTGCGGTCAATTGCGAATTCACCTCGTCGATGCGCGCAAGAAGCGGCGAATAGAAAAGCCGGTCCTCGATTGCGATGCCGCCGGCGGGTACCGACGTCAACGTGAACGGCAACCGCGCCCGCAACTCACGCACGACGCCGTAGCGCGTCTCGCGAGGGTCGGCGGCGTTGACGATGCGCTCCTTGAACGGATCCGCTTCGTCCTTGGCGTGGCAGAGGATCGAATACTCCTCGATCGACTGTCCCGCGTCGGCGATCAATCGCAGCCGGACATCGACGCCGGCGCGCACGAGCTCGCGCGCCAGCCACGCCGCCTGCACCAGGTTGACGCAGGCATCCTCGCGGCAGTGAACCGATTGTCCGCGCGCCTCGACGAGAAGGATGGCCGTGGTCATCGCCGCGCCTCTTCCCACGAAACGATCCGCAGTTGGACGTGATCGTTCGCATGCGCAACTTTGTAATACGTGCACGGCCGCGATTCGTCGTCGTAGTACGGCGCGAAGAGGTCGAGGAATGCAGTCGGTTCGAGGGCCGTGACCGTGTGCAGCGTTCCCGGCGACTTGCGCAATACGAGCGCGTCATCGTCCGGTCCGAGCACGACGTCGCCGCAATCGCGCGCAATCAGCGCGGACGCATCGATCCACTCGTACGTGCGCACCCGCATCCGCCCGCACAACACTTTCGAGATGACGTCGAGCTTCGGATGATCGTGCAACGGAATCGTCTCGTCTTTTCCGAGCGCAAAGACACTGGCGTGAAAAGCAGGATCGGTCGTGAAGACCTCTTCGCGGAAACCGTGATCGGCGACCGGAAGGGCCAGCAGACGCGCCACTTCATCCGCGTCGCAACGAAGTTCGCGCGCCGCTTCCGAGAGAGACTTCACCGCTTCGTCGCTCCAGCCATTGCGCGCGGCGGTTTCCGCTTCCGCCACCACGCGCCGCATTTCCGGGGTCATGATTTCTGATGGACTGATGCGTAGATGTTACTTCATCAGCCGCCGCCGCATCTCCTCGGCGCGCGCATGAATGGCGTCATACGAGTCGCCCGCGATCTCGATCTGTCCGAGGACGACGCCGAACTCCGACACCGGCCGGACGCGCTCATCTGCGCGACGGAACGCCGAAAACTCGGGCATCGTCGCGGCTGCATCGTAGTCGAGCAGGTTTCCGGCGAGATCGTCATCGAAGGAGATGACGTTGAACTGTCCTGCCACGCGTCCGGTGGTCCTGGGCAACGTTCGCGGAGGATGTCCAGTCGCGACATCGGCGACGGCCGCGAAGATGTCGGCGCCGAGGCCGAGGTCGTAAATCCCGCCGAAGCAGGCCGCCGAACGTCCGTTGACCTCGGTCAACCGCACGCCGTTTTCCGTCAGCCAGAATTCGATGTTGAAGAAGCCGCCGTCGAACTCGAACGCCCTGATGGTCTCGATCGTTTTTGCCCGCAGCGTCTCCGCCGTTTCCGCGTCGACGCGCGACGGCGTCGAAAAGTTGTCGATGACGCGCGTGCCGGGGAAGGTGTTCGTATCGGTCATCGCCCAGATTCGAATCTCGCCACCGAGGGACCAACCTTCGACCGTGACCTGCCGCCCTTCGATGAACTCCTCGACCAGCATCATGTCGGTCGTGGCCAGCGGGTATTTGGCGAGATCGATGGCGCGCTCGAAGAGGCGGTAATACTGCCGCGTCCACGCCGGCAACTCGCGCCGCGCCAGCGCCATCGCATCGCGCAGTTCATCATCCGAGGTGACTTTGAATCCGAGGAGCCCGAGTTTCAGCCATGGCGGTTTCAAATACGCGGGATACGAAATCTCCGGCAGCGGCTCATCGAGCAACAGCGGCTGACAGCGAATCGGATCGACCTCCGCGCGCCGCCCGTACAACTTGTGCAGACAAAGAAACACCGCCTCCGGCGACGGACCCGGCAAGCCGACCTCGTTCGCCAGCACCGCCGCAATCAGATCGCCGAGGTCGTGCGTCGAAACGACGGCGCCAATGCGCTGTTCCGCCATCACCGCCCGGCATCGCTCCAGATACGCAACCGGATCAAACTCCGGCGACGCCTCCCAATGACTGACTCCCGCATCGACAAAATGAAAGCGATGCCCTTCGACGCGCTCGAATGCCCATCGGTCGTAAGAGTCGGGGCAGACGACGAGGATGTCCATCAAGTGGAGCGTACACGAGGCACTTATGAAGAATCGACCAAGTAAAATCGGACGATGACCGAGTGGACGCAGATCGTGCACAGCGATCCTGAGATCTTAGGCGGCGAGCTCGTATTCGTCGGTACCCGCGTGCCGGTCTACAACCTCTTTGATTACCTCGAAGCTGGCGATTCGCTCGATGAGTTCCTGGAGCAGTTTCCGTCGGTGAGCCGCGAGCAGGCACTAGCGGTGCTCGAAATGGCCCCCAGCATCATTCAGCGACAGTGGGCAGATGAAATCGAACGGCGAGCGCGCCGCGTCCTGGCAGGCAAGTCTGCGGGCGAACCGTGGGAAGCCGTGCGTGACCGTATCGAAAAGCGTCTCAAGCAGCGGTGATCTGACAAGCGTTCACCAGTGACGATGGTCGCGCGACGGACTCAAGTCGTCGGTGCCGATTCCCCCCAAAGCGAAGCAGACGACGCTAGACTCGCCGCATGCGACAAGCTGTCGTCCTTTGTCTAATGCTGTTAGTCCTCTCTGCACACGCGCAGATCCCCACCGCGACCGAATCCGACTTCGTCGTCAAGGACTTTCATTTTCGCAGCGGCGAGGTGTTGCCCGAGGTGCGAATTCACTACGCGACGATCGGGAAATTGCAAAAGACCGAGCATGGGACGAATGCCGTCCTCGTCCTGCATGGGACCGGCGGATCGCTGCAGCAGTTTCTGAGCGACCGGTTCGCGGGCGTGTTGTTCAAGCCGGGCGGGGTGCTGGACGCCGGCAAGTACTTCATCGTCATTCCGGACAACGTCGGGCATGGCAAATCGAGCAAGCCGAGCGACGGACTGCGGTTGAAATTTCCGCATTACGGATATGACGACATGGTCGAGTTGCAGCATCGGCTGGTGGTCGACGGACTCGGCATCGAGCATCTTCATCTCATCATGGGAACGTCGATGGGCGGGATGCAGACGTGGATGTGGGGCGAGCGCTGGCCGGACGCCGCGGATGCGCTCGTGCCGCTGGCCAGTGCGCCGGCGCAGATCGCCGGGCGTAATCGCATGTGGCGGAAGATGATGATCGACGATCTGAAACGCAACGACGTCGCGGCGGCGGTGCAGATCCTGATCCTCGTTGGAAGCGCGCCGCTGCAGTGGCAGAAATCGGGTCCGACGCGCGACGATGCCGACCGCTGGATCGGCGAGCAGTTGAAGACGCGACTGGCAACGACGGACGCGGATGATCTGCTTTACGCCATTGAATCGTCGGGCGATTACGATCCGTCGTCGCAACTGGAGCGCATCACCGCGCCGCTGCTGGCCATCAACTCCGCGGACGATTTCATCAACCCGCCGGAGCTCGGCATTCTCGAAGCGGCCATGAAGCGCGTGAAACGCGGTCGATACATCCTCATCCCCGTCAGCGGCGCCACGCACGGACACAGCACGCACACGTGGGCGGCGGTTTGGGAGCAGCCGTTGCGCGAGTTCCTGGCGACGAACGCGCCGTGAACCCGTAGAATCGCGGAATGCCCGACCCGCGCCGGAAAACCCGCAACGAGCATTCCTCAGGCGGCGCGGTCATCGACCTTCGCGACGGAGCGCCGTTCGTGGCCATGATCGCCACGCGCGGACGGACGCGGTGGGGACTGCCGAAGGGCGCAGTGTCGGCGGGCGAGACGTCGGAGCAGGCGGCGTTGCGTGAGGTGCAGGAAGAGACCGGGCTCGATGCGGAGATCGTCGGACGGCTCGACACGATCGAGTATTTCTTTCGCGCCGGAGACACGCTGATCAAGAAATCCGTCGACTTTTACCTGATGCACTACGTGGGCGGGACGATGACGCCGCAGCTCAGCGAGGTCGACGACGTGGAGTGGGTGCCGCTTTCCGAGGCGATCCAGCGCGCGAGCTTCGACTCGGAGAAGAAGCTGCTTTCTTCGGCGCTCGCGCAGATCGAGTCGGTGGTGAAGCGGGCGAGCGCTTCTTCGTAGCCTTTCGCTTTTTCGCCTTTTTCTCCGCTTCGAGTTTGCTGGCCAGCGTCGGCGCGTTTTTTCCGGATGCACCGCGATTGCTCAGCCAGATGCGCTTCGACAATCCGATCTCTTCGACTGTTTTGTCCGAAACCACCGACCTTGGCGCGAGCTCGGTTACATCCACGTCCGGATTCGCGAACTCGTCGCGATGTTTGAGGAGCAGCCACTCGTTGCCCTTGCTGCCCGGGCGTCCGTGAATTTTCACCAGCGCCCACTCGCCAAACATCTTCTTCCCGTACATCCGAAAGGCCAGCTTCCCCGCCCTGATCCCTTTCACTCCATCATCCGGCTCGACGAGCTCCCACGTGCCGTGGTCCCAGATGATGACGTTGCCGCCGCCGTAGTTGCCGGCCGGGATCACCCCCTCGAATTTCGCGTAGTCGTACGGATGATCCTCCGTCATCATCGCCAGGCGCTTCACGGTCGGGTCGTACGACGGGCCCTTCGGAACTGCCCACGATTTGAGCACCCCCTCCATCTCCAGCCGGAAGTCGTAGTGGAGATGCGATGCGGCGTGCTTCTGGATGACGAAGATGGGCAGCTTCGTCTTCTTCGGTTTTCCGCCGGACGGCTCCGGCGTATCGCCGAAGTCGCGCATCGATTTGTATTTCTTCAGAAGATCGGGCATACGAAAACGTTACGACGCTTTGCGTTTCTTGTGAGTGGCGGTCGTACGTCGCTTCGCCGGAGTTTTGCGTGCCGCGCGGCGAGGACGAGCCGGAGCGCCTTTGCCGAGGCTGCGCCGGAGCGCTTCCATGATGTCGATGACTTCGCCGCCTTTCTCTTCTTCCTTCTCCTCCGGCTCGATTGCTTTTCCTTTCGACTTCGCGCGGATGCGGTCGAGCAGGCGACGGCGGTATTCATCCTTGAACTGCAGCGGATCGAACTTCTTCTCGGTCAGCTCGTTGATGAGCATTTCGGCCAGCGCTACTTCTTTGTCGCGCACGGCCCCTGAATCCTCGAGATCGATGGCGTCGAAATCGCGCACCTCGTCGGCGTAGTACATCGTGTGGAGGATCAGACCTTTCTCGTACGGACGCAGCACGACCAGATGTTCCTTGCCGCCGCCGATCCAGCGAGCCACGGCCACCTTGTCCTGCTTCTTCATCGCTTGCGAGAGGAGGCGATACGTCTTTCCGCCGCCGGCGGAAGGCCCGAGGTAGTAAGCCTTCTCGAAGAAAACGGGGTCGATCAGGTGCAGGTCGACGAACTCCGTGATCTCCACGGCGCGGTTGTCGTCCGTCTCCAGCGTCTCCATCTCTTCGTCGGTGAAGGTCACGTACTTATTTTTCGAGATCTCGTAGCCGCGGATCAGCTCATCGGAGTCGACGATCTTTTCGTGATGCGGGCACCACCACTTGCGGTTCACGCGCGAGCCGCAGCTTTCGTGCAGAAGGTGGAAGTGAACGTCCTCCGATTTCGTGGCCGTGTAAAAGCGGACCGGGATCGAAACGAGGCCGAAGGAAATCGTCGCATTGCGCAACGGTCTGAGTGCCATGTAGTCCTCCGCCGGGTGGTGTTGCATCCGTCGTTCCACCCCGCGGCGCGCGGAAGTTACTGAAAGGACGCTACTTGAATGGCTGGCTGGCCCATCAGCACCGGCGCCGATTTTGCATTCGGATGCCCCTGAACGTTCGATGGATTCTTCGATCCGCAGCACCTTGTGGGGCGCCGGTGCCGTCCTGGTGGTCCTCATTGCGGCCGGCCTTGCGCTGACCGTGGGCATTCTCCACCTCGCCAACAGGCAGGAGAGCCGCATCGTAGAAGGCTCCGCGCCGCTGCTCGACCACGTCTACGCGATGAACGACGACACGCTGACCCTCATGGCGGCGGCGCGCGGCTATTCGCTCACGAGTTCGTCGCAATTTCAGCAGCAGTACGACGAGGCCGTCCGCGATTTCAAAAAGTCTTCGGAGAACGCCTCGCATTACGCCACCGATGCGGGCGACCTTCAGAAAATCTCCGCAATGCGGAAAAACTTTTCTGAAATCAAGCAGCTCACCGCGAGCGAAATGGATGCTACGCGCGATGGGCGCCCCGGCAACGCCAACGAATTCATGCTGGAAGCGTCGCGGGTCTACCGTTCCTCGCCTGATCTCGCCGGCGCCATGGCCGACGAGCACCGCCGGGATGAGCGCCGCGAGCTGCAGCGCATCACCAGCGTGCGCGACGGCCTGACGCTGCTGATGGTCATCGTCAGCGCCATCATCATCATCCTTTCCGCCTATTTAATCTCGCGCATCCAGCAGTCGCTGCTGGCGTCGATCGCGCGGCAATCGCGGCGCACCGAAACGATGATCGCCGGCATGGCCGACGGCGTCGTCCTTGTGGATGCCGAGGGGAAGACGGTGTACCTCAATCCGGCGGCGAAAAACCTGCTGGCGCGATCGGATATCGGCGTTCCGATCTTCAAGCATGCCGAGACGTATGGCCTTTTGAACGACGACGGAAAGCCGGTCGACGCCAAAGAGCTGCCGGCCGCTCGCGCTCTCTCAACGGGACGTGCTGTTCGCGACGTCACCCTGGTCGTCGATCGCGGCGGGCGGCGCAGCGCGCTCTCGGTGAGCGCGACGCCGCTGCACGAGGACGGCAAAATCTCCGGCGTCATCATCACCCTCCGCGACATCACCGAGCGGCGGCGGCTCGAAGAAGAAATGCAGGTGCAGGCCGAGCGCGCGCAAATCCTCGCCGACGCCGGCGCCTTCTTCTCCAGCAACATCGATCCTGTCTGGGTCACGCAGGCCATCGCCGAGCGCGTGGCCGAAGTCCTCGGCGACTGGGCCGCGGTCATTCTCAAATCGGCCGATTCCACCGAACTGCGCGTCGCATCGATCTATCACCGCGAGATGGCCTCGCTCGGCCTGGCGTGGTCGTACATCTATCGCCAGCCGCTCGTGCTCGGCGAAGGGATCATCGGCCAGGTCGTCAGCACCGGCTATCCGTCGCTCACGCAAAACCTCGGCGCGTCGGAAACGGCGGCCGCGCCGGAGCTGGAAGGCGGTTACCACGCCGCGCCGATGAAGCTCGCCTCGCTGCTCATCCTCCCGCTGCGCACACGCCGCGAAATGCTCGGCGCGCTGGTCATCGCCTCGAACGATCCCGACCGCGCCATGAACGACGAGAAACTGCCGCTGGCCGAGATCCTCGCGGAACGCGCGGCGCTGGCCATCGAAAACGCGAAGCTCTACACCGAGCAGGTCGACGCCCGGCGCAAGGTGGAAGACCTCTCCCGCCTGAAGGACGAGTTCCTTTCCATCGCCTCGCACGAGCTGCGCACGCCGGTGACGTCGATCAAGGGCTACACGCAGCTGGCCAAGACGCTGATCCGCGAGAACGATCTGTCGACCTCGGAGGAGTATCTCGACATCGCGCTCGATCAGATCGACCGCATGTCGCGTCTGATCCTCGAATTGCTCGATGTGTCGCGCATCGAGACCGGCCGTCTGGAGATTCGCCGCGAGCCGATTCCGTGGACGACGTTCGTCAACGACGTCGTCCATCGCCACCACACCGCGGTCAGCGACCGCCGTTTCCAGCTCAATCTTCCCGTCGGCCACAAACGCGTGCTCGGCGACCGCGATCGCCTGGAGCAGGTGCTCGGAAACCTGATGGAGAACGCGGTGAAGTACTCGCCCGACGGCAGCGAGATTCTGGTCACCGTCGAAGACCGCGGCGATCAGCTCGTGACCTCGGTGGCCGACCGCGGCATCGGCATTCCGACCGACGAGCTGGGGCAGGTCTTCGAGCGCTTCCACCGCGGACGCCAGGTTTCGTCGACGAACTACGGCGGTCTCGGCCTGGGCCTGTACATCACCAAGCAGATCGTCGAACGCCACGGCGGCACGATCTGGGTGGAAAGCCGCGAAGGTCAGGGAACGACGTTCTCGTTCTCGCTTCCCGTCGCGACGGTGGTCGAACCGCCTCCCGCGCCGGCCGCCGCGCAACCGGAGCCGGTCTCGGCCTGAATTTTCATCGCGCGCGGCCGGTTTGCGCGACGGATGCGGCGGCTCTTTTTTCCTCTCGTTCTCGTCTTCCTCGCGGCTGGCGCAAACGCCCAGGACCTCCGCCTCGACTACGAGCGCGAGTCGCTCCTCGGCACGTACCGTCACTTCACGCAATACGTCGATGGACTGCCGGTGCTCGGCGGCGAAGTGATCGAACGCGTCGCGCGCGATGGCAGCGTTTCCGAACTGCATCGCGCGCTCGCCGCACCGGGACCCAAACGCGCGCTGATCGCGAAGAGCACGGCAGTCGCGGCTGCGCCGCGCGGCAACGTGCGCGACGCGGAACTCGTCGCCGTCAATCGCGGCGGCATCGCGCGGCCGGCGTGGCGTGTCGTCGTCGAAGAGAAGCCGCACGAACCGGTCGCGCACTACATCGACGCCGCAACCGGAAATCTGCTCGTTTCCCAACCGCTCTTCGCGCAGATCACGGCGAAGGGGCGCGTCTTCGATCCGAATCCGGTGGCGAAGCTGAACGATCCGTCGCTTCGCGATCAAAACGATTCCGCGGCGGCGGTGCCCGATGCGGCGTATTCGCTCGTCGATCTGCTCGAATTGAATCCGGCCGGCATGCTGATCGGTCCGAACGTGCAGATCGTCGACACCGATTCGCCGTCGACGCCGCATGCCGACGCATCGCAGCCGCTGCTATTCGACCGCAGCCAGCCGCAGTTCGAAGAGGTCAACGCTTACTTTCAGATCGACCGCAGCGCGCGCTACATGCAGTCGCTGGGCTACACCGGCCCGCGCCGCCTCGTCGCGTACGCGGTTCCGGTCGATCCGCATTCGCTTTCCGGCGCCGACAACTCGCTCTACGTCGGCAGCAGCGTCCCCGGCCAGGGGAAGCTCTACTTCGGCGACGGCGGGGTCGATGATGCCGAGGATCCGGACATCGTGCTGCATGAATTTTTTCACTCGGTGCAGGACTGGATCGCGCCCTCCGTATTTTTCGGTCTGTCGGCAAGCCAGTCGCGCGCGATGGGGGAGGGTTTCAGCGACTATTGGGCCTATTCGTCGAACTATGAATCGGGCCTCGGCAGCGGCCGCGATCCGTATTGCCTCGCCGACTGGGACGCGCGCTGCGCCGGCGACGACTCGTCGCAGAACTGCGGCTATCCGGTCGGCGCCGATTGCCTTCGCCGCGTCGACAGCGCGAAGACGATGAAGGACTACAGCAACTCCGACTTGTCCGGAACGGAACACAAGAATGGCGAGATCTGGTCGTCCGCATTGCGCGAGATTTTCGACGCGCTGGTGCGTCGGCACGGCGTCACCGACGGACGGCGCACGGCGGATACGCTCGTGCTGGAGTCGATGTTCGGCGCGCCCTCCGATCCGACGTACGCAACGATCGCGAAAAAACTGCTCGACGCCGACCGCGCGCTCAACGGCGGCGCGCATGCCGCCACGATCTGTTCCGCGTTCACCGCGCGGCTGATCCTCGCCGTCAGCGATTGCGAGGCCGCGCCGCGCGCCGACGTGACGTTGTTCCAATCCAGCCAACACGGTCTGGCCATTCCCGACAACACGCCGGCCGGCATTACCTCGACGCTCGACATCACCGACACGCGCGCCATCGAGCGGATCGCAGTCAACGTCAACATCGCCCATCCGTCGCGCGGCAATCTGCAGATCCTGCTCACCGCGCCGGATGGCACGACCGTCATCCTGCAGAATCCATCGACCGATCGCGCGCCGTTTACGCAGGTCACGTACGGCGTCGACGCTGACTCCGCTGAACAACTCGATGCCTTTCACGGACGCGCGGCCATCGGACGTTGGACGCTGACGGTCAAAGATCTTCAGCCGCAGAACGCCGGCACGCTGCTCTCGTGGTCGCTGGCCATCACATTCGTCGGCGACGTTCCCGCGACGATCCGGCCGTCGTCATTCGCACCGCGCAAGGTCATCGCCGCCGTCGCCCACACGCCCGGCGCGCTCGGAACGGCGTGGCAGACCGACGTCCGCCTCTTCAACCGCGGCGCGACAACCGCCAACGCGACGGCCATCTTCACGCACTCCGGCGACGAAGGTTGGAACCACTTCGCCGCCATGAAATTGTCGATCGCTCCGCAGCAGGTCGTGGCGCTCGACGACGTCGTCGCGGCGACGATGCGCACCAGCGGCGTCGGCCAGCTCGAATTCCTCGGCGACACCGACTCGCTCGTCGTCACCAGCCGCACCTACACGCGCGCGAACGGCGGGACGTACGGCCAGTTCATTCCGGCGGTTTCGACGAGCGAGTCAGCGGCGATCGCGTACGTGCCACGGATCCAGATCACGAAAAATTTTCGAACGAACATCGGATTCGCCGAAACGGCCGGCGGCAGCGGCACGGTGCGCGTGACGCTGTTCGACGGCGACAACGGCAGCATCCTCTCGCAACAGGATCTGCCGGTCCTGCCGTTCGGTCAGACGCAGTTTCCCGCCGCGGGCGCCTCGCTGATGACCGCGGAGTTGCGCGTCGTCAGCGGCGACGCGCGCATCGCCGCGTACAGCTCCGTCATCGACAACGCCAGCGGCGATCCGATCTACGTCCCCGCTGCAGCGCCGCGTGCGGGAACGTTCGCGGCGCCGGTCATCAACCAGCCCGGCGTGAATACGTCATGGCACAGCGACATCATCGTCAGCTCGCTTGCCGGCAGCAGTGAAGGCCTTCAACTGACCTATACCGACGCCGTCACCGGCGCACGGATCATCAAGCAAAGCGGAGTCGGCGCGCATGAAGTTCTCGAGCTCGCAGACGTCGTTGCCGCGTACTTCGGCCGTACCGGACTCGGAACGGTCGTCGCGGAGCTCCCCGCCAACCTCGCCGCGACTTCGCGCACGTTCACCGCCGCGAATAACGGCACCTACGGGCAGTTCGTCCCGTTCACGCCGGTCGAACCGCTCACCGGTCCGCGCGAACTGCTCCACATCGAGCGCTCCTCCGCATTCCGCACGAACCTCGGCGCGATCAACACCGGCAACGCCGACGCGGTGATCCGCTTCACGCTCTTCGATGCCGCCGGCCACCAGATCGGCAGTACCGATCGAACCGCCGCCCCGCAACGCGTCGTCCAGTTTTCACTCGATGCAATCACCAGCGCGACGATCGTGGACGGCCGCGTGGAAGTGGAAGTCGTCGCCGGCAACGCCATCGCATGGGCGTCCGTCGTCGACAACGCCACAGGCGATCCGATCTTCGTCCCAAGTCAATGAGGAAATGAATTCGTACGCGATGAGGGTCGAGCCTTGGGCAACCAACGCCGCCGGCCGTGCCGGCCGATCGTCGTTCCTGCACAGTAATTGGGCATAAGGTATTCTTCGAGCGTATGTCCGCTATCCAATCCGAGCCGCAAACGCTCGCTCAGGTGCCGTTCAAAATCCTCGATGAGACGCTCCGGCAGCTTCGCAGTACCCGCAACGACATCATTCGCTACGGCGTCTGGAACACCCGCAACCTCACCGACGACGAGTTCAACCACGCCGACGACCGCAAGCTCCTCGGCTACTTCCGCCAGGACCTGCTGGAGACGCGCTTCCTATCGAAGGGCCGCAAGATCGACCTGATCCAGCTCTGGCACTGGTTCGACGACCAGATGACCGGCACCGAGCCGATGCTGATCGGCGGCGAGGAGTTTTTCGTCAACGTGCAGGACAAGGACCTCGACAAAGTGCGCAAGCGCATCTCCGAGATCCAGTCCTTCCTCCCCACGCTGCGCGGCGACGACCTGGAGGCGTTCAAGCGCGTCAAGTACAAGCTGCGCCGCACCGTCCTGCGCCTGACCTACGACCTCCACCATCTCTTCAAGCGCCTCGAGAAATACCGCAAGAACTTCGGCGGCCCGATGGCCCCGCGCCCCGACCGCATTCCGCTCGAAGCCGCCGTCGACATCCCCGAGCCGCCGCCGATCGACGATCACGAACACGACGCGGAGTGAGTGGATTAGTTGGTGGAGTCGGCGAGAAACGTCACGTAGTCCCGAAGGTCAGTACTCCGTAGTTTCTCGAACAGTTTGCGGTCAGCCGTCGCGCAGTCGGTCTTCAACTTCATCGCCAACGCGACGTAGGACGCGTCGTATGGCGTTACCTGGTATTCGAGCCCAATTCGCAATGCTTCGCCAGCCAGTTCGCGATCGGTGTAAACGTCGAACGGACCGTCGACGATCAATTCACTGATGCGTCGAGCTTCTTCCGGGGTGAGCTCGTGATTGCGTACCTTCTTCGACAATATCGAACTCGTCTCGAGGAACAGCAGGTCGGGGACCGCGAACTCTTCTGTCTCCCCGAGAAGTTCCCTTGCCGTACTGGAGTCAGGCTCCTCTACGTACCACTTGATGACGAGATTGGCGTCGATGACTCGGGCCATCAGCGATCGCGATCCTCGCGAATCAACTCAGTACTGTCCGAGAATTTCCTGCCGCTTTTTTTCAGCTCGTTGTAGATCCGGTCCGTGTCTTTACGCCACTTTCTGAGGTGACGGTCACGATCCGCAGTCGCATCGAGAATTGCCTTGAGCTCGGCTTGGAGCGAACGGTTATTGACCGCGGCGCGTTTCTTGAGCTCCTTGACGGTTTTCTCGCTGAGATCCCGAATCAAAACGTTCATGGTGTCGAAATCCTATTCGTCGCCGCACCACTCGCATCCATAGCGCATCTGGTGGATCAGGTCCGTGCTATCGAAGTTCCTGGAACGGCGACGGTAATCAGCCCTTGCGTCGAGAATCGCTTTAACGTGTTCTTCGAACGAGCGGTTTTTCTCTTCTGCCTGGGCTCTTAGCTCCTCTACAGTTTCATCGCTGAGATCCTTGATCTGCACGTCCATGATATCAAAATGATATCACACGTCGTAATCCTTCTGCTGCCCGTCGACGACCTCCACGTCGATCGACTTCGTGACCCGGTTGTTGTCGTCGAGAAGGTCTAGCCGGTAGCGGCCGGGGGCCATGTTCTGGAGCGGCAACGTGCCGGGCGGCAGGGTTTGGATTCCCTGGTTGATCGGGTTCACGCCGGCCACCGTCCCCGACTGATCGGTGAGCCGGAAATGGCGCGTCTCGGAAGAGCGCGAGTGGAGGATGAGCGTGCCGCCGGGAGAGAAGCGGACGGTCTGCTGCGACGGCGACGACATGGCGATCGTCTGCGACGCGTAATTGCGCGCGGAGACCGTGACGCGATACGTGCCCGGCGCCAGCGGCAGCTTCACGACTTCGCTGCTGCTGAAGAAGTTCGTGCCGGTTGGGAGGTCGTTGCCCTGCGCATCGACGACGCGCATTACGTTGACCGTCAGCGGCGTGTTGTCGCGGGCGTCGATGGCGCGGATGGTGATGCCGTCGCTGGGAGAAAGCCGGAACTGCACGTCTTCCGGCGTCGAGTCGCCGACGATCAACTGCCGCGACTCGTGGCCGTAACCCGGCTTGTCGGCGGTGATTTGGTAAGTGCCCGAGGCGATGTTTTCGATGATGAAGTTACCGGCGGCGTCGGTCTGGCCGCCGCGGCCGCCGAAGATCGTCTGGCCGGTGGACGGGCGAAGCTCGATGCTGGCGTCTGCCAGCGCACGGGCGTCGGCCGCGTCGACTACGTGACCGCGCAGCGTGACCGTCTTGATGGCGATGTCGAACGTGCCGGAGCCGTGCACCTCGTACTGCGTCGCGAACGGGTTCAGGCGCTCCATGTCCACGGCCTGCACCGTGTACGTGCCGTCATCGAGGCCGCTCAGCTCGTAGCGGCCATCGGCGTCAGCGGCGGTGCTGGCCGAAGTCTGGCTGCGTCCGCCGCGCGGGATGAACATCACCTGGGCATTCGGCACCGCGGCGCCGTTGCGCGTCACGCGTCCGCGGATGACCGTGCTCGATTTGAAATCGATATCGACCTGCGCCGTGCCGCCCGGCTCCAGCTCGACCGTCTTCGGCGCTGCCGACTTGCTCGATCCGCCGAACATCGCCCCGGTCCGCGCGGAGATGCGCACCGTGCCTGACGGCGCTCCCTCGATGCGGAAATTGCCGCCGCTGTCGACCGGAGCGGTTGAACCGCCCATCGGTCCGCCGAAGTTGCCGGATCCGTTGGCGTAGACGGTCGTCTGCTCGAGCTCCTGCGGCGTCAGTCCGTTCACGTGCCCGGTGATCACGCCGCCGTTCTTGAGGGTGATGCGCACCGGTCCGGAGGACGCGATATCGACGTCGCGGACGATGCCGGCCGTGTAGCCGTTCTTCGCCGCATTGAACGTGTAGTGGCCCGGGGCCAGACCTTCGATCGTGAATGCGCCGTTGCCGTCGCTGCGTCCGCTGCGGCCGCCATCCATCTCCGACGCCGACATGGCCCGGACGTCGGCATCGGCGACCGGCGCGCCGGAATCGGTCACGACGAAGCCGGTCACGCGCAGGCCGGTCGACATCTGCGCGTCGAGCCGCGAGTCCTTCCCGGCGGCGATCGTCACGGTCTTCTGCTGGGCGATGTAACCGCTGCGGCTGAACGTGAACGTCTTCTCGCCCGGCTCCAGCGTATCGATCGTGTATTCGCCGTTCGGATCGGTCGTGGCGCTCGTGTCGGTCGCATCGAAGCGCATGACGCGGCCGCCGCCGGCCATCGGATCAGTGCGCACCAGAACGCCGGTCAGCGCGCTGCCGTCGGGACCGGTCACGCGGCCGGTGAGTTTCGCGCCGGTCTCGACGTCCACTTCAACGTCCGGCGCCGTCTTGCCGTCTTCCACCTCGATGTTCGGAACGCGCGCGGTCGTATAGCCGGGCGCGTTGACCACCACCTGCGTCATGCCCGGCTTGATCCCTTCGAGGACGAACGAGCCGTCATCGCTGGTGAACTGCTTCTGCATCGGCGGCATCATCATCGTCATGCCGCCGCCGCTGCGCGACGTCGTCACGCCGGCCATGAACGACGTCACCGGCTGATGCGAGTTCTTGTCGAGCACGTGGCCGGCAATGCGGCCACCCGAGGGCAGCTCGATGATGAGGTCGCGCGTCGGCGCAGAGACCGACCGCATCTCCTGGATGAACGAATCCTGTTTGTTGATGTTGAGCATCATCTGGCCGGGGGTGAGATCGGTTAGCACGAACGAGCCGTCCGGCGCGGTGACCGCGTTCGAAAATCCGTCCTGCGAGATGGCCCGCACCGCCACCCCTTCCACGCCCGCGCCGCCGCGCGTGACGCGGCCGCTGATCTCCACGCCGGGATCGAGGACCACGTCGATCGGCTTCGTATTCGCGTCCGCTTTCGTTCCGCGAATGTTCTTGGCCGAATACCCTTCGCGCTTGAAGCTCAGGTCGTACGTCCCCTCCTTCACGCGAATGGAGAACGTGCCGTCGCTTCCGGTGCGGTAGGTGTCGTCGGTGCGCTGCTGCATGTTCGAGATGACCATGCGCCGGATGCCGCCCATGGGGTCGTTGGCGGCCTCGATCGCCTCCACGCCCACGCCCGACAGCGGCTTGTTGTCTTTGTCGGTGACGCGGCCGGTGACGGCCACGCCGCGCGGAATCATGATCGTGACGCCTGTCTTCCTCTCGCCCGCCGCGAGTTTCATCGACGGCGATTTGCCGCCCGGAAAGCCGCGTTTCACCGCGTCGACCTGCAGATCGGAGTCGGGATCGACGTCTCGCAGGACGAAATGGCCGTCCGGGGCGCTGTAGCTGCTGCTCATGTTTCCGCGTCCCGGCATCATGGCGAAACTGAACATGTCGCCGCGCGCCGTGGCCCTCGTATTCAGATGCGCCGCGGCGATCGGCCGCTTGTCCTCGTCGACGACCGAGCCGGTGATGCGCGCACGCGCGGTGCCGTAGAGCGCCTTCTGCACGGAATCGCCCGTCTTGACCGTCACCGACTGCGCGCCGTTGATGTTGAAGCCGGGACGCGACGGCCGCATGTCGTAGGTTCCGGCCGCGAGCGGCGCGATGGTGAAGTTCCCCTTCGCATCGGTGATGGCATCGACGGACGAGTCGATGTTGCCGAAGCGGCCGCCCGGAGCGACGGAGACGCGAGCGCCGGCCAGCGGCAATTGCGACTTCACGTCGCGCACGCTGCCGCTGATGGTGCCGCCCTTGGCCAGCTTCAGAGTCGCCGACGACGTCGTATGCGCGCGTTGGGCGATGCGGTTCCCGATGCGCGCCTCGACCGTCTCCCAATCCTTCCGGGCGTGGGCGATCGAAAAGGTCCCGTCAGCGCCCGACTTGCCCGCCGGCAGGCCGTCGAGTGAAATCTGCGCGTCCGCCACCGCCGTCTGCCCATCCTCGGCGACCACGCGTCCGTTGATCGGCACCCCCGAGGTCAGTGAAAAGTCCGGTCCCTTCTTCGTTGCGCGCATCCCGAGCTGTTCCTCGGTGATGGCGTAGTCGGGATGAATGATGACGGCCCGAAAGGCCCACTTCGATGGATCGGGCGCCGTGTAATGCCCCTCGGCGTCGGTCTTCGTCGTGAACTCCGCGCCGCCCAGAATCGTGACCGTGGCATTGGCCACCGGCTTGCCGTTGGCGGTGATCGTGCCGCGGACGTTGGGCGCCTGCGTCAGCAACATCGCGCCGGCATCGTCGTCGGCCAGTAGCTGCATGCCGGACGGCGCGTAGCCGGGAGCCTCGACGCGGACGTCGACGACGGTCTGATCCTTCGGCACGTCGAACGTGAACTTGCCGCCGGAATCGGTCGTCGTCGTCGCCAGCGGCTTCCGCTGCGGTTCGGCGGACGTCAGCCGCGCTTCCTGCGCCGACTCCAGCTCCGGCGCGAAGAGCGAGACCTTCGCGCCGCTGACCGGTTTGCCGTCGATATTGATGGCAACGCCGGTGACGGCGGCGTGCAGCGAGATCGCGAACGATAAAACGAACGTAACGCAGAGCAACCGGCGGATTGCGGGCATGAGGAGTCCTCCAGAGTTCGAACGAATGTACGACGATTAGACGAAGAATGCTGAAGCGGGTTTCGGCGTTTGGCCCGGCATGCCGAGAATGCCCGTTCGCGGAGAAACGCTGCGCCAGCGGCTGGACGCGCTCGTGACCACGTTCGACGTGACCACGATCGAGCCCGATCCGCTGCAGCTCGTGCTCCGCTATTCCGATCCGCGCGACCAGGAGGTCGTCGGTTTGCTGGCTGGTGCCTTCGCATATGGCCGCGCCGACATCGTGGTGAAGAACGTCGGCGGTGTTCTCGACCGCATGTTGCCGTCACCGTATGAATACCTCGTGAATTTCGATCGCGCCGAGGCGAGACGCCGTTTCGCCGGCTTCTCGCATCGCTTCCACAAGACGCCGGAGTTGGTATCACTGCTGTCCTGCATCGCCGCCGCGATTCGCGAGCACGACACGCTCGGTCAACTTTTCCGCGTCTGCTACGACGACTCCGATGCCGACATCGGTCCCTCGCTAACCCGCTTCGTCGACGCGCTGATCGGACCTCGCCGCACGAAAGCGCTCGACTACCTTCTGACCTCGCCCGCCAATCACTCCGCCTGCAAACGGATGAATCTCTTCCTCCGCTGGATGGTCCGTCGCACCCCGCCCGACCTCGGCATCTGGACGTTCGTCGATCCGGCGAAACTGGTCATGCCGGTCGACACCCACGTCCACCGCATCGCCACCTTCCTCGGCCTGAACGCTCGCAAGTCCACCGACTGGAAAGCCGCCCGCGCCCTCACCGACCGCCTCGCGAAATTCGACCGCAGCGACCCGGTCCGCTACGACTTCGCCATCTGCCGCCTCGGCATCCTCGATTTGTGCAGCCGGAAACGACGGAAGGAAAACTGCGACGTGTGTTTGCTGAGAGATGTGTGCCGGTTTCCGGTGGTGTAGTACCGGCTATGGCGCGAACATCTCGCCTAGCGCGGCAAGGACGTCGCGTTGCGCCGCCGAAGGAATTCTGCCGATGCGTCTGACGAGTCGCGTGCGATCGACGGTTCGTAGTTGATCGAGAACGATGAGCGCCTGCTTGCCGCCGAACTTGCACCGGATGCGGCTCGGATATGGCTGGCTCTTCGTCGTCATCGGCGCGACGATGACGGTTTGAATGTAGCGATTCAACTCATCAGGAGAGACGATGACACAGGGACGTGTTTTCCGGATCTCGCTGCCGATCGTGGGATCGAGGTTGACGAGGTAGACCTCGAATCTCTGTCCTACCACTCCCACTCCGTCTCATCGAACGAGGTCGGGCGTGGAGTATCCAGCAGATGGTCATCACCACGTTCCGCCATGACGCGAAAGGCGTCTTCCCAACCCTGACGCGGCAAGCGCGATGGCGTGATCACGATTTCGTTCTCTCGCGCTTCGATGCGGACCTCGCCCGTCAAGTGACTCTGTTCGAGAAGCGACTTTGGTATCCGGATACCGCGGGAATTGCCGATCTGAATGATGCGCGCTTTCATGGGAGTCACAATGTAATTACATGCGTCCTCCATGTCAAATCCACCTTTATCAACTCTTAATGCGCCCCCCAATCAGCCGCGCCATACACTCCGCGGTTGCGCCGCCCGGCGCGGGGGGAACGGTCTGGGTCCGGAACATCACACACGCGAAGAACCAACAGGCCGGCGCCTTTTCTCCCTCTCGCTGCTCGCGCTCGGCATCGTCTACGGCGACATCGGCACCAGCCCGCTGTACGCCATGCGCGAATGCTTCTACGGCGCGCATCCCGTCCCGCTCACGCAGCCGAACGTCCTCGGCGTCCTCTCGCTGATCTTCTGGTCGCTCGTGATCGTGGTGATGGTCAAGTACCACATCTACGTCCTGCGATTCGATAACCGAGGGGAGGGCGGGATCCTCGCGTTGATGGGGCTCGTGGGGATGGACAAATCGCGCCGCGCCGCCGTTCGCTCCACGCTCATCGTCCTCGGCGTTTTCGGAGCAGCGCTGCTGTATGGCGACGGCATGATCACGCCGGCGATTTCGGTGCTCAGCGCCGTCGAAGGTCTCGAAATCGCGACCCCATTTTTTAAACCCTACGTCATCCCGCTGACGATCCTTATCCTGATCCTGCTCTTCTTTTTTCAACGCCGAGGGACGGCGGGAGTCGGCGCGGTTTTCGGTCCGATCATGCTGGTTTGGTTTTCGACGCTTGGCCTGATGGGGATCCGCGGCATCCTCTGGCAGCCGTCGGTGCTCTTTGCGCTGAATCCGATGCACGCGATCCGGTTTTTCATGGCCAACGGCATGCACGGATTCCTCGTCCTCGGCGCGGTCTTTCTCGTCACCACCGGCGGCGAAGCGCTCTACGCCGACCTCGGACATTTCGGTGAGAAACCGATTCAGATCGATTGGTTCAGCATCGTCGGACCGTCGCTCGTCCTTCACTACTTCGGCCAGGGCGCGCTGCTGATCCGCAATCCGGGCGCGGCGCACAATCCGTTCTATCTGCTCGCGCCGAAATGGGCGCTCTATCCGTTGGTGATCCTCGCCACAATGGCCACGGTCATCGCATCGCAGGCGATCATCTCAGGCGTGTTCTCGCTGACGAGGCAGGCCATCCAGCTCGGCTACCTGCCGCGCATGGAAATCGTCCACACCTCGCGCGCCGAGATCGGACAGGTCTACATCCCGTCGGTCAATTGGGCGCTGATGTTCTGCACGATCGCGTTGGTGATCGGCTTCCGGAGCTCGACGAATCTCGCCGGCGCGTACGGCTTGGCGGTAAGTACGACGATGATCATCACCACGATCCTCGCCTACGTCGTGGCGCGCGATCTCCTCGGATGGAGTGCGGCGTTCGCATCGTTGATCACCGTTGCGTTCCTGATTCCTGACGTGGCGTTTCTTGGAGCGAACCTGGCCAAGATCGCGGAGGGTGGCTGGTTCCCGCTGCTCGTCGCGTCGATCGTTTTCCTGATCATGACCACGTGGCGCCGCGGCCGGCAGATCCTCAACGCCCGTCTTCGCGAAGGCGCGCTGTCGCCCGAGGATTTCGTGAAATCGCTGGGCGGCCATCCTCCGGTGCGCGTTCCGGGCACCGCGGTCTTCATGCACCGTTCCGGCGGCGTGATTCCGCCCGCGCTGCTGCACAGCCTCAAGCACTACAAAGCGCTGCACAAACAGGTGATGCTGCTGACGGTAACGACCGAGGAGGTCTCGCATCTGAACGATGACGAACGCCTGCTGATCGAGAACCTCGGCGAAGGCATTTTCCGCATCACCTGCCGCTACGGTTACATGGAAGAAGCGGACATTCCCGCGCTGCTCGAACGCGTGGGCCGCGAAGTCCACGTCGCCATCCCGCCGATGGACACGACCTACTTCCTCGGCCGCGAAACACTGATCGTGACGTCACGCGAAAGCGGCATGGCCACCTGGCGCGAAAAACTCTTCGCCTCCATGATGCGCAACGCCGAAAGCGCCGCGCGCTTCTTCCGGCTCCCGCCAAATCGAGTGGTGGAGCTCGGCGCGCAGATCGAATTTTAGAAAAGTGTTGAACCACAGAGACACAGAGGACACGGAGAAAGGCCTCTGTGCTCTCTGTGTCTCTGTGGTTGTAACGCCTTCTTACAGCACGCGGATCGGCAGGACCATGGCCTGGATGCCGTCGAACTGAAGCCTGCGCTGGATGGCGTGCGGCGTCTCATTGTGGAGAAGGCGGTGGTACCACTTTTCTTCTTTGAAGATCAGGCGTCCTGTAAAGAAGATGGCGCGCGGAAATTCTTCGGCCACTTCGCGGCAGATCGCTTCGACCGTCGCCACAGCTTCGGTACCGATAGCCATTCGGTAATCGGCGCGGAAGCCGTGAGCCTGCGCCCATCGCACATAGTCGCGCAGATTGTCCTCGGTATTCGTCTGAAGGCGATCGAGCTCCTCGGCGCCTTTGAAATTGCCGGAGTCGACGACGGCGGCGGAGACGAACAGGAACTGTTTGAAGTAATTCGGAAACGCCTTGTGAATGGACAGGATCTGATGGAGGCCGAATCCTGAGAAGGATGAAATGCTGATTACGGCAGTGGGCACATTCGTGTCCAGATCGGAGGCAGCGATGTCGCCTTTCGTCTCGGGAAGCGGAACTGTCGTCAGAATGTCGTCAAGTCGGCGCAAGCCGGCACGAACCTCGTCATAGTGGCGCCGGATTGCAAAGCAGAGAGCGATGACGAGTCCCGTGATGACGACGGTGACCCAACCACCCTGCGAGAATTTCTCGAATACGGTGATCACGAGGATGCTGAGACACATCAACAAGCCGGTTCCGTGGATTGCGAGCTGGCTTTTCCATTTCGGCTCTTTGTCGCGGTCTTTGATCCAATGGCGCGCCATTCCCAATTCTGTCAATGAAAACGTGATGAACACGTTGATTGAGTACATGACCACCAGCGTGAGAATGTCGCCGCGCGTGTAGAGCAGAGCCGCCGCGGCAGCGATGCCCATCATGTAGACGCCGTTCTTCGTGACGAGGCGGTCGGATAATTGGCTGAAACGATGCGGCATCCACGAATCAAGCGCCATATTGCCCAGCACGCGCGGTCCGTCGAGAAATCCGGCTTGTGCGGCCACAAAGAGTAGCGCGGCCTCGGCGATAAGACTCACAATCACGAACGTCGTGCCCGCGGAAAAGGCACCGAGGTGCCATTTGCCGAATAAATTCGTCAGCAGCACAGCGTTCATCGTCTTTCCCTCGGACGGCCTCGAATCGGTGAGGAGGTAGGCGAACATGATTCCGCCCGCCGTGAAGGCCAGGGAGACTGCCATGAGGGCCATGGTCCGCTTCCCCGTGCGGACGCGCGGCTCGCGAAGCATCGACACGCCGTTGGACACCGCTTCGATCCCGGTGTACGTACCGCCGCCGAGCGAATACGCGCGCAGAAGAATGAGCATCAGCGGCAGGAAGCCGATCGTGCTGACCGAGTGCGTGTAGTCGACGTGCGCGTCGTGAAATACCGCGGGTAGTCCGGTTACGTGAGACGCGATCGCATAAATGATTGCAAACCCATGCGTGACGATAAACAACACGAAGATCGGCGCGAGGATGTTGACGGACTCCTTGACGCCCCGAAGATTGAGAACGATGAGGATGAACAGAATCAGAAACTCAGTGGGCAGTTTGTAGTGTGCAACCGATGGCGGAAGGAACGACCAGAGCTGATCGCAGCCGCTGGCAATCGACACGGTGATGGTCAACACATAGTCGACGAGCAGCGCACAGCCCGACACCACGCCGATACGGCTTCCCAGCAGCTTTGTGGCAACGAGATATCCGCCTCCTCCTCCGGGAAAATGCTGGATGAGGTTCGAGTACGCAATCGAGATAACCGCGATGGTTACCGCAGTCATCGCCACGAGCAGAATCGACAAGTGCGAGTGCGTGCCGAGTGCTTTGTACGCTTCTTCGGGACCGTAGGCGGACGACGACAATCCGTCCGCGCCGAGGCCGACCCACGCCAGAAATGCCACCAGCGAGACATGGTGAAAGATCTTCGGATCGCTCACGTCGCGCGGCGGTCCGACGATCAATCGCCGCACGCGTTGAATCGTCGATTGCTCCGTCAGTGGCTCGATCACGATTTCAGTCGCGGCTTCGGACGAACAGCGCCGGCGCGATGACCCAGACGATCAGCAGCACGCAACGGAGGCCGCCGTTTGTGGGGGAGCCGAGGAGTGCCACCCATTGACGTCCCGAATTTGCGGTCATAGCGATTTCCGTGGCGATCCCGAGCAGTACCCAGACGGTGCCGACGAAGAGCGCGTGATCGAGCGTCGAATGCGGCGCTGTGATCCGGATGTAGATGCCTGCCGTCGCCACAATGGCCAGCGCTTCAATCGCTACTGCGACCACCGGCGATGCCGCGTACAGTTTCTGATGCGCAAAGGCGACGAGCAGTGCGGCGATGATCCAAAAGACGGCGACGAGTGCCACTCTGGGGGCACTGCGATGCTTCGTCGGTGCGATGTTTGTTATCGAAGTCATGGTGGTCATTACGACCTCCTGACTCGTTCAACACGCGACGTACAGGCCCGTTATTAAGAACACCCAACGACGGCGTGGTGAAGCGCTTAAGAGCGCATTAAGAGTTGCGAAAGATCAAATCGGTTCGGCAATGAACCGATATCCCACCCACGGTTCCGTCACGATGTAGCGCGGCTCCGAGGGGTTCGGCTCGATCTTTTTTCGCAGGGAGCTCATGTGCACGCGCACCGTGTCGGCGCTGGTGCTGGGAGCGGAGCGCCAGACGCGGGCCACTATCTGTTCGATGAACATCGGTTTGCCGGCGTTGGTGGCGAGGACTTCGAGGAGTGAAAACTCGGTCGGAGTTAAGCGGACTTCGCGGCCGCTTTGCACGACGCGGCGCCGATCGAGCTCGATGGTCAGATCGGGGAACGTGAGGGTGGTCGACGGAGGCGCGGTGCGGCGGAGTTGGGCGCGGACGCGGGCCAGCAGTTCGGTCATCGAGAACGGCTTGGTCACGAAATCGTCCGCGCCGAGGTCGAGGGCACGCACTTTGTCGGGATCGGCGCCGCGGACAGAGAGCACGATAATCGGGACGCGCGACGAGGCGCGGATGGCGGCGATCAGTTCGAAACCGTCCGAACGCGGCATGGCCAGATCGGTGAGGACGAGATCGGGGACCTGCGATTGGAACGCGCTCATCCCTTCGCTTCCATCGGCAGCGGCCGTCGTCGAGTAGCCGGCCGCGCGCAGTTCTTTCGACAGCGAATCGCGGATGGCGGGATCGTCATCGACGACAAGGATCACGTTTGAGATGCTCATGCTTCTTCCGCTCCGAGGGGCGCCACGGGGAGATCGATGCGCGCGATTGTGCCGCCGCCGGCGCGAGGAGCGAGTCCGATGCTGCCGCCGTTGGCGACGGCGAGGCTGCGCGCGATTTCCAGGCCGAGGCCGCGCTGCGCGACGTCGGACGTTTCGCCGGCGACATTGCCATCGGCATCGACGACGCCGGGCGGGAGGCCGGGGCCGCGGTCGAGGATTTCGATGCGCAGCTTGTCGCGATCTAGCGGGTGCCGCCTCGCGAGCAGCTCGATCGTCGCGCCGGGCGGTGAGACGCGATGCGCGTTCTCCAGCAAATTAACGAGGATCTCCAGCGCCAGCGATGGATCGACGTTCGCATCGGGACAGTCGGCGTCGACGTGCACGGTAATCGGGCGCGCGCTGAAAACGATCGGCAGGTTTTCGCGCGTGGCGCGAAAGAGGTCGGCGGGTGGCGTCGGTTCGCGATGCGGCTTCGCCTTTCCAGCTTCGAGCCGCGCCATGGACAGCAGGTTATCGATCCGCCTCCGCAACCTCGCGGTCTCCTCGGCGATTGCGGCGACGTCGTCGAGCAGTTCGCTGTCAGTCCCGGCACGGCGTCGGATCGATTCCGTCCGGATCGTCATCGCGGTGATCGGCGTGGTCAGATCATGCGAGATCGCGCGCAGCAGCGATGTCTTCAAGGACTCGCTTTCGCGCAGCGCCTGTACATGCGCGTTCTCTTCCATGAATCGTTCGCGCTCGGCGTAGAGCGTCTCCAGTTCTCGCCCGCGTTGTTCGGCTTTTTCGGCCTGCACACGTGCGGCCACGACCAAGCGATTCACAGTCACCGAGGCCACGAGAAACGCAGCCAGCGCGAACCAGTTGGCGGGCTGCTCGATGGTCAGCGTGTACAGCGGCGGAAAAAAGAAAAAGTTGTAGCAGAGCGTGGCGATCACCGACGACACAGTGCCGATCAGCAAGCCGCCCCAGACGGAGATCAGAAGGACGACGATGAGATACGCGAAGCCGACGGTGCTCGGATTGAGGTGAATGGCATGTCCCGCGGCAGTTACGGCGGCGAGGGCGGCGAAGGCGACGATCCACGATCGCGGGCGGGCGGACACGGCGTTAGTGAAACACAGGAGCGGGTTAAGAGGGGATAAAGACGAATGTTGAATGGCGAATGTTCAATGTTGAATGTTGAATGAGATCAAGGCGGTGTCTCATTCAACATTCAACATTGAACATTCAACATTTGCTTTCTGAAGTCACCGTCCCGCCGCCACCCGCCCGCGCGATTCGCCGAGGCTGGCCATCCAGCGCGTGCGCCACTGGTCGAGGGAGACGCCGGTGATTCGTTCGAGCGCGTCGGCGTTGTCGGCGCGATGGATGCGCACCAGGCGCTTCGTGCCGAGCGTGTTGCCGAGGTACTTCGTGAACGAGTGGCAGAGGATGTAGAAGCTGCGGCGTTCGCGCTGCGAGAGATCGGGCGATTCGCTGTCGAACCAGGCGGCGGCCGTGGCCGCGCCGCGCGAGCGTTCGAGGACGTCGCGGGCTTGTGTGTCGACGCGATCGTTTCCCTGGCTGAGGACTGGCGCGTAGTAGCCGCCGTATGTCGTCGCCACGGACGACGCAACCCACGACGCGAATCCTTCCTCCAGCCACATCGCGCCGCCGTCGCCGACCACCGCGTGTACGAGCTCGTGAAGGTACGGAGCCTCATGGTGCTCGACGCGCTCGCTGTCGATGAAGACGCGCGCCTCGTGATGAGCGGAATGGGGATAGTGCGGATAGGTGTGCGAGATGTCGATGCGCGGCGAGAGATAGATGAGGATGCGCTGCTTGCGCGGGGCGACGCCGGTGAATCGGGCGATGTCGACGGCGCCTTTTTCGGCGAGGTCGGCGAAGGCATCGAGCTGCGCGGGCGTCAACGATCCGCCGAGGCTGTGCACTTCGATGCGGTCGCGAACGCGGATGGCGGCGTTGCGGTCAACCTCATTGACAGTTCGAAAATCGTCACTGAAATCTGCCATGGCCGCGGAAGCCGACAGGATTACAATCGCGCCAATCATCACTTGTAAACGGCATCTCATCGGTGCAAATAACTGCATCTGGAGTGCCATATCGTCATCGTCCAAGGTCGTCTCGCATCCAGTCGGTTCCCGGAAACGTAGGTCTATCGCTGTCCAACAAAATTTAGGAGGAGAATCCCATGAATAGTCGTGATCTCGCCCGTTATCTCGTTCTCGGTGGTGTCGTCGCCGGCCTCAGCGCCGGAACCAGTCTTCGTGC